>OGSV01000258.1_pt1 | contig 29746 bp, 23 predicted proteins | sample 1574221 | NCBI WGS metagenome assembly OGSV01 (sample SAMN03295823, study PRJEB24534) | human gut metagenome | isolation source: fecal sample 4 from infant 3 | host: Homo sapiens | place: USA: Pittsburgh, PA | collected 2014-07 | reverse complement strand
TGCTTCCAGCAGGCCGATAGTGCTTCCAGCAGGCTGATAATGCTTCCTGAAGGCGATGATGCCCCCAGCATCCGACGCGGTCGGTTGGATCCCGTAAAATCAGGCCATTGAGTAGTCTATGGGACTTTTCACCTGTGATGTGGATCTCTTCTCCCGGTAGAAAAAAATCGATTTAAAACGCTCTAAGAGCCAAAGTTTGGATGAGGAAAATGGACCTTCTCCACCCCTTCACAAAAAACAGGGGTTTTCCAACAGCCTGATTTACGCAGGATTTCGCTGTACCATCCCCACCCCCGATTGCCCCGCCGCCAGATTTCCTCACCGTATTTCCCCACCTCTCCTCGTCTTCCTCTCCTTTTCTCGCTTTCCTCGCCTCTTCCGCCTTTTCTTGCCTTCTTCGCCTTTCCCCCGCCCTTTCCCGCTTTTCTCGCTTCCCCCCTCTTTCCCTCGCCTCTTCCCGCTTTTCCCGCCTTTTCTCGCCTTCTTCGCCTTTCCCCCGCCCTTTCCCGCTTTTCTCGCTTCCCCCTCTTTCCCTCGCCTCTTCCGCCTTTTCTCGCATTTCCCTCCTTTCCCCGCCTTCACATTCTCGGTTTCCCGTCACCCCAATCATTTTGCAATACGTTTAAGACATCCTCCTTTTGCTCTTTCCGCCCTATTCTTCACTTATTTTTCTCCGTGGTCCGCCAATTGTATTGCCGCACATCGCCATGCCGAACATGTCTATGCGTTGAACGTCTTTCCAAACCCGGATGGAGATACGGGGATGAACATGAAGTCGCCGATTCGATTCATCCATTGACGGCTTTTCAGGCATGCGCTATAGTAATAAATGTTTACCCAATACAACTTATTTGTACAAGACTATTTTTGTTGTGAACGGGAAAGGTGGAATCTATGTACTCCAAGATTGAAGCAAGCAGCCCGAGCCATTCCCCGGTCCTTCGCCGCCGTCCGGCCCGCGAACATGCGCGCCTCGCGCTGCTTGGCGCCGCAGGCTTGGCGGCATTGCTATTATCCGTCATCGCCGGCTGCTCCATCGGCCCCGTCTCCATCCGGTTCGCGGATACGCTGCAGGCGATCCTGCACGCCTTCGGATGGCTGGACCCGGCCGGCATACCGGAGCGCGAACTGATGATTGTTACGGCGATCCGCCTCCCCCGCGTCTTGGTTGCCGTCTTGGTCGGCGCGGCTCTCTCCGTGGCGGGCACCGCCATGCAGGGCGTGTTCCGCAATCCGCTGGTGGAGCCGGGCTATCTCGGCGTCTCCTCGGGAGCCGCGGCCGGGGCGGTCATCGTGATTGCTTCCGGCTTCGCGCAGCAAGCTTCCTATGCGCTGCCGCTGGCGGCCTTCGCCGGCGCCCTGGCTGCCGTCATCCTCATCCTGGCCATCTGGCGGGCCAGCGGCAAGCCGAATGTGACGACGCTGCTGCTGCTTGGCATCGGCATCAATGCGCTCCTGTCCGCAGTTATCAATGTCGTGATTGCGAGCGCCCCCCATGAACAGCAGCTGCGCAGCATCGTCTTCTGGCTGCAGGGCGGGCTGGAGGCGCGAACTTGGGACCATGTGCAGCTGATCGCGCTCCCGATTGCGATAGCGGTCCTTCTTATCGCGCTGTTCAGCCGCACGCTGAATCTGCTGCTGTTGGGAGACGAGCATGCGCAGGCATCCGGCGTTCCCGTGCAAGGCGCGCGCTACGCTATCCTTCTGCTCGCCTCCTTCTTGACGGGAACCGCCGTCTCCGTCAGCGGAATCATCGGCTTCGTCGGATTGGTCATCCCGCATCTGATCCGGCTGCTCGCCGGAGCGGATCACAGATACCTGCTCCCGCTCAGCGCGCTGTTCGGAGCTTCCTTCCTCGTGCTGGCGGATCTCGCGTCGCGCATGATCCTGCAGCCGGTAACGCTTCAGGTCGGCGTCGTCTGCGCCTGCATCGGCGCCCCTCTGTTCATCATGATGCTGCTGCGGCGAAGAAAGGAGAATCTCTCATGAAGGAAAACCGGCGGACAGAGCCCGGAACAGACAGGCTGCTGCAAGCGGAGCGGCTAGCCTGCTCCATCGGGGACCGACCCATTATCCATGATCTCTCGTTCGAGCTTCGGCGCGGGTCCTTCGTCGGCATTATCGGCCCCAACGGCAGCGGGAAGTCGACGCTTATCCGCATGCTGTGCGGACTGCTCCGTCCGGCGCGGGGGCGGCTGCTGCTCGACGGCCGGCCGCATGCCGCCTACTCCGCCTCGGCGCGGGCCCGGCTCATCGGCTATGTTCCGCAGGATTGCTCGCTGGACGCCGACTTCACGGTCGGGCAGATTGTCGCGATGGGCCGCCATCCCCATCGCTCTCTCTTCCGGAGCCTCTCCCCCGCGGATATCGGCTGCGCCGAGCGGGCCATGCGCCAATGCGGGATTGAGCCGCTCAGGGACCGTTATATCCACGCCTGTTCCGGCGGACAGCGGCAGCTCGCCTTCATCGCCAAAGCGCTGGCGCAGGAGCCCCAGCTGCTGCTGCTGGATGAGCCGATCTCCGCGCTCGATATCCGCCATCAGCTTCGCACGCTGTCGTTGCTGCGCGGATTGGCCCGCGAAGGCTTGGCGGTAGCCGCCTCCCTCCACGATCTGTCGCTGGCTTCCCGCTATTGCGACCGGCTCTTGCTGCTTCACGAGGGCCGCATCCGGGCGAACGGCCCGCCGGAGGAAGTGCTGACCGCGGAGCATCTCTATCACGTATACGGCATTCGCGCCGCCATCCGCCGCGAACCGGGAACGAGTGGTTTGTCGATTCTGGCCTTTGACGAGGCAGACCCCGAGTTCGAACCATCGACGTACAACATCATTAGCTAATCAGGAGGAATTTATTTCAATGAGACAACATGATAAATCGAAGCGGAACATGATAATCGGACTGGCGGCGGTCATCGTCGTTACCGGCTTGGCGGCGATCCTGGCCAACCGAATGTCCGTCGCTTCGACCACGGTGCCGGAATCCGCTCCCGCTTCTGCGGCAGGAGCCAATGAGAAGCTGAAGGTCGCTCCCGTATCGCTGGATACGGCGGACGCCGTCCTGGAATTCATCGAGCCCGCACAGGTGGTCGCGATTCCGAAGAGCATTTCCAACCCGTATCTCGCGGTCAACGCCGGCATCGGGAAGCAGGTCGACAATCCGATTAGCGGGGCGACCGGACTGGATCCCGAGACAATCCTGTCTTTCCAGCCGGATCTCGTGCTGCTGACGAAGGTTCATCATACCGAAAGCGATGCCGAGCAATTGCTCCGCCAAGCCGGAGTCAACGTCATTACGTTTGATCAGTGGGGTACCTTTGAAGCCGTGAAGGGGAACTACCGGAAAATCGGCGAGGCCGTGGGAGAAGCCGAGAAGGGAATGCTTATCGCGGAGGAAATCGAGGCCAAATTGCAGCAGGCCGCGGCGCGCACAGCGAAGCTGACCGTCAAGCCGTCCGTGCTGGCGCTCTCCCCCGTCGGTCCGAATACCGGCCCTTATGTCATCGGGCCGGGCAATATCGCCTACGATATGATCCGCCTTGCCGGAGCCGAGCCTGCGGCGGATGGGCTCGGCATCTCCAAATCGATCAAAGCGTCAATTGAAGATCTGATCAAGCTGGATCCGGATTACATCGTTCTGGGCGATTGGGACGGCAGCGGAGAAGAATGGCTGTCCGGCTTGAAATCCGATCCGCAATGGAACACGCTGACTGCCGTGCGGCAAGGCCGCATCACGACGATGAAGGCCAAAGATCTGCTCGCGCCGAACCGGTATACCGTCGACGGCCTGCTGCATATGTCGGCATGGCTTCACCCGGACTTGTGGAAGGACGGTGCTGCCGAACATGATTGAGATGGATCGCGGCCGGCAGGCAGAATCGCCTCAACCGGCAGGGGCGGGGGCGACGGCTGCAGCGACGGCAGCACCGGATGCGGGCAAGCCGGCGCAGGCCGTCCTGTTGGCCGCCTATGGCGCCTGCCGCTCGATCGATGATGTGCCGCAGCTGTACGAGCATATTATGCGCGGCCGCTGCTCTCCCGGAGCCTTGGCCCAAGGCGTCAGCCGTTACAGGCAGACAGGGGCGTGCGATCCGCTCTATGCCGTGACCGCGAGACAGGCGGAAGCGATCTCGATGCGTCTCGGGCAGCTATGCCGCGCGCCGATCCCCGTCTATATCGGCTACAAGCACTCGCCTTCTTTCATCTCCGAAGCGGTGCGGCAAGCGGCAGCCGACGGCATCTCCCGGCTGGCTCTCCTGCATCTTTCGCCCTTTGGCGCCGGAACCGGAATGTATATGCACGAAGCCGCGCGGGCGGCAGATAGAGCGGAGCCGCCTGTCCGGTTAACCGCCGTGGCGAATTGGCAGGAGCATCCCGCCTTCATTCGGCTGCTAGCCCGCCGCCTGAGCGATGCTTCCCGCTGGCTCCCTGCCGCCAGCTTGCCTTCGGCACGGGTTATCTTCACCGTGCACAGCAAGCCCGGCTTGCCTTCGGCTCATACGGCGTTTATCGCCCAATATGGCCGCCTCGCCCGTCTCATCGCGGAGGAAGCGGAGATCGGACGCTGGGACATCGCCTACCGGAGCGGCTTGCCCGCGCCCCAGCGCTGGCTCGGACCGGATGTGAAGGATGTCATCCGGCAAGCGGCCGGCCATGGCTGCCAAGCGGTCGTGCTCTGCGAGCTGACCTCGCTGACAGACAATGTCGAAGTCTATCACGATCTCGGCGAGGACGCGAAGCGGCTGGCCGAAGCATGCGGCATGCAGTTCGTGCGGACGGAGCCTGTCAATGATGCCTGGGACTTCATCGAATTCATATCCGGTATTGTCTCCCGTCATCTGCTCGCCGGACAATATTCAGCCTGACACGCCGTTCCTGCCGGGCTCTTCATTCCTTATAGGAACCCAATACGTCATTCAAGCGCGGATTCATTCCGCGCTTTTTCTTTTCACATTGCGTAGTTTCATTTGTAAGATTACAGAAAGAATGATGAAAGCGCCGAGAAAAAGTACCCTGCAACATGAACAATAGTGTTACAAAGTCAAAACATTAACGTATGGCGGTAAAAACAGCTATCGTACAACGAAGCCGGCAGCTTTTCTATTGGGCGTTACCGTCCTCGCTTCTTTGTTAGATTATTGTAAGGAACGTGAAAGTGCAGGGACAGATTCGAATTATACAATGACGTTATCCTTGGGATAGGAGACCGTTAAATAAGCAGAGAAAGGAGAGTTCATCATGAGAAATGCACGTTGCCGGCAAAAAATCATGGCTCTAGTGGCCGGGCTGCTGTTGGTTTCCATGCTGTCGCCCAACGTTGCCCCGGTTCAGGCATTGACCCAGGCAGCAAGCCCAACAAGCAAGCCACAGCGAACGATGAACGCCCAGGACGTGGAAGCCTTTGCCGACGAATTTTTCGCGAGCCAGGATGTCAAGGCGCTAGGTGTGCCGGGAGCGCTATTTGTGGTCGTAAAAGACGGAAAGGTGCTGCTGCAAAAAGGGTATGGGTATGCGGACGCAGAAAAAAAAGTTCCTGTCGATCCCGAAAAAACCTTGTTCCGCATCGCATCGGTCTCCAAAGTCTTTACGGCCGCGGCGGTGATGCAGCTTGCGGAGCAGGGAAAAATCGAGTTGGATCGTGATGTTCAGCATTATTTGGGGGAAATCCAAATGAAGAACGAGACCGGCTCCCCCGTCACGATGGAGCATTTATTGACGCATACGACCGGGTTCGATATCGTCGATCCCCCTGTCGGAGATTCGATATCGTATGATCTGGCTGAAGAAGTGAAGCTCGAAGATTATGTGAAAAAGTGGATGCCTGCCGTTACCCGAACACCGGGGGAAGTGTATAAATACGATAATATGGCGTCCATGCTCCAAGGCTACATCGTTCAACAGGTGGCGGGAGTTCCGTTCAATCAGTATATGAAGGAACATATTTTCAAGCCGCTCGGCATGAACGACAGCCATTTTCTGTTGACGCAGGAACTTGTCCCGCGGCTGGCTGTCGGTTACGGGCCTGACAACAAAGCAGCGCCGCTTTATAATTTTGTCCCGAATGATATGCCACATGGCGGCATGGTAACGACCGGAAGCGATATGGCCAAATTCATGCTGGCTTACTTGAATAAGGGGAAATTGGGCGACCGCCGCATTCTGCAGGAAGACACCGTCAACGAGATGGGCAATACCCATCTCGCGATTCATCCGAAGATGCCGAATATGGCATACGGTTTTGAATATGCGCTTCAGGACGACTACAACGGACAATACGTGATTGGCAAGGGCGGTGCGGCGCCTGGCGGCTTCACCTCATGGATGTGGCTGCTGCCGGAGCAGCACGCGGGCGCATTTATCGTGTATAACAAGTCCGAAAATTTGCGTGACATGATATTCAAGGCTTTTATGGATCGGTATTATCCAAAGCAAGAGAAAGAGAAACAAGCCTATCTTGCGCTAACTCGAGACCAATTGAGACGGTTCGAAGGAGTCTATCGCGATGTGCGGATAAGCTACCTGATTACCCGCATTCATGCGGCCCCGGGTGGGCAGCTTGTCCTTGAAAATATAATGGGCAAGCAGACGGCCAACCCCCTCGATCCTCTCTTATTCGAAGATGAGCATGGCAGCAAGATTGCCTTCAAAGCAAATCCGGACGGCTCGATTGCGTATATGTACTCCAATGCCGACCCGACCGCCTGGGCAGAAAAGCTCGGCACGCCTGAGCGCTTTACCGATATTGGTGATGCGCACCCTTATGCCGAATATATATATGGCTTGCATCAGCTCGGCATCGTCAAGAGCAAAGCGGATGGAGCCTTCGGCCCGGAAGAGCCGTTGACCAGAGCGGAATTTGTGGAGCAGGTGATGAGATGGATTGGGATTCCTGCTTCCAAAAATGCCGTGCTGTTCAAAGATATCGACGCGCTCCCGGAGGCGGGATGGATTCAAAGCGCTGTGGAATACGGCTTTATTGCAGCGCCTGGGGATCAATTATTCAGGCCGACAGAGAAGATAACCCGGCAAGAAGCAGCGGCCATCCTCTTCAGGGTAATGCTGTCCATGGGGGCCAAGCCGGTCGAAGGCGCAACAACCGGGAAGACAGATGCCTGGGCGGAAGAGGCGGTCAAATTTATTGCGGGCATGAAACTTTACGGCCCTGAGGTATCCGTGTCAGCCGACGGAGCGGCAGATTATAAATCCAAGCAAGCGATGACGCGTCAAGAGGCTGCCGCGCTGTTATATTTGGCGTCGAAATGGAGCCTCGTTCCATAACCGAATAACGCAATAAAAGCGCGGAGTTGCATCCGCGCTTTTGCTTTCCAAGTTGGGGTCTATGCCATGATGACTGGAACTTGACTACTCTACCAGATGACATGCCACATGGTGTCCGGTGGCAACTTCCCGGAATTCCGGTACGGCTTGCTTGCAAATATCTTTGGCAAACGGGCAGCGCGTATGGAACTTGCATCCGGCTGGCGGGTTGGCCGGGCTCGGAATGTCGCCCTGAAGCACGATCCGCTCCGACTTGCGCGTCGGATCCGGAATCGGGATGGCCGACAGCAGCGCTTGCGTATATGGATGCAGCGGGCGTTTGAACAGCTCGTCCCGCGGAGCCAATTCAACAAGCGAACCCAAGTACATAACGCCAATGCGGTTGCACAAATGTTCGACAACGGACAAATCATGCGAAATAAACAAGTAAGTCAAGTCTTTTTGTTCCTGCAAATCGCTCAGCAGGTTAATGATCTGCGCCTGAATCGATACGTCAAGGGCAGATACCGGTTCGTCCGCCACGATGAAATCCGGATTCATGATGAGCGCGCGCGCAATTCCGATGCGCTGGCGCTGACCGCCGGAAAATTCATGCGGATAGCGATCGATATGGTAAGGAGCTAAGCCGCAAATCGTCAAAATCTCTTTGACGCGGTCGCGAATGTCGTTCTTGCTGGCGAGCCCGTGATCGAGCAGCGGTTCGCCAATCGCATCCCCGATCTTGATGCGGGGATTCAAGGAACTGTATGGATCCTGGAATACAAGCTGCATTTGCGGTCTCATGCCGCGCAGTTGCTTTTTATTTAATTCATGAATATCAGTGCCTTTAAAAATGACTTTCCCTTCCGTCTTGTCGAGCAGGCGAAGAATCGTCCGTCCCGTAGTCGACTTGCCGCAGCCGGACTCGCCTACCAAGCCGAGCGCTTCCCCTTTTTGCAGGGTGAAGCTGACTCCGTCAACCGCACGCACATGTCCGACTGTCCGCGAGAAGAGACCGCCCTGGATGGGGAAATATTTTTTTAGATTTTCTACTTCGAGTAACGCTTGTTGGCTCATTGCGCTTTCCCCTCCTTCTCATACAGCCAGCATGACGCCTTATGTCCTTTGTCATAGGTCTTCAGCGTCGGCTGTTTCTCCGTGCACACCGCCATGCAATGCTCGCAACGGTCATTGAAATAGCAATTGTCGCCCAGCTCAACCGGGTTCGGCACTTGCCCGGGAATCGTGTAGAGCCGTTCCCGGCGCTCATTGATAATCGGCTTCGCCTTCAACAGCCCTTGGGTATACGGATGCTTCGGATTCTGGAACAATTCGATGACCGGCGCCTCTTCAATGACTTTGCCGGCATACATAACGACAACATGATCGGCCATCTCGGCCACGACGCCGAGATCGTGGGTAATCAGCATAATCGCCGTCTTGAACTCGCTCTTGATGTTGCGCATCAGGTCGAGAATCTGCGCCTGGATCGTCACGTCCAGCGCCGTCGTCGGTTCGTCGGCGATGAGCAGCTTCGGATCGCAGGTCAAGGCCATCGCGATCATAATCCGCTGCCGCATGCCGCCGCTCAGCTCATGCGGATACGCGTCGAAAATTTGCTCCGCGCGCGGAATGCCCACAAGCTCGATCAGATCGATCGCCCGCTTGCGCGCTTCCTTCTTCGTTCCGCCGCGGTGCAGCAAAATCGGCTCGACGAGCTGTTCGCCGATTTTCAATACCGGATTGAGCGACGTCATCGGTTCCTGGAAAATCATCGAGATTTCATTGCCCCGAATTTGACGCATTTCACGCTCTTTAAGCTTCAACAGGTCTTGCCCTTTATAAATAATCTCTCCGCCTTCGATTTTCCCCGGAGGCGCGACGAGCCGCATCAATGACATGGCGGTAACGCTCTTGCCGCAGCCGGATTCGCCTACAACGCACAGCGTCTCGCCTTCTCTGATCGAGAAGCTGACATCATTGACCGCTTTCACGATGCCACCACTGGTATAGAAATTCGTCCGCAGATTGCGAAATTCGATCAAATTGTTTGCCATATCGTATCTCCTACCTCTTCATTTTCGGATCGAGCACGTCACGCAGGGCATCCCCAATGATGTTGATGGCAATAACCGTCAAGAAAATACATACTCCTGGCGGTATCCACAGCCACGGCCGCTTCTTGAAGTCTATCATATTGTTCGCGGCGGAAATCATATTGCCCCATGAAGGCGTCGGCGGAACGACCCCGAGACCCAAATAACTCAATACCGACTCGTACAAGATGGAGCTGCCTACCAGCAAGGTTGCCACGACGATAATAATCGGGACCGTATTTGGCAGCAAGTGGCGGAAAATTTTGCGCCGGTCACGCAGGCCAAGCACTTCGGCGGCTTGCATAAACTCTTGTTCGCGCAGCATCAAGATTTGCCCTCGCACGAGACGGGACAAGTTCGGCCACGCCATAAATCCGAGCAAAAACATGACGAGATAAATCCGCTGCTCCGGCGGAACCTTCATATCCGACAAGATCGCGCCGAGAATAATAAGTAATGGCAAGCTTGGAATCGACATCATAATGTCGGCAAGACGCATGATGACGGTATCAACCCATCCGCGATAGTAACCGGCGAGCGCGCCCATCAAGCTACCCAGCGTTACCGAGATCGCCATGGCGACGAGACCGACGAGCAGAGAGACCCGGCCCGCCAGCATGACGCGCAGCAGAATGTCCCGGCCCAGATTGTCCGTACCGAGCCAATGTGCGGCGTTTGGCGGCTTGTTGCCGTTCTTGATATTCATCGTCTCGAGCGAATATGGAGACACGAGCGGTCCAAGGAAGCAGATGACAAACATAAGTACAACGACGATTGCTCCCGTTACCGCGAATTTGTTTTTCAGAAGTTCCTTGAATGCCAGCTTCCACGGGGAAGCCGGTTTGGCCTGGCGCACATTAGCTCCTTTAACGGATTCAGCTACCGTTTGAGACACAAATAACTCCCCTTTCTACTTCATCCGGACACGAGGGTCGGCGACTCTGTAAAGTAAATCTGCTAAGAAATTCCCAAGCATCGTCAGCAGAGCCAGGAACATCGTGAAGCCCATCAACAGGAAGTAGTCACGGGCATTGATTGCGTCCAAGTTAATGCGGCCGATACCAGGCCAGTTGAAGATTTTCTCCGTAATAATGGCGCCGGAGAACAACCCCGGCAATTCGATCCCGAGCAGCGTAATCGCAGGAAGCAGAGCGTTCCGCAAAGCATGCTTGAAGATGACGGTGCGTTCTTTCAGCCCCTTGGCGCGAGCTGTTCGAATGAAGTCCTGACGGATAACGTCCAGCATGCTCGTCCGGAAATAACGGGTCAAGCTGCCGACGCTCAAGGCCGTCAGCACGGCAACCGGCAGCGCCAAATGCTGCAGCAGATCCCAGAAGCGCGCGAATCCTGTCGCATTGCTGCCTGACGTATACATCCCGCCGACCGGCGCCCATGCCAAATCGACGGCAAACACCTTGATGGCGTATAACCCGACAAAGAATGACGGGAGCGACATCAGCGCGAAGACGAGCAATGTCACCATGCCGTCAAAGAAAGAGTGCTGCTTGATCGCGGCAAAAACGCCGACTACGATCGCAATGGCCCAACTGAGCACAAGCACGATAGCGGCAATCAAAAACGAGTTCCACATATAGCGGTTGAGGACCGTGGTGACTGGCTGTTTGTGCTGCAATGACAATCCGAGATCACCTTTGAGCGTATTTTCAGCCCAAGTGAAATAACGTTCAACGAGCGGCTTGTCCAAGCCATGGATCGCTTTGAGCTCGGCTGCGCGCTCCTTCGACAGCGTCGGGTTGGAATCGATAAAGTTCCCCGGCGCCAGCGCGAAGACCGCGAACAGCAGAATCGACACGCCGATAAGGGTCGGAATCAGCTGCAACAGCCGCCGCAAGGCGTATTGTTTCATAATTATTCCTCCTAGCATGAAATAAGCCCGAATGCCCAGCCTGATGGCTGAGCATTCGGTATGCAGCACTTTGAAGTCGTTATTGAATTTGGATAGTGTTCAAATCTGCCGTAAACTTGCGGTATGGCGACATATCGAAGCCTTGAATCCGTGCGTTCGTTGCCCACATATCGCGGCGTTGATACAGGTAGATGTAAGGCAAGTCTTCATTCAGCTCTTGGTAGATTTCTTTGAAGATTGGCTTGCGCTTCTCAATGTCGACTTCGCTGCCGGCCTTTTCGAACAGCTCGTCCAGCTTCGGATTGGAGTATCCGATGTCGTTCTGAGATCCGCCCGTCTTGAACACATTCTCGCTCGATTGCGGATCCGGAGTCAAGCCCCAAGCCAGGAACATCATGTCGAAGTCGCCTTTTTTACGCTTTTCGATAACGGCATTGAAGTCCATTTGCTCTGCGGTAAGCTCGATGCCGAGCTCTTTCCAGTTCGCTTGGGCGACCGGAATGATCGCGTCATTGACCGGGTTCGGAGAAGAAGCGGTGAACGTAATCTTGAACTTCTGTCCGTCCTTCTCGCGGATGCCGTCGGATCCTACCGTCCAGCCAGCTTCATCCAGAAGCTGCTTTGCTTTTTCCAGATTGAAATCGTACTTCGTTACTTCATCCGTGTAGGACCAGGAATCCTTGGATTGCGGAACATCGATAACATCGGCATATCCTTGATATACCGCGTCTACGATTTGCTGGCGATCCAGGCCGTAAGCCAACGCCTGACGCACGCGCTTGTCTTTGAACATTTCTTTGTTATGGTTGAAGTTGATAAAGCCGTAACCGTTCGTGCGGAACAGGTTGATGTCCAGGAAGCCCAGCTCCTGAAGCTGTTCTACTTGGTCTTTCGATACGGTAACCATGTCCATATCGGTTTCACCGGTTTGCAGCAACTGCACGTTCGTCTCATCCGTAGTAAATTTGAAGATCAGGTTCGGAATCTTCGCTACGCCTTTATGGAAGTTCTCGTTCGCGGACAATACCGCCTCTTGTCCCGGAACGAACTTGTCCAGCTTGTAAGCGCCATTGCCGAGCGGCGTCGTGAACAAGTCTTTCATATAAGACAGGTCGCCTTGCTTGTAGTCCTTGCCATAATATGCTTTGGACAGAATTCCGACGCTGCCGATAGCGGACAGGGCAAGCGCACGCGGTTTAAGCGTGGTAACTTCGATTGTCTTCGGGTCGATGACCTTGATGCCTTCGATGGAGGTCGCTTTGCCGTCTTTGTATTCTTGGCCGCCCTTGATAGCTGCGTCCTTGATGATATCGCTCGGACCGTCATAGGTCTTGTCATGCATTACAGTTAAGGTAAATGCCACGTCTTCCGCCGTCAATGGGGAACCGTCGCTGAACTTCAGGCCGTCCTTCAGCTTGAACGTGTAAGTAAGCTTATCGTCGGAGATGGTGTATTCCTCCGCCAAATCCGTGGAATATGTGCCGTCTTTGTTAATTTGAAGCAGGCCCGCGAACAACGATTCTGTCACATATACATCGTATGCAGATTCAGCATAGAGCGGATTGAAGATACCGCTAGGTGCCGGGATGCCAATGATAGCTGTATCTTTCCGGTCTGTCGCCGTTGCTGGAGACTTGCTCTTGTCCGTGGCCGGAATCAAGCCGTCAGAGACCAACTCGCCGTCTGTACCGTTATCTGCGCCGCCGCTGTTGGATGACTCTTGATTAGCTTGTCCTGCGGAATCGCCGCTGCCGCTATCGCTTCCGCCGCAAGCGGACAGCACAAGCGTCAAGGACAGGAGCAGGCACATGATGATGCTGAATCTTTTCTTCACAACATTCTCCCCCTGATGTTCATTTTCTGATGTTTTTTGTAACCTTTGTAACTTGTAGTAGTTATAAAGTTGTATACATAAAAAATCATCGCGATGAGTAAATAACATTCGTTAATGCTTTATAGAACAATGGTCAAATAAGTTTGCAAAAACCCCCCATTTCATAAGCAGGAAACGAATATTTTTTCATAATACTACTTTATAATTTCGGTTTTGTAAATCCCTTTCCGCTTTTTAATTTGAAAGTTTGTAGTTTTATGACGATAACTTTTTTTTATCATCCATAGTAGAAAAGTCCGGGAAAAGCGCGGTTTTCTCCACGACAAGACGGAGGATAGTCGCAGTTTTCGTCAAAATGTCCATAGATCAAAAGACAAAATATACGAAATTCCACCACCGGTGTGCACTTGCATGTTTTTTCATTTCTTTGCATAAAACTTGCATGCCCCAAGCAAAAAAAGAAATAAAAAAAGAAGCCCCAATATTGTTATGTAATTCCAACAGTCTGGGGCGTCATCGCTGTTATCTTATTTTAAAAAATTTACAGATAGTGCGTCGCTTTCTCCATTCCCTGATCCAGAATGAGCACTCTCTCCGGCCGCGGCTCCATCACCGGCTTGCGCGATTTGCCGTAGCGGGTAAGCAGCGTCTGGACGGACATGGCCATCACTTTGGGAACCATCTGCTCCGAGTGCTCTCTCAGTCTCGTCTTCCCTTGAGGATGAATGACGCTCATCAGCAGGCGCAAATAGCGGCGCGTACACCAGGAGAACAGGCCTCGCGGCAAGTCCAACACGGTGAACCCGAATTGCTCCGGCCCCCGATGGATCATGCTTACGCCATACAACGCCTTCACGTTCGCCTTCAGCTCCGGATGATCCATAATATAATCCGCAAGCTCCGGCAGCGATTTCTCGACGGCGCGGATCATCTGTATGGCAAGCTGGACAGGTGACCGCGAGCGCCGGCCAATCTCGTACAGCCGCTTGTTATCGAAATGAAGCTCCAGTATCTCATCGTCCCGCTTCAATTCGATGCCGTCATCCAATTGAAGCGTCGGCCCATGATACGGGCGGACCCGGAAGTGAAACACGGGATCTTCCCGATTGGTCGTCTGAAGGCCGTAGAGCAAGTGGAACGCCTTCTCATAGAGAAGCCAGCCGCTGATAATGGCGCGCTTCAACCAGGATGGGTTGCTGATCTTCTCCTTCTCGGTCTGCTTGATCAGCTCATCTATGCGAACACAGGACAGCTCGCGCTCCGCCGCTTCCTTCAAAAACCGCTCCAATGCCTTCAGCATGATTCCTGGAGCTTCCTCATCGGCGCCAAGCGTATGGCCGCAGTCATGGAGGAGCAGAACCTCTCCGCCCCGGCACCGCTTCATCATGCGCCGGAACAGCCGTTCCTCGCCAACCTTCTTCCGCCAATCGTTGAACATGCCGGACCAGAGAATGATTTGAAGATGACCGAGATTGCCATAATCGAATAAATTGACAATCCCCCACGGAGGACGATAATAGTGTGAGCGTTGTCCGGTAGCGGACATAATAATATCCGACGTTTTGCGAATTTGCTGTTTCACCGTTTTCGGACGCATCAGCCAGTTGGATTTATGGACGTAGTTGTGGATGCCGATCAAATGCCCCTCATCGCTCATTCGCTTCAGCAATTCGGGGTGCTTCTCCGCATGGATGCCAACGACAAAGAAGGTTGCCTTGGCGTTGTATTTCTTCAATAGATCCAGCAGCTGCGGCGTATATTCCGGATCTGGCCCGTCATCGAACGTCAGCGCCAGCTTCGAATCCGATCTGCCTTTTTGGAACACGCGGAAACCGAATAATCGGCTGATGACACCTGGTAGAAACGCATAAAACGTCAGGATGTAAAAGCACCATAATAATATGATTTCCATCCCAATTTCCCCGTTTCATTCTTATATCTATACCCTGCGAGGCGATAAGTTTATTGTAACATATCATGAAAGAATAGGCACTGGAATTCATTTTCGTGTACAATGGGATCCAAGAAAAGAATAGGGAGCAAAGGAGTTATATTCATGATCGCGTTTTACCGCAAATATTGGAGAACGGCTTTTGACATTGGACTGCTTGTACTGACGATCTACCTTATCATGTATAGCTTCAGTTACCTGTATTCCATCGCGAAGCCTATTTTCCTTGCCTTCATCGTGTTCATGCTTATTGAACCGCTAGCCGGATTTCTCCATCGACGCGGCGTCAACAAGGCGATCGCTTCCGCCCTGTCGGTAGGGCTGTTTATTCTGCTCATTCTGGGCGCCATTTTCGGACTTGGCTTCATTGCGATGAAGCAGGCGATTGAGCTCCAGGAGAGAATGCCCAAATATATTGAAGTTCTGCAGAAGGAATTTGCGAATATTACCGCGTTCCTTCATCAGAAATATGAGGCGCTTCCCGAAGACGTGACCGTGCGCCTGAATGAATACGTCGGGACGATAGCGAAAAAAGGCTCGCAAATTGCGCTCGATTTTTTAAGCTGGATTATCAATAATATTTCCTCCTTCTCGGCGTTCACCGTCAATTTCGGCATCGCGATTATACTGGCGTACTTCCTCAGCATCGAGATCGATACGTGGAGAAGAGCGGCGCGCACCCATACGCCCAAAACATTTCGCCATGCCTATACGTTCCTGAAGGAAAATGTCATCAAAGGGATTGCGGCCTATTTGAAAGCGCAGCTGAAGCTGATCTCGATTACGTTCGGCATTATTTTCATCTCGCTGCTGCTCCTCGGCGTGAGCAATGCATTTCTGATCGGCCTCTTGTCCGCTTTGTTCGATCTTCTGCCGCTGCTCGGCGTTCCGGTCATCTTTATTCCGTGGATCGTATACCTGTTCATCGCGGGGAACAGTTCGCTTGCCATCTGGCTAACCGTCGTTCTGGGCGTCACGCTGATCACCCGGCAAATACTGGATCCGAAAATTACGGGCAATACGCTGGGCGTGTCTGCGTTTACGATGCTCTCCTTTATGATATTATCTTTGTCGTTATTTGGTGTCGTGGGGGTCGTGCTGTCGCCTATTCTTCTTATTTTGGTCAAGGCTCTCTATGATCAAGGGTATTTGAACAAATGGATTCGTATGCCAAAAGAAGAATTCGATACCTCCCCTTTCCCGGAAGGACCGGGTGCGAATGACGGAACCGTGCGGGATTCGGATAATAAATAATTTTCCTCCCGGCACGCAGCCGCAGCCGCGCGGACAAGCCTGAACCGGCGGTTACCGCGTGCTATGGGCGGCAAGCCGCAACAGGCCGTACCGCGTGCTGCGGGGCGGCAAGCCGGAAATCTCATGCTCGGCGAGCAGATCCATGACTTTGCCGAACAAGGCGGTTGCCCGGTGGGAGGTCCCCGCGGGCTCATCCTCAAAGATGACGCTCACCGCATATTTGGGCTTCTCCACCGGACCATATCCGACGAACCACGTATGGAGCCGACCGCTTCCGTAGGCATCCGCTTGTGCGGTTCCGCTCTTCCCCGCCAGCCGCCAGGCCGCTTGGCGAAGCGACATCCCCGTCCCGTAGGCGACGGTATCCTCCATCCAACGGCGTAGCTGTCTCGCCGTCTGCGGCTTCATCACCTGTTCGCTGTCCGCTCCGGCATCGAAGCGGGCGAAGGGAAGCCCATTCGCATAACGGAGCTCCTGAACGAGGCGAGGCTCCCCTGCGGCACCGTCCTGAAGCAGAGTGACGACGTAATTGGCAGCCGCCAACGGGGTCAGACGCACATTGCGCTGTCCGATGCCAAGCTGCGCCCGCTCTCCCCCGTCAATCTTCCCGTTATCCTCTCCCTCCGCAAATATCCGGCTCGCCTCCTCTCCATCAAAATGCTTCAACCCGTTATGCCCGCGCCCATCCGAGGAACTCATGCCGACAGTGCCCGCCAGCCCCGACCGCTTGGCATACGTCTCCAGATCGGCGGCGCTCATTCGCTCGGCCAGCTCTGCGAAGACGACATTGCAAGATTTCGCCAACGCTTCGCGCAGCGTCAAAGTTCCATGCCCGTCCTTCACCCAGCAGGATAGGCCGTATTTGCCGTAGCCGCCGCTGCAATGGAATCGTTCCTGCGGATCCGTGACTTGAGCTTCGAGAGCGGCCGCGGCGATGAAGAGCTTATACACGGATCCTGGCGGAAGAGCCTTGACCGCACGGTTATTCCAGTTCTCCTCCTCCGGCGTCACATGGTTCGGGTCGGCGGCCGGGCGGGACACCATCGCTACGACATCGCGCGTGGCCGCATCGAGCACGACGACAGAGCCCTTCTTCATCCCCGCTTCATCCGCGGCTCGTCCAATCGCGGCCTCGATCTCGCGATCCGCGGTCGTGACAAGCTGCAGCGGGTAATACGGGTTGTCCGGACGGCGGAGCCGGATATCGAGGCCGTATAGCGGACGCCGATCGGCATCGGTATAATGGACGAGAATCGTCGGTCCGAGACTGCGCAGCAACGGCTCGAACGCCCGCTCCAATCCTGACCTTCCGCTCATCCCGGATATGCCTGCTCCGGCTTGATCCCCTGCTGATTGCGCGACGAAGCCGATCCATTGCGGCGTATCCTTGCCGAGCGGATACCGCACGGTAATCGGCAGGGAGCGCACCCCGTCCCAGCCGGAAGCGTTCAGCCGCCGGGACTGCTCCGGCGTGAGCGGATAAGGCAGCTTGCCGTCGCGGGACGAAGGCCATACGAGCGGTTCGGCGGCGCCCTCCCAGCGTGCCCGCACGTCGCGTTCGGTCGTGTGGAACCAGAGCGCTAGCGTTCGCACCGCTTCAGATGATATCGAGTCGCGATGAACGGGGAACAGGACCGCAGCCTGCACGGCCGTTCTCGTATAGGGACGGCCGCTGCGATCCAGGATCGGCCCCCGGCCGTCGTCGAGCACAATGCCTCGTTCCCGCTGTATAATGGAACGCTGCAGCAGCGTATGCCCGCCCCCCTGCACGGGACGATGCGGCTCGATAAGCTGCAGCCAGCCAAGCCGCATAACGTAGACGCCGAGCACGGCGGCAATCAAGAAGCTGGCCGCCGCTATGCGCCCCCGGGCAAGCGACAGCAGCCCGGCGAGCTGCGACATGCCCGTTTTCCATCTGCTTCCCATCATGCCAATCCTCCTTCCGTGGATATCCCATCGAATATGCTTCTACGTCCAGTATCGACGGAAACGCATACAAAAAAACTGCCCCCTTCAAGCAGAGGGCAGCCAAAGACCGGGATGACGTTAATTCAGTTGAAATTGGGCAAGCCGCTCCATCAGATGCTTCGAGACGGCTTCCAGCTCTTGCGACAACGAGACAAGCTGCTCGGATACCGACTTCTGCTCCCCGCTCAAGGAAGCGACTTCCTCCGTTGTCGCCGCCGACTCCTCGGCCACGCCCCCGACATTCGTCATCGCTTCCGTCAGCATGCGCTGCGTCTCATCCAGTTCGTTAACCGCTTCCGTCGCCTGATCCAGCTTCGCCATGAATAGACCCATATGCTCCTGCACTTCCTGAAAGAGCGAATCGGCTCCATGCACGGCCGCGAGCTGCTCTTCGAACACCGGCCGGATCCCGCTCAGCATCTCAACCGTCTCCGACATCTCCCGTTCAATCGCTTCCGTTCGTTCCCTGACATGCTCAATCGCCCGCGCCGACTCATCCGCCAGACTGCGTATCTGATCCGCGACGACCAGGAACCCGCGCCCGGCGGAACCTGCCCGCGCCGCCTCGATCGCGGCGTTCAACGATAAAATATTGGTCTGCTTCGCAATCTGCGTCAGCAGGTCAAGAATATGGCGAATCGCCCCCGACCCGCTCTTCAGCGCGTCGACCTTGCCGACAAGGGCATGAATGCGCCGCTCGGTCAGCCCGGTTTTGCGCCCCAGATCTTCCATATAGGCGGAGCCCCGCTGTCCGGCTGCCTCCACCTCCGCCGCCGCGCGATACATTTCCACGTTCAAATCGATGACCTGCAGCATCTGCGCCGACGTGCGGCCGGTCCACTCATTGCCCCGCTCCGCTTCGGCGGCCAGCATCGTCGAACCGTGCGCAATCTCTTCCGTCGCCAGCGCAATCTCCTCGGCGGACTGAGAGGTCGCGCGGGATGCCTCCGTCAGCTTCCCGGCCGTCGCCAGCACGGCCTGGGCCGACTCCTCCGTCCGCCCGACCAGTTCGCCGATTCGGGCCATCATCGCATTGAAGCTGGCCGCGACCCGCCCGATATCATCCTGGGAGCGGTGCTTCATCTGCAGACCTAGCCGGCCCCTCGCTCCCTCCTCCATCAGATGGCTCAGCCGCTCAAGCGGGTAGCCTATGCTTCGAATGACATACCAGCCGATGAGCAGCGCCACGCCAAGCGAGATGGCTATGGCCGTCCACGAAATATTCCGAATCGTGATTGTATCTTGCAGCAACACACTGGACGGCGTGAAGCCGTTCAACGTCCAGCCGGTAACCGGGGAACGGTAGTAAGCGCCGAGAAGCGCGCCCCCGTTCGCATCCGAGGTCTCCCCCCGTCCGCTCGCACGGTCGGGATCGGCAGCAAGCCGGGTGCCCGGCGGCTCGCCCGCGGCTTCCGTCTGCTCCGAGAAGACCAGCTTGCCCTCGGCATCGACGATCTGGGCGAAAGCGCCCTCCTCCGTCTTCCAGCGGATCCGCTCCCGCAGTCCCGATAAATAGATTTCCACCACGACGATATATTGCGTTTTGCCCGTATATGTATTTTTAACGGCCCGGGCGAGCCCGAACGCCGCATCCGGGCTGTCGCCCGAGATTCCTGCCGTCTTCGCAGGCAGCCACAGCACCTCTCCCGGCCGCTCCTGCGCCTCCGTGAACCACTTCTCCTGGCGCAGCTCCTTGAGCCCTTCATCCGATGCGCCGGACGTGAAGGAAGGCTCCTTCTCATTCACGGGAAGCAGGTAAATGCCGTGCAGCGTCGGATTGCCGATCACATACGATTTCAAGTGATTCTCGACACGAACCCGATTTTGCAGTTTTTCATATTCATTGCTTTCACGCTGAAGCGCCGCTTCCAAAAAGGCGGCTTGTATATCTTGGTTGAGCAAAATCTGCGCAGATAACTCGGAATAGTTGGTGAAGAACAAATCCAGCTTCTCTCCCACCTGAATCAACGTCTGTTCCTGGGCCTGGGCGATCTGGCTCTGAATGATGCTTCGCGCTTGAAAAAATGAAAGCAGCCCCACAGAACCGACCAGAAGCGCAATACTGACGAAAAAAATGAGAAACAGCTTCATCCCGACCGAGCGCAGCGGATGAAAAGAATGTCTAGCAGCAGAAGCACGTTGTTCCCCGGCATGAAGCGGCTCGGAGCCGCGTAATGGTGTACGCATGGACAGCACCTCTCCTCCAACACAATATCAAGGTCATTGTACCTACAACTATGTCTTATGCACTACTTCGACAGCTCCGTACAAAATCCCTTTCTCATATTTGGAAGCGCATCCACGATTTTGTGACTAAATATGTAACAAAATGAAGTTGCTTAGAAAATCGATCAATCAATGAAACAGCTAAATCGCCCTTCCCGGATCCTGCCTTATGGTTGTCCTTCCAGCCCTCAGGATGCCTTCTCGAGCGTCTTTCGTTTTTTGGTCCCAGCCGTTCAGGTCTTCCGCACGTCTTTCCTTCATTCTCCCTTCCGTTCAGGTCTTCCGAAGGTCTTTCCTCCATTCTCCCATCCGTTCAGGTATCCCGAACGTCTTTCTTTCATTCTCCCATCCGTTCAGGTACGGCATATCTTTTGGTGAGTCTCCCAACCAGTCAGATTCCTACACTAGTCTTAATAGAAACGGCCACCGCCCAAGAAAAGTTGGGTCACAAACTAAATTGTCTTACTTAACTTCCTATCGAACGGGAATTCTGCTCATATGGACCATTCACGGCATACTTGAATACTTTCCTGCCCCATGGGGATAGCGCTCATAAGGCAGCCAAGACCGCATTGAACACATTTTCTGAGCAGAAGGGATATTGCACATCAGATACATTCCATACCTATTTGTTCTTCCTGCCTGATGGGGATACTGCTCATTTGGAGCATTCACGGCATACTTGAATACTACCTGCCCCGCGGGGATAGCGCTCATAAGGCAGCCATGTCTTCATTGAACACCTTTACCGAGCAGAAGGGAGCTTGCACATCCGAACAAGTACGAATGGCGCACCTGAAAGCCCAAAGCTTTTGTTAAAGTTATAAATAGAAAAAGCCTGCCCCCTCAATGGGAGCAGGCTTAAATTCGGTTAGGCCTTTGCTGTTTTTTTCCGCATCATATCAAAATATTGAACCGGTTCGTTGACCTTCATTCGCACAAGCTGCAGCGGATGGCGTGCGGCATCCAGCTCGTTGCCCTCGGTATCCCACAGCTTGTCGATCGTCTGCTTGAAGAAGGTGCCGTTCGGGCCGAAGAACTCGACTTCCGCCCCCGGCTTGAAGTGGTTCCGCTGCTGGATCGTCGCCATGCCCGTCGCCGGATCATAGTCCATGACCAGCCCCGCGAAGTCATACGGCGCCGCCTTCTCTTCCGGTTCATAGATATGATCCTCGTGATCCGGCTCGTCATAGAAGAAGCCCGTATTGACGGGACGGTTCGCCGCCTTGCGAATCTCGTCCAGCCATTCCGGCTTCAACTCATAATTGTCCGGATCGGCCATATAGGCATCGATCACTTGCCGGTACACGTTCACGACCGTAGCCACATAGTGAATCGATTTCATCCGGCCTTCAATTTTGAAGCTGTCGACCCCGGCATCGATCAGATCGGGCAGATGTTCAATCATGCACAGATCCTTCGAGCTCATCGAGAAGGCATGATCCTCCTCATCCGCAAGAGCAAGCTGGTTCACGCCGAGCCGGAATTGCTCCAGCACTGGAGAGCCCGCAGCTTCCTCCGGAGTGACGACCCGATCCGGATCCGGCCGTCCGTCTTCGAACAGATCATATTTCCAGCGGCACGATTGGCAGCAGCCGCCCCGGTTCGAATCCCGGTTCGTGAAGTGATTGGACAGCACGCAGCGTCCCGAATAAGAGGAGCACATCGCTCCGTGGATGAACGCCTCGATTTCGACGTCCACATGCTGCTTGATCTCCACGATCTCTTCCAGGCTCGTCTCCCGGGCCAGGACGACGCGCGGCGCGCCTTCTTCCTTCCAGAATTGGACCGTCTGCCAATTGGCAATCGACTGCTGGGTGCTGACATGCACTTCCAGCCCCGGCGTCACGCGCTGTGCCGTCTCGATAATAATCGGATCCGCGGCAATGATCGCGCTGATCCCAACCTGCTCCAGTTGGCGCAGGTAGTCCCCAATCCCTTCCAGATCTTCATTATGCGCATAAATGTTCGTCGCCACGAATACTTTCGCTCCGTATTTCCGGGCGAACTCTACGCCTTCCCGCATTTCCTCGAAGCTGAAATTGTCTGCATTCGAGCGCAGACCGTATTTCTGTCCGCCGATATAGACGGCGTCCGCGCCATAATGAATCGCGAACTTCAGCTTCTCCAGGTTCCCGGCGGGAGCGAGCAATTCGGGCTTATCCAGTCGATACCGCTTGCCTTTCCATTTGGCAGGCTTCGCTTCGGTTGTCATCGCTGTTCGCTCCCTTCTTAATACACCTGATCTTTATAGAAAAATCCAAACGACAGCTCGCGCTCCGGATCCTGCACGGCCCGGATGCGATCCATCCACTCTTCCTTGAAACGGTACTGCTCCGGATCGCGAAGATAGCTGTCAATCGCTTCCCGATAGACCTTCACGACGGTCTCATTATAGGATACGGATTTCAGCAGCCCTTCAATCTTGAAGCTGTCCACCCGCGCGTCCAGCAGCGGCTTCAGATCCTCCAGCACGCAGATGTCATCCGAGCTCATAATATGCGTGCCGTTCGCATCCTCGAAGATCGGATATTTCTCATCGCGACGTTCCTGCTCAATAAGGAACAGCTTCCGGCTCCTATCGGCACGGCCGATCTCGTCGTGCTCCCCGATACTCGCGAAGTAATGATTCACCAGATGCCGCTTGGAATGATAAATATTCGTCATGCCATGCACTTGAATCTCCACATCCATGTCCGGCAGCTGCCCCTTCATTTCCAGGAGCTGTTCCATATTCAGCTCGCGCGCCGCAACGATACGGCTCGCACCGCGTTTCTGCCAGTATTTCGCCGTCTTGTAGTTGGTTGATGTCATCTCGGCATTCCAGTGCAGCCTCAACGAAGGCGCAGCTGAGCGCGCGGTCATCAGCACGGCAGGATCGCCAAAGACGATCGCATCCACCTTCAACTGCTCCAGGCAGCGCAAATAGTCGGCCAAATCTTGAAGCCGGTCGTTGTGAAATATATTGTTCACCGCCACATACAGCTTCGCCCCGATGGCGCGGGCATGCGGCAAGCTTGCTTCAATGCGATCGGGCGTCATATTGCCCGGCAGACGCACTCCGTACTTCTCTTCCCCTACCACGACCGCATTCGCGCCGGCTTCAAGCAGACGCGCGACCTCTTCCGTGCTGCCGGCGGTGACGAGCAATTCGGGCTGATACGTCATCGTTTCTTCCCCACTTTCTATTCCCCTGCTGTCTGTTTGCTTTTCTCGATATTTTTTAGATGCTCTTCATACGTTTTGGCGAACAAATGACTGAAGCTGCCGTCTTTTTTAGTAACATAGAACAAGTAGTCGGAAGCCTCCGGATGCAGCACCGCCTCCAGCGACGCGCTGCTCGGACTCGCGATCGGACCCGGCGGCAAGCCGTCGATCTGATACGTATTATAAGGGCTCTGAATATCCAAGTCCTTATAATACAGCCGTTCCTTCGGCTTGTCCAGCGCGTACTGGACGGTGGCGTCGATCTGCAGCTTCATGTTCTGCTTCATGCGGTTGAAGATGACCCCCGCCACAAGCGGACGCTCCTCATCGACGACGACCTCCCGTTCGATGAGCGACGCGGCAGTTAACCATTGATGAAGCGTTAAATTTTGCGTTTGGAGCTCGGCTTCCCAGTTCGGCGAGATGTCAACGAGCCGCTGCTGCATCTCCTCCAGCATGCGGATGATGATCTCTTCCTCGCTGCTGCCCTCCTTCATCTCATACGTCTCCGGGAATAAATACCCTTCCAGCGGATGCTTGATGTCATCGTCGGCTGGAATATGCGCCGTTAATTCGGAATGCCCCGATAACCACGCGATGTCATCCGCCAGCTTGAGGAAGGTGTCCTTGTTAACATACCCTTCGTCAGCCAGCTTGTCGGCAATTTGCGCGATCGTATAGCCCTCGGGAATCGTAAAGCGGATCATTTTATCCGGAACGACATCGCCCTGATTCAGACGGGCAATAATCTCGTCATACGTATCACCGGGCTGGAACGCGTACGTCCCGGCCTGAAAACGGGAGCCTTCATTTTTATATCTCAAATAGCCTTTAAAAATAAGTGCATTCTTAATAACGCCCTCTGCCTCCAGGCGGGAAGCGATGCTTGACGTTCCCGTCCCCGGCTCGATCGTGACTGTAATCTCGCGCTCCTCCGCCGGCAGCGGCTGCATGCCGTTCCACACATAACCGATTACGCCGGCCCCCGCCACGATAATCAGAATGAGGAAAGCGGTCATCACCTTCGTTCCTGTCTTCATTCATCCACGCTCCTACATGGAAAAAGAGCGGATACTCCGCCCTTTTTCACGAGTTCATTATCACTGTCTGCGATGAAGCGGCTAGAATCGATCGGCGAACGCGATCTCGTCGTAGCGCTCCATCACGTCTTCCCATTCTTCGTCATCGTCTATCGTCTCAAGCTGCCAGCCGTCCTCGCCCTCCGGCACGATACGGAACAGATCCGGCTCCGCATCCTTGCCTTCGCCCGGTTGCAGCACGGCGTACGCCCGTCCGCGGTACTCGAACTCCGCGACAAGAGACCAGGTTCGGCTCTTCCCGCCCTCGTCCGTCATCTCCACCGCTTCGCCATAGACGCTCTTCAACCGTTCAATGAACCGGATGCCCTCATCGGTGCTCACGCTTCATCCTCCTCGGAGCTGACCAGCGTATTGAATGTCTCTTCTACGATATTCCATTCTTCTTCATCCTCGATGATGTACAGCTTCAGATCATCACCGTCTTCTTCATAGCGGAACGCATATACTTCATCGGTCTCTTCGTCTTCGGAATCAACAGGAACTACCATCATATATTTCCGATCAGAACCATCCACTTCAAATTTCATGATGACCTCAAATTCTTCTTCATTGCCCTCATCGTCCGGGATATAAATAATTTCCGGTTCCTCTTGCAAATAATTGTCCTGTGTCATGGTAACCCCTCACCTTCTTGATTGATAGTCAAGATACGTCTGCAAAATTATGGTTGCCGCCATCTTATCAATGACTTGTCGGCGCTTCTTCCGGCTTACGTCCGCTTCGAGCAAAGCGCGCTCCGCCGATACCGTACTCAAGCGCTCATCCCACAGGTGAACGGGCAATCCGAACGACTGCTTCAAGACTTCAGCATATGTCATACTTAATTCGCCCCGCGGTCCAATCGTTCCGTTCATGTTTTTCGGCAATCCGATAACAATTTCCTCGACGCCGTGCTCCTTGATGATGTCGCCAATCCGGCGCAGGTCGTCTTCGGGCTTCCGCCGAACGATGACTTCGAGGCCTTGCGCCGTCCAGCCGAACGCGTCGCTGACCGCGACCCCGATCTTGCGGTCCCCGTAATCCAAGCCGAGAATCTTCATTATCGTCTCCTATGTCTGCTTCCGATGAACTCGGGAGCCCGTACGCTTATTAGCGGTGATGATTGAGATAGAAGCGCACCAGCTCCTCGATCAATTCGTCCCGCTCCTTCTTCCGTACCAGGCTTCGAGCATTGTTATGCCGCGGGATATAAGCGGGATCCCCGGATAGTAGGTAACCGACGATTTGGTTGATGGGATTGTATTCCTTCTCGACAAGGGCATCGTAGACAGACAGCAATATATCTTGGCTGGATGCCTCCTGTTCCTCTGCCTTCACATTGAACTTCATCGTCTTATCCATGGAATTCATCGCCGACACCTCGCTTTACTCTTATCATAACACATACCCGAACAAACGCGAAAATATTCCGCTTCATAGCTTGTCTTATTCAAAAATTTTTTGTCGAAACGATGAAGCGACAGGTTTGTTCTTATTTTACTATTTTCCAACCCGCTGGATCAATATCCCTATTTGCCGCTATCCGCCTGCTTCGCCACCAGTTCGTCCAACAGACGAAGCGCCTCATCGATCTTGGCCGGATCTTTGCCTCCAGCCTGGGCCATGTCTGGACGGCCGCCGCCGCCGCCTCCGCAGACGGAAGCCAGCTCCTTGATCAGCTTGCCGGCATGCAACCCTTGCTTCACCAGTTCCGGTGCGACGGCGACGACCAGATTCACTTTGCCGTCGGCGGCGGATGCCAGCGCGATGACGGAGCCTGGAACCTTCGCCTTCAGCTCGTCGGCCGTCGTTCGCAGCGCGTCCATGCCGCCGGCGTCAACCTGCGCCGCCAGCACAGGAATCCCCGCTACGGAGCGGACCCGGTCGGTCAGTTGACCCGCCTCGAGGCTGCTCAGCTTCGCCTTGAGCGAGTCATTCTCGCGCGTCAGCTCCTTCTCGCGGGCGAACATAGCCTCTACCCGCTTCGGCACGTCGGCGGCGTTCGCCTTCAACAGGCCGGCCGCCTGCTTCAGCAGATCCAATTGGGATTCCATATATTGATAAGCGTGGCGGCCCGTAACGGCTTCCAGACGGCGGACGCCGGAGCCGATTCCGCTCTCGCTCACCACTTTGAACAACCCGATCTCCGACGTGTTCCGGACATGGCACCCGCCGCACAGCTCGATGCTGTAATCGCCTACCTGAACCACGCGCACGATATCGCCGTACTTCTCGCCGAACAGCGCCATCGCCCCCAGCGCCTTCGCTTCGTCAATCGGCTTGGACTCGATAACGACGCCGATGCCGTTCCAAATCTGCTCGTTGACACGGCGCTCGATCTCTTGCAGCTCATCCGGTTGGATAGCGCCCAGATGCGTGAAATCGAAGCGAAGCCGCTCCGCTTCCACAAGGGAGCCGGCCTGATTGACATGCTCGCCGAGCACCTGCTTCAGCGCTTTGTGCAGCAGATGGGTCGCGGTATGGTTCTTCACGATGTCTTCCCGTTCGGCGCGGGCGACCGCCGCCTGCACGGTCATGCCCATGCGGAGCGAGCCTTCCGTGACCCGGACGACAAGCACATGCTGCCCGTGAGGCGCCTTGAACACCTCTTCCACGACGGCTGCCGTCCCCGGCGCCGTCAACGTGCCGCCATCGCTCACCTGTCCGCCGCTCTCGGCGTAGAACGGCGCGCGATCGAGCACGATCTGGCCTGTCTCTCCCGCCTTCACTTCCTCGGCGGCTTCATTGCCGGCGAACATCGCGACAATGTTGGATTGGGTTACCAACTCATTATAACCAACGAACTCGCTTTTAATCGTCAGATCCGACAGCGGTCCGCCCTGAATCTTCATGCTTGCCCCGTCCTGTCTCGCGGCACGGGCCCGTTCGCGCTGCGCCTGCATCGCTTCATCGAAGCCTTCATGGTCGACCGTCAGCCCGTGCTCGGAGGCGTAATCCTCCGTCAGATCAAGCGGGAAGCCGTAGGTGTCATACAGCTTGAACGCTTCCGGGCCGGTAATCTGCGTCCGGCCTTCCGCCCGGGCGGCTTCCGCCATTTCACCGAGAATGGCCAATCCGTCGGCCAGCGTCTCGTGGAAGCGCTCCTCTTCATTGCGAATGACCTTCTCGATGAAATCGCGCTTCTCGACAATATCCGGATAGTATCCTCCCATCACTTCGCCGACATGCGGGACGAGTTCGACGAGGAACGGCCGGTCGATTCCGAGCACTTTGCCATAGCGGACCGCCCGGCGCAGCAAGCGGCGGATGACGTAGCCGCGGCCTTCATTGGAAGGCAATACGCCGTCGGCGACAGCGAACACCACCGTACGCACATGGTCGGCAATGACCTTCAACGCGATGTCTTGCTTCTCATTGTCTTGGTAAGCCACGCCGGCAATGCGGGCGGTTGCCTGAATAATCGGCTGGAACAAGTCGGTATCGAAGTTCGAATCGACATCCTGCAGGATGGAAGCGAACCGCTCGAGTCCTGCGCCGGTATCGATATTTTTGTTCGGCAGCGGAGTATAGCTGCCGTCCTTGTTGTGATTGAATTGGGAGAATACGAGATTCCATACTTCCAGATAGCGCTCGTTCTCGCCGCTTGGGTAGCATTCCGGATCATCCTCCAGCGTGCCGTACTTCTCGCCGCGATCGTAGAAAATCTCCGTGCAAGGACCGCAAGGCCCTTCCCCGATATCCCAGAAGTTGTCGTCCCCGGTCTTGATGATATGATCGGCCGGGAGCCCGATTTTCTCATTCCACAGCTTGTAGGCCTCTTCATCCTCGTTGTAGACCGTGACATACAACCGGGAAGGGTCGAACCCGATCCAACGCTTGTCGGTCAGGAATTCCCATGCCCAGGTGATCGCTTCTTCCTTGAAATAATCGCCGATGGAGAAGTTGCCGAGCATCTCGAAGAACGTATGGTGACGGCGGGTTTTGCCGACATTCTCGATATCGTTCGTGCGGATGCATTTCTGCGAATTCGCAATCCGCGGGTTGTCCGGCTTCACGCGCCCGTCGAAATAGGGCTTGAGCGGCGCCATGCCGGCATTGATCCATAACAAGGACGGATCGTTATGCGGGACGAGCGAAGCGCTCGGCTCGATATGATGGCCTTTGCCTTCGAAAAATTCCAACCATTTTGCGCGAATCTCACTGGCTTTCATGCGTACTGACGCCTCCATTGTCACAAAGTATTCTTAAGATCGGGTTAACTACCCCTTATACAAATAAATCGCCCCTGATAAATCAGGGACGATTGAAATCCATCGCGGTACCACCCTGGTTATCCCCCGGGCAAGAGACCGTCTCCGGACGGACGGCTCAGAATTCAGTCATGCCGCGGTGTCCGGCGGCCGTCCAGCGGGCGATCGCCTTAGCGTTGATAACGGGTCCGACCCGGTGAAGTTCATTCACGCTCCAAAACTAGCGTTCAGCTGCTCTTCTCGATGAAGATTCTTCCACCCGGCTCCATATCGATGCCGGAATCTTCTCTCTGGATCAAGGGCTTCAGCCTACTATAGGTTTTGTCTTCGCTTTATGCCTATTTGTGCCTATTTATCCGATAACATAGTATAAATAAACCGGCGCAACTTGTCAATAATGCCGCTGCTCCGCGTTTGAAGCCAGTCTGACGCCGCGTCCGATTCCGCTTCTGAAAGCGCTGGCTTCGCCGTCCCGGGCGAGTGTCATTGGACCTGCCAGATTCGGTTATGGGGACTAGCTTACAACGCCGAAAAGCACTGCAAAACTACAGCTTTTCCCCGCTTCCCCCACCGAAAAGAAAAAATCATGCCAGGATCAGGCTCTTGGAAAACCCCTGTTTTTTGTGAAGGGGTGGAGATGGTCCATTTTCCTCATCCAAACTTTGGCTCTTAGAGCGTTTTAAATCGATTTTCTCTACCGGGAGAAGAGATCAATCACAAGTAAAAAGCCCCATAGACTACTCAATGGCCTGATTTTACGGGATCCAAGCGACCGCGTCGGATGCTGGGGGCATCATCGC
>OGSV01000230.1_pt1 | contig 37631 bp, 32 predicted proteins | sample 1574221 | NCBI WGS metagenome assembly OGSV01 (sample SAMN03295823, study PRJEB24534) | human gut metagenome | isolation source: fecal sample 4 from infant 3 | host: Homo sapiens | place: USA: Pittsburgh, PA | collected 2014-07 | reverse complement strand
CTGGCGGCTGTAGCGCGGTGGTCCCACCTGACCCCATGCCGAACTCAGAAGTGAAACGCCGTAGCGCCGATGGTAGTGTGGGGTCTCCCCATGCGAGAGTAGGGAACTGCCAGGCATCAAATAAGTGAAGAAGCCCATCCTGCCGGATGGGCTTTTTTGCGTCTGCAGGGATGAAAATCGCCGGATGCGGCGTGCCGCCTTATCCGGCCAGCGTCTGTTATTACCGGATACAGCGCCTGTAAACCTTATTCTTACTGTGATTGCAGCCTCATCGGTTGCAAAGCAACATCCTAAGCTTCCATAACACAAGCCATCCCGCTGCATATACGGTAAACTAAGTGCGATTTTGCATCAGGAAAGCGTCTATGAATCACTCCCTTAAAGCCTGGAACACCTTCGGTATCGATCAACAAGCTAATGTGCTTGTCTGTGCCGAAAATGAGCAACAACTACTAAATGCCTGGCAATCAGCCAATGCATCACATCATCCAGTGCTAATCCTGGGCGAAGGGAGTAACGTCCTGTTTCTTGATGCCTTCCATGGAACGGTGATCGTCAACCGTATCAAGGGAATAGCGATTACAGAACAACCTGATGCGTGGCATTTGCACGTAGGCGCTGGTGAAAACTGGCATCATCTGGTAGAGCATACGCTGCAGCAAAGCATGCCCGGACTGGAAAATCTGGCGCTGATCCCCGGCTGCGTGGGTTCATCGCCGATCCAGAATATTGGTGCCTATGGCGTAGAACTGCGGCGCGTCTGTGAATACGTGGACTGCGTAGAGCTTTCGACCGGCAAACATCTGCGCGTTAGCGCCGCAGAATGCCGATTTGGTTACCGTGACAGTATCTTCAAACATGAGTATCAGGATCGTTTTGCGATTGTAGCTGTTGGTCTGCGCTTACCTAAACAGTGGCAACCCGTTCTCACATACGGTGACCTGACGCGTCTTGATCCTGCCACGGTAACGCCTCGGCAGGTTTTTGATTCTGTTTGCCATATGCGCACCACAAAACTGCCCGATCCAAAAGTAAACGGGAATGCGGGGAGTTTCTTTAAAAACCCGGTTGTCACCGCGGATATTGCGCAGGAGCTCCTGGCGAAATTCCCGACTGCACCTCATTACCCGCAGGCTGATGGCTCTGTGAAACTGGCTGCTGGCTGGCTTATCGATCAATGTCAGCTAAAAGGCATGCGCATTGGCGGCGCAGCGGTACATCAGCAGCAGGCACTGGTGCTGATCAATGCAGGCCATGCTACGAGTCAGGATGTGGTGCAACTGGCGCATCACGTACGCCAAAAAGTCGGTGAGAAATTCAATGTCTGGCTTGAACCGGAAGTCCGGTTTATTGGCCCACTGGGTGAAGTGAATGCCGTGGAGATCGTTGCATGAAGGATAATACCGTCCCCCTGACGCTTATTTCATTATTAGCCGATGGCGAATTTCACTCTGGTGAGCAACTCGGTGAAAAGCTGGGAATGAGCCGTGCGGCAATCAATAAACATGTCCAGACGCTACGTGACTGGGGTGTTGATGTATTTACTGTCCCTGGTAAAGGATACAGCTTACCTGAACCTATCCAGCTATTAGATTCATCACTTATTTATTCTCAGCTGGATGGCGGGAATATAACGGTCCTGCCGGTTATCGACTCAACCAATCAGTACCTTATGGATCGAATTGGTCAACTGGAGTCAGGGGATGCCTGCGTAGCTGAGTATCAGCAGGCCGGTCGTGGTCGTCGTGGACGTAAATGGTTCTCTCCCTTTGGCGCCAATCTGTACCTTTCAATGTTCTGGCGACTGGAACAAGGACCGGCAGCCGCGATTGGCCTGAGCTTGGTGATTGGTATTGTCATGGCTGAGGTTTTACGCGATCTGGGCGCGGATAAAGTGCGTGTTAAATGGCCCAACGACCTCTATTTGCTCGACCGTAAACTGGCAGGGATCCTGGTTGAACTCACCGGAAAAACGGGCGATGCCGCACAGATTGTTATTGGGGCGGGTATAAACATGTCCATGCGTCGGGTTGAGGAGAATGTGGTTAATCAAGGCTGGATTAATCTGCAGGAAGCGGGTATTACCATTGACCGCAATACTCTGGCTGCCCGACTTATCCGCGAGCTGCGCGCTGCCCTGGTACTGTTTGAGCATGAGGGCCTGGCGCCGTATTTGTCCCGCTGGAGGGCGCTGGATAACTTTATCGACCGCCCTGTTAAACTCATTATTGGTGATAAAGAAATATTTGGCGTATCTCGTGGAATAGATGCGCAAGGTGCATTGCTACTCGAACAAAATGGCGTGATAAAACCCTGGATGGGTGGGGAAATATCGCTTAGAAGCGCTGAATAATAAGAAGGGGAGCTATGGCTCCCCTTTATTTTTTTATTTTCGTAATCTGACTTGCTCAACGGCATGATTAGCGCTTTTCGTCATGATTAAGCTGGCTCGCTCACGCGTTGGTAAAATATTCTGTTTTAAATTCAACCAGTTGATTTCTTTCCACAGCGATGTGGCCGTGTTGATTGCCTCGTCTTCCGACAATTTCGCATAGTTATGGAAATAAGAGTCTGGGTTGGTAAATGCCCCTTCGCGGAATTTCAGGAAGCGGTTGATATACCACGTCTGGAGTAATTCTTCTGGCGCATCCACATAAATAGAAAAGTCGACAAAGTCAGAAACAAATACATGATGTGGATCGTGAGGATAGTCCATCCCGCTTTGTAATACATTGAGCCCTTCGAGGATTAATATGTCGGGCTGGGCAACGGTTTTGTCGCCATCAGGGATCACATCATAAATCAGATGAGAATAGACCGGTGCCGTAACGTTGGGGACGCCAGACTTTAGATCGGAAACGAATTTAACCAGACGGTGCATATCATAGGACTGAGGAAAGCCTTTCTTCTTCATGAGCCCACGATCTTTCAACACCTGGTTAGGATGAAGAAAACCGTCAGTAGTGATCAGCTCAACCTTACGATGCTCGGGCCAGCGACTCAGTAACGCTTGCAACACACGTGCAGTCGTACTTTTGCCGACGGCGACGCTGCCAGCAATGCTAATAATATAAGGAATACGCTCGCCGTTGGTGCCTAAAAATTGCTCCAGCACAGCCTGACGCCGCAGGTTCGAACTGATGTAAAAATTTAGCAAACGCGATAATGGCAAATAAATCTCAGCAACTTCTTCCAGCGATAAGTCTTCGTTAATGCCTTTCAGACGAGCAATCTCTTCCTCGGTCAGAGTCATCGGCACGGAATCACGAAGCGCAGCCCACTGGTTGCGATCAAACTGTAGGTAAGGCGACGTTAACGCTTGCTCTTTTATACTCATACGCATGGTCTGGCTGTCATTGCTATATCAGGTCTGCGGTAAAAAACGAAATCATCCCCGGTACGCAATGGCACGCACATTTCAGTTAATTTGGACAATGGGCAGGAGGGTAACACCAGATGGGAGGGAATAATAAGAAAAAATCGTCCCCTGAAACGCAATGTGACGGCTATTCCAGATGTATAAAGATGCACTTTCTCTCTATTGATAACGGCATGCTGGAGCAAAATGCCTTCTGGGAGCGCGGCTGACGTTGGAAATTTGTTCAATTCGAAGAAGAAATAGATTATTTATCGGTCGTATAGCGCAAAATGTGAGCGATAGAACATTTTATGCAATTTTTTAGTTGCATGAGTGCGCATGTCTCCATAAAATGCGCGCTACTTGATGCCGACTTAGCTCAGTAGGTAGAGCAACTGACTTGTAATCAGTAGGTCACCAGTTCGATTCCGGTAGTCGGCACCATCAAGTCCGGTGGGGTTCCCGAGCGGCCAAAGGGAGCAGACTGTAAATCTGCCGTCACAGACTTCGAAGGTTCGAATCCTTCCCCCACCACCACTTTCTGGCAGCGTTATCGCCGCCTGAGTTGGTTAAAAAATTAATCAGCTCGAATAAAAAAGAGAGAAATCTCTTTTTTATTACAGAAAGAACTGGGTAGCCGAGTTTCAGGATGCGGGCATCGTATAATGGCTATTACCTCAGCCTTCCAAGCTGATGATGCGGGTTCGATTCCCGCTGCCCGCTCCAGACGTGCTGATATGGCTCAGTTGGTAGAGCGCACCCTTGGTAAGGGTGAGGTCCCCAGTTCGACTCTGGGTATCAGCACCACTTCACTTCTCCTTCCCGTTTCTCTCTGTTTACTTTTAAAAGCATTCAACAGCTCAGGCATATGGCCTGGTTGATGTGGTGATATCACCGATTTATCCGTGTCTTAGAGGGACAATCGATGTCTAAAGAAAAATTTGAACGTACAAAACCGCACGTTAACGTCGGTACTATCGGCCACGTTGACCATGGTAAAACAACGCTGACCGCTGCAATCACTACCGTACTGGCTAAAACCTACGGCGGTGCTGCTCGTGCATTCGACCAGATCGATAACGCGCCGGAAGAAAAAGCTCGTGGTATCACCATCAACACTTCTCACGTTGAATATGACACCCCGACTCGCCACTACGCACACGTAGACTGCCCGGGCCACGCCGACTATGTTAAAAACATGATCACCGGTGCTGCGCAGATGGACGGCGCGATCCTGGTTGTTGCTGCGACTGACGGCCCGATGCCGCAGACTCGTGAGCACATCCTGCTGGGTCGTCAGGTAGGCGTTCCGTACATCATCGTGTTCCTGAACAAATGCGACATGGTTGATGACGAAGAGCTGCTGGAACTGGTAGAAATGGAAGTTCGTGAACTTCTGTCTCAGTACGATTTCCCGGGCGACGACACTCCGATCGTTCGTGGTTCTGCTCTGAAAGCGCTGGAAGGCGAAGCAGAGTGGGAAGCGAAAATCATCGAACTGGCTGGCTTCCTGGATTCTTACATCCCGGAACCAGAGCGTGCGATTGACAAGCCGTTCCTGCTGCCTATCGAAGACGTATTCTCCATCTCCGGTCGTGGTACCGTTGTTACCGGTCGTGTAGAGCGCGGTATCATCAAAGTTGGTGAAGAAGTTGAAATCGTTGGTATCAAAGAGACTGCTAAGTCTACCTGTACTGGCGTTGAAATGTTCCGCAAACTGCTGGACGAAGGCCGTGCTGGTGAGAACGTTGGTGTTCTGCTGCGTGGTATCAAACGTGAAGAAATCGAACGTGGTCAGGTACTGGCTAAGCCGGGCTCTATCAAGCCGCACACCAAGTTCGAATCTGAAGTGTACATTCTGTCCAAAGACGAAGGCGGCCGTCATACTCCGTTCTTCAAAGGCTACCGTCCGCAGTTCTACTTCCGTACTACTGACGTGACTGGTACCATCGAACTGCCGGAAGGCGTTGAGATGGTAATGCCGGGCGACAACATCAAAATGGTTGTTACCCTGATCCACCCAATCGCGATGGACGACGGTCTGCGTTTCGCAATCCGTGAAGGCGGCCGTACTGTTGGTGCGGGCGTTGTTGCCAAAGTAATGAGCTAATTGCCGAATAACATTTGACGCAATGCGCAATAAAAGGGCATCATTTGATGCCCTTTTTGCACGCTTTCACACCAGAACCTGGCTCATCAGTGATTTTATTTGTCATAATCATTGCTGAGACAGGCTCTGAAGAGGGCGTTTAGTCCGAAACGCACCAGAGCATTTCGGTTTGGATCGCCTCGCTTACGCGGGGTGAAAATGTTTGTAGAATACTTCTGACAGGTTGGTTTATGAGTGCGAATACCGAAGCTCAAGGAAGCGGGCGCGGCCTGGAAGCGATGAAGTGGGTTGTTGTCGCTGTATTGCTGCTTGTAGCTATCGTTGGCAACTACCTCTATCGTGACATGATGCTGCCGCTGCGTGCGCTGGCCGTAGTGATTCTGATTGCCGCAGCGGGTGGTGTCGCGCTGTTGACAACAAAAGGTAAAGCGACCGTTGCTTTTGCCCGTGAAGCGAGAACCGAAGTCCGTAAGGTCATTTGGCCAACTCGCCAGGAAACATTGCACACCACATTAATTGTGGCTGCGGTTACCGCAGTAATGTCACTGATCCTGTGGGGACTGGATGGTATTCTGGTTCGCCTGGTATCCTTTATCACTGGCCTGAGGTTCTAAGATGTCTGAAGCCCCTAAAAAGCGCTGGTACGTCGTTCAGGCGTTTTCCGGTTTTGAAGGCCGCGTAGCTACATCGCTGCGCGAATATATCAAGTTACAAAATATGGAAGAGCTGTTTGGCGAAGTCATGGTGCCGACCGAAGAAGTGGTCGAAATCCGTGGCGGCCAGCGTCGCAAGAGCGAACGTAAATTCTTCCCGGGCTATGTATTGGTCCAGATGGTGATGAATGACGCAAGCTGGCACCTGGTGCGCAGCGTGCCGCGTGTGATGGGCTTTATCGGCGGTACATCTGACCGTCCGGCGCCGATCAGCGACAAAGAAGTTGATGCGATCATGAACCGTCTGCAGCAGGTTGGCGACAAGCCGCGTCCGAAAACGATGTTTGAGCCAGGTGAAATGGTTCGCGTTAGCGACGGTCCGTTCGCTGACTTTAACGGCGTGGTTGAAGAAGTGGACTACGAGAAGTCTCGTCTGAAAGTTTCCGTATCTATCTTCGGTCGTGCGACTCCGGTTGAACTGGACTTCGCTCAGGTTGAAAAAGCCTAACACCCCGATCAAAAAAGCGACGATTTAATCGTTGCACAAGGCGCGAGATTGGAATACAATTTCGCGCCTTTTGTTTTTATGGATCCTATCCGTAAAACGAATTTAATCACGGGGAGCCTCCTTGAGGCGTTATAACCCAACTAGAGGAATTTAGAATGGCTAAGAAAGTCCAAGCCTATGTCAAGCTGCAGGTTGCAGCTGGTATGGCTAACCCGAGTCCGCCGGTAGGTCCTGCACTGGGTCAACAAGGCGTGAACATCATGGAATTCTGCAAAGCGTTCAACGCTAAAACTGATTCCATGGAAAAAGGTCTGCCAATCCCGGTTGTTATCACCGTTTACGCTGACCGTTCTTTCACTTTCGTTACCAAAACGCCTCCGGCAGCAGTTCTGCTGAAGAAAGCGGCTGGTATCAAGTCTGGTTCCGGCAAGCCGAACAAAGACAAAGTGGGTAAAATTTCCCGCGCTCAGCTGCAGGAAATCGCGCAGACCAAAGCTGCCGACATGACTGGTTCCGACATTGAAGCGATGACTCGCTCCATTGAAGGTACTGCACGTTCCATGGGCCTGGTAGTGGAGGACTAAGAAATGGCTAAACTGACCAAGCGCATGTCCGTGATCCGTGACAAAGTTGATGCTACTAAGCAGTATGACATCAACGAAGCTATCGCTCTGCTGAAAGAGCTGGCCACTGCTAAATTCGTAGAAAGCGTGGACGTTGCTGTTAACCTCGGCATCGATGCTCGTAAATCTGACCAGAACGTACGTGGTGCAACTGTACTGCCGCACGGTACTGGCCGTTCCGTTCGCGTAGCCGTATTTACCCAGGGTGCAAACGCTGAAGCTGCTAAAGCTGCAGGCGCTGAGCTGGTAGGTATGGAAGATCTGGCTGAACAGATCAAGAAAGGCGAAATGAACTTTGACGTTGTTATTGCTTCCCCGGATGCAATGCGCGTTGTTGGCCAGCTGGGCCAGGTTCTGGGTCCGCGCGGCCTGATGCCAAACCCGAAAGTTGGTACTGTAACTCCTAACGTTGCTGAAGCTGTTAAGAATGCTAAAGCTGGTCAGGTTCGTTACCGTAACGACAAAAACGGCATCATTCACACCACCATCGGTAAAGTGGATTTTGACGCTGACAAACTGAAAGAAAACCTGGAAGCTCTGCTGGTTGCGCTGAAAAAAGCAAAACCGACTCAGGCAAAAGGCGTGTACATCAAGAAAGTTAGCATCTCCACCACCATGGGTGCTGGCGTTGCCGTTGATCAGTCCGGTCTGACTGCGACTGTGGCGAACTAATATTCGCCTTTACGTGGGCGGTGATTTTGTCTACAATCTTACCCCCACGTATTCTGCTAATTGCAGACGTATATCCGAGATATTCAGGCTGTGGCAAGGCAGTCAACGCCGCTACAGATTGAATAGCGACAGATAGAAAAGATTTGTTCGTTGGAGCCTGGCCTAATCCAGGCCTCCGTCGAAGACCGCAGGTGTTTCGTAAGAAACTTAATGCCCTGCGTAGACGGTGACAGAACGCTAAGATTATTTCTGATACTCTGGCTTGTTTCTGCTCACCGTATTTAGACGCTCTCTCCGTTGGGGGGAGTGAAGTGAGTTCCGGAACATGAGTTCCGGCAAACATCCAGGAGCAAAGCTAATGGCTTTAAATCTTCAAGACAAACAAGCGATTGTTGCTGAAGTCAGCGAAGTAGCCAAAGGCGCGCTGTCTGCAGTAGTTGCGGATTCCCGTGGCGTAACTGTAGATAAAATGACTGAACTGCGTAAAGCAGGTCGTGAAGCTGGCGTATACATGCGTGTTGTTCGTAACACCCTGCTGCGCCGCGTCGTTGAAGGTACTCAGTTCGAGTGCCTGAAAGACACGTTTGTTGGTCCGACCCTGATTGCATACTCTATGGAACACCCGGGCGCTGCTGCTCGTCTGTTCAAAGAGTTCGCGAAAGCGAATGCAAAATTTGAGGTCAAAGCCGCAGCCTTTGAAGGTGAGTTGATTACGGCATCGAATATCGATCGCCTGGCAACTCTGCCGACCTACGAAGAAGCAATTGCACGCCTGATGGCAACCATGAAAGAAGCTTCGGCTGGCAAACTGGTTCGTACTCTGGCTGCTGTACGCGATGCGAAAGAAGCTGCTTAATCGCAGTTATCTTTGTAAAGCATCTGCTTACGTATAAACTTATTCTGATTTTCAGGAACAATTTAAATGTCTATCACTAAAGATCAAATCATTGAAGCAGTATCCGCTATGTCCGTAATGGACGTTGTAGAACTGATTTCTGCAATGGAAGAAAAATTCGGTGTTTCTGCTGCTGCTGCTGTAGCTGTAGCTGCTGGCCCGGCTGAAGCTGCTGAAGAAAAAACTGAATTCGACGTAATTCTGAAAGCTGCAGGCGCTAACAAAGTTGCTGTTATCAAAGCAGTACGTGGCGCAACTGGCCTGGGTCTGAAAGAAGCTAAAGACCTGGTAGAATCTGCACCGGCTGCGCTGAAAGAAGGCGTGAGCAAAGACGACGCAGAAGCACTGAAAAAATCTCTGGAAGAAGCTGGCGCTGAAGTTGAAGTTAAATAAGCCAACTTTTCTGGTTGCAGCCTAAGAAATTAGGCTGATGGCTGGTGACTTTTTAGTCACCAGCCTTTTTGCGCTGTAAGGCGCCAGTAGCATTTCACACTGTTTGACTACTGCTGTGCCTTTCAATGCTTGTTTCTATCGACGTCTTAATATACTGCGACAGAACGTCAGTTCTGTGTAAATCGCAATGAAATGGTTTAAGCGTGATAGCAACAGGCATTGCGGAAAGTATTCGATTTTCCGGTCAACAAAATAGTGTTGCACAAACTGTCCCTTCGTCGGACAGATGGGTCGACTTGTCAGCGAGCTGAGGAACCCTAATGGTTTACTCCTATACCGAGAAAAAACGTATTCGTAAGGATTTTGGTAAACGTCCGCAAGTGTTGGACATACCTTATCTCCTTTCTATCCAGCTTGACTCGTTTCAGAAGTTCATCGAGCAAGATCCTGAAGGGCAGTATGGTCTGGAAGCAGCTTTCCGTTCCGTTTTCCCGATTCAGAGCTACAGCGGTAATTCCGAGCTGCAATACGTCAGCTACCGCCTTGGCGAACCGGTGTTTGACGTTCAGGAATGTCAGATCCGTGGCGTGACCTATTCCGCACCGCTGCGCGTAAAACTGCGCCTGGTGATCTACGAGCGCGAAGCGCCGGAAGGCACCGTAAAAGACATTAAAGAACAAGAAGTCTACATGGGCGAAATTCCGCTCATGACAGACAACGGTACCTTTGTTATCAACGGTACTGAGCGTGTTATCGTTTCTCAGTTGCACCGTAGTCCTGGCGTCTTCTTTGACTCCGACAAAGGTAAAACCCACTCTTCGGGTAAAGTGCTGTATAACGCGCGTATCATCCCTTACCGTGGTTCCTGGCTGGACTTTGAATTCGATCCGAAGGACAACCTGTTCGTACGTATTGACCGTCGCCGTAAACTGCCTGCGACCATTATTCTGCGTGCACTGAACTACACCACTGAGCAGATCCTTGACCTGTTCTTTGAGAAAGTTGTTTTCGAAATTCGTGACAACAAGCTGCAGATGGAACTGGTGCCGGAACGCCTGCGTGGTGAAACCGCCTCCTTTGACATCGAAGCTAATGGCAAAGTCTACGTCGAAAAAGGCCGTCGCATCACTGCGCGCCACATTCGCCAACTGGAAAAAGACGATATTAAACATATCGAAGTTCCGGTTGAATACATTGCTGGTAAAGTTGCGGCTAAAGACTACGTTGACGAATCTACTGGCGAGCTGATCTGCGCAGCTAACATGGAGCTGAGTCTGGATCTGCTGGCTAAGCTGAGCCAGTCTGGCCACAAGCGTATCGAAACGCTGTTCACCAACGATCTGGACCACGGTCCGTACATTTCTGAAACTGTACGTGTCGACCCAACCAACGATCGTCTGAGCGCGCTGGTAGAAATCTACCGCATGATGCGCCCTGGTGAGCCGCCGACGCGTGAAGCTGCTGAAAGCCTGTTCGAGAACCTGTTCTTCTCCGAAGACCGCTATGACCTGTCTGCGGTTGGTCGTATGAAGTTCAACCGTTCTCTGCTGCGCGACGAAATCGAAGGTTCCGGTATCCTGAGCAAAGATGACATCATCGAAGTGATGAAGAAGCTCATCGATATCCGTAACGGTAAAGGCGAAGTCGATGATATCGACCACCTCGGTAACCGTCGTATCCGTTCCGTAGGCGAAATGGCGGAAAACCAGTTCCGCGTTGGCCTGGTACGTGTTGAGCGTGCGGTGAAAGAGCGTCTGTCTCTGGGCGATCTGGATACCCTGATGCCTCAGGATATGATCAACGCTAAGCCGATTTCTGCAGCAGTGAAAGAGTTCTTTGGTTCCAGCCAGCTGTCTCAGTTTATGGACCAGAACAACCCGCTGTCTGAGATTACGCACAAACGTCGTATCTCTGCACTCGGCCCAGGCGGTTTGACCCGTGAACGCGCAGGCTTCGAAGTTCGAGACGTACACCCGACTCACTACGGTCGCGTATGTCCAATCGAAACGCCTGAAGGTCCGAACATCGGTCTGATCAACTCCTTGTCTGTGTACGCACAGACTAACGAATACGGCTTCCTCGAGACTCCGTACCGTAAAGTGACCGACGGTGTTGTAACTGACGAAATTCATTACCTGTCTGCTATCGAAGAAGGCAACTACGTTATCGCTCAGGCGAACTCCAACCTGGATGACGAAGGCCACTTTGTAGAAGATCTGGTTACCTGCCGTAGCAAAGGCGAATCCAGCTTGTTCAGCCGTGACCAGGTTGACTACATGGACGTATCCACCCAGCAGGTGGTATCCGTCGGTGCGTCCCTGATCCCGTTCCTGGAACACGATGACGCCAACCGTGCATTGATGGGTGCGAACATGCAACGTCAGGCGGTTCCTACTCTGCGTGCTGATAAGCCGCTGGTTGGTACCGGTATGGAACGTGCTGTTGCCGTCGACTCCGGTGTTACCGCTGTTGCTAAACGTGGCGGTACCGTCCAGTACGTGGATGCTTCCCGTATCGTTATCAAAGTTAACGAAGACGAGATGTACCCGGGCGAAGCAGGTATCGACATTTATAACCTGACCAAATACACCCGTTCTAACCAGAACACCTGTATCAACCAGATGCCTTGCGTATCTCTGGGCGAGCCGGTTGAACGTGGTGATGTGCTGGCAGACGGTCCGTCCACCGACCTCGGTGAACTGGCGCTCGGTCAGAACATGCGCGTGGCATTCATGCCATGGAATGGTTACAACTTCGAAGACTCCATCCTCGTATCTGAGCGTGTTGTCCAGGAAGACCGTTTCACCACCATCCACATTCAGGAACTGGCATGTGTGTCCCGTGACACCAAGCTGGGGCCGGAAGAGATCACCGCTGACATCCCGAACGTGGGTGAAGCTGCGCTCTCCAAACTGGATGAATCCGGTATCGTTTATATCGGCGCGGAAGTAACCGGTGGCGACATTCTGGTTGGTAAGGTAACGCCGAAAGGTGAAACCCAGCTGACGCCAGAAGAGAAGCTGCTGCGTGCGATCTTCGGTGAGAAAGCGTCTGACGTTAAAGACTCTTCTCTGCGCGTGCCAAACGGTGTTTCCGGTACGATTATCGACGTTCAGGTCTTTACTCGCGATGGCGTAGAAAAAGACAAACGTGCGCTGGAAATCGAAGAGATGCAGCTGAAGCAGGCGAAAAAAGACCTGTCTGAAGAACTGCAAATCCTCGAAGCTGGCCTGTTCAGCCGTATCTACGCTGTGCTGGTTTCCGGTGGTGTTGAAGCTGAGAAGCTCGACAAACTGCCGCGCGATCGCTGGTTAGAACTCGGCCTGACCGACGAAGAGAAACAAAATCAGCTGGAACAACTGGCTGAGCAGTACGACGAACTGAAACACGAGTTCGAGAAAAAACTCGAAGCGAAACGCCGTAAAATCACTCAGGGCGACGATCTGGCACCGGGCGTGCTGAAGATTGTTAAGGTTTATCTGGCGGTTAAACGTCGGATCCAGCCTGGTGATAAGATGGCAGGTCGTCACGGTAACAAGGGTGTAATCTCTAAGATCAACCCGATCGAAGATATGCCACACGATGCTAACGGTACGCCGGTAGATATCGTGCTGAACCCGCTGGGCGTACCATCGCGTATGAACATCGGTCAGATCCTTGAAACCCACCTGGGTATGGCTGCGAAAGGTATCGGCGATAAGATCAACGCCATGCTGAAACAGCAGCAGGAAGTCGCGAAACTGCGCGAATTCATCCAGCGTGCTTACGATCTGGGTTCAGATGTTCGTCAGAAAGTTGACCTGAATACCTTCAGCGATGAAGAAGTTCTGCGTCTGGCTGAAAACCTGAAAAAAGGTATGCCGATCGCAACGCCGGTGTTCGACGGTGCGAAAGAGTCTGAAATCAAGGAACTGTTACAGCTGGGTGGCCTGCCGACTTCCGGTCAGATCACACTGTTCGACGGTCGTACCGGTGAGCAGTTCGAGCGCCAGGTTACCGTTGGCTACATGTACATGCTGAAACTGAACCACCTGGTTGATGACAAGATGCATGCGCGTTCTACCGGTTCTTACAGCCTGGTTACTCAGCAGCCGCTGGGTGGTAAGGCTCAGTTCGGTGGTCAGCGCTTCGGGGAGATGGAAGTGTGGGCGCTTGAAGCATACGGCGCGGCATACACCCTGCAGGAAATGCTCACCGTTAAGTCTGATGACGTGAACGGTCGTACTAAGATGTATAAAAACATCGTGGACGGCAACCATCAGATGGAACCAGGCATGCCGGAATCCTTCAACGTACTGTTGAAAGAGATTCGTTCGCTGGGTATCAACATCGAGCTGGAAGACGAGTAACTCTCGATCAAACAGGTCACTGGTGCTGGCGTAACAGCCAGCGCCAGATTGTGCTAACTCCGACGGGAGCAAATCCGTGAAAGATTTATTAAAGTTTCTGAAAGCGCAGACTAAAACCGAAGAGTTTGATGCGATCAAAATTGCTCTGGCCTCGCCAGACATGATCCGTTCATGGTCTTTCGGTGAAGTTAAGAAGCCGGAAACCATCAACTACCGTACGTTCAAACCTGAACGTGACGGCCTTTTCTGCGCCCGTATCTTTGGGCCGGTAAAAGACTATGAGTGCCTGTGCGGTAAGTACAAGCGCCTGAAACACCGCGGTGTGATCTGTGAGAAGTGCGGCGTTGAAGTGACCCAGACTAAAGTACGCCGTGAGCGTATGGGCCACATCGAGCTGGCGTCTCCGACCGCTCACATCTGGTTCCTGAAATCTCTGCCGTCCCGTATCGGTCTGCTGCTCGATATGCCGCTGCGCGATATCGAACGCGTACTGTACTTCGAATCTTATGTGGTTATCGAAGGCGGTATGACTAACCTGGAACGTCAACAGATCCTGACTGAAGAGCAGTATCTGGACGCGCTGGAAGAGTTCGGTGACGAATTCGACGCGAAGATGGGTGCGGAAGCAATCCAGGCCCTGCTGAAGAGTATGGATCTGGAGCAAGAGTGCGAAACTCTGCGCGAAGAGCTGAACGAAACCAACTCCGAAACCAAGCGTAAGAAGCTGACCAAACGTATCAAACTGCTGGAAGCATTCGTACAGTCTGGCAACAAGCCAGAGTGGATGATCCTGACCGTTCTGCCGGTTCTGCCGCCAGATCTGCGTCCGCTGGTTCCGCTGGATGGTGGTCGTTTCGCAACATCGGATCTGAACGATCTGTACCGTCGCGTGATCAACCGTAACAACCGTCTGAAACGTCTGCTGGATCTGGCTGCGCCGGACATCATCGTACGTAACGAAAAACGTATGCTGCAGGAAGCGGTTGACGCCCTGCTGGATAACGGTCGTCGTGGTCGTGCGATCACCGGTTCTAACAAACGTCCTCTGAAATCTTTGGCCGATATGATCAAAGGTAAACAGGGTCGTTTCCGTCAGAACCTGCTCGGTAAGCGTGTTGACTACTCCGGTCGTTCTGTAATCACCGTAGGTCCATACCTGCGTCTGCATCAGTGCGGTCTGCCGAAGAAAATGGCACTGGAACTGTTCAAACCGTTCATTTACGGCAAGCTGGAACTGCGTGGCCTGGCCACCACCATCAAAGCCGCTAAGAAAATGGTTGAGCGTGAAGAAGCTGTCGTTTGGGATATCCTGGACGAAGTTATCCGCGAACACCCGGTACTGCTGAACCGTGCACCAACCCTGCACCGTCTGGGTATCCAGGCATTTGAACCGGTACTGATCGAAGGTAAAGCTATCCAGCTGCACCCGCTGGTTTGTGCGGCATATAACGCCGACTTCGATGGTGACCAGATGGCTGTTCACGTACCGCTGACGCTGGAAGCCCAGCTCGAAGCGCGTGCGCTGATGATGTCTACCAACAACATCCTGTCTCCGGCGAACGGCGAACCTATCATCGTTCCGTCTCAGGACGTTGTATTGGGTCTGTACTACATGACCCGTGACTGTGTTAACGCCAAAGGCGAAGGCATGGTGCTGACTGGCCCGAAAGAAGCTGAGCGTATTTATCGCGCAGGTCTGGCCTCTCTGCATGCGCGCGTTAAAGTGCGTATCACTGAATACGAAAAAGATGAAAACGGCGAATTCGTTGCGCACACCAGCCTGAAAGACACGACCGTTGGTCGCGCCATTCTGTGGATGATCGTACCGAAAGGCCTGCCTTTCTCCATCGTCAACCAGGCGCTGGGCAAGAAAGCAATCTCCAAAATGCTGAACACCTGTTACCGCATTCTGGGCCTGAAGCCGACCGTTATCTTCGCTGACCAGACAATGTACACCGGCTTTGCTTATGCAGCGCGTTCAGGTGCATCTGTTGGTATTGATGACATGGTCATCCCAGAGAAGAAACACGAGATCATCTCTGAAGCGGAAGCTGAAGTTGCTGAGATCCAGGAGCAGTTCCAGTCTGGTCTGGTAACCGCGGGCGAACGCTATAACAAAGTTATCGATATCTGGGCTGCGGCGAACGATCGTGTATCCAAAGCGATGATGGATAACCTGCAAACCGAAACCGTGATTAACCGTGACGGCGTAGAAGAGCAGCAGGTTTCCTTCAACAGCATCTACATGATGGCCGACTCCGGTGCGCGTGGTTCTGCAGCACAGATTCGTCAGCTGGCCGGTATGCGTGGTCTGATGGCTAAGCCAGATGGCTCCATCATCGAAACGCCAATCACCGCGAACTTCCGTGAAGGTCTGAACGTACTCCAGTACTTCATCTCTACTCACGGTGCTCGTAAAGGTCTGGCGGATACCGCACTGAAAACAGCGAACTCCGGTTATCTGACTCGTCGTCTGGTTGACGTTGCGCAGGACTTGGTTGTTACTGAAGACGATTGCGGCACGCTGGAAGGCATCACCATGACCCCGGTTATCGAGGGTGGTGACGTTAAAGAACCGCTGCGCGATCGCGTTCTGGGTCGTGTGACTGCTGAAGACGTTCTGAAGCCGGGTACGGCGGATATTCTGGTTCCACGCAACACGCTGCTGCACGAACAGTGGTGTGACCTGCTGGAAGAGAACTCCGTTGACTCCGTCAAAGTCCGTTCCGTTGTATCCTGTGACACCGACTTTGGTGTATGTGCGCACTGCTATGGTCGTGACCTGGCGCGTGGCCACATCATCAATAAAGGTGAAGCAATCGGCGTTATCGCGGCACAGTCCATCGGTGAACCGGGTACACAGTTGACGATGCGTACGTTCCACATCGGTGGTGCGGCATCTCGTGCGGCTGCTGAATCCAGCATCCAGGTGAAAAATAAAGGTAGCATCCGTCTGAGCAATGCGAAGTCGGTTGTTAACTCCAGCGGTAAACTGGTTATCACCTCACGTAACACCGAACTGAAACTGATCGACGAATTCGGCCGTACCAAAGAAAGCTATAAAGTGCCTTACGGCTCCGTTATGGCGAAAGGTGATGGCGAACAGGTTGCTGGCGGCGAAACCGTAGCGAACTGGGATCCGCACACCATGCCGGTTATCACCGAAGTGAGTGGTTTCGTCCGCTTCACTGACATGATCGACGGCCAGACCATTACTCGTCAGACCGACGAACTGACCGGTCTGTCTTCTCTGGTGGTTCTGGATTCTGCAGAACGTACTGCGGGTGGTAAAGACCTGCGTCCGGCACTGAAAATTGTTGATGCTCAGGGCAACGACGTTCTGATCCCAGGCACCGATATGCCTGCTCAGTACTTCCTGCCGGGTAAAGCGATTGTTCAGCTGGAAGATGGCGTACAGATCAGTTCTGGTGACACCCTGGCGCGTGTTCCGCAGGAATCCGGCGGTACCAAGGATATCACCGGTGGTCTGCCGCGCGTTGCGGACCTGTTCGAAGCACGTCGTCCGAAAGAGCCGGCAATCCTGGCTGAAATCAGCGGCATCATTTCCTTCGGTAAAGAAACCAAAGGTAAACGTCGTCTGGTTATCACCCCGGTAGACGGTAGCGAGCCGTACGAAGAGATGATTCCGAAATGGCGTCAGCTCAACGTGTTCGAAGGTGAACGTGTAGAACGTGGTGACGTTGTTTCCGACGGTCCGGAAGCGCCGCACGACATCCTGCGTCTGCGTGGTGTGCATGCTGTAACTCGTTATATCGTTAACGAAGTTCAGGACGTATACCGTCTGCAGGGCGTTAAGATTAACGATAAGCACATCGAAGTTATCGTTCGTCAGATGCTGCGTAAAGCCACCATCGAAAGCGCTGGTAGCTCCGACTTCCTGGAAGGCGAGCAGGTTGAATACTCCCGCGTCAAGATTGCTAACCGCGATCTGGAAGCGAACGGCAAAGTGGGTGCAACATTCTCCCGCGATCTGCTGGGTATCACCAAAGCGTCTCTGGCGACCGAGTCCTTCATCTCTGCAGCATCGTTCCAGGAAACCACGCGTGTCCTGACCGAAGCCGCTGTTGCAGGTAAACGTGATGAACTGCGCGGTCTGAAAGAGAACGTTATCGTGGGTCGTCTGATCCCGGCGGGTACCGGTTATGCGTACCACCAGGATCGTATGCGCCGCCGCGCAGCGGGCGAACTGCCAGCTGCTCCGCAGGTGACTGCTGAAGATGCGTCTGCCAGCCTGGCAGAACTGCTGAACGCAGGCCTGGGTGGTTCTGACAACGATTAATCGTTGCTGACGCTAATAAAAAACCCGCTTCGGCGGGTTTTTTTATGTCGATGGATTTAAGATGTATTATGTTGATCGGATAAGGCATCAGCTGCCATCCGGCATGATGACGCCAGGCTTATGAGGCCTACGGCTTACGCCATCCGATCAGTTTACTGGTGGCAAGCGTCGATACAGTTCAATCATATCGCCTGCCAGATCCTGAATCACCATGGCATTCATCAGGTGGTCCTGCGAATGGACGGTGATGAGATTAACCGGTAGTTTGCCGGTACCTTCGTCAATTCCGATCAGCTGGGTCTGGATTTTATGCGCTTGTTTAACATACTCGCGTGATTCCATCATCGCGTGTTCTGCTCCGGCGAAATCACCTTTACGCGCCAGTTGCAACGCCGTCAGGGCTTGACTGCGCGCAGCTCCGGCGTTTACCAATAATTCCATGATGATCGTTTCTAACTCTTCCATGCCATCACTCCAGTAGTTTCAGCGCTTTGTCCAGTACCGCATCGCCTTTCATCATGCCGTAATCCATCATATCGATAACGGCGACTTTTTTTCCTAGCGGGTCGGCGAGCGCCTGCAGCTTGGCCTGTTCATACTTAACCTGTGGGCCGAGCAATACGATATCCGCAGTGGCGATATTCTCTTCAAACTCAGCCACCGGGACCGCTTTGATAGTGACGTCGACTCCTTTTTTCTGGGCGGCATCTTTCATCTTTTGCACCAGCATGCTGGTGGACATTCCGGCGGCACAGCATAAAACAATGTTTTTCATAAGCAGTCTCGATCAACATGTGTGGGTTGATAATTATCGCGAGCCAGCCGCAGCAACAACTGCTTTGCAACGATTGTGTGCAAGGCATCACAAAGAAAGTCACTTTTTCTGAAACCGGTTACAAAAAGAGGCTCAACCCTACGATCTGGCCCTGATTTGGCGATTGTTGACCCATTTATCATATGCAGGAATATATAATCACTGTTAATAAAGACATGTTATAAAAAACAGTATTGACAGCGTTTTTTAAACCCGTATGTTAATACTTAACAGCGGAGAAATTGTAGTTTGCTGTTAACGTAGTAAGTGTTAGTAGAGCTTGATTGGGGGTTGCGATAAAGGCCACGAAGTATTTTTGTATGGGATAGTCGATGCTGAAAACGCTATTTATTCACCTCGACAATGCTTTCAGGCCACGTAGTTGATATATCTAATCGCAAATAGTTAGTAAAACGCGACGATGTAACGCCATGATTTAATAGTAAATGTTTGCGGTTTCTGTTTTCTGGTTATCGCAAGGGAAATAAGGCAACGCATCAAAGAGTATATGTCGCGAGGGGAAGTGTACTTGTTTAGGTCACCAGCCTTGAGTTCTATTATCAAGCGGGTGGAATGTGTTTAACGGTAAATAGAGGACGGTTTTAGTTAGTATCAATATCCAATATTATCTGTAGTAAACGTGTACATTTTAAAGTAGTACCATCAGCAGTATTAAATCGTTAAGTTTATTAATGTTAAATTTGAAGTGTGTAGTAACTTAAAGCCCTGACTGCAATGGTCAGGGCTTTTGTTCATTTTAGATCAAGTTGTTACCTGAAATGCTCAACCGCGATGGTGTAACATTTCGGCGCTGAGCGATTATTAAATAAATTAATGCTTGCTTATTGATTAGAAGTAAGTCTACTATAGCGACATCGGTTTGATACACAGACCTTATGAAAGCAGTTTTAGTAAAGCAGTTCTCAGTTCAAGCGTTATCCTCAGATACTCTTCTTCATGAGCCTCCTCCCTAAGTGCCCCATAAGTTAATTTCTGCAAAACAGGCCATCTTCGCTGCTTAAGCGGCTCAAAAATATGAAAGGAAGTATCTATGTCTAACAAAATGACTGGTTTAGTAAAATGGTTTAACTCTGAGAAAGGCTTCGGCTTTATCACTCCTCAGGACGGTAGCAAGGACGTGTTTGTGCATTTCTCTGCTATCCAGAGTAACGATTTTAAAACATTAGACGAAGGTCAAAAAGTGGAGTTCTCTGTGGAGAATGGCGCTAAAGGCCCGTCTGCTGTTAACGTTGTCGCGCTGTAATCGCCGATAATTTCACTAATGCTTACGATAGCGATGAAGGCCAGAGCCTGAGCAGTTAAGTGACAGTGAAGAAAAAACCCGCGAAAGCGGGTTTTTTCGTTTTATGCGATTGCTCCGGACTTACGGTATCTGCGAAGCGCGTCCCAGATAGCTGTCCCAGTCCTTCCACACGGGCTGTAACCCCTGCGCCATTAGTGCTTCAGCAACGGCTTCTGGGCGACGGGCGTCGTGTGGGGAGAACTGTTCCAGTTCAGGATGGTTATCGGCATAACCGCCGGGCTGTGTTTTTGAGAAGGCGCTGACGTTGTTGATCGCCAGCGGGATCACATGATCACGGAACCATGGCGATTCGCGGGTGGAGAGCGACAGCTCAATTTCTGGCGCCAGTAAACGAAACGCGCAAATGGTTTGGACCAACTGTCGCTCGTCCATGATCGATGCGGGTTCAACGCCACCGGTGCATGGGCGCAGGCGAGGGAAGGAGATGGAGTAGCGGCTCTGCCAGTAATGCTGCTGCATCCACAGCAGATGTTCAGCTACCATATAGCAATCGACCCGCCAGCTGTCGGACAAACCAATCAACGCGCCAAGACCGATTTTGTCGATCCCTGCGCGGCCCAGCCTGTCCGGCGTTTCCAGTCGCCAGAAGAAATCCTGCTTTTTCCCCTTCAGATGGTGGCGAGCGTAAATCGCCTCATGATAGCTCTCCTGATACACCATCACGCCATCCAGTCCCAGCGTCTTCAGCTCCGCATATTCAGCCTCTGACAGCGGCTGAACTTCCATCTGCAATGAGGCAAACTGGCGGCGAATGGTGGGCAAATGGCGACGAAAGTAATCCATTCCGACTTTTGCCTGATGTTCACCGGTGACCAACAACAGATGCTCAAAACCCAGCTCACGGATAGCGGTACACTCTCGTTTTATCTCATCTTCGTCCAGCGTTTTGCGTTTGATACGGTTGCTCATGGAAAAGCCGCAGTAGGTGCAGTCGTTGGCGCAAAGATTCGAGAGATACAGCGGAACATAAAAGCTGACCGTGTTGCCGAAGCGCTGCCGGGTCAGGCGCTGCGCTCGCTGTGCCAACGGCTCCAGAAAGTCGGCGGCGGCAGGGGAGAGCAACGCCATCAGATCGTCGCGACTAAGCTGTGAAGCGTTGAGGGCGTGCTCCACGTCAGCGGCGGTTTTACCGTTGATACGCAGGCGGATGTCATCCCAGTCAAGCTGGCGCCAGCGGTCGCTGAACGTTTTCATACGAAGGCCTCCAGGAATCCGGTTAACGGGCTGGTGGCGCTTGCCTGTGAACTTTTGCTTCCTGGTACCGCCTGGCGCGCCAGAAGGCCCGCTTCAACCGCCAGACGGAAGGCGGTAGCCATCGTGACCGGGCAGGCGGCCACGGCGATTGCCGTGTTGACCAGCACTGCGTCGGCACCCATTTCCAGCGCCTGTGTGGCGTGGCTGGGGACGCCGATACCCGCATCAACCACCACCGGTACGGTTGCCTGTTGGATAATAATCTCCAGCATCGCTTTCGTTTCCAGTCCCTGATTAGAACCGATGGGCGCGCCGAGCGGCATTACCGCCGCGCAGCCGACCTCTTCCAGCCGCTTACACAGCACCGGATCCGCGCCGCAGTAGGGCAGCACCACAAAGCCCTGTTTCACCAATGCTTCCGCGGCTTTTAACGTTTCAATCGGATCCGGCAATAGCCAACGGGCGTCCGGGTGGATTTCTAATTTTAGCCAGTTTGTGCCCAGCGCTTCACGCGCCAGCTGGGCGGCGAAAATAGCCTCTTCCGCGGTTTTCGCCCCAGAGGTGTTAGGCAGTAGCGTCACCCCCGCCTCGATAAGTGGGGCCAGAATGGCATCGTTGTGCTGGCGCAAATCCACGCGCTTCATCGCCAGCGTCACCAGTTGGCTGCCGGAGGCGCGAATCGCCTCGACCATCAGCTGCGACGAAGCAAATTTTCCGGTGCCAGTGAACAGATGTGAATCAAACGTTTTGTCGGCAATACGTAACATATCAACCCCCTGCAATAACCTGAAAAAGCAGGATCTGGTCGCCTTCCTGCACGATTTGCTGCTCCCACTGCTCGCGCGGCAGGATCTGCTGATTGAGCGCCAGCGCCGCTCCCGGTTTAAGTTGATTTAGCGCAGTGAGCAGCCCGCTGACGGTTTGTCCCTCGGCGCACTGCATCGGCTCATCATTGAACTGAATCTGCATGTTGTCCTCCGCAGACCGGACAGCCGCTGGCACGACGCAGCGCGAGGCTGCGCCACTGGCTGGTTTTACCGTCAAATAGACGTAGCTCCCCATTGGGAGTTTCAATGCCGCTGAGTAATTTAATCGCCTCCAGCGCCTGCAAGGTGCCCATCACGCCCACAACCGGACCGACGATACCGGCGGTGCGGCAGTTGCGTTCCGGCTCTACATCATCCGGCCACAGGCAACGGTAACAGCCTTGTTCCCACGGTGGCGTCAGTACCATTAGCTGGCCGCCAAAGCCCACAGCGCTGGCGGTGATGAGCGGAGTGTTGAGCATCACGCAGGCGGCGTTAATTTCCTGGCGCGTCGCCATGTTGTCGGTACAGTCGAGCACCACGTCGGCACGCGCTACCGCATGCCGGAGCGCCTCACCGGTCAGCCGCTGCTCAAGGACGACCAGCTCGCTGTCCGGATTAAGGCGTGCCAGATGTCGCTTTGCCGCCTGTGCTTTCGGCCGGGCGATATCATCGGTGGTGAACAATATTTGCCGCTGCAGGTTGCTCAGATGAACGTCATCATCGTCCGCCAACGTCAGCGTGCCGACGCCCGCTCCCGCCAGATACAGTGCCGCAGGCGAGCCGAGCCCACCTAAGCCGACGATCAGCACATGGCTATCGAGCAGCTTTTGTTGGCCCTCAATGGCAATGTCGCCGAGCAGGATCTGGCGGCTGTAGCGCATAAAATCGCGGTCATTCATCGCCGACTCCCGCAATGTCCAGTAGCTGCGCCGTGGCTGCCTGCCAGTCTGCGGCGTGGGTTATGGCGCTGACCACGGCAATGCTGCCAACACCGGTCGCCAGCACCGCCGGGGCGCGCTCAAGGCTGATGCCGCCGATAGCGACAGTGGGGTAATCCGCCAGTCGTTTACTATGGCTTGCCAGCTGCGTGAGACCCTGCGGGGCCGACGGCATCTGCTTGGTTTGCGTCGGGAAGACATGGCCCAGCGCGATATAAGAAGGCTTAGCAGCCAGCGCTACGTCTATCTCCATATCATCGTGAGTGGAAACACCCAGGCGTAGCCCCGCCGCCTGAATCGCCTTCAGGTCGGTGGTTTCGAGGTCTTCCTGGCCCAGATGCACGCCGTACGCGTTGTGCTTAATTGCCAGGCTCCAGTAGTCGTTGATAAACAGGCGAGCATCATAGCGACGCCCCAGCTCAATGGCGGCAATGACGTCGGCTTCGACCTCTTCATCACGTTTATCTTTAATGCGCAGTTGGATCGTGCGCACACCTGCCTGCAGCAAGCGTTCAATCCATTCAACGCTGTCTACCACCGGGTAAAGCCCGAGGCGGAACGGCACGGTCGGGAAATCAGGCTGGTACATCACGCCTCCTCTTTTTTGAGGTAGATTTCGCCGCCTTTGGCGCGGAAGTTCTCCGACATATCCGCCATTCCGATTTCAATGGTTTGTGCGGCGGCGTAGTCGCGGACCTCCTGGCTGATTTTCATCGAGCAGAACTTCGGCCCGCACATGGAGCAGAAGTGGGCAACCTTGCCGGACTCCTGTGGCAGGGTTTCATCGTGATAGGCGCGGGCGGTGAATGGGTCGAGTGCGAGGTTAAACTGGTCTTCCCAGCGGAATTCAAAGCGTGCTTTCGACATGGCGTTATCGCGGATCTGCGCACCCGGATGGCCTTTGGCTAAATCAGCGGCATGGGCGGCAATCTTGTAGGTAATCAGCCCTTGCTTCACGTCTTCTTTGTTCGGCAGGCCAAGGTGCTCTTTTGGCGTGACGTAGCACAGCATCGCACAGCCAAACCAACCGATCATCGCCGCACCAATGCCGGAGGTGAAGTGGTCATAGCCCGGCGCGATATCTGTCGTCAACGGCCCTAAGGTGTAGAACGGCGCTTCATGGCAGTGCTCCAGCTCTTCGGTCATATTGCGCTGGATCATATGCATCGGCACATGACCCGGGCCTTCAATCATCACCTGCACGTCGTATTCCCAGGCGATTTTGGTCAGTTCGCCCAGCGTATGCAGCTCGGAGAACTGCGCCTCGTCGTTGGCATCCTGAATCGAGCCTGGACGCAGGCCGTCGCCGAGAGAGAGCGAAACGTCATAGGCGGCACAGATTTCGCAAATCTCGCGGAAATGTTCAAACAGGAAGTTCTCTTTGTGATGAGAGAGACACCATTTCGCCATGATCGAACCGCCGCGCGAGACAATACCTGTCAGGCGTTTGGCGGTCATCGGCACGTAGCGCAGCAGTACGCCCGCGTGAATGGTGAAGTAGTCGACGCCCTGTTCGGCTTGTTCGAGCAGCGTGTCGCGGAAGGCTTCCCAGGTGAGATCTTCGGCGATCCCGTTAACCTTCTCCAGCGCCTGGTAGATCGGCACGGTACCGATCGGCACCGGGCTGTTACGCAGGATCCACTCGCGGGTTTCGTGAATATAGCGGCCGGTAGAGAGGTCCATCACCGTATCTGCGCCCCAGCGGGTTGACCACACCAGCTTCTCCACCTCTTCTTCAATGGAGGAGGTTACCGCCGAGTTACCGATGTTGGCGTTCACCTTCACCAGGAAGTTGCGGCCGATGATCATCGGCTCGGATTCCGGGTGGTTGATGTTGGCAGGAATAATCGCGCGGCCCGCAGCGACTTCATCACGGACGAATTCCGGGGTGATGTTTTCCGGCAGGCGAGCGCCAAAGTTCATCCCTGGATGCTGATGGCGCAGCACTTCACTACGAATGCGCTCGCGGCCCATGTTTTCACGGATGGCGATAAATTCCATCTCCGGGGTAACCATCCCCTGACGGGCATAGTGCAACTGGGTAACGCGCTTGCCGGCTTTGGCGCGTTTTGGCGTCAGCAGGCCGCTGAAACGCAGCTCGTCCAGGCCATCGTCGGCCAGACGTTCCTTGGTATAAGCGGAGCTACGGTCGTCTAATTCTTCGCTATCATTACGCGCCGCAATCCACGGCTGGCGCAGTTTCGCCAGACCCTGCTGAACGTTAATCGCCACATCAGGATCGCCGTACGGCCCGGAGGTATCGTACACCGGCACGGCTTCGTTCTCTTCAAACTGCGGGTTGTCTTTCGTACCACCAATCAGCGTAGGACTTAGCTGGATTTCGCGCATTGGGATGCGAATATCCGCCTGCGAACCGGTGATGTAGATACGTTTTGAGTTAGGAAAGGCGGTACCTTCCAGCGTGTCGATAAAGTGTTGGGCTTGGGCGCGCTGTTCGCGGCGTGATGGTTTAGTAGTGGCAGACATAGCTCATTCCAAATAAAAGTAAGGATATGGCTTGTCAGACGACGGATGAAGCAAGAGAGACGAACGCCAAAGGGCGATACGGTTGTAGATTGACTCTTGTTCCCTTCGCAGGTTTTAACCTGATCAGGTTCCGCGGATCCCGAATTAACGGTCTCAGCCTTTTCCACTCATGCTGCTGTGGAAAATAAGCACTCCGACAAGAAGTAACCTCAAAAAGAGGTAATGAATGTAAATTACGCGTTAATGTCGCAAATCTCAAGCAGGACGTTTGATCATGCCACTCTCGTGCATCGCATCAAAAACCAGCATGATCAGCTTATCTTCCAGCACGAACCGGGCTTCCAGCGCCTCGCCGATATCCGATAAGGCCTGTTGAAATTCAAGGAAGTTATCGTGATCAATGGCGGTCTCCAGACTGGAATCATAGTAGTCCATGATCAGTTGCGTATTGGCTTCCAGGAGCGGCCAAATTTTTGTGGCTTTTAAAAGCTGCCCGTTCCCTTCCAATTTATGGAGAATACGTTCATAAATACTGAAGTGTCCGGTGGAAAGGTAATCGACCAGGCTCTGGCAAAAATCATCCAGCGCCTTTTCATTGAGCCGCATGTACGATTCTTTGCCTGGCTTAATGCCAACCAGATTGTAGTAAGCCACGAGCAGGTGCTTACGTACATGTAGCCAGCGATCAACCAGTTTGTTACTTCCTCCGACGTGCTCCGTCAGGCTTTCCAGCTGGTTTAGCATGATTGACTCCGCAAGATGGTGTTTAGGAACGGCTCACCCGTAAATGTAAAAATAATGTAAACAACATGCCTGTGAAGCAAAGGTTGCGCAAGAGATATGGATCGTATAATTGAAAAATTAGATAGCGGCTGGTGGATTGTCAGTCATGAGCAAAAGTTATGGTTGCCTCATGGCGAACTGCCTTACGGCGACGCAGCAAGTTTTGATCTAACCGGGCAGCGTGCACTTCCTATAGGCGAATGGGAAGGGGAGACGGTCTGGCTGGTGCAGCAGCAGCGTCGGCACGATATGGGGTCTGTGCGCCAGGTCATTGACCAGGATGTTGGCCTGTTTCAACTGGCCGGACGCGGTGTACAACTGGCCGAGTTCTACCGCTCACATAAATTCTGCGGTTACTGCGGTCATCCCATGCACCCGAGTAAAACGGAATGGGCGATGCTGTGTAGCCACTGTCGAGAACGCTACTACCCGCAAATTGCCCCCTGCATTATCGTCGCTATTCGCCGTGACGACACTATCCTGCTTGCCCAACATGTTCGCCATCGTAACGGCGTGCATACCGTGCTGGCGGGTTTTGTCGAAGTGGGCGAGACCCTCGAGCAGGCGGTGGCGCGCGAAGTCATGGAAGAGAGCGGCATTAAGGTGAAAAACCTGCGCTACGTCACTTCTCAGCCGTGGCCGTTCCCACAGTCTTTGATGACCGCATTTATGGCGGAGTATGATAGCGGCGAAATTGTTATTGACCCGAAAGAACTGCTGGAGGCGAACTGGTATCGCTACGACGATTTACCGCTCCTGCCCCCGCCGGGCACCGTCGCGCGTCGATTGATTGAAGATACTGTCGCCCTCTGCCGGGCAGAGTATGAGTGACACACATGTTACACTGGCGTGAAATAGCTCAAGGAATGGAAAAATGACCGAACTGAAGAACGATCGTTATCTGCGTGCGCTGCTGCGCCAGCCCGTTGATGTCACTCCGGTATGGATGATGCGCCAGGCGGGCCGCTATCTACCGGAATATAAAGCCACGCGCGCCGAAGCGGGCGATTTTATGGCGCTGTGCAAAAATGCCGAGCTGGCCTGCGAAGTCACGCTGCAGCCGCTGCGTCGCTATAAGCTTGATGCGGCGATCCTCTTTTCGGATATCCTGACGATTCCCGATGCGATGGGACTTGGGCTGTATTTTGAAGCCGGAGAGGGCCCACGCTTTACCTCACCGATCGCCAGCAAGGCTGACGTCGACAAACTGCCGATCCCGGACCCGGAAGATGAGCTGGGGTATGTGATGAATGCGGTGCGCACTATCCGCCGTGAACTGAAAGGCGAAGTGCCGCTGATCGGCTTCTCCGGTAGCCCGTGGACACTGGCGACCTATATGGTCGAAGGCGGCAGTAGTAAGGCCTTTACCGTGATTAAAAAGATGATGTACGCCGATCCAAAGGCGCTGCATCTGCTGCTTGATAAGCTGGCGAAGAGCGTCACTCTGTACCTGAACGCGCAGATCAAAGCGGGCGCGCAGTCGGTAATGATTTTCGACACCTGGGGCGGTGTGCTGACCGGTCGCGACTATCAGCAGTTCTCCCTGTATTACATGCACAAAATCGTCGACGGTCTGATGCGCGAGAACGAAGGTCGTCGCGTACCGGTGACGCTGTTCACTAAAGGCGGTGGTCAGTGGCTGGAAGCGATGGCGGAAACCGGCTGTGATGCGTTAGGTTTGGACTGGACCACTGACATTGCCGATGCGCGCCGTCGTGTAGGTCATAAAGTGGCACTGCAGGGCAATATGGATCCGTCCATGCTGTATGCGCCGCCAGCCCGCATCGAAGAAGAGGTGGCGACGATTCTGGCCGGTTTTGGTCAGGGTGAAGGCCATGTTTTTAACCTGGGCCACGGCATTCATCAGGATGTCCCGCCAGAGCATGCGGGTGTCTTTGTGGAGGCGGTACATCGGTTGTCTGAACAGTACCACCGCTAAGGAGTCATTATGGATCTTGCGTCATTACGCGCGCAGCAGCTTGAACTGGCCTCTTCAGTGATCCGCGAGGATCGCCTGAGGAACGATCCGCCGGATCTGATCGGCGGGGCGGACGTTGGGTTCGAGCAGGGGGGCGAAGTGACGCGAGCCGCGATGGTCTTACTGAAGTACCCCACGCTGGAACTGGTTGAATACACGGTGGCGCGAATCGCCACCACCATGCCCTACATTCCTGGCTTTCTCTCCTTTCGCGAAACACCCGCGCTGATGGCCGCCTGGCAGCAGCTTTCGCACAAGCCTGATCTGCTGTTCGTTGACGGTCACGGGATCTCTCACCCTCGCCGTCTGGGCGTGGCCAGCCATTTTGGCCTGCTGGTGGATGTCCCGACGATTGGCGTGGCGAAAAAACGGTTGTGCGGCAAGTTTGAGCCGCTCGCCGCCGAACCTGGAGCGTTAGCGCCGTTGTTGGATAAAGGCGAACAGCTGGCATGGGTTTGGCGCAGCAAAGCACGCTGTAACCCGCTGTTTATCTCTACGGGTCATCGCGTGAGCCAGGACAGCGCGTTAGCGTGGGTACAACGCTGTATGAACGGCTATCGTCTGCCGGAACCAACACGCTGGGCAGATGCGGTGGCATCCGAACGCCCTGCTTTTACGCGGCTTGCAGCAAAAACGCCCCATATCGGGTAAACTGCCGCTAATTTCCGTATTTGAGAACTCATCATGTTACAAAATCCGATTCACCTGCGTCTGGAGAAGCTTGAAAGCTGGCAGCACGTCACGTTTATGGCCTGTCTGTGCGAACGCATGTACCCCAACTACGCCATGTTCTGTAAGCAAACCGAATTTGGCGATGGACAAATTTACCGCCGAATTCTGGATTTGATTTGGGAAGCGCTGACGGTTAAAGACGCGAAAATCAATTTCGATAGCCAGTTGGAAAAATTTGAAGAGGCTATTCCTTCAGCAGACGATTACGATTTGTACGGCGTTTATCCGGCGATTGATGCCTGTGTGGCATTAAGCGAACTGATGCATTCGCGTCTTAGCGGTGAAACGCTGGAACATGCAATTGAGGTTAGTAAGGCTTCGATTACGACGGTGGCGATGCTGGAAATGACCCAGGCTGGTCGCGAAATGACCGATGAAGAGCTCAAAGAGAACCCGGCCGTTGAGCAAGAATGGGATATTCAGTGGGAAATTTTCCGACTTTTAGCCGACTGTGAAGAACGCGATATTGAGCTGATAAAAGGGCTTCGTGCAGACCTGCGCGAGGCTGGCGAGAGCAATATTGGTATAAATTTTCAGCAATGACACCATAAAACGTGATTTAACGCCTGATTTGTCGTGCCTGAAGGCTTCCCATCCGCCCCCGGTCTGGTCTACATTTGGGGGGCGAAAAAAAGTGGCTATCGGTGCGTGTATGCAGGAGAGTGCTTTTCTGGCATTTCCGTCGCACTCGATGCTTAGCAAGCGATAAACACATTGTAAGGATAACTTATGAACAAGACTCAACTGATTGATGTAATTGCAGACAAAGCAGAACTGTCTAAAACACAGGCTAAAGCTGCTCTGGAATCCACTCTGGCTGCTATTACTGAGTCTCTGAAAGAAGGCGATGCTGTACAACTGGTTGGTTTCGGTACCTTCAAAGTGAACCACCGTGCTGAGCGCACTGGCCGCAACCCGCAGACCGGTAAAGAAATCAAAATTGCCGCAGCTAACGTACCGGCATTTGTTTCTGGTAAAGCACTGAAAGACGCGGTTAAGTAATTCGCGTGGCAGTGAACAGTTTTATCGAAGGGGCGGTTTCGCCCCTTTTGTCCATCTGGCGTCATTCGCTTTGGCTTTCAGGTGTGCTGTTACTGTCTGCCTGTAGTCGCCACTCTGAGCTTCCTCCATTCACGGCCAGCGGCTATGTTGGCGATCAGGGGGCGGTACGCATTTGGCGTAAAGATTCCAGCGACGATGTTCACTTGCTCTCGGTATTTAGTCCGTGGCGTAAAGGCGATACCACCACCAGTGAATACCGCTGGCAGGGTGATTCGCTCTCGCTGATAGAACTCAACACTTACAGTCAACCACCGGAACATGTCCGTATACGCTTCGATGACCGGGGCGAACTGAGTTTCATGCAGCGTGAAGTCGATGGGCAAAAGCAGCAGCTTTCCAGCGATCAAATTGCGCTTTACCGCTATCGTGCCGATCAAATCCGCCAGACCAGCGATGCGTTGCGTCAGGGACGGGTGATATTGCGTCAGGGACGCTGGCATGCGAATAACACAGTCACGACCTGTGAAGGTGAAACACTGAAGCCCGATCTGGAATCGTGGGCGATAAACCACATTGAGCGCCGCCAGAGCCATTCATCTGTAGAAGTGAGTGTGGCATGGCTGGAAGCGCCAGAAGGGTCGCAGCTACTGCTGGTTGCTAATGAAGATTTTTGTCACTGGCAGCCTACTGCCAAAACCTTCTGAAAACCTGATGCCAGGACATCGGGCCAGATAAGGTGAGGCCGCCATCCGGCAAAAAACGTTTACCAGTGGCCCATTCCCATATGGCCGCCGCGATGGTTACCGCCACCGCCGCACCCGCCGTAGCCCATTCCCGCTCCGCGAGGTACGCCTGCCTGGGCCATTGCGACATCGCGTTTAACGCGCTGCTCATCCAGTGACTGATTCAACGCCTCCATCTCCTTTGCCACGGCATTAATTTTTGCTGTGTCTGGCGAGCTGGCTGTTAGCAACGCGTTGTACTCATAACGTTTAGAGGTCAGCTGTTGGCGCAAGGCGTTGGTCTGCGAGTAGTAATCATCATATATTTTCTGCGCGGTAGCCTGCTGCTCAGTGGTCATTGGCGTACCGCCTCGTTGCTGCATTCCATCACCATATCCCCAGTGATTCTGCGCCAGCGCCGGGGTAGAGCCCAACGCGATAAGAGAGAGTGCAATCAGCGCCAGTTTGTTGTTCCGTTTCATGGGTCGTTCTCCTGTTGGTTAGATTACATTTCCTATTGCATCTTCCGTGCCAAAGCGGCAATCCCGGTCCCGCGGGCGTTGTAGTCGTGGCCTTTACAGGGCGACGAGTAAAAATGACTCGCCAGAACGCGCCGGCGGGTCATTTTTACCCGCTACTTTCAGCGGTTTGTGTCTGAGGGCAGGGTTATCACGGAGAAAAAATGGCATGATTTCTGCTGTATACCTGCAACGATGAAAGGAACAGGTGGGATAAAGGGAGAGCGTATGCGTCTTTATAAGGACACGGCGGCCAAGTGGTTGAGCCGACTCTTGCTGGCGGCAATCCTGATTTTGGTCGGTTGGTTTTCGATTATGACCATTCGGGACTATGGGCGGGAAAGCGGTGCCGCGCGGCAAACGCTACTGGAAAAAGGCAGCGTGCTCATCCGCGCTCTGGAGTCTGGTACGCGCGTAGGTATGGGGATGCGCATGCATCATGCTCAACAGCAGACGCTGCTGGAGGAAATGGCCGTACAACCAGGCGTGCTATGGTTTGCCGTCGTTGACGATCATGGCGTCATTATTACTCATAGCAATTCCGCGATGGTCGGTAAAACGCTCTATTCACCGGATGTCCTGCGGCAATTAAGCCCCGGGGAACAAGAAAGCTGGCGGAATATTGACATGCCTACGGGGGACGGTGAAAAAACACCGGTCCTGGAAATTTATCGTCAGTTTCAGCCTATGTATGGTTCAGGACGTCATGGCATGGCGCGCTGTGCCAGCAATGACGGACAGCTTATTACCCCCGCACAAACCATATTTATCGCTTTTGATGCCAGCGATCTGGCTGCGACTCAGGCAAGAGAGTGGCGTAACACCCTGATTGTCCTGTCTGCGCTGGCGGCCGTGCTGCTGGCCACTGTGCTGACGTTCTTCTGGTATCAGCGCTATCAGCGCTCGTACAAAGAACTGCAGGATGCGATGAAGCGTAAAGAAAAACTGATGGCGCTCGGGCATCTGGCTGCCGGGGTCGCGCATGAGATTCGAAACCCGCTTTCATCGATCAAAGGTTTAGCGAAGTATTTTGCCGAACGAACTCCGGCTGGTGGCGAGTCGCATGAGCTGGCACAGGTGATGGCGAAAGAGGCGGACCGTTTAAATCGGGTGGTGAGCGAACTGCTGGAGCTGGTGAAACCTGCGCATCTGACGCTGCAACAGGTGGATCTCAATGAGGTCATCACCCACTCATTAAACCTGGTGAGTCAGGATGCGGCAAGCCGGGAAATCCAGCTACGTTTTTCGGCCAGTTCCACGCTGCCCGCTATTCAGGCCGATCCCGACCGACTGACTCAGGTTCTGTTGAATCTGTATCTGAACGCTATTCATGCGATTGGTCGTCAGGGCACGATTACGGTTGAAGCGAGTGAAAGCAGCGGCGATCGCGTTAAAATCGTGGTTATTGATAGCGGGAAAGGGATTGCCGCGGAACAGCTGGAGGCCATTTTTACGCCTTACTTCACGACTAAAGCGGATGGAACCGGCCTTGGGCTGGCGGTAGTGCAGAACATAATTGAACAGCACGGTGGTACCATTCATGTGGCAAGCGTTGAGGGCAAAGGCGCAACCTTTACCCTCTGGCTGCCAACCAACGCGAAACAACAGGATTAACAAGGATGACGCGCGGAAAAATCAATATTCTGGTGGTAGATGACGATATCAGCCACTGCACCATTTTACAGGCGCTGCTGCGCGGCTGGGGTTATGAGGTCGCGCTGGCCTATAGCGGGCAAGCGGCACTGGAACAGGTGCGTGAACGCGTATTTGATTTAGTGCTGTGCGATGTGCGTATGGCGGAGATGGACGGCATCGCAACGCTGAAAGAGATTAAAGCGCTGAATTCGGCGATTCCGGTATTGATCATGACGGCGTTCTCCAGCGTGGAGACCGCCGTTGAGGCGCTGAAAACCGGGGCGCTGGACTACTTAATCAAGCCGCTGGATTTTGATCGCCTGCAGGAGACGCTGGAAAAGGCGCTGGCGCATACGCGGGAAACGGGCGCTGAACTGCCGTCAGGGTCGGCTGCGCAGTTTGGCATGATTGGCAGCAGTCCGGCGATGCGGCAGTTGATCAATGAAATCGCGATGGTTGCGCCCTCGGATGCAACGGTGCTCATTCACGGAGACTCCGGTACGGGGAAAGAGCTGGTGGCCCGGGCGCTGCATGCCAGCAGTGCCCGCTGTGATAAACCGCTGGTGACGCTGAACTGTGCATCGCTTAATGAATCGCTGCTGGAGTCCGAACTTTTTGGTCACGAGAAAGGCGCGTTTACCGGTGCGGATAAGCGGCGGGAAGGGCGCTTTGTGGAAGCCGAAGGCGGCACGTTATTTCTTGATGAAATTGGCGATATCTCACCGCTAATGCAGGTGCGTCTGCTGCGGGCAATCCAGGAGCGAGAAGTGCAACGGGTTGGCAGCAACCAGACTATTGCGGTTGATGTCCGGCTGATCGCCGCCACACATCGCGATCTGGCGGAGGAAGTTAACGCCGGGCGCTTTCGTCAGGATCTCTACTATCGCCTGAACGTCATTACTATTGAAATGCCAGCGCTGTGCCAGCGCCGGGAAGATATTCCGCTGCTGGCCGAACATTTTCTCCAGCGTTTTGCCACACGTAACCGAAAAGCGGTGAAGGGCTTTACTCCGCAGGCGATGGATCTGCTGATCCACTATGACTGGCCGGGTAATATCCGTGAGCTGGAAAATGCGATTGAGCGTTCGGTGGTGCTGCTAACGGGGGAATATATTTCCGAACGCGAGCTGCCGATGGCGATTGCCGCGACACCGATAAAAACGGAATACAGTGGCGAGATCCAACCGCTGGTGGATGTCGAAAAAGAAGTGATTCTGGCGGCGCTGGAAAAAACGGGCGGCAATAAAACCGAAGCCGCCCGTCAGTTAGGTATTACGCGCAAAACGCTGCTGGCTAAGCTCAGCCGTTAGTTTTGCTCACGTTCGATGGCGCGCCAGCCGATGTCGTTACGGCTGAAGCTGCCGTCCCAACGGATGTCGGTCATCAGGGCGTAGGCACGCTGCTGCGCCTCGGCAACGGTGTTGCCCAGCGCGGTGGCGCACAGGACGCGACCGCCGTTGGTCAGCACGCGATCGTCAGCAGACAGTTTGGTGCCCGCGTGGAACACTTTACCGTCAGCGACTTCTTCCAGCGGCAGGCCGTGGATCTCATCGCCAGTATTGTAGTTGCCCGGATAACCCCCTGCGGCAATCACTACGCCCAAAGAGGCGCGTTCGTCCCACTCAGAGGTTTTCTCATCCAGCTTGCCATCACAGGCGGCAAGGCACAGCTCCACCAGATCCGATTTCATACGCAGCATAATCGGCTGGGTTTCCGGATCGCCGAAGCGGCAGTTGAACTCGATAACCTTCGGGTTGCCCTGTTTGTCGATCATCAGACCCGCGTACAGGAAACCGGTGTAAGTGTTCCCTTCCGCCGCCATGCCTTTTACGGTTGGCCAGATGATGCGTTCCATGGTGCGCTGATGAACGTCATCAGTCACCACCGGTGCAGGTGAGTAAGCGCCCATACCGCCGGTATTCGGACCGGTATCGCCGTTGCCCACGCGTTTGTGGTCCTGGCTGGTGGCCATTGGCAGCACGTGCTCGCCGTCAACCATCACGATAAAGCTCGCTTCTTCACCGTCGAGGAACTCTTCGATAACGATACGGTGGCCCGCATCGCCAAAAGCGTTACCTGCCAGCATGTCATGAACAGCGGCTTCGGCTTCCTCCAGCGTCATCGCGACGATAACGCCTTTACCGGCGGCCAGGCCGTCGGCCTTGATAACGATCGGCGCGCCTTTCTCACGCAGATAGGCCAGCGCAGGCTCAATCTCGGTGAAGTTCTGATACTCCGCCGTTGGAATGTTATGACGGGCAAGGAAATCTTTGGTGAAGGCTTTGGAGCCTTCCAACTGCGCTGCACCTTCGGTTGGGCCGAAGATTTTCAGACCGGCGGCGCGAAACGCATCGACCACGCCAATTACCAGAGGCGCTTCTGGGCCAACGATGGTCAGATCGATCTTCTCATTCTGGGCAAAGCTCAGCAGCGCCGGAATATCGGTCACGCCGATTGCCACGTTTTGCAGCGCAGGTTCCAGCGCGGTGCCCGCGTTGCCTGGTGCGACAAATACCGTTTCGACTTTTGGCGACTGCGCCGCTTTCCAGGCCAGCGCGTGTTCGCGCCCCCCGTTGCCAATCACTAATACTTTCATCGTCTGCTCCGTGGATTAATGGCGGAAGTGGCGCATGTCGGTGAACACCATCGCTATGCCGTGCTCGTCGGCGGCAGCAATGACTTCATCATCACGGATAGAACCGCCCGGCTGGATCACGCAGGTCACACCAGCGGCGGCGGCGGCATCAATCCCATCGCGGAACGGGAAGAAAGCGTCGGATGCCATAGAGGAACCTTGAACTTCCAGACCTTCGTCGGCGGCTTTAATCCCGGCGATTTTTGCGGAATATACGCGGCTCATCTGGCCTGCGCCTATGCCGATAGTCATGTTCTCTTTGGCGTAAACAATGGCGTTGGATTTTACAAATTTAGCTACTTTCCAGCAGAACAGCGCATCGCGCAGTTCCTGTTCGGTCGGCTGACGTTTGGAAACTACGCGCAGTTCACCTTCGCTCACCATACCCAGGTCACGATCCTGAACCAGCAGACCGCCGTTAACGCGTTTGAAGTCCAGGCCCGGCACACGTTGTGCCCACTGACCGCAGGTCAGCACGCGGACGTTCTGTTTGGCGGCGGTGATTTTCAGTGCGTCTTCGGTTGCGGATGGCGCGATGATCACTTCCACGAACTGACGGGAAATGATGGCTTGAGCAGTTTCGGCATCCAGTTCGCGGTTGAAGGCGATGATGCCGCCGAACGCGGAGGTCGGGTCGGTTTTATAGGCGCGGTCGTAAGCATCGAGAATAGAGGTACTGACTGCCACGCCGCACGGGTTAGCGTGTTTGACGATCACACAGGCTGGCTCGTTGAATTCTTTTACGCACTCCAGCGCCGCATCGGTATCGGCGATGTTGTTGTAGGAAAGTGCTTTGCCCTGTACCTGCTGCGCGGTGGCAACGGACGCTTCTTTAACATTCTCTTCTATATAGAAGGCAGCCTGTTGGTGGCTGTTCTCGCCGTAGCGCATATCCTGCTTCTTAATGAAGTTCAGGTTCAGTGTACGTGGAAAGCGACCAGCGGCTTCTTTGCTTTCGCCGTGGTAGGCCGGAACCATGCTACCGAAGTAGTTGGCGATCATGCTGTCGTAAGCGGCGGTGTGTTCGAAGGCTTTAATCGCGAGATCGAAACGTGTGTCGAGGGTCAGAGAACCGTCGTTGGCATCCATCTCTTTAATAATGGCGGCGTAGTCGCTGCTCTTCACAACGATAGCCACATCTTTATGGTTCTTGGCAGCGGAACGCACCATCGTCGGGCCGCCGATATCAATGTTTTCTACCGCATCTTCCAGCGAGCAGCCTTCACGGGCAACGGTCTCGGCGAACGGGTACAGGTTAACAACCACCATGTCGATAGGTGCGATGCCGTGCTGTTCCATAATCCCGTCGTCCTGACCGCGACGACCAAGAATGCCGCCATGGACTTTCGGATGCAGGGTCTTTACGCGTCCATCCATCATTTCCGGGAAGCCGGTGTAATCGGAAACTTCGGTCACTGGCAGGCCTTTCTCAGCCAACAGGCGCGCAGTGCCACCTGTAGACAGCAGCTCCACACCGCGTGCGGAAAGTGCCTGAGCGAATTCGATGATACCGGCCTTGTCAGAAACACTGAGCAGAGCGCGGCGGACTGGACGACGTTGTTGCATGGTAAATCCCCTGGATTTGACTATTACAGAGAGCGTTAGGTGAATTCTTGGCTAAAAACTCAGCTAACGCCCCTTACGGGGCATCCTTGTTGTGCGGGGGCATTGTAACGAAAACGTTTGCGCAACGCTCGCGAATTTTTAATTTTCGATTTTGACCTCTTCTTTTTCCGTTGAAGGATGCTCATATAAACAGAGAAGTGCACAAACGATCGCGTGGTTTGTGGATAACTCTGTGTGTAAATGGGTATAAGGCGGGGTTTTGCTGTGGAATGCAGCGGTCAGTCATTTTTCTGCAATTTAAGGGTTGCGGGCCGCAGGAAACTCCCTATAATGCGCCTCCATCGACACGGCGGATGTGAATCACTTCACACAAACAGCCGGTTCGGTTGAAGAGAAAAACCTGAAAATGAGGGTTGACTCTGAAAGAGGAAAGCGTAATATACGCCACCTCGCGACAGAGCGCTAAAGCGCGTCGCAACTGCTCTTTAACAATTTATCAGACAATCTGTGTGGGCACTCGAAGATACGGATTCTTAACGTCGCAAGACGAAAAATGAATACCAAGTCTCTGAGTGAACACGTAATTCATTACGAAGTTTAATTCACGAGCATCAAACTTAAATTGAAGAGTTT
>OGSV01000215.1_pt1 | contig 40058 bp, 38 predicted proteins | sample 1574221 | NCBI WGS metagenome assembly OGSV01 (sample SAMN03295823, study PRJEB24534) | human gut metagenome | isolation source: fecal sample 4 from infant 3 | host: Homo sapiens | place: USA: Pittsburgh, PA | collected 2014-07 | reverse complement strand
CAACAAGCCGCATAATTAATATTATCCAAAAGTCCGGATTAAAGGGTTCAGATCATAATGGTGGTTTTTTTATTCTGACATCAATCTTTTTTCTCCTGTTATTGCTTGAATAGGGGCTATATCCTGTGTAAATTCTAAAGTTCCTAGAAATTCTCCTTTTTCATCTCTCACAGCAAAATAACTAATTAAAATATATTTATCTCCCATCTTGATCCAAAAACTTTCACTATCTTTCTTTCCTCTTCTAAGATCGTCTACTAACTTATCTACTACATTTACAGATGCTGGTGGATGACAGTTTTCAACTGATCTACCAATCACCGCCTTAGTTCTGGCAAATATTCTTTCTTTTCCTTGGGAAAAATATTTAACTATATTATCCTTATCTACAAATGTCATATCTCCAGGTATACTATTTAATATATAATTAATTTCCTTAGATGTTAATATTCCTGTTTCAAATTTTATATAACCATCATCTACTGTATTCTTTGTCTCTTCTTTTGCCTTTTGTTCTACATTTACTCTTGCTCTATTCCATTTCCCTTCTGGAGCTATTAATGCATATCCTATCTCATCCGACTCATCATATATGCTAATCCATTCATCTTCTGTCAAAGTGTCTAAACACATAGGGAATAATATGCTATCTTCCTTAAATATCATTTCTTTTACCTGAATTAGCATCTCCTCCACTTTTTCAGCAACCTCATCTTTATTTCCCTTATAGGAAGTTAAAGATAATTTAATCTCCTTTATTTTAGCTCTTATTTCATCATCTACACCCCACATAACCTTCGGTGGTGCTGTGATTCCATACTTCTCTAGATATGGGAATATTAGGTTTTCCTTTCTGCTATAATGTTTATCAATATCCCAGAGTAAATTAATATCAGAGATTAAAGTGAATATATTTTCCTTTGAGTCATTTCCTTTAAATCTAACCAAATTAGGCTTGATTACATTTTCTATATGTTCCTCTATTGCCTTATTTTCCTGTCTCATAGTATAAATAGGATGTCCCGGTACTTCTTCAGGATGATGAATTTCTTCTATAGAGCCTTTAAATACAGCTGCATGAACATCACAAAGGTTTTGTATTTCTTCTATAGGTAATCCTTCTTTAACAAGCTGTACCTCCATTTCTGATATTTCTTTGGCAGATACTCCTTTAATTACCTCAGCAAATTTGGCCTTTACTTCTTCTACCGTTTTTCCTTCATGTAGCTCTTTAATTACTTCTTTAAGTATCTTTTGTCTATGTTCTCTATTATTAATTAATTCACTCATTTTATCACTCCTATATTCTATTTCTTAATATAATACCCCTTATACGCTAATATAATTAAGTAAATAAAAAAATTGCCCCTAAAATAGGAGCAATTCTTTTATTTACTTACTTCTAATGAAGACAATGCTTCATTTACAAGTGATACAACCTTATCCTCTACATCCTTATTTATTAAATTGTTGTTTTCTTTGATAACATCAATATATTTATTTACTACAAATGCTGTGGCTGAATCTTTTATTTTGGCTGTTTTATTATAGCTTTCTAATACATCATCATAAATCTTCTTTGTTTCAAAATCAGCTATTGGAGTATTATCTAGCCCTCCTAGATAGAGAGCTAGTTTGTTTTTATAGTTTCCTAGCATTTCTTCATATCTCTGTCCTTGAGAATATTTCTCTATATATTTCTCTGTTTTTATTATTCTATCGGCCAAATCATCATAGGAAATTCTTAGTCCAGCATCCATTGCTACTGGCTCATTTGAGTCCATAGCTTTAATCTCGATATATTCCTTCATTTCATCTGAAATATAATTATTGTATTGTTTTATTTTTTCATAGTCTATTATTGGATAGTAACTTCCTTCTAAATTTATAAGTTTATATTTACTATTTATTGTTTTTGTAATCTCGTCACGAAGCTTTTCATTCTGTATGTCTTTTATTTTATCCTCTGGGAAGAAAAGTTCTGTGCCTGCAATAGTCATTAGTTCTCCATTAGTATCTGCCTGAGAAATTTTATTGGTTGTAACATCTAAGGACTGATTAAGTATTTTCTCTAATTCTGATACCATCTTGTCCCCTTCTATCTGAGAAAGCTTTCCTATATTCTCATCTATAAAAAAGACTATCTTATCTAACTCTTTACCATTTAAAGCATTGTTAAATTCTGCCATAATCTTTTCTCTATCTTTTTCATTTGTCTCTAAATCTTCTGTAGGTCCTGCTGGATCTTTAACAGGATCTGTTATTGCTGGACTTTTCTTTTTACATCCTGAAAGAGTTGTAACTAAAACAACTAAAATAAGAATTATAGCCATATTTATTGACTTCTTCATAAATATCACCACTTTCATAATTATTTAATTAATATTATTATACCCAAACTATACCATATACTTAATAATAAGTCGTTACATTTCTATTACAAATCCTATGAAAAGCATTTCTATTTTATTTATTTTATTATACAATAGTATAGATGCATAAATGAAGGGTGGTTTATTATGGATATCAAAATATTAAAAAAAGAAAAGTCTATATATAAAGTGAATTTATTTTATCTTTGTACAATTATATGGTCTATATTTAGCCAATTCTTACCTACACCAGCAAATTCATATCAATATATAGCGTTTTTAATACCTATTAGTATTTATCTATTTTTCAATAGGTCTGAAGTGGAGAGAATACTGAGGCCAGATATGTTAGACTTAAAAAGTACAATAATTATATTCCTTATATGGCTGGCCTCATTACCCCTTATATTTCTAATTGTTGAATTATATATTTACTTTTTTGGAAGCACTTTAGCAGATATAGTATCTCAAGATACTCATAAAACCTTTGCTTTCAATCTATTTTTTACTGCAGTAACTCCTGCTATTTTAGAAGAAATCTTAATGAGGGGAATTATATTAGATGGATATAGAAATAAATCTAGATTAGTAGCTGCTACAATGAATGGTCTTATGTTTGGAATGTTACATTTAAATTCTTTCCAATTTTTCCATACCTTTATAGCAGGGTTTTTAGCCTCTTTTCTTGTATTCGCTACTAATTCCATATTTGCAGGCATTCTTATTCATATGATAAATAATGGTCTGCCTTTGACATTAAACTATTTATATCCTCCTAATCCTAATATTGGATATGCAGAGGATCCAAATTTTCTGTTATTAACTCTCTATGCTCTATTAGGTGTTATGTTTTTATTTCAATTGATTAAAGTATTATTTAAAATAAATAATATTCCTTTCAGAATAGATAAAGATTTATCTGATGAGAGGATTTTCAACCTGCCTTTGATATTGTCAATGTTTATATTTTTAGGATTTAGTGCTTTGATAATATTTTCACTTTAAGTGTTTTTTATTATATTGTATCATTAAAATAGTGAAGTTTTTATAATTGAAAAGATGATCCTTGCAAAATACAAGGATCATCTTTTCAATATCTCTTCTTAGTTTTATTATCCTCTACATAATAAACCTAATGCTTTTTAAATTCTTCTATAATTTAAAATATTATAGCTTTCCATGATATTAAATAATTAAATAAAAAGTAATATTTTTTATATCAATATCAAAAAATCAAGAATATTTATTTACTTAATATACTATTACTAATCCGTCTTTTCAATTAACAGAGCCTTGAAAAAAATAGTCAATGTAATACAATAATATTATATTGACTATTTGGGTTAAACCAATATAGTCAGAAAGGAGCCCCTATGAATAAGAAATTTTATGAATTACCAGAAGAAAAACAGATGCGAATAATAAATGCTGGCTTTGAAGTGTTTGGAAAAAACGAATATAAGAAAGCCTCAACTGAGGAAATTACTTCACGTGCAAATATATCTAAAGGACTACTTTTTTACTACTTCCATAATAAAAAATCTCTATATCTATTCTTATATTCATACGCAGAAAAACTTGTCAAAGAAAGTATTATTAATCTCCATTTTAATGAAATAACCGACTTTTTTGAGCTTTGTGAATATGCAGCTTTACAGAAATATAAGCTTTTACACAAATCTCCCCATATCATGGAATTTATAATGAGAGCATTTTATTCGCAAAGGGAAGACGTATCAGATGATATTAACAAGAAATTTCAGAGCCCAACTTCTGGATTTTTGGCAGAATATTTTTCAAAAATAGACTATTCCAAATTTAAGCCTGAAATCAATCCACAAGATATATTACAAATGCTAATATGGATGACAGATGGCTATCTTCATGAAAAACAAAGGCAAAATACCACATTTGTACTTGATGAATTAATGGATAAATACGAAATATGGTCAAAGATGCTTAAAAATATATCATACAAGGAGGAATATCTATGAGTGTAATTACTGTTTCAAATTTAACAAAGGATTATGGCAAAAACAGAGGGATTTTTGATCTGAGTTTTGAAATACAAAAGGGTGAGGTTTTCGGATATCTAGGACCAAATGGTGCTGGAAAAACTACAACTATTCGTCATCTACTTGGATTTCTGAATGCTGACAAAGGAGAATGCCATATCGGTCAGTTAAATTGTAGAACTGATGCTGAACAGATTCAAAGGGACTTAGGATATCTTCCAGGTGAAATAGCATTTTTTGACGACATGAGCGGAATCGGATATCTAAAATTTATAGCAAATATGCGTGGTATGAAAAACTTTGAAAAGATGAACGAATTAATATCATACTTTGAACTTGATCCCAGCGGACGCATCAAGAAAATGTCAAAAGGGATGAAACAGAAAATCGGAATTGTCAGTGCCTTTATGCATGACCCGTCAACACTTATTCTCGACGAACCCACATCTGGACTTGATCCCCTCATGCAAAATAAATTTATTGAACTTATACTCAATGAGAAAAGCAAAGGTAAAACAATTCTGATGTCATCTCATAGCTTTGAAGAAGTGGAGCGTACTTGTGACCGTATTGGTATTATTAAAAAGGGTAGATTTGTCACAATCGAAACGGTAGAAAATCTCAAAAAGGCACAGCGGAAAATATATAGTATTTCCCTACGAAACGAGAAGGCTGCCAAGGATTTCGCCACAGAACCTCTGGAGATTATCTCCATAAATGGAGATAAGGTTCAGGTTGCGATAAAAGATAATATCAAGGTACTAACAACAGCATTAGACCGTCATCCCGTAACAGGTATTGATGTAGTATCCCAGAGTCTTGAAGAAGTATTTATGTCATATTATGGAGGTGAAAATAATGCTTAACTCAGTGCTTTTAAAAAATACTCTAAGGTCAAATTATAAGTTGTTACTTATCTTTCTAGGTGTTCTTGCAATGTATATGACCATCATAATAGGAATGTTTGATCCCAATGATTTGGATATATTGAATCAGCTCGCCGCACTGAAATTATCACCAGAGCTACTTGCAGCATTCGGATTCACTTTAACAGACACAAGTCTTGTAGGATTTATTTCCTCTTATTTCTATGGACTTTTAATGCTGGCTCTTCCCATGGTATGTTATATTATTCTTGGTAACAGTCTTGTGGCAAAACTAGTGGATAGAGGTTCAATGGCAAGCGTTCTTTCCACTCCTATTTCAAGAAAAAAAGTTGCGTTTACACAAGGTATGTTTCTACTGGCAGCAATTACTTCTCTAGTAGCCTTTGTAACAGTTTGGGGTATTTTTATCTGTGAAATGAAATTTTCAGGACTTTTGGACATAAGTGCATTTATCAAAGTGAATTTTGGTGTATTGCTACTTCATTATGCAATCAGTGGTATTTGTTTTTTCTCTTCTTGTCTTTTTAATGAAAGTAAATTATCTCTTATGTTGGGTGCAGGTTTACCGATTGGGTTTTTGCTTATTCAAATGCTTCATAACGCAAATGGAGATATAAAAATATTGAAATATCTTACCATTTTTTCATTGTTTAGCCCACTTGATATAATTCATGGTGAAAATATTTTGATACAAATGCTTGTGCTTATAATTATTACTGTTACATTGTACATTGGAGGAATTATTGTATTTGATAAAAAGAATTTACCAATATAAATTGTATATCAAAAGCCACAGTCAATATTTATTAGAGTAGCTTTTAATGTTAGGTAAATCTTTCTGTCTATTTATATATCCTAACTTGAAACTAATAAAAAAGAAAAAATCCTAATTAGGATTTTTTCTTTTTTATGGAAAGTTATTTTAACTATTACACTCATATAATAATTGTTTGTGGTTTACATATAAATTTTTTATTTTATTTTTTCTATTTTCCAAGATATTTAATATGTAAACCTTCTTTGATTCATCATATAATGAAAAAATTTCTCTGTGATCATAGTTATTGGTATACACTTTCCAATACCCGTTAAATAAGCATTTATCTCCATTAATAAACCCTATTACATCCTCATATGGTATACCTAAAAATATACCACTTTCATGGGGAAAACTACCATTGACTATCCTTTCTCTCAGGCAATTCAAGCATCGTTCCAATTGAAAATTATTATTATAGCCAAATTCACATAATAGCTTATGATTTTTTTCTAATCTTAGATGTTCGGAAAGATTAGACCTATCATAAACTAGCAAAACAATGCCTTCCTTTGTTTCTTGAAGCGTAATCGACTCTAGATTATATCGCCCCAATATATTACAGCCATTTTCATTCCAGTAATTATAAAGCTTTCTTTTACAATTTTTTAATGTGATAGTAGATGCTGGCTTAATTCCTGTAATAACTGGAGATAACATACATCCGATAAAATTTTCTGCATATTCATCTTCGTCTAATAATTCAATTTTATTTAAGAAACTCATTAACAAATTGCCAGCCATTATTTACTTCCTATTTTACAATCCTTCTACCATAGTCCATACATTTATTTGCTTCTTCTCCCTCAGGGAATAAGTTAACTATACAACCTTCTTCAAATATATTTACTCCATAGGAACCCATTCTTTCGACCCAGTTCCTCATCCATTCTCCATCTCCCCAATCATAAGAGCCAAATAATCCTACAGTTCTATCCTTTACACTATCTTTTATAGACTCTACAAAAGGTTCCATTTCACTTTCTTCAATTGTCTCACTTCCCATTGAAGGAGAACCTAGCAATAATATATCTGAATTAACTACATCTTCTATTTTTGCATTTCCAACAGGAATTAACTTTACTTCAGAACCATTTTCCTGTGCTCCTTTGGCTATTAAATTAGCCATTTCTTCTGTATTACCTGTGCCTGACCAATATATTACAGATACTTTTTTCATATTTACTACCTTCCTTTCTAGTTTGAATTTAGATTTATTTAATAGTATTGTTAATGACAACTATTTCCACTTTCAGATTGATCACAGCCGCTGCATCCACATCCACAGCCACTGCCATTTTTCTTTGATTTATATATGCTGCGTATAGCTAAAGCTATAGCTATCAATACAATAGCACCAACAATGTATGTTCCCATAAATTATCTCACCGCCATTCCTTCTTTCCCCTTAGATTGTTTTTGGACTTGATCAGGGGAATATGGTTTTTTAAATAACATAAATATCATCAAAGCAGCAAAGATAAAGGCAAATACAGTACCAATGCCAAATCCATTGCCTTGAATAAGCATTCCAATCTGATACACAATTAGAGATACAACATATGCAAGAGCACATTGATATCCTATGGCAAAAATAGTCCATTTACCAGACATCATTTCCCTTCTAAGTGCTCCTATGGCAGCAAAGCAAGGTGCACACAATAGGTTGAATATAAGGAATGAATATGCAGATAATTGAGTAAAAGCAGCTGCAAATTGAGGCCAATATTCGGCACCATCTTCTGCTACTTCAGCAAATCCATAGAGAATTCCAAAGGTCCCTACTACATTTTCTTTTGCTATAAGCCCAGTAATAGACGCAACTGCCGGTTTCCAATCTCCCCATCCTAAAGGTGAAAATATCGGTGCAATGACATTACCTATACCAGCTAAAATAGATTCTTCCGCATCAACCATTTGCATTGACCAGTTGAAACTGCTCAAGAACCAAATTAAAATCGTTGCTAATAATACAATAGTTCCTGCTTTTTTTACGAAGGCTAAACCACGCTCATACATAGTTCTTAAAACGCCTTTAACCTTTGGAAGATGGTATGCTGGCAATTCTATGATAAAAGGTGACGGCTCACTTGCAAATAATTTGGTCTTCTTCAACATAATGCCTGAAACAATGATAGCTGCTATACCTACAAAATATGCAGATGGGGCTACCCATACTGATTCTGGAAATAGTGCACCAGAAATCAATGCAATTATAGGTAATTTGGCACCACAAGGCATAAAAGTTGTTGTCATGACTGTCATTCTACGTTCATTATCATTTTCAATAGTACGAGAAGCCATAATTCCAGGAACACCACATCCAGTAGATACTAATATTGGTATAAATGACTTACCAGACAAACCAAATTTTCTAAATATCCTATCCATTACAAAGGCAATACGAGCCATATATCCACAATCTTCTAAAATCGCTAAGCATAAAAACAATACAAGCATTTGAGGCAAGAAACCAAGAACGGCTCCTACACCTGCAACAATTCCATCAAGAATCAATGAACTTAGCCACTCGGCAGTTCCCATACTTTCAAGAAAACCTCCTATAGTTTCAGGAACTATTTCACCAAATAGACTGTCATTTACCCAGTCAGTCATAGCTGTTCCTACAGTGGAAATAGAAATATAATAAATAAGAAACATAACCATTGCAAAAATCGGTAATGCCAAAATTCGATTAGTTACAATTCTATCAATCTTATCCGATGTAGTAAGTCTAGATTTATTCTTTACCTTGAAACATTGTTTAATAATGGATGATATGTATGTGTACCGTTCATTTGTGATAATACTTTCACTATCATCGTCAAATTTCTGTTCACAATCTACAATTATATCTTCTATCTGTTGCTGTAATTCAGTTCTAAAGGATGTTTCTTTTAATATTTCCTTATCTCGCTCAAATAACTTTATAGCATACCATCTTATACTTGAGCTGTTAATCTTGTCTTTAACTAAATCACTGATTCTATTTAGCGCATCTTCAACTGGTTCCGAAAAAGTATGCTGTGGAACAGATTTAGCATTTGATTGTACGAGAGCCACAGCTTTTTCCACAGCGTCCTTGGAACCAATACCTTTAATAGCAGATGTTTCAACCACTTCACATCCTAAAGCTTTGCTAAGCTTTTTAATATCTATGATATCACCATTTTTCTTAACGATATCGATCATATTAAGTGCTACAACTACTGGAACTCCAATCTCTGTAAGCTGAGTAGTAAGATATAGGTTCCTTTCAAGATTTGAAGCATCAACAATATTAATTATTGCATCTGGTTTTTCTTTAATTAAATAATTCCTTGATACAACCTCTTCCAATGAATATGGAGACAATGAATATATACCAGGTAAATCCTGAATAATAATATCTTTATTAGCCTTTAGCCTTCCATCTTTTTTCTCAACTGTTACCCCGGGCCAGTTACCTACGTGCTGATTACTTCCAGTCAAATCATTAAACATGGTCGTTTTCCCACTATTGGGATTTCCTGCCAATGCAATTGTTTTAGACATAAGATTATTCCTCCTCTCATAATTTTCTTAATCTACTTCCACCATTTTCGCATCACTTTTCCTTATACTAAGCTCATATCCACGAACATTTAGCTCTATAGGGTCTCCTAAAGGAGCCACCTTTCGAACCATAACCTGTGTACCTTTTGTCAATCCCATATCCATAATCCTGCGCTTAATAGAACCTTCACCATGAAGTTTTAATACAGTTACGGTCTCCCCGCAAGCAATTTGATTAAGGGTTTTCATTTTTTATTCCTCCTCTTTAAACTAAAATTTTACTAGCCATCTGACTATCGATGGCTACCCTTGTATCCTTTACATTTACAATAAGATTTCCCTTGATTTTAGATATAATTACTATATCCTCGCCAACGACAAATCCTAAGCTGCCTAAAAATCTTTTAGTCTCATCTCTTCCGTTTATCTGCTTTATTGAGATTTTTTCACCTTCATTTACAAATGTGAGAGGCATCATACTTCATCTCCTTTCTCCTCTAACTTTGTTGAATAAATAAAAATCTAATTAATACTATTGTATCGATATTGATAATCATTATCAATATGGTTGTAAAAAAATATTGATTTTGCTCTTAATTAAAAATCAATTTTATAAATTATATTATATGTTTATTAGTTAAATTCGTAATATCTAAGTTTGCCGCATTCTTATATTACTCTACTAGATATTAACAAACCTTAACTTTTAATTGAAGTAATGTTTCTTCAAGAGAATTTTTACTGCTTGTATGACATCTCAATATAGGTATCTTTTTCCTCTTGGCCTCTTTGGTAGCAGTAAGTGCCATCTTATGAGAAACCGTATTTGTAAATAAAACAATAGCTTGTGGCTCTCCAATATTCTTATTAAATCTAGATGGCATCTGTGTAAAAATTTTCATCTTATATCCGTGTTTATCTCCGATCTCCCTATAATCATCATGCATTCTATCGTGTCCACCTACTAAAACTATGCACATTATGTACCCTTTAACATAAAAATGCTTATAATGTATTATTTATGCTAAAGGACTCCCTCCTTTCTTTTGAAAATTAGTTAAGGCTTTTACTATTATCCTTAATATAATTCACTAATTGATAATCATTATCAATTAGCCTTTTAAAAAAAACCACTTTCCTATCAAGTAGTTACTTTTATCCCTATAATAATTGACATAACTATTCTTTTATTTGTATCGTATGATATCAAAATAACTATTAAATGTCAATAAAAACTTATAATATATTTCCTTTTATTTTTATCAATATAAAAGGTCCCCAAAAGAAGCGTTCACTTAGGGATTGAAGAAAAACTTAAATGAACAGCTTCAAGCGGACCAAAAAGAGACCAGTCACAATCTGGCATGAATGCTTGATTGTGACTGGTCTTTTGCTTCAAATCGTTAGGATAAAATTTTATTAATGCAGCCTTGGATTTAATACAATATGTCCAATTTGCTTTATTCTGTAATCTTGGATGCATGAGTATCGCCAATTTTGGTAGATGGTATAAGTTTTTTGATTTCTTTTACCTCTTTCAAAAGATTGTCCACACTGCCTTTCAACTCATCTATCTCTGAAATATAGATTAGCATAGTAGCATATTGAGAAAAATCTATTGTTGTTTGCTCTTTATATTTTTTGCGGTACTTGCCAAGCTTTTTGTATTTGTAATCTATTGTCAATTTTTTGATATTATAATCCTTAATAATTGTTCCAGTAATAATGTCCAATGAAAAAACATAAAAGCGCTTTGGGAAAATCTTAACTTCCGATTTTTCAAGGCTAGCAACACGCTCCTGAGTTTTTTGAGGGAGTTGTTTTACAAATTCTTCACTTAGTTTTATTGAAGAAACCTCAAGAGGGCATTCCCCAACATTTCTTATGACCAGGCAAGCAAGTGAAGATCTGACCAGTTCGAAAGAAACTTGAAGGTAAGGCCGTTCTTTGTTTTTACGTTCAATAAGAAGAAATAGTATCGTAATCCAAGCAGCAACAACTGAAAATATTTGAATAATTGTATCCCACTGAGGAAAGGCCATCTGTTTTTCTAATGCTTCAGCTACTCTTAATATCAACTCATTTGTATCCATTATCCACCTCTCAATATCATTATTACACCAACCCTAAATACTTCTCAAAGAATAACATCAGTTTTTCAATAATCCCTTGCTTTTTCGCAGCCCTGCCTCCGCCAAAGCGAGATACAGGTGGCATGATTTTATCAATGGCTGTACCGGTTGTTTTAAGCATTCCATCTCGGAAAGCATTGTCGATGAAACGGCGCGTTTCTTCAGGCTTTAATTTCTCTTCTTCTATAATTGCTGAAATATCCGCTTCCTTACGCTCATGGAGGAATTTTCGCCAATCCTCATCCACTTTGGTCGATACATTGACTTGCTCTATAAAACGCTCGATAAGCTCTTTCTTGCTTCGAAGTTCAATACTCGAATTGATAGCCTTATCAATGGTCGTAAGAATGGTTTTATCTTTACAGTTGGACTTTTGATATTTGGCTACAAGCATAAGGATGTAGTCAATATTTACCTCTATCTGCTTGACCAGTTCAATCTCAAAAACTATGTCATCATTGATAGTTTCTTTGTCACCATCAGCACCTTTTCTGTATTCCTGATACAGGTCAATATAAATGCTCTGATAGTCCTGAAAATCCCTTTCAGATAAAATCTCATTTCCTTCAAAGTCATCGAAGGAAGTAAGAATATTTCTGAGTCGAAGTATTGCTCCATATAACCGGATAAAGTCTTTTTCTGCTTCTTCTCCGATAATAGGTTGGCCAAGGGGATACTGTGTTGTAAGAGTTGCAATCAGTTCTGCATAGCCCGGCTTATATTCATCTTTATCATCATAGCCGTTATAGTATTCTTCGTATGTTTTTAACAGTACAATACCGCCTGCATCCTTATTGCCGAATAGTGCAATAGCTTTGTCTGTTTCTTCTTTCAAATCTCTAAAGCAAACGATATTACCATAAGTCTTAACGCTGTTTAGGATGCGGTTAGTCCTTGAAAACGCCTGAATCAGTCCATGCTGCTTCAGGTTTTTATCTACCCATAACGTATTCAGGGTTGTTGCATCAAAGCCTGTCAGAAACATATTGACAACAATCAATATATCAATCTCCCGATTCTTTACACGAAGAGAGAGGTCTTTATAATAATTCTGGAACTTATCCGAGGAAGTATCGTAATTCGTACTAAATGTGGAATTGTAATCTCGGATAGCCACCTCAAGAAAATCTCTGGAACTCTGGTCAAGGTTTTCCATATTAAAATCCTCTTCAGGAAGCAGTCCATCTGGCTCTTCTTCATTTGCACTAAAACTGAAAATAGTTGCAATGGTAAGGTTACGGTTCTTTTCCGCTATCTGCTTCTTAAACTCATTATAGTATCTGATTGCCATTGGGATGGATGCAGCAGCAAATATGGAGTTGAAACCGGCAACTCGCCTTGTTTCACGCTTTTCTATCATCTTTTTAGGGTTGTGCTTATTTGCTTCTTCCCATTTCGCAGAGAATGTGTAATAACTATTGCGCTTCGTCTTCTGATCAAAGTGTTCAAGAACGTAAGAAACAATTTCACTGATTCGCTGTGGATCTGCTAAGGCTTTTTCTCTATCTATGCTATAGACTTTTTTATCATTAACGTAATCAGGCATTTTGATGGTATTAATAAAATCTATTCTAAAAGGCAGAACATTCCCATCATTGATGGCATCCACAATGGTATAGGTATGTAGCTTTTCTCCAAAGGCCTGCTCGGTTGTACGAAGCAGTGGGTTACCTCCTGAACTGGCATTAGCAGCAAAAATCGGAGTTCCCGTAAAGCCGAAGATATGGTAGTTCTTAAAGCTCTTTGTGATAGCTTGATGCATTTCACCAAATTGGGAACGGTGGCACTCATCAAAAATCAGCACCACGTGTTTCTTATAAATATCATGCTGTTTGTTTTTACGGATAAATATATCCAACTTCTGAATAGTGGTTACAATGATTTTGTATTCATGAAGATTTCCTTTTTCGTCCCTGTCTTCCAATTGTCTTTGAAGAACTCTTGTGGACGTATTACCATTAGCAGCTCCCTTTTCAAAACGGTCATATTCCTTCATCGTCTGATAGTCCAGATCTTTACGGTCAACAACAAACAGTACCTTGTCTATATAAGGCAAGGCAGAAGCTAATTGGGCTGTCTTAAAACTGGTCAATGTCTTACCAGAGCCTGTTGTATGCCAAATATATCCTCCAGCTGCAGTTGTGCCCATCTTCTTGTAGTTGGTTGATACTACAATACGTGATAATATACGTTCTGCCGCAGCTATTTGATAAGGACGCATTACAAGGAGCAGATCTTCAGATGTAAAAATACAATATTTTGTTAGTATATTTAAGAGGGTATGTTTGGCAAAAAAAGTTTTAGTAAAATCCACAAGGTCAGGAATAATTTTGTTATTTGCATCTGCCCAAAAGCTGGTAAACTCAAAACTGTTGCTTGTTTTTTTGCTTCTTCGACGTTCACTGCTGCTTTGCTCCTTGATATGAGCATTTCTTGTGGTGTTACTATAATACTTTGTATGGGTGCCATTGGAGATTACGAATATTTGTACATACTCAAATAAACCAGAAGCCGCCCAAAAGCTGTCACGCTGGTATCTTTTTATCTGGTTGAAGGCTTCACGGATAGCAACACCACGACGCTTTAACTCCACATGAACAAGGGGAAGTCCATTGACAAGTATAGTCACATCATATCGGCTTTCGTGCTTTCCACCAGCTTCTTCGTATTGATTAATAACCTGCAGGCGATTGTTATGGATATTCTTTTTATCCAAAAGGTATATGTTCTTTGTTGTCCCATCTTCACGTTTTAGAATTTGGATATGGTCATCCTGAATTTTTCTGGTTTTTTCAACAATACCCTCATTTGTATTTGCTATACATTCTGTGAAAAATCTATCCCATTCGCTATCAGTAAAGGTGAAGTCATTAAGCAGTTCAAGTTGCTTTCGGAGATTTTCTATCAATGCAGCTTCATTGTGCACTGAAATATATTCATATCCTTGTGAAGTCAGTTGCCTAATAAAGTCGCGCTCAAGTTCTGCCTCGCTCTGATACTTTTCAGGACGGACATTATATTCAGCTGCATATTCAGCAACAACCGTTGCTTCTTCAGTACTTGCAACGATGTTGTATATACTCATGCCGTCACCTCCTTGAAAGATAAAAGTTTATCCCTGTAATATTCATATTGCTTTTGCCTAGCTTCGATTTCAGCAGGAATGCCGCTGGTTAAGTCGTTGCAGAGAGCGTCAAAGCGATCGAGGATAGCTACGATGCGCTCTTGTTCCTCAATGGGAGGGACAGGAATCCGATAACCCTTAACATTTGCGTCGGATATTGCTGGATAACTTGCACCTTGTTGATACTTTTCAACATGATAATAAAAAGAAGAAGATGCAATGTGATATAAAACCCATTTTTGTAGAACATTATCTGTATTTGCCCTTAAAACACAAAATCCAGTGCTACATATTTCTCCATCATATTCACTATCAATTAAACAATATCTTTTTAATAAAGGTCTTGTAGTAGCGAACAAAATATCGCCTGCCTTTACGATTTGTTGTGCCCTACTTGGTGCATTGTTTTTATTGATTTCCTGTGTTTCAGTAATATAATGTAGTTCTCTATCAACTGACGTTAAATCAATATATTTGTAAGTTGTTGATTCATCTTCCAAAGACCATTTTATATTTGATGTTGGTAGGGTGCATTCTTTAAGCGAAATCCACTTAACAGTATCTTCGTTAAGATCAGTCAATAGTAGATCCCTATAATACTCATACTGCTTTCTTCTTGCTGTAAGCTCTGCTGTAAGCTCTGCTGTAAGCTCTGCTGTAAGCTCTGTGAAATTGTCCAGAATACGGACAATTTCCTGCTGCACAGGTAGAGGTGGGAGGGGGATATAAAATTCCTCTACTTGTTTTTTTGATACTGCTGGGATTCCACCTTTTTGTTGTTCATTTATTAATTTATTTTCACTATTTTTTAAGACATAATAAGTAAAATTCCAATCAAGATACTTCTCTTTTACTGAAATAGTGTAGCAGCTATTACCAGCCCAAAAATCTACAAATACACGATTAACAAATCCAGCATTTGCACCTCTTGCACTAATAATTATTTTATTAGCTGTTCTATTAAATTCATCATAAAAACCAGTATTTGAAGTTCCCCCATTATAAACAGGATAAACTCCATTAGGGTTCTGTTTATTTTTATGGACAAATTCTCCAATAGAAACAGATGCAACTTCTTTTAATTTTTTATATTCCACCCCATTGGGGCAAAACTCCTTAATCAATTCGTCCAACCTACTCATTTCCGTCACCGCCTTTAACCATCAGCTTTTTTACCTCACGATCAAAATCAGAAATAATTTTTTGCGTTTTATTAAAGTGAATATATTCTTCTTCTGCCTTTGCATCAGCCTGTTTTTTTGAAATGCTTCCCTTATCCTTTAAAATCTTATATTTTCTGAAGGATAGAAACTCATTAATGCTTTCTGAGAACTCTTCCATTGTAAAAGTGTTTTCCCTTTCAATCAAATCTTCGATATAATCAAAATAACCGGAAATCGCCCTTTCCAATTGCTTTATTTGTTTTTCTTCAAGATAGTTTTTGGCAACTGTGACATCTGATTTTAATATTCGCCCTTCAGGAGCGTTTTTCCATGTTGTAAGCCCCATATTTTCTTTATTGCGATCGGCTTTTGAATGAATAATTTCTGCCGCTGTTTGTCCAGTGATAGCATAATGAAATTTATTTTGCACCATGGCATAAAAATCACGTGTAACCTGTGCATCCTTGTCATAATCTATACTGCACTCGGCAAATATATCGGTGATTTGCTGCCAAATACGTCTTTCACTCGCTCTAATTGAACGAACACGTTCAAGAAGTTCACGGAAATAGTCCTTGCCAAAAGCAGTTTTACCCTGCTTCAATCTTTCATCATCCATAGCAAAGCCTTTTATCATATACTCTTTTAATACGCCGGTCGCCCAAATTCTAAAATGTGTAGCTTTGCGTGAATTAACACGATAACCAACTGAAATAATGGCATCAAGATTATAGAACTTTATTTTCCTTTTTACTTTTCTTGTGCCTTCCTGCTGAACTACCGAGAATTCCTCGGTAGTTGAATTTTCATTAAGCTCACCATCTGCGTATATATTTTTTAGGTGAAAAGATATATTATCTGTCGTACAATCAAACAATTCTGCCATTGCTTTTTGGGTTAACCAAATGGTTTCGTCTTTAATAATTGCATTAACTGATACATTTTCTTCAGGAGTGTTATATATTAAAAATTGAAGTTCCTTACTCATTTGCCACCTCTATTTCCGCAATAATCTTATCTATTTCTTCCCTCAAAACCTGCTCTCTCGCCACAATCTTTTCTATCTCAGCATTGAGGGCAACAATATCAATTTTTTCTCTGGTATCCTCCTGTTCCACATATGTTGAAACAGACAGGTTATAGTCCTCTTCAGCTATTTCGCTGTTTGGCACAAGCCTAGCAAAATGCTCAATATCTTTCCTATCTTTGAATGCGTTAAGAATGGTCTCAATATTTTCCTGTGTTAGTTTGTTGTTATTCGTAACCTTGACAAATTCCTTTGATGCATCGATAAATAAGGTGCTATTTTCCGATTTAGATTTCTTTAGAACCATAATGCAGGTAGCAATGCTGGTACCATAGAACAAGTTATCCGGTAACTGAATGATACAGTCGATATAGTTATTGTCAATCAGGTACTGCCTGATTTTCTTTTCAGCTCCACCACGGTACATTACACCGGGGAAACAAACGATAGCCGCTGTTCCGTTTGTTGCAAGCCAAGAGAGACTATGCATAATAAAAGCAAGGTCTGCCTTAGACTTAGGAGCCAATACTCCGGCTGGAGAAAAACGGGGATCGTTAATCAAAATAGGATCATTGTCGCCCTTCCATTTAATGGAGTAAGGTGGATTTGATACAATGGCTTCAAAAGGCTCATCATCCCAATGGTGCGGATCTGTTAGTGTGTCCCCAAGGGCAATATCAAATTTGTCATAATCAATATCGTGGAGGAACATATTGATTCGGCACAGGTTGTAGGTTGTAATGTTGATTTCTTGACCAAAAAATCCTTGACGTACATTTTCTTTTCCTAAGATTTTTGCAAACTTTAGCAGTAGAGAACCGGAACCACAAGCGGGGTCATATACCTTGTTGACTTCAGTTTTTCCTACTAATGTTAGGTGGGTAAGGAGTTCAGAAACCTCCTGTGGCGTATAGTATTCACCACCACTTTTTCCTGCATTGGATGCATACATACCCATTAAGAATTCATAGGCATCACCAAAGGCATCAATGGTATTGTCTTTGTAATCGCCCAGCTTCATTTCTCCAACAGAATTCAATAGCTTAACCAGCTTTTCATTACGCTTTACTACAGTGTTACCTAGCTTATTGCTGTTAACATCAATATCGTCAAACAAGCCTTTGAAATTATCTTCACTCTCTGTTCCTTGGGCAGATGCTTCTATATTACTGAAAATCTGCTCTAGTGTTTCATTTAAGTTTTCATCGTCCTTTGCACGAGCTCGGACATTTTCAAAAAGCTCGCTGGGTAAGATAAAGAAGCCTTTTGTCTTAACTAAATCCTCTCGTGCCTGTTCTGCTTCTTCGTCGGATAACTTGGTATAATCAAAATCCCTATTACCAGCTTCCCATTCTCCGGCGTTAATATAGGCAGTAATATTTTCAGATATGTAACGGTAAAAAAGCATTCCTAGAACATATTGCTTAAAGTCCCATCCATCTACACTGCCTCTTAGATCATTTGCCATATTCCATATGGTGCGGTGTAATTCCGCCCGTTCCTGTTCTTTTCTGTTATTTTCCATAACTCTACTTCCTTTCTTCAACCATATTGGGCACTAATTCCATGATATCTTTAAAATCAACGCCAAGTGCCGTACAAACCTTTACAAGAACGTCCATACTGACATATTCGTTTTTAGAAAGCTTTGAAATTGACGATGGACTTATTCCCGCAGCAGCTTGTAAATCTTTCTTCTTCATATCGCGGTCTATCAACAATTTCCAAAGCTTTTTATAGCTAACGGTCATCTTGGTCACCTCTTTATATATGTTTTTTCCATTATAGCACATTTTCTTCAAAAATAACATGATAATTCTGTGTTTGTGAAGTGATTTTACAATGTTAACAAAGATAATGACAGTTGTGTTTGCCTTTCTCTTTGGCTTTATTCAAATAAATACTTTTAGACAAAAAAGTCTGTAAGTCTATTTGTAAAACCAAAGGCAAAGTTATAACATTCAGCCTTCTTAAATTTAATATCACTTTCGCTCAAATTCGAGCAAAAACACAATCATTACAGCCGTCTTTACCTTAGAAAAAAGACAGGCTGTTTTTTGTTTTAAGGGTTCGAATCAATAGAATTATTCGCTTATGGATGAGGATGGAAAATATTTTTCTAAAATCCTCAACTAATGTGTTCTACCAAGGCTATGAGGTGAGAGGAAAAATAATCTCCCAATGAAAGCATAGTTTTTCTCTCACTGCTCCTTGACAACTGAATACCCCGAAATGCAAGAGATACTTCAAGCAGAATATGCCATGACGATAATTCCGAGCGTATTCCTTGAAAGATAACGAGGTTGTGTCAAACAAGGCAAACCCTCTGGAACAGTAGCGTTTCGGGTCATTTATAAAAGGCAAGGAGGTGAAATAACTGAAAACAAAATATGATAACTTGCCACAGAAGCTTAAAGATAAGCCACAGTTTTGTTGTTGGAAATATGAAGAGCGAAGTGGTAGAAAAACCAAAGTTCCCTATAACCCAGTAACAGGAAAAAGGGCAAAAGCAGATCAGCGGAGTACATTTAAAGATTTTAGTTCGGCGGTAGCTGCTATAAGTGATTATGACGGTATCGGATTTTTGGTGGGTAATGACATTTGTGTTATCGACTTAGATGATTGCTTTGATAGCAGCAGTAAGCTTAAGCCTGTTGCCCAAAATGTTGTAGAGACTTTTAGTGGTTGCTATATGGAACACAGTCCGTCTGGAAAAGGGTTGCATATTTTCTTTAAGGCCACAGGCTTTAACTTTGACAAGACAAAATACTATATCAACAACAGAAAGCTGGGAGTTGAGGTCTATGTGGCTGGAGCAACAAATCGTTTTGTTACCGTAACAGGCAATGTATTTGCAGATGGTGATATACCGGAGAAATCGAATGAGCTTCAGATGATACTAGACAAGTGTATGCTGCATCCTACCACTGTGAAGCAACTAGTCGATACAGAAAGTCAATCCTATCTGTCTGACAAGTCTGTTATTGAGAAGGCTTTAAAATCGGTAAACGGAGGAAGGTTCAAAGCATTGTGGCAAGGGGATACATCTGGCTATGCTTCTGCCAGTGAAGCTGATTTGGCACTTTGCGGTATGCTGGCATTTTGGTGTGGCAGGGATATTGGACAGATGGACAGACTTTTTCGGCAGAGCGGCCTAATACGAGATAAATGGAATAGATCACAGTCCGGCAGTACTTATGGAATGATAACCATAGAAAAAGCTATCGCAAATGCTACTGAAATATATAAACCAGGTGGTAAGCGTTCATCAGCTACAGAGGATTTTGGTGAATGTTCTCTTACTGGCTTTAAGCCTGAGAGTAACGATCGCTACCCTTGGACGGATATTGGGGCAAGCAGGCTGTTTGCTGATTATTATAAATCTTTTGCCCGCTTTGTTCCCGAAAGGAAGATGTGGTTTTGCTATGAGAATGGCATTTGGATTCCCGATGTAGGGAAGCTCAAAGTGATGGAAATGTGTAAATCATTGGCTAACCAACTACTAACCTATGCTTTGACTATTCAAGATGAACATCAAAGAAAGGCATACATTGACTATTGCCGAAAATGGCAGTCAAGAAGATACCGAGAAACGGTGCTTAAGGATGCACAGAGTGTATATCCCATATCAATGGCTGAATTCGACCAAGACCCGCAGGTACTCAACTGTGCCAATGGAACATTGTTTTTAACATCCATGGATTTTCATCCCCACAACAGCGAGGACAAACTTACTAAGATATCTGGTGTTAAATATGACCCGGAAGCAAAAAGTGAGCGATGGGATAGATTTATTCATGAGATTATGAGCGGAGATGAGGAAAAGGCAAAATTCCTCCAAAAAGCCTTTGGTTACAGTATCAGCGGAGACACTCGGTATGAATGCCTGTTTGTTCTCTATGGTGCTACAACTCGAAATGGTAAAGGCACGCTATGTGAGAGCGTTCTTAAGGTATTGGGCAGTTATGGCTGTACCGCAAGGCCAGAGACTATCAGTCTGAAAAAGAACAATAACAGTTCAAGTCCAAGTGAAGATATTGCCCGGCTTGCAGGAGTACGCTTTGTGAATATCTCCGAACCTAGCAGAGGACTTGTCCTAAATGCTGCACAGGTAAAAAGCATGACGGGTGGTGACACCATCAACGCAAGGTTTCTACATGAGAATTCTTTTGACTTTTCGCCAAAGTTTAAGCTGTATATCAACACCAATTATCTGCCCGTTATTACGGATATGACGCTGTTTTCCAGTGGCAGAGTGGTGATTATCCCTTTTGAACGACACTTTGATGAAAGCGAGCAGGATAAAAACCTAAAACGTGAATTCGCCAAACCGAAGAATCAGAGTGCTATCCTCAACTGGCTAATTGAAGGCTATCAGCTGTTAAAAAAGGAAGGCTTGACTTTACCTGATTCCGTTAAGACAGCAACGGAGGCTTATAAGCGTGACAGCGATAAAATAGCATTATTTTTCGAGGATGCCTTGGAGGAAAGTCCTAATAGTGAGGTGCGGACATCCGAAGTGTATGCCCGGTATCAGCGTTGGTGTAGTGCCAATGGATGTTATTCGGAGAATGCAAGAAACTTCAAACAAGGATTAACAGCTATCGCCCGTGTAGAACGGAAACGACCACGTTCTGGTGGTGGAATGACCACAATGCTTATCGGATATAAGCTGACAGAAGAAGAATTTCTTCTTATTTAAACACAGTGTAGCAGCTTGTAGCAAGAAAAACAGGTTATATAAAAAATCGCTCTCGTATAGAGAGTTTAGTTTTTACCTGCTACATCTTGCTACAAAGCTTAAAACCACTGAAAACACTGGATACAACTCCATGTGTTAATACCTACCCCTAGGGGAGGTTAAATCTCCACACCTTTTCATCTGGATAACGGGCGTGGGGCAACGCGTAAAAAAACGCAGTTTCAAACGGGGTATATACCCCACAATCCATTTTAATTTAGGAGGTAAAGGATTATGGCAACATCAACAACTTATAATAGAGCGTTTTGGAATGTTATGAAAGGAAAAGAAGAAAATAATCAAAATCTAAGCGAGGGTTTTGATAATGCAGGAGCCTATGTCGCACCAGATGAGTTCAGAGAAGGCTTTAACACTGCTTTGGCAAAGGAAAATATATTCCGCAGATTTGCTACTGTTATCAATCTATCTTCTGCAGAAGGTAAAATTCAAGCGGTATTCTCAACGGGCACAGCAGATTGGGTTGAAGACGGAGATCCAATCCCCGAAATTGCCGATACATTTACACAGTTTCTGGTGAAATCATACAAGCTGGCATCTCTTGTCAAGCTAAACCGCTCATTCGTCACCGATATGAACTTTAATCTTGAAAAATATCTGATGGGTGATTTTGCGAAGCGTTTTGGCAAGGCTGAGGAAAATGCATTGCTTAATGGAAATGGCACAACAAAGCCAACAGGTATCCTTACGGCAGACGCAGATGTAACAACAGCAGATAGTGCTACCATCTCTTTTGACGAGATTATTTCGCTGTATTTTTCATTAAAAGATGAATACCGAAATAACGCTGTGTTTATCATGCACGATAATACTGCCATGCTTCTTAGAACCCTTAAAGATACAAGCGGTAGTTATCTGTGGAATTCTTCAGATAACACCATCTTCGGAAAGCCTGTAGTTACCTCTCCATATATGCCTACAGTATCTGCAGGAGCGAAAAGCATTGTATTTGGAGATTTATCATACTACTGGCTGATTGAGCGTCAGCCAATAACAATAAAAAAATTAAGTGAGTTATATGCATTGCAGGGGCAAATTGGATTTTCTGCTTACGAGAGATTGGATGGCAAGCTGATTCAACCGGATGCTCTGAAAATATTACAAATAAAAGCTTAAATAATGGATTAGGCACTGGGTCATCAATTCGGCTCAGTGCCAGTTCCTTCAAAACATCGGATAGGAGGTCACGATATGGAAAACCAAAGTAACAGCCACACAACCAAATCCGATATCGGAGGTACGGTCTATGTGGTGGAATCACGAATAAGTGATTCAGCAAAGGAAAGTGCATATTCCAAGCTGAAACGACTGATTACAGTCAACGCAAAAAGCCTTTCAAAGTTATCTGATAGTTCATATAAACCCACGGAAATCAACTCGACTTCTTCAAGGTAGTACGGTAATATACATAGTGCTAAACCGCTTGAAGACTGTCGGAAATGGAGGAGAAAAATGAATAGACAGTCAACATTTAGCACTATACGTAAATCAACATTAGCATTTGAAGAAGCGAAAATTACTGCTCTTTACTGCAGGCTTTCACGTGATGATGAGCTTGCAGGAGACAGTAATAGTATAGTATACCAGAAGGCAATTCTAAAAAAGTATGCTGAGGACAACGGTTTTCGCAACATCGAATTTTATGTGGATGATGGGGTCAGCGGTACAACTTTTGATAGACCAGACTTTAACCGCATGATTGCTGATGTAGAGTCCGGTAGAATTGGAACGATTATCATCAAGGATATGTCCCGATTCGGCAGGGATTACCTTAAAGTAGGATATTACACAGAGATTATGTTTCCTGAAGCAGATGTACGATTCATTGCTATTAACAATGATATTGATAGTGCAAACCAAACGGACAGTGACTTTACACCGTTTCTTAACATTATTAATGAATGGTACGCTAAGGATACTAGCAAGAAAATCCGTGTTGTGTTCAAATCCAAGGGACAATCTGGCAAGCCACTCTGCACCAATCCACCTTACGGTTATATTAAAGACCCTGAAGATAAGCTGCACTGGATAATAGATGAGAAAGCCGCCGAAGTGGTCAGAGATATTTTCCGACTGTGCATGGCTGGCTTTGGACCCACGCAGATAGCAATGCAACTTGAAAAGCGATGCATTGATACACCTACGGTTCATCTTCGCAAAATGGGTATTAACACTCCAGCAAGACCACCTGAAAACCCATATGCTTGGTCGGCTCGTACCGTAGCAGATATTCTGGCTAAAATGGAATATCTAGGCCACACAGTGAATTTCAAGACTTCTAAAAAGTCATATAAGAGCAAAGTCAAGATAATGAACAATCCAGAAGATTGGCTGATTTTCAAAAATACCCATGAAGCAATTATTGATGAGGGGACTTGGGAAACAGTGCAGAAAATCAGAGATGGCAAGCGAAGACCATCGCGATTAGGTGAAATGGGAATGCTTTCTGGCATGATGTTTTGTGCCGACTGTGGAGCAAAGCTGTATCAGGTTAGAGGCAAGGGATGGACACACGATAAGGAATATTTCGTTTGTGCTACTTACCGCAAGAAAAAGGGTATGTGCAGTTCACATCAGATACGCAATGTTGTAGTGGAACAGCTTTTGTTAGAAGACTTAAGGCGTGTAACCTCCTTTGCCAAAGACCATGAACAGGAATTCATCCGTATAGTTATGAATAATTCAGAAAAGGAACTTGCCAAAGAACTCCGCCAAAGTCAAAAGGAGTACGAACAAGCACAGGCTCGTATTGCTGACATAGACAAAATCATTCGAAAGCTATATGAGGATAATGTGATGGGCAAAATTCCTGAAGAGCGTTTTTACAAGATGTCAGCTGAATATGAAGCCGAGCAGAAGGCACTGGAAGAAAGGATAACTGAATTAAAACATACCATTGATACAGCAAATGAACAGTCCCTCAATACCGACCGCTTTTTGGCACTAGTAAAAAAGTACACAGAAATTACAGAATTGGATGCAGAGATTATCCGAGAGTTCATTGACAAAATTATAGTCTTCAAGGCTGAAAAGATAGATGGCCGCAGAACCCAGCGGATTCAAATTTTCTATAACTGCATTGGCGCTATCGACTTACCAAAATAAACGAAAAAACGGCATAGCCGAATATCAACGACTATGCCGAATTTTTTAGGAATTATAAATCCCTATCTGACCGCTCCAAATGGGGACCTTTTATTACATATTAGGAACACAAATTGCTTTACCCACTACGAAATCTGACGGAGTTAAGTTTGCATTCATCATCATTAGGGCCGAAACGGATATATTAAATTTTTGAGCTAATGCTACTACTGCTGCTCCGCTTGATGGAATATCCCCTTGAGCTATAGTATATTTTTTAGCACCCGTGGGACAGGGGCATCCCATATCAACATGAGGCATTATACAAATTTCTTGACCTGGAGTAAGTCTATCCAAGTTCACATTTGGATTAGCTGCCATTAAATCCATTACTGATACATTAAATCTTAATAAAATAGTTCCCAAGTTATCATTTTCTCTAACTACATATACTGTTCCACCTGAACAATGGCAAGGAGTTGGTGGTTCTACCTTGGGAATACAAATCAATTGACCTACCTGAAGATTATTTGGATCAACACCTGGATTAGCTGCCATTAAAGTTGCCAAAGGTATATTAAACATCGCTGCAATACTAAATAAGGTGTCTCCTGATCTCACTGCATAATATACTCCATTACATGGTGGTGTCGGTGTACCCCTTGGTATACAAATCACTTGACCTACTTGTAGATTATTTGGATTAAGCCCTGGATTTACTGCTAGTATTGCTTCTACTGTTGTATTAAATGTCATTGCTAGCATATGAAGCGTATCTCCTGCTTTTATTGTATAGGAGAACGTTCCCACTGGACATGTTGGTGGCGGTGGTGTAGTTTGTGGTATACAAATCACCTGACCTATTTGTAGATTATTTGGATCTATTCCTGGATTTATTGCTAATATTGCTTGAACTGTTGTATTAAATCTATTTGCCAACCCGAATAGGGTATCTCCTGCTCTTACTGTATAAGCAAAGCTTCCCGGTGGACATGTTGGTGGCGGTGGTGTAGTTTGCGGTATACAAATCACCTGACCTATTTGTAGATTATTTGGATCTATTCCTGGATTTATTGCTAATATTGCTTGAACTGTTGTATTAAATCTATTTGCCAACCCGAATAGGGTATCTCCTGCTCTTACTGTATAAGCAAAGCTTCCCGGTGGACATGTTGGTGGCGGTGGTGTAGTTTGCGGTATACAAATCACCTGACCTATTTGTAGATTATTTGGATCTATTCCTGGATTTATTGCTAATATTGCTTGAACTGTTGTATTAAATCTATTTGCCAACCCGAATAGAGTATCTCCCGCTCTTACTGTATAAGCGAAGCTTCCCGGTGGACATGTTGGTGGCGGTGGTGTAGTTTGTGGTATACAAATTACCTGACCTATTTGTAAATTATTTGGATCTATTCCTGGGTTTACTGCCATTATTGCCTCTACTGTTGTATTAAATCTATTTGCTAACATAAATAATGTATCTCCCGACCTAATAGTATAAGCAAATGTTCCTGACGGACATCTAGTTGGTGGCGGAGGCGTTGCTCCAGGTATACAAATTACCTGACCTATTTGTAGATTATTTGGATCTATTCCTGGGTTTACTGCCATTATTGCTTCTACTGTTGTATTAAATCTCCTAGCTAACATAAATAATGTATCTCCTGACCTAATAGTATAAGCAAATGTTCCTGATGGACATCTAGTTGGTGGGGGAGTAGTTGTACTTCCAGGTATACAAATTACCTGACCTATTTGTAGATTATTTGGATTAATTCCTGGATTTATGGCCATTATTGCTTCTACTGTTGTGTTATGTGTGATTGCTAATTTATATAGCGTATCCCCCGACTTTATTGTGTAAGCAAAGCTTCCCGATGGACATCTAGTTGGTGGGGGAGTAGTTGTGCTTCCAGGTATACAAATTACCTGACCTATTTGTAGATTATTTGGATTAATTCCTGGATTTATGGCCATTATTGCCTCTACTGTTGTCTTATATGTGATTGCTAATTTATATAATGTGTCTCCTGCCTTTATTGTGTAAGCAAAGCTTCCCGATGGACATCTAGTTGGTGGAGGAGTTGTACTTCCAGGTATACAAATTCTTTGACCTATTTGTAAGTTATTTGGATTAATTCCTGGATTTATGGCCATTATTGCTTCTACAGTCGTATTATGTGTTATTGCCAACTTATAAAGCGTGTCGCCCGATTTAATTGTATAGGAAAAACTTCCTGTCGGACATGTTCTATTATTACTCATACTTACCACCCTTCTTTCTTTATTCTATGCATTAATATACTATGCAAAAATATGATTAAGGGTTACTGTGTCTAGTTCTAAAAATTTTATATTTTAAGTCTCTAAGAAATTTCGTATTTTAAGTTCCTTGTCTATCATAGATAATACCTTTAATTTATCTAGGCTCCATTTAGGCTCGTGAAGCAATTCTCTTTTCCCATCTCCTGTTATTCTGTGGATTACCATATCTCTAGGGAGCATCTCAATTGCATCTACTACTAAAGATACATATTCTTCTCTGCTCATTATAGGAAAAGGGTTTTTCATATAATAGTCATATAAATCCGTGTCCCTTTGTATATAAAGTGAGTGAAGCTTTATGCCCCAAGTCTTAGTATCAGCCACAAATCTCACTGTATTAAGCATATCATCTTTACTTTCACCGGGTATCCCTAGTATTATATGGGTAACAACTTTAATATTTTCTCTTTTTAGCTTTTCTATAGCTTCTTCATATATCGAAAGAGGATATCCCCGTCTTATTAATTTAGCTGATTTCTCATGGATAGTTTGCAAGCCTAACTCTATCCACAAGTAAGTCTTTTTATTTATTTCAGACAGTAAATTCAAAATTTCTTCTTCTAAACAGTCTGGTCTTGTAGCTACGGCTAGTCCAACAACTCCTTGGGTATTTATAGCTTCATAATATAATGTTCTAATTCTATTAATTGGTCCATAGGTATTAGTAAAGTTTTGGAAATATGCTATATATTTATTAGAATCCCATTTTTTAGATAAGAGTTTTTTCTGTTCTTCTATCTGTTCCTCTATAGAAACCAGCTTAGATCCTGCAAATTCCCCAGAACCTTTCTCCCCGCAAAATATGCAACCTTTACTTCCGATGGTTCCATCTCTATTAGGACAAGTAAATCCACCATCTAATGATAGTTTCATTACCTTACCACCGAATTCTCTTCTTAATTCTTCATTTAATGTATAGTATCTTTTTGACATTATAAATTACCTCTCGTAAATTAATCTATTAATTCAAGTTCCACAACTATTTTTGCTTTATGTTATCATTATACTATATTTTTTGTACAACAAAGATCAATTGTATCTCTACTTTTCTCATGATATGAAATAAATTACCTTATCTTAATACTTTATATTGTTTTATGGCATAATATAGAAATAATATACTATTAGGAGGCGGATTTATATGTTTAATGATTATACCAAGGTTAAAAAGTGGGAACTTTGGGGAATTCTTTGGATAATTATAGTAGGTTCTCTTCTCCATTTTACTTACGAATGGTCTGGAAAGTCACCTATAGTAGGAGTCTTCAGTCCAGTTAATGAAAGTGTTTGGGAACATCTTAAATTAGGATATTTTTCTCTCTTAATTTTCTCTATTATAGAGTATTGGTTCATTAAAAATGAAGCTAATAATTATTTCATTGCAAAAGCTATAGGAATTATTTCAATGGAAGTATTTATTGTTATAGCATTTTATTTATATACTTGGATAACAAAGAATCCTATTCTTTTTATGGATATTGGCATTTTTGTACTTGGTGCTATAATCTGCCAATTTATTAGCCTAAAGATAATGAAACTAAGAATAAGTAAAACAACAAATAGCCTTGGATTAATTATTTTTATATTAATAGGTTGTCTTTTTATTTTATTTACCTTTTACACTCCAGAGCTACCTATATTCATGGATTCTAAAACTAAAAAATATGGTATATGAACTTATCACATACCATCAATCACTAATCCATTTAACTCTTTTCTTACATTTCTCCAGTCTGGATAGTATTTATCCATAATGGCCTTAAATTTATCTCCATGTCCTCTTTCTATAAGATGGACCATCTCATGTACTATTATATATTCAAGACAGTGGAGTGGTTTTTTGGCTAGTTCAAGATTTAACCAAATCCTCTTAGCCTTGGGGTTGCAAGTACCCCATCTAGTTTTCATTTGTTTAACTCCCCATTCCTTCACCCTTAAATCCATTATCTTTTCCCATTTATCTATCATAGATGGAATAATGGATTTTAGTTCTTTTCTATACCATTCTTTCATTATATTTTCTCTTTTTTCTTTACTGCTTTCTTCATTCACATATAAATCTATATATTTATTATTTATTATTTCTACTCTAGACTTATTACTACTTTGATGTACCACATTTAGTAAATATCTTTCACCAAAATAACAATGACTTTCACCGGATATATACTCATACTCTGGAATTTTCTCCTGGTTTTTGAATTTTTCTCGTTGCCCTTTTATCCAAGACATTTTTGATAGGAGAAATATTCTAATATCATCATCTTTCATATTTTTCGGTGCAGAAACTCTCACCTCACCATTTGGGGAATGAACTGATAAATTAATATTTTTTACATCCTTTTTAGTTACTTCTATTTCTGTATTATCTATAATTATTATAGCCATCTCAATACTCCTCTTGACTTTCTGTCAATTTTTGAATACCTATTTTTATCTTCTTTAGAATCTTTTAAATGCACATTATCATAATATTACTTTGAATACAATAGTTTTATTTTCTTTCTAAAATAGTATGAACATGGAGAGGATATCCTCTCCATGTTCATACTATTTATTTAAAAATATTGTAAACTCCTTTCCAATTTGTTTACCTTCAGGATAATCCATAGCAAAGGGAGTTAAAGTAATAGATGTAATTTCATCAGACCACTCCCTTAAAAATCCGTAGTTTTTTTGATATTCAAATACAACCCCCTCAGGAGATGATGAATCTATAAAAAATATTATTCTATTATTTAAATTATCATATCCTTGCAACTCAATACGAAGAGGGTATTCATATTCTCCAATGACTTCACGTTTTCCTTTAATAGTTTGTCTTAAAGGATTGTATTCTAACTCTTCAAGGCTATATACCTGATTGTCTATAGTAAAGGTATAATCAATAGGTAAAGATTTAGTTTTTAATACCAATTCTTTTCCATTAGCAGTAAATTCAAATTCCCATTTACCACTTTTAACGCCTTCCGTATCTTTTAACTCTCCTATATAATACCTTAAATCTCTTAATACTAGCTTTATTTCTATATCCTCCATCTGGTCAATTCTATTGATTCCATAGGAGCATAAAGAATAAAATAAAGTCTTTGTATCGTCTACAAAACCTGTTTTTTGAGATATACCTAATTTGTTAGGTATTTTTTTTCCATTTATAAAAAGATCCACATTTTCAAAACTCACACCTTCTACCGGTTCTGTAGTATTTAATATAGTATTAAATACTAGTCTGTCATTGTCTACAATTACTTCACTCAACTTAACTTCTATCCCTTTATCTTTCTTTATTTCATTTATCATATTTATATAGGGCTTAATATCTCTTTCAATATTAAAAATTCTACCTATGGAGTAGGATATTTCCTGAATTTTTGATTCTGCAGCAGCATAAACATATCTTCCAAAAGGTGTTCGAAGTAAGATTCCTACGGTTAATATTAGGATTGCGGCGGCTATTCCAAACTCTTTAAGACTAGTTTTATTTCTTATGTTCTTCTTAAAAGTCTTTTTTAATCTTTTTTTCTCAATATTATTCAATTCTTCACAATTATAATCTTCAATATTAAAATCGACTTGATTCAAAAATTGATAAATATTCTTAGAATCCTTCATTCTTACAGCCTCCTTCAATATGAGCCTCATTACGTATTTTCTTCTTTCCCCTAGAAAGCCTATTGTATAATATTGATTTGCTTAGACCTGTTTCATTAGATATTTCATTCATATCCTTATCTTCAAAATAAAATTTCTTAAAAATCACTCTATCCTCTACAGATAGGGTATAAAGCATCTTTTTAGTTTCTTCTCTGATTTCATTTTCTAGAATCTCTTTTAGAGAATTATCTTCTGCATGAATAACTACATCTTCTATATTCTGACTTTCTATATCCTTTAAATACTTCCTAACATAATCAATAGATTTATATTTTGCAATTCCTCCTATCCAATTTTTAAAACTATTCCTTTTGGAATCATAGTAGATTATATTGTCCCAAATGGCCAAGAGGCAATCATTCATACATTCCTCATAAAAGTTGGGGATGCAATATAGATGCTTTTTTATAACGGTTTTAATAATCCAAGCATAATTGTCAACAACATACTCTAAAGCCTTCTCATTTCTTTTTATCAGCTGTTCAATAAAATTTTCTTCAGTTATTTTCAATATAGTCACCTTCTTTTTAACAACCTTCTACATGTAGATTATTCTAGGTAATTACCCTTTCACTTAATACTTCGTAGCAAAGAAGTAAAACCTATCAAAATTTGTAGTTTTTTCATAAATTATTTATAGAAATCTCCGTGAGCTGTTCAAATACATATTATCTTACCATCTTTATTATACTGTGGACATTGAGAATACCCAAATTATATAACAACAAAACTAAGAGTTTTCCTAATTCTATGGCTGTTTTAGACTTATACCCTTTGATTTGCTACTTTTAAATCACCATCGGTTTTAGTATAATATTATTCTAAAGATATGGTATTGGAGAGAAGGTACATCTATGAGTAAAATTCCAGAGCATTTAATAGAAAAAATAAATTCAATTCCGACTCAATCTGGAATTTATAAAATGCTTGATTCCAATGGCAGGATTATTTACGTTGGCAAAAGCATTTCTCTTAGGAATAGAGTGCGTTCATATTTTGCAGATAATCCTAAATGGGCTAAAGTAGAAAAAATGGTATCTTTTATTGATGATATTGAATATATAGTCACAGATACTCATTTAGAAGCAATACTATTAGAATGCAACTTAATTAAAGAAATAAAACCTATGTTTAATTCACAGCTTAAAAATGATGAAAAATATGTTTATCTAAAGGTAGAAGATTTCAATATCTATAATCCTTTGTCTATAGTAAATAGTAGAGAAGATAATTGCTATGGTCCCTTTAGAAGAAAATTTTCATTAATTGAATTAATTAATTCCTTTAAAAATATTTATCCTATAGCCAAAGCTGATAAAGGTTATGATTTTGAATATAATTTAATGCCAGTTCCCATGGATAGAAGTATCTTTGAAGAAAATAAAGAATCGTTACAAGAGATTTTCTCAGATGATAAAAAAATGATATTATTAATCAATAGATTAGAAGGAAAAATGAAAGAAGCAGCTGCTCAGCTTCAATTTGCAACTGCTTCTGTTTATAGGGATATGATCTATGGTTTAAACTATTTAAAAACTGGAATCTATGGTTACAAAACCATGTTTTTAAAAGATATACTACTAAAGATGCCTATCACCAATGGATATAAATTATTTTTCGTATCTAAGGGGGAAATTTTATTGAAATCTGTTTTTTCTACTTTAACAGAAGATGATATACAAGATTTCATTAATATAGGTAAGGACTTAAAATCATCTATTTCTAGCAATTTAAATGAAAAATCAAGTATGGATTACAGAGATATATTATATTCAGAAATTAAATCATTGCCTGGTGAAATGGTTATATATTTATGAGTTAGGGAAAGCCCCTAACTCATTGCTCTATACTGTATTCATATATTGTTTCATTGTATGTTCTATTATATCTAATCCTTTGAATATCTAGTTTCAAATTTTCTCCTGTTCCCTTAAATTCAATAGTTCTAGTCTGATTTATTTTTTCTGTATCTCCTTCAACTATATCTTCAAAATTTCCTTCAATAGTTTGCTCCGCTTCGACTTTCTCTCCATCTATATCTAAAAACACTGTACTTAATATTAAATCTTCATCTGTTGTGATATTTATATAGGTATTTCCTTCTGATTCATAAACTTCATTGATTCTTATATCTTGCTCTAGGATTTTCATATCCTTATTAATTTTCCCTTTCTGTAGTTCAATAACTTCCTTAATATCATGATAACCACTAAAGGACTTCAGTACTATTTGAATATCTTTTGTGTCATGAGGTAATGCATCATAAGACATATTAAAGCGACTACCTTTGGTGCTTCCACTCATACTTGCACCTTGCTTTTGAATGTCTTTACCATTGGCTATTATACTCAACTCTATATCACTACTCATAGAGTGTTCACCCTTGACTTTATCTATTCCCAGTTCAATTATATTTTTAATTTGTCCCTTTATAACGGTAGATGTAGGAGAAGCTATTAAGGATTTAATTTTTATTTTTCTTTGATCTGCTTCAATCTCCTTATTAATTCCAATTTTCAAGCTATGTCCCATGGCTTGATTTCTATCTAATTTGAATTCAATTATTCCCGTTTCTTCCATATCAATTGAATGAAATTTTAATTTCATCTTTCTCTCATAAAACATTGGTTTATCGCAAGTCATTATCCATTTCATCTCTGTTTTATCTTCATTTACTTGACCATGACCACCTCTATTATAGGTAACTCCAAATAACCCCTGTACATACATAAATCCAAAATCCCGATAAATTTCTTCTACATTCCCTGAAGGGTCATTTATAGTATAGAATACAATTAAGTTGTTATCATCTAACATTATACCGTCTAATGTAACCTTACTTCCATCTTTAAAGGTACAGGATTTATTGATAATCTGCCCCTTCCCTAACTCATTTAGTTCTTGTAAAGTTCCATTCATTACATTATCGTATCCAATTAATTGCTTTGCATAATAAGCTAAAGTATCTACATTATATCCTATAAGGAGAATTGCAATAATCAATGCTGCAACCTTCCATTTAATATGAAATTTTCTTTTTTTATTAGGTATATTGTCTAAGGCATCTCTCAATCTATCTTCCACATTTTCTGGGATTTTTAACTTATTTAATTTATTTTTTCCTTCATTTAATAGACTTTCAATATTATCCACTTATATCATCCTTTCCATGGATTCTCTTAAATTTCTCATAGCTATGCTTATTCTAGACTTTACTGTGCCAAGAGGAACTTTAAGTATTTGTCCTATGGTTTCATAGTCAAGGTCTAGAAAATATCTTAATTTAATGACTTCCTGATGATTAGGACTTAGGTTAGATAAGTATTTTTCTAATACTATCTTATCCTCTGGATTTTCATCGATTTCATAAATACCTTCTTCCTTTATATCTTCTAAGGAAGTAAGCTTCTTTTTCTTTTTCAATATACTTTTACAAGAGTTAACCAATATGGTCTTACTCCAACTATAAAATGCGTCATCTTTCTTGAGTTTATGTATATTTTCATATAGTATGACTATCATGTCTTGCATTGCATCTAAAGCATCGTCTTCATTCTTCATATAAACATAGGCTAATTTATAGTAATCTGTTTTTTGAGCCATAACTAGTTGCAGCAAGGATTCTTTATCCCCATTTTTTGCTTGCTTGATTAGTAGTTTTTCCTCCACTTCCTCACCCCTATCTCTATATAAGAGTATTGTACCATTAAAAAAGTTCATTTATATTAAATATTATTTTAATATAAATGAACCAATGAAGAAAATAATTAGTAACCATAGCACTTCAACTATTTAGATAAAACACCATTTGCAGGATTTACTTAAGTTGAAAGAAGTATTTTCAATCTATTATTGATTTTGCGGCTCATAAGTCCTCATAACTTCTCATAGAAGCTTATAAAAAAGCTGAAGAAGCTGGAAGAGGACAAATTTATTTTAGTAACTTATTGGATTTTTCTTTTTTTCCATGTTTCTCCTCCCGTCATATTTTTATGGTTTATGTAGCATTTATTGTAGATAGATTGACGATTTTACCATTTATTATTATACTATTAACACAAAGGTGTCACAAGTGGCACACCTGTGAGGAAGGAAGTGAATAAAATGAATACGCTATTTGAACCTGATATTGATTTATCTATCTTCAAACCATATACAATAGACTGTAGTAAATGCTGCGGTTTATGCTGTGTTGCTCTTTACTTTTCAAAGATAGACGGCTTCCCAGATAACAAAAACGCTGGCATACCATGTAATCATTTACAGCACGATTATAAATGCAAAATACATTCAGCTCTTTCTAAGCAGAGGTTAAAGGGATGTATGGCCTATGATTGTTTTGGAGCAGGTCAACAGATCACCAGCCATTTAACAGAACCGCCAAACTGGAAAGCCCTTTCACCAAAGGAAGCTAAAACTATTTTTGATTCCTTCTCAACCGTTATGCAGGTACATCAAGTGCTTTGGTACTTAACAATTGCTTCGACATTGGGTTTGGAAAAATCAGAGAAAGAACAAATCAGCCTACTACTTAACCAAGGGAAAGAACTAACCAGTCAATCCTTGGAGATAATTCAAAATATGGATATAAAATCATTTCGGGAAAAATCAAGTTTAGTTTTGAGAAAAATCTGTTTAAATATTGCAGATAAGTTTTCTAATCATGGAAAATCAGATTCTAACCCAAATTACATGGGTAGAAATTTCAAGCAGAAAAATCTTATTGGTAAAGATTTTAGTATGTCCTTATTGATTGCTGCAAACTTAGAAGAGGCTAATTTACTGGGTGCAAATTTCCTAGGGGCAGATATGAGAGATACCAATATCAAAAATACTGATTTAAGCCATAGTTTGTTTTTGACCCAAATTCAAATAAATGCAGCAAAAGGAAATGAAAATACTGTTTTGCCTCCCTATTTATATGTCCCTATATCATGGCAACATTAGTCTGAAGGTGGTGATGCTGGAAAGTAATCATCATAAAGACCGACGCCCCCGACAATACATTGTACCGAAAGATTGTTTCTATACTGTGCAAAGTTGAAATGCAGGACCATCAAAAAAATATAGTGTTTATGCAGCTTTTCGGCATTTTGATTGTTCTGATTTGAAGATTTTTCTTTTTGATTATCAACGAATTAAATGTTATTTTTTAATAAAATTTTACAAATTCAGCAGCTGGCTTTCTATAACCTCTAACTTTACTACTATTTTTTGTCCATCTTACCCATAGTGATCATGATAACTGCCACTTCATTTTCTGGAATATTTAAAAATTGGCTAATTTTATCTTTATCTTAAGGAAAATATGCAGAAATAATTGAAACAGCAAGGGTTTCCTTGCTGTTTCAATTATTTTATATAAAAGATTCTAGTTTCTCTTTGAATATCTCCTTTATTATCCCAGACTTCAAAAGTAACTACATGAAATTTTTCTTTTAATGGTTTTTTTATTTTTAGAGACAAATTAGATGTCTTTTCATTATAAATAGGTTTATATGAAATACCGTCAACTATTATTCTAGACTTAGTTTCATCAATTTTCGCCCCACTTAAGATTTCTATCTTTGAAGCTAATAAAGGTGTAGAATTTACTACTATTTCCCCCATTTTGAGTTCTGGTGTAATATATAGATTCCTTTTAGAATTCTTAGAATTGGCTTTAGCTATCCTTTGAACCTCATTTAAAACCCTCAAAGTATTCTTTCCCAAGAGTTTCCCTATATCTTCCTTCGAATATCCTCTTCTTACTAATTCTTCAGTAACTTTATACAATTCTGAAGAGTCTTTGATATCATTAGGTAATCTTCCCCCATCAAAATCAGAGCCTATCCCTACATGATCAATCCCTGCTAGTTTTACTGCATAATCAATATGGTCTACATAATCCTTTATATATGCTGACTTCGAATCTGTCAAAAAATCTGGATAAAATACTATGCCTATTACTCCTCCATTTTTACCCAATGCCTTTAATTGTTCATCTGTTAGATTCCTAGGATGCTTTCTCAAGGAGTAAACTCCTGAATGCGATGCTATTATGGGTGCTTTTGAAATAGCTATAATATCCCAAAAAGTACTTTCAGCCATATGAGATACATCTATTAGCATACCAAGTCTATTCATTTCAATAGCCAATTTCTCTCCTAATTTTGTAAGTCCACCGGAGGATGGAGTTTTTTTAGGATCACCATATATCCTGTTACATCCTTCTCCTAAATAATTTGAATAATTCCAGTTAAATCCTACTACTCTAACTCCTAAATCATAATATTGATTAACGAGTTCTATGGCATTACTCTCATTAAATGAATATCCGCCTTCGATAGTAGGAACTGCCGCAACTTTCCCATCCTTAACTATTTTTTCAATTTCTTCTACAGTTCTTACAATTTTAAATGTATCTCTATTGTTTACTTCAGTCCAATATAAAGCATTAATCAATGCCAATGTTCTGCTTATACTTTTTGAGTCATTACCATAATATCCAGCAGTATATGCTGCAAAAAATGGAACTTTCAATCCCCCTGCTTTTAGTTTTGGTATATCTATATGATTTTTTGTATCTTTACCGATATTTACTTTAGGTAACCAGGTTTCATTATCAATAACCTTCATCATAGTATCATTGTGACTATCCACGATTATGGAATCAAAATGTATTTTCAAATCCTCTTTCTTCCCATAAGCTAATACTAAAGATGGATTTAAAAAAGGCAATACTACTAATATCACGAGTAAACAACAAATGAATCTTTTATTCATTATTTTATCCTCCTAAGTAAAGGTTTTAGCTACCTTTATTATAATATTCCTTCTTAGCTTCTATTAACACTATTATATAAGCTTATATTCAGATTCTCAATATTTATTAGAATTATTATCCCACCATTTGCAATATTCCCTTATGAAACTTTAAAAAGCAATATTGCTAAGCGGATAATCCGCTTAGCAATATTATTTTTTACTCTGTACAATTTTCTAATATTATAAGTTCTTTTTTGTCTGCATCAAGCCTAGCTTTTACACCAAATGGAAGGGTAACCATTGGCTCACAGTGTCCAGCTTGAAGATTATATATAGTAGGCTTACCTATTGGTTTTATATAATCATCGATTACTTGCTCTAAAGTTAAATTTTCATCATGCTTTTCAGACACACAATTGTTAAAATCCCCCAGTATAATACCGCTAGCATCATGTAGCTTTCCTGATAATCTTAATTGATTTAACATCCTATCTATATTGTAAGGCTCTTCTCCTATTTCTTCTATAAATAAGATTTTATCCTTTACATCTATTTCATAAGGTGTACCAATTGTATCTACTATTAAAGATAAATTCCCACCTATTATATTACCTTCAGCTATACCTCCATTTATAGTAACTATTTCTTCTTCTGGAGGATTAGATATTTTCCCCATAGGTTCAGTTTGCATAATTGCCTTAAAAAGGTTGTCCCTAGAAAACTCAGAGAAATCTCCTATCATATCTGAGGCTACCATAGGTCCATGATAAGTAACTAAGTCAGTTATCTGGGTAAAAGCTATATGTAGTGCAGTAATATCACTATATCCTACAAATACCTTCGGATTATTTTTTATAGCTTCATAATCTAATAAATCAAGAATACGAGGTGTTCCATATCCCCCTCTAATACATATAATTCCATTTACTTCTTTGTCTTTAAACATTTCATTTATATCTTCTGCCCTGACAGCATCTGTTCCTGACAAATATCCATACTTTTCATAAGGACTTTTACCAATTTTTACCTCAAACCCCATTTCAATCAGCTTATCATGAGCTTTTTTAACTCTTTCTTCTGTAGTAGGGCTAGCTGGTGCTATAATTCCTATTGTATCTCCTAATTTTAATGCTTTTGGTTTAATCATAACGACTCCCCCTATAGGTTATATTACATTCCAAAGAATAATCTTGTTACAAGAACAGCTGTAACTAATCCTGCAAAGTCAGCCAATAATCCAACTGGAAGTGCATGTCTCTGTTTTTTAACAGCTACGGAACCGAAATATACTGCTAGTATATAGAATGTAATTTCTGTTGACCCCATCATAACTGCTGCCATACGTCCTATTAATGACTCCGTTCCATGAGTTGTTACTAAATCTGTCATTATACCTTGGGCTCCACCACCAGATAAGGGTCTCATAAATGCCATAGGTAATACTTCTCCCGGCATACCAATTAAATTAGTTATAGGACTTAAAGCCTTGGTTAATAAATCCATAGCACCAGATGCTCTAAAAGCGCCTATGGCAACTAACATTGCTACAAGGAAAGGAATTATTCTTACAGCAGTAGTGAAACCTTCCTTAGCTCCTTCTGTAAAAGATTCATATACTTTAACTTTTTTAGCCATTCCAAAGACTATAAAACCAACAATTATTACAGGAATTGCATAGATTGATATTGCTTGCATTACTTTTACGAACATTGATCTTCCCCCTTATCTTATATTAGTTATTAGCCTTTTTCATCTGATACTTAGGTAGTTTTTGAAATGTCTTAGACGCAATAATTGCAACAACTGTTGATACAGTAGTAGCTACTAATGTTGGTCCTATTATCTCCGTAGGATTTGTGGCTCCTGCCGCTGCTAATATTGCAATAGTAGATGCAGGAACTAATGTTACTGAAGAAGTATTGATGGCTAAGAATGTAACCATTGCATCAGTTGCTGTTTCTTTGTCATCACTTAATTTTTGCAGCTCCTGCATTGCTTTTAATCCCAACGGTGTAGCAGCATTACCTAATCCCAACATATTTGCAGCAATATTCATTATCATTGCACCCATTGCAGGATGTTCTGCTGGAACATCAGGGAATAATCTAATCATTAATGGTCTTAGTAATTTTGCAAGTTTCTCAACTAGTCCTGAATCCTCAGCAATCTTCATAAGTCCTAGCCATAGAGTCATTATTCCAATAAGTCCCAAAGCTAAATCTACACCTGTCTTTGCATTATCAATTGCTGCATTTGTAACTGCCTCAAGATTGCCTGTAGCAGCTCCAACTACAAATCCAATGATAAGCAAACCTGCCCAAATAAAATTAATCATTAAGATGCCTCCTTTAATTGTTTATCGTTTTGTAAACTTAAATGAAAATTGAGGACTCCAACCTCTGTATGGTACAATGT
>OGSV01000200.1_pt1 | contig 43625 bp, 25 predicted proteins | sample 1574221 | NCBI WGS metagenome assembly OGSV01 (sample SAMN03295823, study PRJEB24534) | human gut metagenome | isolation source: fecal sample 4 from infant 3 | host: Homo sapiens | place: USA: Pittsburgh, PA | collected 2014-07 | reverse complement strand
TTTTAAACCGAGCACTTCCTGCCAGATTTCCGTAAGTGTAGCTTCCATAGTATTCCGTGGAGCCACATATTCTGTCCCTGTCTGCAACTTTCCATCGGGTACAGGTAATGCCTTGCGATCTATTTTCCCATTTGCTGTGATTGGCATTTGTTCGAGCTGTACAAAGTAAGACGGAATCATGAACTGAGGCAATTTTTCCGATAATACTCCTTTTATCTCACTTACTGAATATGACTGATTCGCTACAAAGTAGGCACAGAGTGTTTTCTCGCCCTTCTCATCTTGGTGCGCCACGACAGTCGCTTCCTTCACATCGCCCACGCTTAACAATGCCGACTCAACTTCCCCGATTTCAATCCGGTAGCCGCGGATTTTTACTTGATCATCGAGGCGTCCCAGATATTCTATGTTTCCATCAGGTAACCAACGCCCCAAATCACCCGTTCGATACATCCGCTCTCCTGGAGCAAATCGATTACTCACAAACTTCTCTGCGGTCAGTTCCGGACGATTTAAGTAGCCTCTTGCCAATCCGACTCCTCCGATACACAACTCTCCGACCATACCAATCGGAGCTGCATCCCCATTTCCATCTAGTATATAAATTTGGTGATTTTGTATCGGTCTGCCGATTGGAACGGATTTAAGGCCTGTTCCCTCCTCCGTACTTGACCATAATGCCGTAACGATGGACGCTTCCGTCGGTCCATAAGCGTTAAAATACTTTACGTGGTCTTTCCAGGCTTCTACCAATTCCACAGATGAAGCGGAGCCCCCTGTGATCAACTTGGTCAAACTTGGCATATGTTCCGGATTCAAATAGTTTACATAATTCGGTGGCATGATGGATGCGGTGATCTTATGCTTATCCATGAATGCTTCAAATAATGAATAGTCCCGGATCGTTGCAGCAGTCGGTATATATAACGTGGCGCCTAGTAACAATGCCTTATAAATTTCCCAACACGCGGCGTCAAATGACAGGCTTGCAAACTGTACTATTCGATCCTTCTCCGTGATTTGCAATGTTTCCTCAAACATTACTTTTAAATTACACAACCCTCGATGCTCCACCATAACCCCTTTGGGCTTTCCGGTTGTTCCCGATGTGTATATCACATATGCTAAATCATTCGATCCCGCGGCAGGTTCAAGATTCGATCCATCTTCATCGTAACTACAGGATTCATCTAAACAAAGTATCGTTCCTTCAAATGCTATACGTCCTTGCAAATGACTTTGGGTCAATAACAAATTCGCTCCGGAATCATCCAGCATATAACAAATACGATCCGCCGGGTATTCCGCATCAATCGGCACATACGCCCCCCCGGCTTTGAGGATGCCAAGGATTCCGACGATCATCTCAAGTGAACGCTCTACCATGATCCCTATGCGTTGGTCAACCGCAACCCCTTCTGCGCGCAGTCTGCGAGCCAAGCGATTAGATCGCTGATTCAACTCTTTATATGACAATGTCTTCCCTTCGTATACGACCGCAATTTGATCGGGAACTCGCTCTGCTTGTTCTTCGAATAACTCATGGATCGTCTTGTCTTCCGGATATTCCGCTTTCGTATTGTTAAATACATCAAGAATGTCCGCTTTCTCTGACTGTGTAATAATGGATACCTCTGAAAGCTTCTTATGTCGATTACCAATTATTGACTCGATCAATTGCATAAAATGTCTTTCAAAGATAATCATACTCTGTTCTTTAAACAAAGATGTGGCATACTCAAGCATACAATGAAATTGGTCTTCCTTTTCAAATGCAACCAACGTTAAATCAAATTTCGAGATACTATTATTAAACTCATACGGTTCTATTTCCAATCCATGAATGCCTTCAACATTTTGCTCTAGATTTTGGAATGAAAACATTACATCAAAGATTGGATTACGACTTAAATCCCTCGAAACATCCAGTTTCTCTACCAATTCTTCAAATGGATAATCTTTGTTTTCATATGCCTTTAATGCATTTTCCTTCACTTGCCCGAGATACTCAGCAAACGTCTTCTCCCTTGTCGGATAGTTACGCATCGGCAATGTATTAACAAACATCCCGATAACATGCTCTAAATCCGCATGAATTCTGCCTGCAATAGGACTACCGACGATGATGTCATCTTGACCGCTGTATTTTGCTAAAATCGTTGTAAATAAAGCCAACATAACCATGTACATCGTTGATTCTGTTTCTTCTGCCAATTGTTTTAACGCATCACTTCTTTGCTTATCAATAATAAATTTATGTGTGGCTCCTTCGAAGCTTTGTATTGCTGGTCTTACAAAATCGGTTGGTAATTGCAAAACAGGAAGATCTCCTTTTAGTAATTCCACCCAATATTCTTCCTGTTGCCTTTTATGCTCCTGTTGTTTTTCATCTTGCTGCCACACTGCGAAATCCTTATACTGATTGTTTATCGCCGGCAGCTCTCTTCCTTCATACAATTGGAATAACTCGCGAATGAACACATTCATTGAAACACCGTCTGAAATAATGTGATGCATATCGATGAATAAAAGGTGCTCCAGTGGTTCAATCTCCAATAGCTCAACTCTTAAGAGGGGAGCTTCTTTTAAACTAAACGGACGAATAAATTGCCGAGTATATTCGTTTAATTGGCCTTGTGTAACCTTCCGCAGGTTTAATGTAAAGTCAACTACATCGTGAATCCGTTGAACAAGTTCACCTTGTATAATTTCAAAGCTTGTACGCAGTGATTCATGGCGGTCAATCAGCTGCTTGAATACAGAATTTAATTTCTCCAGATCTATAGCTCCCTTTATCCTCAACATGCTAGGTATGTTGTAACTAATATTCGCACCTTCGAGTTGTGTCAGAATATACATCCGTTTTTGCGAAGAAGATACGGGATAAAATTCTCTATGTTCTGCCCTTGGAATTGATACAAAATTCAGTTGATCAAGATTTTGGATAGCTTTCGCTAACTGCTCTATCGTCGGGCTGTTAAACACTTCCCTTAGTGATATATTAATATTCATTCTTTTATGAATCTTTGCGACCAAGGTTGTTGCTCTTAATGAATGCCCTCCAAGATTAAAGAAGTTATCTTTGATGCCCATCTGTTTTATTCCGAGCACTTCGCGCCAAATTTCGGCTAGTTCTTTTTCGAGGGTATTTCGTGGAGCAACATAATCACTTCCTGCCTGATTCTTTATGTCTATTATAGGCAACGCCTTACGGTCGACTTTTCCATGCGAAGTCAGCGGCATCTGCTCGATTTGGACAAAGTAAGAAGGAATCATGTAATTGGGCAGTCGGGTTAATAGTCTTTCTTCCATTTCATTTGGTTGATAAATCTGATTTGCAACGAAGTAAGCACATAAAGATTTGTCGCCTTTCTGATCTTCATGCACTGTAACGACGGCTTCTTTTACACCTTCAACGCTTAATAACGCTGTTTCCACTTCTCCAATTTCAATTCGATAGCCGCGGATTTTCACTTGATAGTCGGTTCGTCCTAGAAATTCAATGTTACCATCCAACAACCAACGAGCCAAATCACCCGTTCGATATATTTTCTCTCCTAACATAAACGGGTTCTCCTGGAACTTATCTCCTGTTAGTTCCGGATGATTCAAATATCCGCGTGCTAAGCCATCTCCTCCAATACACAGTTCTCCTATGATTCCTACCGGTTGCAATTGATTTGCGGAATCAACAATATATATTTCCGTATTGCTTATCGGTTGTCCAATTGGAATGTTAACTGCATCAATTGGTACTTCATTAATGTCGTAACATGTAGCAAATACTGTACTCTCCGTTGGACCATAAACGTGTTTTAATTTATTAGGACCGAGAAATTGAAGGGCTTTGCGTACATGTTTAACTGATACTTGCTCTCCGCCGAACAAGATTTTTTGAACATGCTTTAAACAATTTACATCAATATCAACGAGTACATTAAAAAATGCTGTGGTCATAAACATAACAGAAATACGTTTTTCCTCTATCAAGGCAGCTAATTGCCGCACATTTAACATCGTCTCTTTTGGAGCCATAACCAATTGAGCCCCGTTTAACAATGCACCAAAAATATCAAATGTTGAACCATCAAAGGCATAATTGGAAAACTGCAACACTTTGTCGGATTGATTAATCTCTATATAATTTGTATTTTTTACAACCCGTATGATGTTTCGATGTTCAGTTAAATTACCTTTTGGTTTTCCAGTAGTTCCCGAAGTATAAATGACGTATGCAAGATTCGATGAACTGCTTAACAACTCTAAATTCGCCCGATCAACATGATAACTATTTTCTTTGTCGATATTCAAAGATATACCGGAAAACACCTCAGGAATCTTTAAATGACTTTGTGTCAATAACAATTTCGCTTCTGAATCGTCCAACATATAACGAATCCGTTCTTCAGGATAATCTGGATCAATAGGCACATATGCCCCTCCAGATTTAAGTATAGCAATGATTCCGACAATCATTTCGAGAGAACGTTCTACCATGATTCCTATTCTTTGGTCTAACCCTATCCCTATTTCTCGAAGTGTGCGCGCTAACTGATTCGCTCGTTGATTCAACTCTCTATATGTAAGTTGTTGTCCTTCGTATACTACCGCTATTTGGTCGGGTACGCGTTCAGCCTGCTCCTCAAACAACTCATATATTGTTTTATCTCTCGGATACAACGTTTTTGTATTGTTAAATATCTCAAAAATTTCTGTTTTCTCTGCATCTGTAATCACACTTAGATTCTTTATTAGTACATCTGGATTTTGTGATATTTGCCGGAGAAGGTGAACAAAATGCCTACCGATTTTTTCAACGTTTATACGATCATATACGTTCGCATTATATTGAAAGCGGACCTCCATCTTATGTCCCGGTATCACTAAAACATTAAAATTATAATTGGTCTGCTCCTCTACTTTGAGGCTGGTAATCTTTAACTTTGTATTATTAATTTTTTCATTAACCCAATCCTGCTCAAGAGGATAATTTTCAAACACCAAAATATGGTTAATCAAATCTTGTTTCTGCTCCGTTTTTGCATGTATTTCAAACAGAGGATACGCTTCATATGGTTTAGTAGCAATCATCGATCTTTGGATGTGTTGCATCAACTGGGCAGCAGTCATCCACTTCTCGCTTCTGACACGAACTGGAATGGTATTTATGAACAAGCCAATCATACTTTCGATACCTGGAATTACTTCCGGTCTTCCTGAAACTACAGTACCAAATACAACGTCCTCGCTATTGTTGTATTTTTGAAGCAAAATCCCCCACATGGTTTGCATTAACGTACTCATCGTCACTTGATTACGGTTAGCTATCTGGTGCAGTCTATCGGTTAGCGTCATATCCAATTCACAGGCTAGAGTCTCTGTTGAGAATGCTTCCTCGTGGTTTGATTTAAAATATGGAATCACGGTATGCTCCTGGTAGTTGGCTAAATACTCTTTCCAATAGTTAGCTGCTGCAAGGCCATCTTGTTCCGCAAGCCACTCAATATATCGACTGTACGGTGTAATTAATGTATTCTTAGCTGCTTTTTCCCCGACCAATACTTCATAATTGTAAATCCATTCTTTTATTACGAGAGGCATACACCAACCATCCATTATAATATGATGGAAACTCCAAATAACCCGGTACGTATGATTGTCCGTTTGCATGATAGCAATACGTGAGAGCGTATCCTTTTCAAGCTTAAACCCTCTAGCTTTGTTAGTTATCATGTAAGATGCTAGATGCTTTTCGCGCTCTTCAAAACTTAATGAACGTAAATCCTCAAATAACCATTCACATGCTTTTTGCTTGTAGATAATTTGCAGCGGTGTGTCTTTCCACCCTTGGTACACATTCGAACGTAAGATTGAATGTGTTTTCATTAATGCTTCGTAGCTTTTCACCCATGCTTTTACATTCAACTGTACATGTAGATCAAAGGATAATTGTTCGAAAAACGCACCTGCATGTGAATCCTTCATACTGTGGAAAAGCATTCCTTTTTGCAGCGGAGTTAATTCGTACAAATCCTCAATTTCGCCGATATAAGAAGTTTGTTCAATGACTTGTGTCAGTTCTTCTGTTGTCATCCCTTTTAATGTCAGGTCACTTGGAGTCAATTCGACTGTTTCTTTACTTGCACAATGATGAATAATATCTTGCAAGCTTTCTTTAATCCAATTAGCAAATTGGTGAATTGTCTCGTTACGGTATTGTTTTAGGCTGTAGTCAATCTTAAAAGTTAACCTTCCGTTTTGTACCAGCCCCGTGATATCCAACATATTCATTCTAATTGTTTTTCCGCTGACGACGGAACCGATTGAATATTCTGATACTTTTAATCCGCTTAATTCAAAATCCTGATCGAATTGACCCAAATAATTAAATCTGATCTCTGGCTTCAAATACTCATGTCTATCCCAACAATTGGATATATAACGCAAAATACCATATCCAATCCCTTTATTAGGGATCGCACGCAATACTTCTTTTACCGTCTTTATGTGACTAGACAAATCATAATTTGGTTTCAATGGCAGCAAAACAGGGTATTGACTCGTAAACCATCCTATTGTACGTGTAACATCTAGATCGGGCATAATCGTTTCTCGACCATGCCCTTCCAAACTCAACAAAATTTCTTCAATCCCTGTCCATTTGTGAACCGCGATAGCAAGAGCTGTCAATAACAAATCATTAATTTCCGTATTATAAGCTTGATTGGAATTTTTCAACAGGCTGGCAGTTTCTTGCTCTGACCATTGTATGGCTATGACATCGCTGCTGTCATAAAATACGACGTTATTTTCGTAATCTTTTGGCAATTTGTGCTGAACGGTCTGCTCAATATGCTCCCAATACATAAGCTCTTTCTTTATTTCAGAACCCTCTGCATATTCAGATAGTCGCTTCGACCACAATTTATAAGAGTCGCTTTTTTGTGGAACTTGAATCGCATTCCCATTCTCAATTTGCCCATACAACGTCGCGAAGTCCTCTAGCAGGATGCGCCAAGAAACCATATCAATAACCAAATGATGAATCACAATCAATAAATGATCACCATGTGCACAACGGAACAGTCCCAATTTCATCATTGGACCTTCGCCTATGTTCATGCTGCTTTGAATCGTATTTGCTGTGATTTCGATTGTGTTTGCAAGATCTTCTTCATTTTGAAAATCAAATACATCAAGTGTATATAAAGTGCCTTCTTCGCTCCCGCGTATGTTCATTTCAACTTTATTATTACGTTCTGCAAACACTGAACGAAGAGCATCGTGATGCTTACTGATATGTGTCATCACATTCCTTAAAAGCGCAATATCAAAACGTCCTTCTTTGTAAAGCATCATCGCTTGATTAAAATATTGATCTTCAAAATTTGATTCAAAAAACCACGATTGAATTGGTGTTAGCGGAACTGCTCCTACGATTTCCCCTTGATCTGATACGACTGTCGTGGGTTGAACATACATACTTAACTCAGCAATAGTAGGGTATTTTAATAGGTGTCTCATTTCTACCCCATAACCGGCTTGATACATTCTAGACGATACTTGTATAGATTTTATCGAATCTCCGCCTAAATTATAAAAATTGTCAAAAACACCAATCGGTCTCACGCCCAATACATTTTGCCAAACCTCTACCAGAGCTTGCTCGATGGTTGTCCTTGGGGCAACATAGTGCGTTTCGCTCTTCATGTTTCCTTTTGGAACTGGCAGTTCTTTCCGATCTATTTTTCCGTTTGGTGTTAAAGGAATTTGCTCGATGTGTACAAAATAAGACGGAATCATGTAGCTTGGTAATTGTTTAGATAGAATCTCCTTTAATTCACTTACCGCATAATCCCTCTCAGCCACTATATAAGCGCATAATGCTTTATTTCCGTTCTCGTTCTCGAGTGCTGTAACGACCACACTTTTGACAGTTTCCACTTTAAGCAACGCCGTTTCTATTTCTCCAATTTCGATACGATAACCTCGTATTTTTACTTGGTCATCAATGCGGCCTAGATACTCGATATTACCATCGGGCAACCAACGGGCCAAGTCTCCCGTACGATACATGCGTTTACTTGAATCCAAAACGTTTGGTACAAACCTCTCCGCAGTTAGATCAGGACGATTCCAATACCCTCGCGCCAGCCCTACTCCACTTAAACATAATTCTCCTGTTACACCTATCGGTTGCGGGTGATTTTCAGAATTTAAAATATACGCTTGCATATTCCCAAAGGGCTTACCAATCGGTGTATTAATGAATTCAAGCGTAGATTCACTCGTTGTATATTCTGAGGCATATATTGTGGTCTCTGTTGGTCCGTAGACATTTATTAGTCTTGCTCGTAATCCGCAAGCATAAAATTCCTCTATTGTTCTTATTGGCAGTGCCTCACCCGCTGCAAATACATACTGCAATGATTTCAGGGTTTTCGCATCAGTCGGCTTTATTGAGTGAAGCAACATTTGCAACATTGAGGGGACAAAATTAATGTGGGTAATTTTTTCTTCTAGTATGATGTTCAATAACGCTTCTGGGTTTTTCTCTAAATTAGGCTTCAAAATAACTAATCTTCCTGACCCAAAAAACCATCCAAACAGCTCCGTTACGGATACATCGAATGTATAATTTGTTTTTAACAAAATAGAATCTTCTGTTTGTAGAGGATAGTTTTTTTCTAATTGTGTTAAAGTATTGACTATGGATTGATGTTCTACCATTACACCCTTGGGATTGCCCGTAGTGCCTGATGTGTAGATCACGTATGCCAAATGATTAGGGCCGGCAAAGTTCCCTGGATTTGAGTTATCTTGAAGGCAATCATTTTCTTCATCTAAAAACATTACATTCCCTGCAAAATTAAATCGATTTTGAAGATGGCGTTGGGTTAGCAACTGCTTGATATCTGAGTCCTTGATTATATATTGAATCCGTGCTTCCGGATACTCCGGATCAATCGGTACATACGCTCCGCCAGCTTTAAGTATGCCAAGGATCCCAATGACCATCTCAAGAGAACGCTCTGCCAGTATTCCTACCAGTTGCTCGGTCTTAATTCCCTCTTTTAGCAATGCATGAGCTAATTGATTTGCTCGTTCATTTAATTGCTTGTATGTTAATTTTTGCCCATCATAAACAACTGCAATTCGATCTGGAGCAATCTCAACTTGCTCTTCAAATATCGAATGAACCGTCTTGTCCCACTGGTCATACTCTGTTGTATTATTAAATACAGTAAAAATTTCGCTTTCTTCCCTAATTGTTAATAATTTGAGTTGGCCAAAATCAAGGTCAGGTTCAAATAAAATAATAGAGAAGATTCGATCCAAATGTTCTGCAATCTGAATTATAAATTCTTTATCATAAAGAGACTCATCAAAAACTAACTTATAATGAATGCGATGATTCGTAATATAAAATTCAAATCTTACATCCGAAGCTACAGCTTCTATATAAGAACAAGAATGCAACCCATCCAAAGAAATGATTATATTCACTTTCGGCAAGTTATTATGATCGTACAGCAGATTTAAGTTTCCAGTCATCTTCCGAAATGGAATGTGTTGATGTTCAATAGCTTCCTTTATAAACACATTGAGTTGTTTAAACACTGTTCTAAATGAACTGGAACGGTCTACCTTATTTTTAATAATTAATATATCACTTAGTACGGTTTGATCATGGATTGTGGATTTCAGGGAAGGCATCCCAAAAATGATGCTTTCTTTTCCCGTGTATTTATGCAATAAACAATTTACCCCAGCTAATAAAATCATATATATAGCCATTTGTGACTGATTGGCGATCGTAATTACTCTTTCAGAACATTCGGCTGATAACGAAGCTTCAAGTGAAGAATACGTATTATTAAAATCCGCTTCCTTTGAAGCCGGTTTTAAATATGGTAAATAAGTAATTTGATCATCAACATCGAATACACTATTCCAAAAAAGCTCTTGTTTATTAAATATTGTCATATCATCCACCTCCCTGATATATGCCGGGTATTATAAATTCAATTCAAATAATTCAATTGAGTTAACATCTTCGTGATCATTTAATTTGATTTCAGACAACTTAATATTTGACTTCCCAACAACGGTGGATAAAATATCCATTAAATGATTGGAGATTAATTTTATCGTATTTCTCTTAAACAATTTTGTACAATACTCAAAAGATCCTGATAAATTCGTTTGACCTACATTGAAAAACAAAGTTAAATCAAATTTAGCAACCCTATGCTCTAGAGCTAAGGGTTTCACGTCTAGGTCCTTCCTCTTAAACTCCAGTTGATCTAAATTTTGAACAGCAAACATCGTATCGAATAAAGGATTACGATTAGCCGCTTTCTTAAAATTGACCTTTTCGACCAATTGTTCAAATGGATAATCTTGATTTTCATAAGCATTTAACATTGTATCTTTAACTTCGTACACATATTCTAAAAATGTCTTCTCGCCAAGGGGATAGCTGCGAATCACCAAGGTATTTACAAAAAAACCTACAATCCCTTTTAAATCGGCATGATTTCGTCCAGCAATTGGTGTTCCCACGATAATATCTTTTTGTCCTGTATATTTCGATAATAATATCGTGTATGCAGCCAACAGTACCATGTACAAGGTACTTCCTGTCTGTTCAACAATTTTCTTCAAACCTTTATATACTTCTTCGTCAATATTAAAATTATGCAAAGCGCCTTCATAGCTTAGTTTAAGAGGTCGTTCAAAGTCCGCAGGCATATCGAGTACTGGGATTTCTCCCTCAAATACGTTCAACCAGTATCCTTCCTGTTTCTTCAAATTGCCGCGATGCTGTTGTTCCAGGTGCCAGTATACATAATCCTTGTACTGAATTCGAAGCTCGGGCAACTGTTCACCTTCATATAGCTTGAAGAATTCATTCAGAAAAATATCAATTGTCACGGCATCTGAGATGATATGATGCATATCAATCATCATAATATAATGCTCTTTACCCAACTGTAATAGACTCACTCTTAACAAAGGCGCCTGCGTCAACTGAAAGGGTCGTATAAACTCTCTTAGATAATTCTCTACATCCTCACGCTCCAATTCTATAGTTGTAACATCAAAATTGACATTGTCGTGAACGCGTTGCATCGGTTCACCATTCAAAATTTCGAAACTAGTGCGAAGCGACTCATGACGTTCAATCAATTGCTTCAAGGCAGAATTCACTTTTTCTCGCTTTAGCGGTCCTTCTATTTCCAATATGAACGGTATGTTGTAAGCAACATCATTGCCTTCCATTTGGCTTAGTATATACATTCTTTTCTGAGCAGATGACAAAGGATAATAGTCCCTCTTTGCCGCAACAGGAATAGGGATATAAAGTTCCTGCTCTTTTTCTAAAATAAAAAATGCCATTTGTTCAATCGTCGGATAACTGAATACATCCCTTAACATTGTATTTACATTTATCCCCTTAGAAAGGTTCGCAACTAAATTCATGGCTTTAAGAGAATTACCGCCTAAATCAAAGAAGTTGTCCTTTACTCCAATCTGTTTTAAACCGAGCACTTCCTGCCAGATTTCCGTAAGTGTAGCTTCCATAGTATTCCGTGGAGCCACATATTCTGTCCCTGTCTGCAACTTTCCATCGGGTACAGGTAATGCCTTGCGATCTATTTTCCCATTTGCTGTGATTGGCATTTGTTCGAGCTGTACAAAGTAAGACGGAATCATGAACTGAGGCAATTTTTCCGATAATACTCCTTTTATCTCACTTACTGAATATGACTGATTCGCTACAAAGTAGGCACAGAGTGTTTTCTCGCCCTTCTCATCTTGGTGCGCCACGACAGTCGCTTCCTTCACATCGCCCACGCTTAACAATGCCGACTCAACTTCCCCGATTTCAATCCGGTAGCCGCGGATTTTTACTTGATCATCGAGGCGTCCCAGATATTCTATGTTTCCATCAGGTAACCAACGCCCCAAATCACCCGTTCGATACATCCGCTCTCCTGGAGCAAATCGATTACTCACAAACTTCTCTGCGGTCAGTTCCGGACGATTTAAGTAGCCTCTTGCCAATCCGACTCCTCCGATACACAACTCTCCGACCATACCAATCGGAGCTGCATCCCCATTTCCATCTAGTATATAAATTTGGTGATTTTGTATCGGTCTGCCGATTGGAACGGATTTAAGGCCTGTTCCCTCCTCCGTACTTGACCATAATGCCGTAACGATGGACGCTTCCGTCGGTCCATAAGCGTTAAAATACTTTACGTGGTCTTTCCAGGCTTCTACCAATTCCACAGATGAAGCGGAGCCCCCTGTGATCAACTTGGTCAAACTTGGCATATGTTCCGGATTCAAATAGTTTACATAATTCGGTGGCATGATGGATGCGGTGATCTTATGCTTATCCATGAATGCTTCAAATAATGAATAGTCCCGGATCGTTGCAGCAGTCGGTATATATAACGTGGCGCCTAGTAACAATGCCTTATAAATTTCCCAACACGCGGCGTCAAATGACAGGCTTGCAAACTGTACTATTCGATCCTTCTCCGTGATTTGCAATGTTTCCTCAAACATTACTTTTAAATTACACAACCCTCGATGCTCCACCATAACCCCTTTGGGCTTTCCGGTTGTTCCCGATGTGTATATCACATATGCTAAATCATTCGATCCCGCGGCAGGTTCAAGATTCGATCCATCTTCATCGTAACTACAGGATTCATCTAAACAAAGTATCGTTCCTTCAAATGCTATACGTCCTTGCAAATGACTTTGGGTCAATAACAAATTCGCTCCGGAATCATCCAGCATATAACAAATACGATCCGCCGGGTATTCCGCATCAATCGGCACATACGCCCCCCCGGCTTTGAGGATGCCAAGGATTCCGACGATCATCTCAAGTGAACGCTCTACCATGATCCCTATGCGTTGGTCAACCGCAACCCCTTCTGCGCGCAGTCTGCGAGCCAAGCGATTAGATCGCTGATTCAACTCTTTATATGACAATGTCTTCCCTTCGTATACGACCGCAATTTGATCGGGAACTCGCTCTGCTTGTTCTTCGAATAACTCATGGATCGTCTTGTCTTTCGGATATTCCGCTTTCGTATTGTTAAATACATCGTTTATTTGGGTTAGCTCTTCTTCGGAAATCAAAAAAACGCTTCCTACCTTCTCTCTGCTATGTTCCAACATATAGTCTGCAATCTTAAGAAAATGATTAATCAATTTATCCATTTGTCGATCATCAAATACGAACGTACGATAGTCAAAATGAATCGTTATGTTTGATTCTTTTAATTTTTCAATGATATGAACGACTAAATCATTCGCCTCATCGCCGCAGAATTGATATTCATATTCAGTTTCCATTCTGTTTAGCTCTATAAAATTAAACGTCCTATACTCCACTGCAATCCCAAAAAGTCGATGTAAATGATTTATATTGTGGATTTTTCTTAACTCTTTAATTAATTCATTATATGGATACTTTTGATGTCTAAGATTTTTAGAATTTTTCATAAATAGTCGCTGGATAAATGAAATAATTTCCTCTTGAGGATCTACATGCAGCCGTAATGCAACTGTGCTCGTAAACATACCCATGGTGTCTTTTTCTTTTTTGGTAGTTCTGTTCGAATAATTTGTACCTATGACAATATCATGATTATTTGTTGCTTTATACAAATATATAAAAATAATTGCTTGAAAAAACGCAAGCATATTTATTCTATTTTGTTGACAAAATTGTTGTAATCGCTGATAGAGCGCCCCTTTTATTACAAGATTTTTCCTATTTCCTATTGTACTCGTTATTATAGGATTGTATGGTTTCAATTCATAATTATCTGGTATTGTTTGAAACTCACTTAACCAATAATTTCTGTCTATCTGGTACCGCTCTGAGCTTTTATAATCATGCTCGGCATAGATATAATCTATATAGGACGGCATTCGTCGATTTGAATCCACTTTACTCTGAACCAATAGTGAATAATTCTCATGAATTTGCCGCAACATCATCTCAATCGATACACCATCTGAGATAATATGATGAATTTTTATCGTATATCCGTATTCATTGTTATTCGCTTTGAAAATAATAAATTGAAATAAATTTGAATTTAGCAGTTCCATTGAAGTTTTATTATACCCATGTAAGGTATCGTATATGTGGTTCATGTCTTGCGATTCACTAAAATCTAGAAATTGAAATTTTTGATATGTATATTTCTCCACATATTGATTAATCTCATTATTATGTTGAATTAATCTAATGCGTAAGGCATCATTATTTTGAATAACTAAATTAACTGATTTTTCTAGTATATGTATGTCTATTTTGCCTTTTATCTTTATGGTTCCTGCTAGAAGACATAGTGCTGTATTTGGATAAAGTAGTTCCGTATTCCATATTCTTCGCTGCGCATCAGTTAATGGATTCAGTTGAACTTCCGCTACATTCATATTTATCACCTTTATTATTAGACATTAATACAATCATTGACATACGGCTTTTCTGACAAGGACTGAACTCATTCCTCCAAACAAATCAATTGCAGTTAACAACACAGTTTCAATCCCTTCCCATTGTTTGTTCGTTTTATTACAAAAGTTCGTCTTGTTTCTTATCGCATGTAAGGATGCGACTAACTGAAACAAACCTGCCGCACCGCTAGTTTCTCCAATGGTATTTTTGATAGCTAAAATCGGCTTATTGGGGAATTTAGTCATAAAAGCAGTTGATTCAATACGATCATGGCACGGAAGTCCGTTTGCTCCTGATATGATCAAATCAATATTTTCATCTCGAGCAGCATCTGCATGGATCGTTGTATTAATGCATCTAATAAATCCTTGCACTCTTTTCTCTTCATCCTCAACAGGAGCAAAACAAGCATTCCAATTAACGAGTTCTCCTAAGATGGTTGCTTTGCGTTTAATGGCATCTTCATATCTCTCCAACACAACAGCAGCGGAGCCTTCTCCTGGCATAATTCCGTTACTTTCGGGATGAAATGCCCTACCTGAATTCTCTTCATATTCTTTGGGCAATAACCCAGCGTGCTTATAATACCAATTTACCTCATCGTTCCACTCTTCCGTGCCTCCAACAACTACAATATCCGCATTTTTCTGTCTCAGCATACTGATTGCATAACCTAAAGCATCCAATCCTGCGCAAAATCCAGACGCTATTGTAGCATTAAAGGCTCTAGATTGAATTCGTATAGCTAAATAAGATGCCGGTGAATTATCGACTGTATTAGGTGTTTCCATGGGACTAACAAACCTTGGACCTTTAGTAATCGTTGTTTTATCAAATTCAGCGCTCATTTTAAACCCGCTATAATTAGTACTCACAAAAATACCCAATCGATCCGGATCAATCACTGATTTATCTTTAAAGGCATTTTTTAAAGCCATTTCGGAAGCTACTGACAAAAATAATGAACACGGTTTCATAAATAATAACCCTTTTTTTCCCAAAAAATCAGCAGCGTGAAATTGATTGACTCTAACAACCTTGGGTACCTCTTTAGGATTTAATCGTGCTTGAGGAATAACTCCATCTTTAATAGCTGACCATAAAGCATTATCATCAACACCATAGGCAGAGACAGTTCCCATACCGGTAATTACAATACGATCTTCATTGAGGGTCATGATTTACTCCTTTCAGAATGATGGTGGAAATATTCCCTCCAAAAGCAAAAGAATTACTCATTGCAACATTAACTGGTTGATACACAGCTCGATTAGGTACTACATTTTTCACGCATTCTGGATCAAGTTCGGTTACATTCATTGTTGGAGGAATTACAGAATGATATATGGCTAACGTGCAGGCAACTGCTTCAATCGCACTGGCCGCTCCCATGGTATGACCTAACATGGATTTAATAGAACTTATCGGAATCGAATCCGTTTGTTCACCGAAAATCGAATAAATGGCTTTGGATTCGCTGCTATCATTAGCTTTCGTTCCGGTACCATGAGCGCTGATATATGAAATATCCTTTTTAGCTACGTTGGCGTCTTGCATTGCTCTATCCATTGCAAGCACCGCTCCCATCCCTTCAGGATGAGGCGCCGTAAGATGGTATGCATCGCAAGAAAGACCATATCCAGCAAGTTCGGCGTAAATTCTGGCGCCGCGTTCCATTGCCTTCTCCATATCCTCCAACACTAGGCTGCCTGCTCCCTCGCTAACGATCATACCTTTTCTATCTTTAGTAAAAGGTCGAGAAGCTTCCGGTGCGATTGCACCTAATCTATAAAACACGGTATAACATGTCCTTGACATGCAATCTGCGCCGCCTACAACTACAGCGTCAGCCATTCCTTGCTGAATTAAATCCATTCCACGGCTAATAGCATTATTACCAGATGCGCACGCAGTAGAAATCGTTAAGCTGGGACCTTCAAGTCCTAATTCCGCAGACACGGAACCGGCTATTGAAGCCAAAGAATAATTCAAAACATAATTTGGATGAACATCATTTTGTTCGCTTAAACCCATATCATGAATATTTTCTAATATAGAGATATTGCCTATTGTACTACCCATACATACACCAACACGGTAACTTGGGTAACTGCTAGTTGAAATTCCGGCATCATTCCAAGCCATACGAGATGCCGCCACAGCTAAATGTGATGCTCTTCCCAGCATTTCAGGATGTGATTTATGGATAAAAGAAGTCGGTTCAATATCTGTTACTTCCCCTCCAATATTTACACTAAATAATGATGTATCAAAGGCATGAATCTCCTTCGTACCCACATTTCCAGAAATTAAAGCATTCCAGAATTTATCCGTTCCCGATCCGATAGGAGAAAGAACACCAAGACCCGTAACTGCTATTCGTTTTTTCATTGCGAATCTCCTTTATAATCGTTAATTACCCTCCATTATTTCTTGTACAGTGAGAACTGCGGAATTTAAGTCTAAAAACCGATGAACATGGCTTTCTGGAATCGTTATTTTTAATTCCTTTTCTAAACGGAATATAACTTCAATGATCATAACCGAATCGATATGTAATTCATCCACAAAATTAGTATCATCTCCAAAATGATTAACTTCTGCAATTTCAGATACAATATTTTTTACGATTTCTTTTATATTTTGAGTTGTCATATCAATACCTCCAGATATCATTTATCTTTAATATAGTTTAAATTGTCATTCCGCCATCAACTGTTATAACCGTTCCCGTAATATAACTAGACCTTAGTAAAAAACAAATAGCATCTGCTACCTCCGATGGTTGGCCGGCTCTGCCTAAAGGAATTTCTTTAATTATTTTCTCCTTACGACTTTCAGATGCCGGATCCCACATTGGGGTGTCTATTACCCCAGGAGCAACTGCGTTTACCAGAACACCATACTTTGATACTTCCTTAGCTAACGCTTTGACAAAGCCGATTTGCCCGGCTTTTGTGGTAGAATAATTGGTCTGGGCTTCATATCCGCGGAACGCACTTACTGAACTGACGCACACGATGTTGCCGTGTTTTTGTTTAATAAAATCATAAATAACAGCTCGTGTATAGTTATATGTTCCTTTCAAATTTGTTTGCATCGTTAAATCCCAGTCATCTTCACTCATTATGTATAATGGTTTAAAGTTCGCAATTCCCGCATTTATAACTACTCCGTCCAAACCCTTGAAGTATCTTTTTACTGTTTCAACCGTTTCTTTCGCTTGAGAGAAATCCTGAACATCAGCTTGAATCGCTAAAATTTTCTGCTCGTTTCCCAGTTCACGGCAAATTTCTTCGGCAAGTTCTTTATTGCTTTTATAGGTGAAGGCTACATTCGACCCCAATGCGACAAGCGCCTCTACTGTCGCTTTTCCAATTCCTCGTGTTCCGCCTGTAACCAAAAATGTTTTATCTCTCAACACTTACATCTTCCTCTTCCCATAGTAAAGTATAAGTTTAATTTGTTTGATCTATGATGTCTTGGACAGCAAGAGATGATTGATTCAGATTTGTAAATCGGGAAACATACTTTTCCGGCACGGAAATATTAAAGACCTTTTCTACTCGTGAGATAATTTCAATCATTGACAAAGAATCCACGCCTACTCGATCTAGGAAAGCTTCATCGTCCGCGTAATCTTCAATTTCAGTCACTTCCATGACGATGCGTCTTATCTTCTCTTTTTTTTCTTGATCCATCATCTTTTTAAACTCCTAACGTTCATTTTCGTGCAATAAATTAACTTTCTTTAATTGCCCGGAGCGAATTAGCTGGACAACTCTTTGAATATCGCTGTCCAAAGGACGGTCATAGTTTACGAATGAAGTCACTTCTCGAATCATATTGTAGACTTCTGCCGTTTTGGGAGACATCTTATTGTTTCCTCGTAAATCCAATGCCTGGCAAAGTGCAATAAGATGAATTGCTATAACATGTTGCGTGAGTTCGACAATCGTTTTTGCATCCCTTGCCGCTATTGTTCCCATACTCACCTTATCCTGATTGTGCGCCTCTGTAGAGCGGGAAAACACACTAACAGGGTTGCTCGTTTTTAAAATTTCTGCTGTTAGTGCCGAGCAAGCGATTTGCATTCCTTTGAATCCATGATGTAAACCGAGCTCATAGTCTTCTAGGTCATACTTTTGAATTAGATTAGGGGTTAAACCTTTGTTAAACTTCTCATCCACAACGAGCTGTAATTGACGATCCAATAGATCAGCGACGTTGGCCATCGCAACTTTCAACGCGTCCATCGCTTGCGCAATGTGGCCGCCGTAAAAATTGCCACCATTGTAAACTTCGCGAGTATCAACATCAAAAATAGGATTATCGTTGGTCGAATTTATCTCGATCTCTAACCATTGCTTTACCCAAGATAGTGTATCGTAAAGAACGCCTGTTACGTGAGGAGCACACCGAATGGAGTATCGATCTTGAATACTCTGCGTGAGCTCCACGAATGATTTGCTGCTAATTTTTTCATTCGTTTTTAGAATTTGAGAATATTCTTTAGATAATTGTGAGCCTTCTAGCAGCTTATATATATGGTTAGCACTCTTCATTTGTCCAGGATGCGGCTTTTGTTTATGGATAAATGAACAAAAATGCCCGCGATTACCTAGCAAAGCTTCTGATGCCATAGCCGTACAAATATCAGCCAGATGCGCAATATCCAAAGCATCTGCGTATGCTAGGCACGCAAATGCCGACATAAAAGAAGTTCCATTTACAAGAGCAAGCCCTTCTTTTGCTTCCAAGGTGATCGGTCTTAGCCCCTCGGCTTCCAAGATTTCACCTATATCGACTACTTTACCCAGATATTTTGCTTTTCCTTGCCCTGTAAGAATTGAGGAAAGATAGCTTAATGGAACCAAGTCACCGCTTGCCCCTACAGAACCTCTTTCAGGGATAACGGGTATAATCCCTCTTTCCAAAAAGGTAAGCAGTTGTTGAATCACTTGCATTCTTACTGCTGAATTCCCTTTAACTAAGCAATTCACTCGAACCAACATGGTCGCCTTTGCCACACTATCCTTTGCCATAGGCATGACTCCACAAGAGAGGAAATTAATTAAATTACGCTGTAAATCGATTGTTTTCTCAGGTGAAATTTGTCTATTTACACTATCACCGAATCCGGTTGTCACTCCATAAATCGGCTGGTGCCGATTTATGATTTCATGCTTCAAATCGTTACTTTCTACAATCCGTTTTATTGCTTCATCTGAAATTTTAAAGGTGTATGGTATCTGCTCACACCTCGCAACCTTTACAACATCTTCGATGGTAAGATCATTGCCGTTTAACACTAGGAGTTGCGGTAATTCCTCTTGACTCTGAAGCCTTCCTTCAAGTGCTACTTTCGTCAAAATATTCATATCCTTTCAAGTATAGGTTTATTTAATAAAACAACTTTGGCTGAGCGGAAAGATTGAGGTAATAATTACGGTTAGTTCACTTCTCTGCGGCGAACCTTTCCTGCTGAAGTTTTGGGCAGTTCTTCTCGAAACTCAATTCTTCTAGGCACTTTATAATGAGAAAGTTTTTGATAACAGAATTTGAGAATTTCCTGTTCAGATATGTGCTCCTTTAACACAACAAAAGCAACTGGTATCTCGCCTCTCTTTTCATCAGGTCGCCCCACTACGACAGTCTCTGCAATGGCAGGGTGCTTGCTGAGGATTTCCTCAATCTCATATGGATTAACTTTCTTTCCGTTGACATTGATTGTAATATTTACCCTGCCCGCTATGTTCAACTCATCCCGTTCATTTAAATAAGCTAGATCTCCCGTTCTCCACCATCCATCTTCCAAAAAAAACGAATCCATATCTAGATGTGATTTTAAATACCCTTTGGCAAGTGATGGACTGTTAATTAGTAATTCACCTACTATTTTCCCATCCACCTCTACACTGTTTGACATATCAAACTTTATTTGAACCCCTTCTATAGGTTGACCGACATTACTAGTTAAACCATCAACTATATCATTCCTCTTAATAGATATTCCTCCCGCTTCAGAGGAACCGTAGATATTATGTATAGACAAATTAAGTTTATCCTTACACGCTTGTAATAGCTCCTTTGGCAAAGGAGCTGTTGATGATAAAGCAAACCGGATATGATAGAAAGGTTGTTCAACATGTTGAACTAACAATTTATAATGAACCGGAAGAGCCATGAGGATTGTTGCAGATATATCACGCACCCTGCTTTCCAATGCAGACGGTAGAGTATACGGCCCTACAAACGACACAGCAGCCCCACTCATAAAACTTGCAAAACATCCACATATTAAGCCAAATGCATGATAAACAGGCGCAACGCAAATCACTTGATCAGACGGACCAATCCCAAGTGAGCGTCCGATACGTTCCCCATCCCCAACGACACTTTCCACAGTTTTAACTACCGCAGACGGCACTTTAGTAGACCCAGAGGTAAGGAGAACGATGTAACTATGATTTGATGATTCAATAGAGTATTCACTCCAACATTCTGCAGCCTTACCTCTATTAAGCAATGAAAAGTTATCATTAAAACAACTAAAAGTTAGAACTGCATCACCACAAGATTCCGATGATGATAAACAATTAACAGCCTGTAATTCATAGGTGGTCCGATACATTTCCAAGATTTGTTTCTTCTCTTGTTCTTTTAAATTTGGATCTACTAACATGACCGATACACCTAAGTAGCTTGCAGCAATTACCGCTGCCCAAATCACTTCATTTTTCTCTAGCATAATGGAAAGTGATGTGCCTGGGGACAAACCAAGTTTTTTGAAACCAGCAACAAGCTTATTTACTTCAGCTAAAAAATCTCGATACGTAATTCGCTCATGATCAATTACCAATGCTATCGAATTGGGTTTTGTCTCTGAAATTATTTTCAAACGATTATACAGCATAAAAATTAAGCCCCCTTTAATAGTTATTTATTTCATTACCTTGGGAAGTAAAAGAAATACATTTTTCATGGATTTATGCGTATGTAGGGAAAGGGGGGAGCCTATGATCTTGATGAGTAAGACCAGAAAAGAGATTACAAAAAATAATGTTCATAGTTTCCCGGATCAACCTCAAAATCAGTGCTTGACTGCTAAACCAACATCCGATAGCGATTACATTCGATAAGAATGCCTGCTTTAGAGCGACTTCGTGTGGGCGGGGCTGGAAAGGTTTTATACGATTGTGTCAACCTTCTACGTTTGTCCAGCGGCATTGATGCTAGTTCACGATCTTCTCTTTCCGATTGCGCAACGTCTCGAGGGCGCATCAGACCGTGACATGGTCGATTCGATCGCCCTGCTCGCACCAATGTTCAAGTCCCCTTCTGGCAATGGTAAAGTCCGATATGCAGTTATACCGGATCGTGAAGGCTTCTTTCCACTCTCACACGCTACGAAGCAGAGGGGAGAAAGTAGGTCAGCAGCGATTCCAACCGTTTCTTATTTTCTTCGCTTAGCGACTCGGCTGGCGGGTTCAACAAACGATGATTGGCTTTCAGATTCGCCTTCGCCCGTGATGATAGGGTGTTTTGGACCGTTCTGCGAACTTCCTGTACACTTTCAATCACATAACCGTGAACGTCAAAACGGTCCGCGATGCGAATCGCATTCGGAAAACACTCGCTGATCCTTGGGCATACAACTGCAGTCCTTCCAGCTTTCGACCTGGCAGCAGGTCTAGCATCGTCTTGCCTTTAAGGTTATGAATACCGGTATTATACGCATGACCCTTCTTGTTTGCACAGTCAGCGACGCCTAAAACCAGGTCAGCCGTTTCTTTGGCTTCTTCCCACACTTGCTTACAGATCCTCTCGTGCTTAAGGGCGGGACCGCCTCGTTATGAATGCGTTGTACGGTGCTGACTGGCGCCTGCTGCATACGCGCGTTATGCGCTGCTGTAGAACCGAATGCTAGTCCAACGGTATGGGAGCGAAAAAGCTCCTGTAGCGTCGTACACCATACAAACCCAGCTTTGCAGCGCGTACATAACAGCCGAGCGGACGGTACGTGCAATTAGGTTTTCTTCTCAAACACGGACAGACGAGCCGCATGTTATTGCTTCCCTTGCGAATGACAGGTTAATCCGATCCACAGCAGGGGCAGCATTGTTTGTCGCCTAGCGGTACAGCTTCTATGTGAAAGTCATCGGCATCGATGGACAGAATTTGGTTTATCTTTAGCTCTGGCAAGTTGAGCATTTTCATTGATATACTGCTGGGTTTACATTTATTTGTTCCTTTTGTTAATTGGTAGGACTTACAGGACTTACATCAATACAGGATTAGCAGATGTATTTCCATTTTTTCGCCTTAGCTCAGTTCGTCAAGAACTGATTTTGGTTTTGAGCCAGTTTTCCGACTTCAAATTATAGCCTCAGTTTCTGCTGTTTTACTTAACTCATATTATTGGGAGCAGTTAGGGGTAGATGTGTCCAAAAACGGAAGTTAATTCGTACTCAGAGTTTTAAACCTCACTACGGATTGCATCGATCGAAGATTACCATCCATTCAAGATACAGAACAAGCGAGGAGACATGTAGGAATGAAAACAACCAAAAGAAGCTCAATCGATTGTGCTTCGCTCTTAACATAATCTCACAGGATGTCCTTAAATATAAAAAATACTCTGATGTAATACACCTCAATCGACTTTATCAATGCGTAAATCTATGTAATATTTTCAACAATTTGTTCAGGTAAAACCTTTGTTAGATCCACATCAAAGAAGAGGATGAGAAAAACAGTAGTCCATTGGAATGTATAAGTAGGTCATAATAAAAGAATCAATCATCATTATAGAAAATAATAAGGTCGGTTATGAAGGTTCCCGAAATCGCGGATGCTAACCAAAATCCACCGAGTGCAGCAACAGAATTAGATATAATGATTCCCGGTACAATGCAAAATCATTTATCCGAGCAAACCCATTATTTACTTTACTGATATATAAAAACATATTTTTCTGTGCACTCTTATTATATATGATATACACATTTTTACAAGTTTTTAAAAAAAAAATTGTGTTAACTGTTTCTCTTAATTCATTAGAATGTATAACTAACATAATCCCAAATTTCGAAAGCCCATAAGATTGAGGCAAGTGGCCGGGTCAATAGTAAATTGGAATGTTAAAATATGGAAACTACCGGTGTTTGATAGAAACTGGGAGGCGTTGTGAATGGTCTTTCCCCCTCTCCACTGAAGACTTCACCTAAAGGTGCTTTGCGTCTAAATCCCAAAGGGCCTTTTTGGATAAAATTGGGATTAAATGATTCGCCTTCACTTTTCCACTCTAACCTAACGCGATTGCCATCCCAAAGTAATAAGCCCAACCGCTCCAAAGCGGGTATCCCATCTGACTTTGCTGCCAACTCCGAATCGCTTGTGATCCATTGGATTAAATCGTCTGCATTCGGCAATACAGCAGATAAAAGTAACATTCTTATTTGATTTCTTAAAACAAACTCCTTAATATGCGTAAGGAACATTTCATTTTTGATGTATTTTTTCTTCAGCCCCTAACAAGTATCAACAACAATTAACTAGATTTCTTTTCAAGTCCTGATCCGCAACGAATAAGTGCTTTTGCCTTTTCAGGTGCGGCAATAACGACTTGTGATTCATTTATCAGTTCAAAGTCTGTAACATTTGCAGTTAAACTACCATATAACTTCGAAACAGTAATGCCTAGCGGTCCAAATATTCTATTTAAGCTTTGCTCAATTTCAAAAACTAAGGAGCGGAATGGTGCAAGATCCACAAACCTTTGATAATATATTGAGGCTGATAAAGCGCTGAAGGCCAAAGGCGCTGAGTTTGGCTAAATTTCTCCGATTATATCTCAGTCGTTATTCTGGAGATTTCCAGTCAATTCGAGCTATATCAGACAGAGATCAACATCCAACGGCTTGTAGTCAAGTTGAACGATACCTTTCATTACACCCCGCACATGGCGTTTGGTCTTCGTAATCAGGTTATTATGCTGACCTCCCTCCCCCAAGCTTGCAGATATCGAGCTGATCAAACATTCTATGGAACGCATGATCAGTTCAGCGAAGTATGTGGTGAATGCAAGAATAGGCACCCCTTATAAAGGCATAATGAACATTCCCAAAAGTAATTCAGAAGCTCAAAAAACACTGCATTATATGCTCAGCAAACATCAATCCGGGTGTATACAATATAAAGACATAGGAACCGTTTATTCTTGGGCCAGGATGTCTCCGAGATCAACCAGTTCGTACTGAACATCCTAGCCCCACTGGAAAGCGCACCGGATCATAACAGCCAATTGGAACAAACTTTACATGCTTACATTTCCGAGGGCATGATTGCTATTAATACCGCAGCAGTACTTGATATTCATATTAATACGCTTTATCAGCGGCCCAAAAAAATTCAACAGGTGTTGAATATCCGTGTAGTTCTTTTGTGATAATGTCACCCAGAAATGAAGAAGCTACTTTTGTGGAGAAAATCATAGATGGGCGGATGACCAATAGGGAGGGAGCGGCAGCGCTTGGTTTATCAGAGCGCCAAGTCATTCGACTGAAGAAGAAATACCAATCCGGAAAAGGAGCACAAGAACTTATACACAAGAATCGGCGGAAACAACCTCATCACGCCCTTCCCACCGAAGTGAACGAACGTATCGTTGAGCTGTACACAGCCAAGTATTACGGGAGCAATTGCTGTCACTTCGCTGAGCTTCTGCAGAAGCATGAATCGCTGACACTGAGTGCTTCCAGCGTAAGACGCATCCTTCTCGCTAGCGGGCTTAAGCAGGTGAAGCAACGGCGTCGCAGTATAGCCCATCCGCCACGGGAACGCAAACCGCAAGCCGGCATGCTGTGGCAGATTGACGCAACTCCTTATCCATGGTTGGAGGATCGGGCTCCGTCCTTTACGCTTCATGCTGCGATTGACGATGCAACAGGTACGGTTGTCGGCGCCGTCTTTCGTCCGAACGAATGCCGGGAGGCCTACTCTCTTGTCATGCAGCAAGGGATAGAAAAATACGAGGTTCCCCTTGGGCTTTACAGTGATCGGCATACGATTTTCCGGGCGCATAACGAAAAGCTGACGCTCGAGCAAGAGCTCGCTGGAGAGACCAAGCCGCTCTCCCACTTCGGCAAAGCGATGGCTGACTTGCATATTGAGCACATTAAGGCGATTACACCGCAAGCCAAGGGATGTGTAGAACGTCTCTGGCAAACGTTTCAGGACCGCTTGGTGATCGAACTGCGGCTTCTTGGCATTCAGACGCTGGAAGAGGCGAACGCGGCTCTGTCCGGCTTATTGGAGAAGCACAATCACAAATTTGCCATAGAGTCTAAAATGACCGATTCGGCTTACCTGAAGCTTGATCCGTCTATCGATTTAAATCATGTGTTCACGCTTCGCAATTATCGGCAACTCGGGACCGGAAAAACCCTTTCGTACAACGGAAAGTATACCCTTGCCCAGCCTGCTTCCCTTCGTCTGGATGCAAAAACGACGGTTGAAGTGCGGGAGAGGTTAACAGGGGATGTACTCTTGTGGCACCAAGGTCAGCCCTGGGCACTCAAAAAACATTCTGGCTCTCGCTCCTTTTACAAAACATTTATATCAACTTCACGTTCCGATTACACCTCGTTACCATTCCATTAACAATTCCCTTCCATAATGAAGGAGGTTGAGTACATATTTGGTTGGAGGGATATCAATTGAAATCATTTGTACGCAAATCGCTGGTTGTTGCCCTGGCCCTGCTGATGCTTCCATGCGGCGCATGGCAATCCGATGCGGCGCTGGCCGCGGGAGCGGGACAGCGGCAGCCGGAATCCAAAAACATCATTGTGCTCATCGGCGATGGCATGGGCCCTGCGCAGGTAACCGCAGCACGAATCTACTCCAAAAACAAGCTGAAGAAGCCGTATTTGAACCTGGACAGCATGTACGTCGGTCAAGCTGCGACCTTCGCCGACAAAGGCGAAGACGGAGACACCGTGGTGTCCGGCGAAGTGACGGATTCCGCTTCCGCGGGAACGGCCTTCGCGACCGGACATAAAACCTACAATGCGGCCATCAGCGTCTCGAACGAGGATATTTCCAAGCCATTCGCTTCCGTCATGGAAGCATCCAAAGCGGCCGGCAAGTCGACGGGTCTGGTTACGACGGCACGCATCACGCATGCTACTCCGGCCGTATACGCCGCACATGTCCGCAACCGCGACAACGAAAACGCGATCGCCTCTCAATATTTGGAGTCCGGCGTCGATGTGCTGCTCGGCGGCGGCAAGCGCCATTTCGTCAGCAAGAAGGAGAAAGGCAAGCGTGACGACAAGACAATCATTCCCGATTTCGAGAAAAAAGGCTACAAAGTCGTATATGATAAAAAAGGCTTGGCAGCGTTAACGTCCAAAAATCAAAAAATTCTCGGCTTGTTCCATGACTCACACGTCGATTATGTGCTGGATCGCAAGCCGGAGACCCCGAGTCTTGCCGACATGACGGCCAGGGCGCTCGAGGCTCTGTCCACAAATCCAAAGGGGTTCACGATAATGGTGGAGGGCGGGCGGATTGACCATGCCGCCCACGCGAATGATTTCGGCGCCATGATCCAGGAGACGCTTGATTTCGACGCCGCCGTGAAGGTGGCGCTTGAGTTCGCGAAGAAGGACGGCAACACATCCGTTGTCATTACCGCCGACCACGAGACAGGCGGCCTCTCGCTGTCGCGCGACAACATTTATGAGCTGAATGTAGACGCCTGGGACGCGCAAAACATCTCTTCCGAGCTTCTCGCGCCACAGCTTGCGCAGGCAACGTCGACAGCGGAAATCAAGGAGCTGATCAAGAAGCATACCGGATTTGCAGATATCACGGAAGAAGAAGCGCAATATATTATGGAGGGGGACGGCACCTCATATAAGCAGGAAGGCGCCTTCAATCAAGTGATGGCCAAGCGCTACTTGATCGGCTGGTCCGGACATGGACACTCGGCCGTCGACGTCGGCGTGTGGGCTTACGGTCCGATCGTGAAGCATGTCCAAGGACAGATTGACAACACCGCAATCGCAACCAGCATCGCGCAAGTCGCCGGGCTAGATTTGGAAAAAGCAACGGAAGATCTCGTGGCCAAGCACCTGTACCCGAAATATAAAGTAAACGGGGACGGCACCGTTCTATTCCCGGCGGTCAAGCTTGCAAAAGCGCTGCAAATCAAAGTTACGGACAACAAGGACGCGAAGGTCACGACATTTACGAAAGGCGATGTGACCTTGAAAGTGCTGAACGGAAGCAAAGTGACCATGAACGGCAAAGCCAGCGCGCTTCCGGCCGGGCTTGATGGCAATGTTCTCTATCTGAATCTGGAGGCGTTCAGCCAGTTGACAGGGCAACCTTTGAAGTGGGATGCCTTGTCCGAACGCATCATACTGAAATGATGATGACGGGCGGGATGATGCTTATCATCCTGCCCTTTTTTAATGGGGCCGGCCTGTGAAGCGGCTTGTCCGGCCCTTCTTATCCCGGCTGGACGGTCCAGCACCCTCTAGCATGGACGGCTGTCCAGCGCCTTCCAAAAAGGCTGGCCGCAACTGCGCCTTCTAGCAAGCAGTGATTTACATATTATTCCATTTCAAAGTAACGGAACCCGCTCCTCTAGTCAATGATGGGCCATCCGCGCCTTCCCGACTGGCCCCGCCTCACCGCACGCGGGATGAGCGGCAGCTGGCTGGTCTCGCCTCACCGTCCGGGGTGAACAGCAGCTGGCTGGTCTCGCCCACCGTGAATCCTGCATAAATGCAGGATTGATCCTGCGGGCAAGCGGACTCGATTCGAATCCTGCAAAATTACATGATTTTTCCTCGTTAATGCTCATTCCGCCCGTCATTTCACGAAAATGCTGCAGCCCTGCAGCATTTTCCTCTTAAAGCACCGGAAACGGCCAAAAATCCTGCACTTTTGCAGCTTTGATCCACATCCACCGTCAAGAGTAGCGTTCATCATCAAAAGTCTGGTCCGCCATCAAGAGTAGCGTTCATCATCAAAAGTCTGGTCCGCCATCAAGTGTAGCGTTCACCATCAAGAGTCTGGTCCGCCATCAAGTGTAGCGTTCATCACGACGATCTTTCGTACCCACTCGTCGCGGCCAATCGTCACTAGATCGAACATCAGCCCCTTGCTTTTCCCATCTTCAAAATTCTCTCCTGAATAATGGCTGGGACGCTCTTTCCAGCCCTGGTTGATCCAGAAGGTGTTCACTAAAATATTTTTCGCTTTTTTATCCATCCCTGCTTTCTTCATTTCAGCATTTAGGTTCAGCCAACCATCCATGCGGGATCTCGATCGTTGTGGCATGTTGGATGTACGTAAATGCATCTTTCTTCAACAAGCCCATCGAGTACCTCATCCTGCTCTCAAAAGGAAAACTTCACCATTTAGCTGTTCACGAACGAACCAATGGGAAGACTCCAAGCCTTCGAAAATGAATTGGACCAAAAAACGGCTTTAAAACTCTCAGCCCCCGAAATCATGCATGCCAGTCTTCAGGAATTATCGTTTTTCACGGTATAATGGAGTTGAACCATTTGTCCAAAACGCTTGGTGCCAGCCAAAACAAGCTTCAATTCCGGGTTGCCCGGCTTGAACAGCGGAATTCCTTCGCCTAACAGCGTTGGCATCATCGTGATGATAAACTCATCAACGAGTTTTCTTTTCATAAGTACGTCGAGAATTTCGGCTCCGCCGACGATCCAGATTTTGGAACCCTCTCGTTTCTTCAGCTTCTCGATGAACCCAGGCACATCCTCAGTGACAAAGGCAACATGCGGACTCGGCTCTTTCCCGGAACGCGAGAATACATAGCACTCCTTGTCCGGATAAGGAAAATGATCGGCTAATTCAAACGTATGCTCGTATGTTTTGTTCCCCATTAATACGGTGTCAATCGTGTTATAAAATTCACCGTACCCGCCGTCTCCCTCTCCTTCTACTTCATAGAGCCAATCGATCGCTCCATTTTCACGCGCAATATAACCGTCCAGGCTAGTTGCGATGTATAATACGACAGGACGTTTGATTTCTTTTTTCTCCCTTCACATGTGGAATCGTTTGATGCTAGCGGCAGTTCATTGCTTCCTATGATTCAACATAGCATGTAAATAGGTCATCTCTTGTCATATTAAAAATAAATCCGGCATCCGGTGTGCATCTTATCGTCATTTTACATACGGGTTTGCAAGCTTCGGGAAAAAGCAAAGAGCCTTAATCCGCTTGCGCATCGGACTAAGGCTGTTTCTTTAGTTTCTCACAATCAAGCCTTTCCGCCGGCCCATACATCTTTGACGTAACGTCCTTCGGCCTCGAGCCGGGCGAGCCATGCTTGCGCCTCCGCTTCGCCAATGCCGTGAACCGTCTGACAGCTCTGGCGCAAGGCAGCTTCTACCCCCGGAGCCATTCTGCTTCCGTCGCCGCAGACATAGAAGTATCCTCCCCGCTCCAGCAGGCCGATGAGTTCCATTTCCCGCTGCTGGATCAGATGCTGGACATACGTTTTCGGCTGTCCCGGAATCCGTGAAAATGCGGTGTGGACCGCAACAAGCCCCTCTTGCTGGAACTGCTCCAGTTCTTCCCGATAGATATGATCCGCTGCATCGCGGCAGCCGAAATAGAGATGCGCCGGGCCAAGCCGGGCCCCTTCCCGTTTGAGCTCGCGGCGAGCCTGAAGGAACCCGCGGAACGGCGCGATCCCTACCCCCGGTCCGACCATAATCACCGGAGTTCCCGGATCTTCAGGAAGCCGGAAGCCTGACTCTGGCGTGCGGATGAACATGATGACGGAATCTCCCGCCTGCAAGCCGGCAAGATAATTGGATGCGACGCCCCGGTACTCGCCTTGGCCGCTCCAGGCCGGACCTTGCACTACGCTAACCGTAATGCTCGCCTGCCGCGGCTGGACGCGCGGAGAACTGGAGATCGAATAGTATCTCGCTTTTAGCGGAGGCAGCAGCTCCAAAAACTGTTCGAACGGCAGTTCACACGCCGTATACTTTTCCAGCAAATCAAGCATTGATATCCGCTGCTGCAAAATATGGAACTGGTATGCCTCTTCCTCCAGCAAAGCTTCGAGCTCCAGCTTATGGGGCGGGCATGCGGTCCGTGCGGCAAGCTCGCGTATCTGCGCCCGGGTCGCGGCCTCCTGCAATTCCACGCTGCGGCCGAGCAGCTCGTACAGCTTGACAGGACGATCCAGCGGCAGGTGCGCCACACGCAAGCCGGACGTTGTCAGAATGACATGATCGTTGCCATCCAAGCCGAAGCGCTTCAAGACGCGTTCGACCAGCCCCTTCCGATTCTGAGGGAGCACGCCCAAATGGTCGCCCTCTTGATACACGACCCCCTCCGGAAGCGCAATTTCAATATGGCGCGTGCTGCGTCCCCCTCCTGCTTTTTGAAGCTCGCGGTTCGCAACGACCTTGGCATAATGGGCGTTATGCGATTCGGCAAGCGGCGCTTCTATCATGCCCCGGACCACATCCATAGACAGATCGGGACCTGCTTGGCGCCCCATTGCTTGGAAGCTCAGACCTAACGAACTCATCACGGCAGGCCAGAGCCGATCGCGCCAATTCTCCACCTCGGTCTCGAAATCGCCGCCAACATCGCCGCCGTCCAGCGGTACAAGCCGCTCCCCCCCTTTGGCCGCCATCTGCGCGTCAATCCATGTCGGAACGCTCTGAAAGGTGCTGGCCCAGTTGCGATCGCCGCAGCCGAAGACGCAATAGCGAATCCCATCCAATTCGCCGGGACTCACCTCGCCCAGCCACTGCACGAAGCCGCGGGCGTTATGGGGCGGCATGCCGTTATAGGACGACGTGACGATATAGATCACGCCCTCCGCAGGCAGCTTCCCGGCATAATCATCCAGCGGCGCGACCTTGCTCTGGAAGCCCTGGTAACGCGCCGTATCCGCCAGCTCGCGGGCAATCCCCTCGGCCGTGCCCAGATCGGAGCCGTACAGCACGAGCAACGGGGTATCATGGCGCTCCGCCGGATCCAATGCTTCCCGTTCGGCCGCATTTTTCCTCAGCGCTGGCGTCCCGCTCCCGCCGCCTCCGATAATAAAGCCGGTTTGTCTGCCGCGGGGGCGGACTTTTATCGTGAAGCCATCGGGCTTCACCGTCAGCGTTTCCTTCACCTTCAACTCGTAACGGGTATGATCGATGAACTCGAAATGCTTGAGCAGCATTCCCAGCACCAGCGTCGCCTCTTGCAGCGCGAATTGCTGCCCGATGCAGGCCCGCTGCCCGATTCCGAACGGCTTGTACGCATCATGCGGCACCCGGCTCGGGTCCTCGAACCGTTCCGGACGGAACGCCTCCGCATCCTCTCCCCAGGCGGACACGTCCCGATGCAGTTGGGGAATCAGAACAACCATCCGGTCCCCTTGATTCACCGCATATTTTCCCGCGAGCACCGTATCCTGCTTCGCCTGCAATGAAAATCCGGGAGCCGTCGGCCACAGGCGCAGCGCTTCATCGAGAATCATGCGGACGTATTTCAAGTTCTTCACTTGGGCGTAAGTGGGAAGCGGCTCCGTTAACACGCGGTCTACCTCATCGTATCCCTTTTGCATCTTGTCGGGATTGTTCAACAGATAGTAGAGCGCAAAGGATAATAAACCGCTCGTCGTCTCATGACCGGCAATCAGGAACGTAATAATCTGATGCCGAATATTCGTGTCATCCAGCGCCTCTCCCGTCTCCGGATCTTGGCCTTTCAGCATGTGGGCCAGCAGGTCATCCTCTTCTTGCTGACCGTGGGCCTTCCGTTCGGCAATAATTTTGTCGACCAGGGAGAACATGAATTCGAGATCCTGCCGGAGCTGGCGTCTCGACTTCACCATCAGCATATCTTGAATGCCGAGGCGCTGCGCTTGGCTCATCGTCTCGCTGAGCGCCCGCACCATGCTGGCGACAAATGGATGAGATTGTTCGCGGTAAAAGCTGTTAAACCGGTAATTGAAGCCGCATAGCCCGATCGTATCCAGCGCCAGCCGCGTCATATCTTCCGGGACGTCCACGCTCTCATCCGGATTCAAGCGTGACCACTTCTGCACCAGCTGGATTGCGATCTCCAGCATCTTGTCGAAATATCCGCGCATCGCCGTCCGGCCGAAGCTCGGGAGCAATATATTGTGAGCCTTCCGCCAATTCGGCTCTTCGGTTTCCGAAGTGAACAACCCGTCCCCCAAGATGGCGCGTACCTTTTCCAGCACGGTTTTGTCGACGATTTTGTCAAAGCGGGACGGATCGGTAAGCTCCTTCACCAATTCATGGCCCGACACAATGTGCAAATGTCCAAACGGCAGCTTTAAACGAAAAAATTCACCATACTCTTCCGCCAGCTTCATGAACGACTGAATCGGCATTTCCGTATCGAGCTGGGGCAGGTTGCCAAGCGGCCCATACGTTCTGGGCTGTGGAATCGCAATCGTCATGCTACTACGCCTCCTCGCAAAAAATGGAAATACGGAATGAATATTCATTCCGCTTGCGGTATGAAAAACGACCGAGTCAATGGACCCGTATCGCATTCCAACAACATTCCTCCACGCCGGCAAGAAGCTCGTCCGTTTCCTCCAATACCTCCGCCCGGATCGTTTCGAACAGTTTGACGAGAGCGCCGTAAAAAATAGAGATCAAGGCATTCGGCGGCAATGGGGAGATGATTCCTTGCTCCTGCCCTTGGACCAAGAAGTCACGAATAAAATTCATGCCTGATTCAAACGATTTCAGACTTTTCTCGTCCAGCAGTCGGGGATTCAAGTGGGAATCAATGAACGAAAACGCTTCTCTGTTTCCTTTGGCAAAATGGATCGTTTGCACAAAAATGTGATGAAATTGCTGCCGCACGGTTCCGGATGCGGGAAAACCATGAGTTACCGTCTGGAAAAACCGCTCCGCGCATTCTTGAAACAATGAATTCAGCAGGACTTCCTTGTTTTCGAAATACCGGTAAATGGTACCGGCTCCCACATTGGCGCTCTCGGCTATCATCGGCACGGTAGTCGCATCAAAGCCGCGGTCAGTAAATAATTGCAATGCTGCCTGTAAAATATCTTCTCGCTTCGTCGTCGCCACAAAACTCACCTTTCCTACGGAATGAACGTTCATTCCTTAGTATCTTATACCAATAATTTCAATATTTCAAGGGCATAAAATTCAAATTTTTGTGAAAAGCTCGCTTCACGCATTACCTGTCGGGATAAACCGGCACATGTGTGCAGTTGCCTTGCTGATTATTGCTGGCTGTTTTATTTTTCAGGCAACCGCTTTGCCGCCAAGACGATGAGCAGGATGATTCCCAAGTATCCGAACAACGGGTAAAGGTACGTGAGCAAGGAAGTAAAACCTGCTTGGCTGATAATAAAGCAAGCCAGAAGCAAAGCCAATACGATAGCGCTTTTCGGAAGCTTATATAGACTTTGAATCTGTCTGGTGACCCCGAATACATTGCCTATCAATGTCGTAAAAATTTCCCCATATATCACCAACAAGAACAGCACATGAACGAATGGGCCCAAGCTTCGAATAATCTCGGCCATCGGAAGTTGGAACTGCAGTATTTCCGGCATTCTGGAGTTGAGCGCAAAATGGCTGATTAACAGCATCATCCCGAGTCCGACTCCCCCCAAGAAGCCGCCCCACTTTATTTCGCTTTCATCCTCTACCTCTCGTCCCAGCGGAACCATAACGGCTTGAGCAAAAGCAAGATTCAATGCGGCGTACATAAACGGACTCAGCATCCATTTCAGGTTGTCCCGTAGCTGTGTGTGCGATCCGGTCACCCCCCATATTCCGTCCATCTCGATAGCTCGAAAGGCAATGAGCACTATAAATACAAGCATCATGGGCACAACAAGAGAGTTTACGGCTAAAATCCCGTTCAGTTCCTTGCTCATAACCAGATAACTCAGCGCAACACTGACCACAATGCCAATCTGGTAAGGAAGCCCAAGCTGCTCCTCGAAAAGGGAACCCGTGCCGGACAGCATAACGGCGGTAACGCCAAATAAGATAAGGAAAGTCAGTGCGTTCGCGACTTTGCCGAACAGATTGCCGAACAGGAAATTGTTAAATTCCTGATAGGAAAATGCCTGGATCCTGCGGGATAAAATCATCATTTTGGTGCCAAGCCATATAAACAGGAATGTGGTTACGGCAATGCTTATTCCTCCGAATGCCCCATACGCCGTGAAAAATTGCATAATCGATTGGCCAGAAGCAAATCCGGCCCCGACTACGGTTCCGATATAGGTTGCGGCAATTTTTAAGATCAAGCTCACTCTCTTTTTCATTGGCTCCCCCGCAAGACAAGTTTTCTCGATTCGATCTATTCTATGTCTGAAATGCTGGTATATTCGAGGTATGTCCACATCTAACCGGATATGAACACAAAACAGCACCGTATTGCTTTTCCCATATATAAAAAGCTCTTTTCCCCCCTTTCAGGGAAAAAGAGCCTTCCATTCGTTCATATGCGCTCCAACCGTCTAAAGCTTCTCCTTCAGTTCGACCCCCGCGGGGAACGCCGCTTGGATATGGGCCCGGATCGCCTCGGTTCGGTATGCGTCTCCGTCCAGAATCGCGACCCGTCCATAATCAGACGACGTGCGGATCAGCCGTCCGATGCCTTGGCGCAGGCGAAGCAGCATATATGGCATGTCAACCTCGGCGAACGGATCCGCCGCGGCCTCGCGCTTCGCCAGGAATACGGGATCATCCGGCGGATAAGGCAGCGACCAGATAATGACCTTGGTCAGCGCCTCCCCCGGCACGTCGAGACCCTCCCACAGGCTGACGGCGCAGAGCACGCTGTCCGCATCCGCCTGGAAGGCGGCAATAAGGCGGCTGATCTCCTGATCGCCTTCATACAGGAAGCGCGTGCCGGATTCATCGGGATAGCCGGATGTCTCCATCTCCTGCTTGAAGCGCTGCAGCTCCTCCCGCGTGCGGAACAGCATCAGCGCGCCGCCGCGGGTCTGCTCCAGGATGGAGATCGCCATCCCGGTCCTTGCCGCGAAGCTGTCCTGACCGTAAGGAAGGGGCGCCGCCGCCTCCATCACATTCTCATAATCATAGGAAGACGGGACGGAGAACGACAAGTAGTCTCCCATCCCGAGACTGTCCGCCACGTACTTGAAGGAACCGTCCACCGACAGCGTCGCCGAAGAAAAGACGATCGGCATCCGTGCCGTGAAGAGCCGCTCCCCCAAGATCTCCTTGATCGTCTTCGGCATAATAGAGAAGACGAGCCCGTCCCCGCGCTCGGTCGTCCAGCATATCGGCTTGTCCAACCGTTCGAACAGCGCGAGCGCCTTTTGAATCATGTCGAGATGCTCTTCGACGATCCGCAGCTCATAGGCGTTCAGGGTGTACAGCTCGCTCTCATATACGAGCGCTTCCTCGATGTCGTCGATCATTCGCCGGAAGCGGCGCAGCTCCTGCAGCAGCGGTTCGTCGAGCATCACCCGGCTGCGGTCGGAGCCAGCGATAGCCTGACTGCGCTCAGCCAGCGCACGGAACAGATATCCGCTCTGATCAATCGCCTGATCGATTAGCTGCGCCAGGTTCTCCCGGACCTCGCCGTTCAACAGGCGAAGCAGCAGCTCCTCGAAGACATCATGCTTGAGCTTATAGCTGACTGCCTTCAGCGCCGCCGACTCCAGCAGATGGCCTTCATCGAAGACGACCGCGCAATGGTCCGGCAGCAGCGGCAATTGCCCTTCCCGCTTCCGGCTCTCCGCCGTCCACAGATGCTCCATATAATAATCATGCGAGCAAATAATCAGATCGGCAGCCTTGCGGTAATGCTCCCGGGACAGCGTCTGCCCGCAGCGGTGCCGCTTCTCGCACACGAAGCAATCCTGGAACGTATCCCAGTTGATCCGCTCCCACCGGGCATCGTTCAGCTCGGGATACTCGGTCCGGCCCCCGTACGCATGGAACGCTTGCCGGGATTCGGGGCGGCGGACGAAGCTTGGCAGCCCTTCATAGATGGCATCATAGAGCGGCGCGTCCTCGTCCGTCCACTTCGAGCGGGCCTGATCCAGCTTCATCAGGCAGAGGTATTGATCCGGCGATTTGCCGAGTCTGGCATCGATGTCCAGCTTCAGATGCGTCGACAGCTTCGCGATATCGCCTTCCGGCTTCACCAGCTGCTCGATGAGCGACTCATCCGCGCACGCGATGACCGCAGGCTTCCGCATATAGCGGGCATAGCAGATCGCATACAGCAAATAAGCCATCGTCTTGCCCGTCCCTACTCCGGCCTCGGCAAGGATAGCCCGCTTCTCGGCATAAGCGCGCTCCAGTTGAAAAGCCATGTATATCTGCTCATCCCGCACTTCAAAGCCGGCCTCCGGCAGGATGTCATAAAAAACGTCCGCCACCCAGTCGCTTACCTGCGGAATATAGGGGCGGGAGGGATCATAATCAAAGGGGTACCGTTCCAACGTATGTATAGCCTCCATCTTGTTCGCGACTTCAAAAGAGGAGCCGAATGGAGCGTTTCGCGGCATGCCCGGTCTCCGAAGACATGCGCTCTCCCTCGCACCCAGCTCCTCCCGTGATTGAATCATCCCTTATTTTATCGATTTTCGCCCCGTCCATCAATGCCGATGTTGGCCGCGAGTCAACGCGCCGAGAGCAGCGCGGACTCCCGCCTCGGCGCTTCGTTGCGCGTGACGACCGCACCGGAACCGCCGTACATATCGAGCTCGCCGTCGATCTCCAGCTTCAGCACGGTGACGTTCTCGTGGGCATCCTCCGGCCTCATTTGTATCCAGGCCGTTCCCGGTATGTTGAACCACGGCACGCCCCCGTGAATCTCGTGGGTCAGCTCCTTGCCGGAATGAAGCACCGTTATTTTATTGATTTTGTTCGATAAGCCCTTCAGGCATACGCTCTCCTTCGGATTATCGTACACGAACAGATACAATGTCTTGCGGTCCTTCGATACCGTGCTGCCGCCCAGGTAATAGCGGCTATGGATACCTTCGCCGGTGCCGTACACCGCTTCCTCACGGGTGCGGATCCATGCGCCCAATCCGAGCAAAATGTCCTCCTGGCGCTTGTCTATCGTGCCGTCTTCTCTCGGCCCGATATCAAGCAGCATATTGCCGCCCATCGTAATGCAGTCGCAGAACATGCAGATAATTTGATTCAAAGATTTATCATGATTGTCTGTCGGCACATATCCCCAGGAACGATTCATCGTCGTGCAGAATTCCCACGGCCCTTCCGGCCGCGTAATCGGAAGTCCCTGTTCCGGCGTCTTGTAGTCGCCAGCCCTTGAAGCCGCAAGTTGACGATCAGTTCAGGGTTGAACGATTTCAGATACGTCTTGAACGCGGGCAGATTCCACTGCTCGGCGCTTCGTTCCCAATCCCCGCCGAACCAATTTTGCACCACACGAAGTCCTCCCTTTGGCATTCTAGCAAAAACCCAACGTTATTATCTCATAGAACAGATGCAAAGACATGCAAGAAATCGTATAATAATCAAGGTGACCCACGGTTCATTTTCATGTTAACATAATGAAACTGTGATGAAATCCACACGTATTGTTAGGTAGTCATTGACACATCGTTAGTACAAGGGAGTGGAACAAAACGTGAGAAACCGATGGATTGCAGGCTGCCTCGTCGCAGCATTGCTCGGAACGGCGCTGGCGGGATGCAGCAGTCCTCCGGCCGAAGAGCCCGCGCAAGGGGCTCAGCAGGAGAAGGAAACCCCTGTTCAGGTGGCCGCTGTAGAGAAAGGCTCTCTCAGCCAGCACAATGAAATTATCGGGACGGCCAACCCGAGCAGAACCGTCGATATCATTCCGAAGCTGAACGGCGAACTGGTACGCTTGAATGTCAAGAAGGGCGACATCGTCTCCAAGGGGGCGACGCTCGGCATCATTGACGCGGATGATCTAGAAGTCCAGCTAAAGCTGGAGCAGTTCAGCCTGGAGCAGGCGCAAGATCAGTACAAGACACTGCATAACGCCCAAGCATCGGATCTTGAGCTGGATCAAGCGAAGCGCAGCATTGAACAGGCTCAGCTGCGCGTCAAGCAGGCCAGCAACAGGGTGGCGGATGCGACCTTGAAGGCCCCGATGAGCGGACAGGTTATTCGCGTGGCGGCGGAAGCGGGAGAATTCGTCACCTCAACCTCCCCGCTGTTCACGATCGTTTCCACCAATCCGGTGACGTTCTCGGCCAATGTCAGCGCGAATCAGATGCTGTTGCTGCAGAACCGGAAAGAGACGAAGGTCGAAGTGCCGGATGTGGGCAAAACCTTCACTGCCCGGATCACGTATCTGTCCCCCGTCGCCAATGAAGGCGGATTCTACGCGCTCGAGACGCAAGCGGACAATGCGAAGGGCGAGATCAAGCCCGGCATGACAGCGAAGTTCATCGTCGAGCAGGAAGTGTTGAAGGATGCCCTCCTCGTTCCTACGGAAGCGATCGTGGAGAAGAACGGCGCATCGTATGTGTTTGTCGTTAAAAATGGACGAGCCGTCGAAGAAGCCGTGGAAGTGCTGGAATCCCAATCCAAAATGACGGCGGTGAAAGGCAATCTCCAGGCGAATGATCAAATCGTCATCAAGGGACAAATGACCTTATCCGACGGCAATAAAGTGAAACTCATCGAGGGGGCGCGCTAACGTGAAAATTATTGACGTCTCCGTTAAGCGTCCGATCGGCGTCATGATGGTCGTGCTCGCGATTATCGCGCTCGGTCTGGTCAGTCTTCGCAACCTCGCGATCGACCTGTTCCCCAAAATCGACCTTCCGATCGCCGTCGTCGCGACCTCCTATCAAGGAGCGGCGCCCGAAGAGATCGAGAAGCTCATATCCAGGCCGATCGAAGCTTCCTTAAGCACGATCCAGGGAATTGATACCGTGTCCTCGCAGTCGGAGGCGAACTCCTCGCTCGTCATGCTGCAGTTCAAGACCGGTACCAACATGGACAATGCCTTGATCGACGTCAGGGAGAAGGTCGATCAGATCAAAGGAATGCTTCCCGAGGATGCCAATGATCCGTCCGTGCTCCGCTTCGACCCGAATCAGATGCCCATCATCACCCTGGGGCTGACGGGCGCTTCTCCGGAGAAGCTGCAGGAGATCGCGGACACGAATATCATTCCGTTCCTGGAACGGGAGAATGGCGTCGCCTCGGTATCCGTCGCCGGCGGCAAGACGCGGGAGATTCTCGTCGAGCTGAACCGGGCGAATCTCGCGCGCTACGGCATCGGGGCGTCGCAGGTCGTCCAGGCGATTAATGCCGAGAACAAATCCGCCGTTGCCGGCTCGGTGCCGAAGGGCGTGCAGGAACTGCACATTCGGGTCAAGGGAGAATATACATCCGTCGAAGATATCGGCCGGACGCTGATTCACCTGCCTGGCGGCGGACAGATTCAAGTCAGCGATATCGCCGATATTAACGATACCTTCAAGAAGCAGAGCTCGCTTACGCTGGTGGATGGAGCGCCTGCGCTCGTCCTGTCGGTGCAGCGCCAGTCGGACGCCAACACCGTCGCCGTCGCCGACAACGTCGACAAGGCGGTCAGCCGGCTTCAGGCGAATCTGCCGCACGGCATCGAGCTCAAGAAGGTCTCCGACACGTCGATATTTATCCGGCAGTCGATCGACAGCGTAGTCAGCAATATGTTGAGCGGCGGATTCCTGGCCGTGTTCATCCTGATTCTGTTCCTGCGTAGCATCCGCTCCACGTTCGTCATCGCGCTGTCGATGCCGATCGCGATTATCTCGACGTTCACGCTGATGTATTTTACAGGCCAGACGCTGAACATCATCTCCATGGGCGGACTCGCCCTTGGCATCGGCATGATGGTCGACAACTCGATTGTCATCCTGGAGAACATCTTCACCTACCGGCAGAAAGGGATGTCGATGAAGGACGCCGCGATCAAGGGCGCCTCCGAGTTGGCCTCGGCCGTTATCGCATCGACGACGACGACATTGGTCGTATTTCTGCCGATTGTATTCGTGCAGGGCTTGACCGCGGATATTTTCCGCCCGCTTGCACTGACGGTCTGCTTCTCGCTGATCGCTTCGCTCGTCGTGGCGATTACGCTGATTCCGACGCTGTCCTCCAAAATCGTGTCGCAGAAGAAAATCGTGCAATCCGAGAAGAAGGGCTGGTATCTCCGCTTCTTCGGCTCGTTCGTCTCCGGATACAAGCGCATTCTGAAGTGGGCGCTGGGACACCGCAAGACGACGGTGTTCGCTACGATCCTTCTGCTCGTGGGCAGCTTCTTCCTTGCTCCGTTCATCGGCATGGAATTCATGCCGGGCGGCGATCAGGGGCAGATTCAGATCAGCGTTCAGACGCCAAGCGGCACGAGTCTGGAGGAGACGAAGAAGGTGGCTGACGATGTGGCGGCCCTGTTGAAGCCGTATGAGAGCATCATCGAGACCGCCTCGGAGTCGATTGGCGGAGGCGGCCCATTCGGGGGCGGCGCCAATTCGGCTACCTTCACAATCCAGCTCATCCGGGCGACCGAACGCGATATGACGACGAAGGCGATGATGCAGGAGCTGACGGATGCGGTAAGCGATATCCCTGGAGCGGAGATTACCGTCTCCGCCATGGAATCCGGCCTCGGCGCGGGCTCGCCGATTCAGATCAAGCTGAATGGGCAGGAACAGGACGTGCTGGAAGAGGTCGCCGCACAGGTCGTCTGGCTCATTTCCGATATACAAGGGGTCTATAATGCGGATTCTTCGGCGGCCGAGGGCAATGCGGAGCTGAACATCTCGATCGACCGCAGCCTGGCCGCAACCTACGGCTTGTCCTATCAGCAGATCATGAACGAGATCTCGCTGGCGATGAACGGTCAGCTTGCGACCCAGTACCGCGAAGGCGGCAATGAATATGACGTGCGCGTCATCCTGCCGGAAGCGGAACGGGACAGCATCTCCGCCTTGAATGCGCTGACGATTCAATCGCAGACGGGCCAGTTAGTGCCGTTGTCCGCCGTCGCCCAATTCCAGCAGCTGCAGGGGCCGGTTATGATTCAACGGGAGAATCAGCAGCGGCAGATCAACGTAACGGCCGATCTGGCCGGAAGAGACTTGGGCAGCGTATCGGTCGAGATCGAACAAGCGCTGCAGAAGATGAACTTCCCGGAAGGATACACCTACTCGATGGGCGGCGAGACCGAAGAAATGATGAATTCATTCGCCGATCTGGCAATCGCGCTCGTCTTCTCCATCTTCCTCGTCTACGTCGTCATGGCGGTGCAGTTCGAATCGCTGCTGTATCCGTTCATTATTATGTTCTCGATGCCGACCATGTTCGTCGGAGTCCTTTTCGGTCTGTTCATTACCGGGACGCCGCTCAGCGTGACGGCCTTAATCGGAGTCATTATGCTGGCCGGGGTTGTCGTGAACAACGCGATCATTCTCGTCGATTATATCAACATCCAGCGCAGATACGGGCTGGATCGGCATGAGGCGATTATGCAGGGAGCCCCGAGCCGGCTGCGTCCGATATTCATGACGACATTGACTACCGTGCTCGGCTTGATACCACTCGCGCTGGGCATCGGGGAAGGCGCGGAGATGCAGGCGCCGCTGGCCATCGTTGTCATCTTCGGCCTCTGCTGCTCGACCATCTTTACCCTGCTGCTGGTGCCGGTCATGTATACGTACTTGGATGATTTCTCGAATTGGATCAAGCGCCTGTTCACGAGAAAGAACAAGACAGAAGCCGCGCATGAAGCAGCCGTATAACGAGAATTAACAAGTTAGCCAAGACACAAGACAGACAGCCTCCGTTCCGCCGCTCGGCAGGACGGAGGCTTTTTGCAGCGAGCCTATACATCAGAGCCGATTCCGCATTATATTATAGAAGCGGCAGGATGTTCATCGCGTGCCGTGGGATTTATTCCGGGATAGCCTCATTCGCGCAGGAGAGCCGATAGATCGGTTCAACGAGAAGAGCTGGACGATAACCGACTGGGGGTAGTGGCGTTGAGTTTTATGGATAAAATGAAGCTTGGCCTCAATCAAGTGAAGGATAAGGCGCAGCAGACCGTGGAGATTACGCGGATCAGCGCGCAGATTGCGGGGAAAAAGAAAGAAAAAACAACTCAGTTCGCCCTGCTCGGCGAACTGGTGCACGAAGCGTATGTCAAGCAGGAGTTGACGGAGCAGATGCCGCGCATCGAGAGCCTCTCGCAAACTATCCAGCGGCTGGAGGGAGACCTCGCGGCCTTGGAGAAGCAGCTGTACAAGGCCAAGGGCGAGAAACTATGCGGCTGCGGGGCCGTCATCGCGCAGGAATCCAGATTCTGCAACCACTGCGGGCAGGCGGTGCCGCTGGAGCCGGACGAGGTTATTCCGGCTTCCCGCCCCAGACGGGACGATCCTCCGATCGCCGTTAATTGCCCGCAGTGCGGAGCGCTGCTGATCGATGAAGCGGAGCGCTGCGTACTGTGCGGCGAGCCGTCGAAATAGCAAGGCGGCAGGGGCTGCACCATAAGCAGTATTAAGCTGCAGGGAGACAGCCCCCCCTGATTCTCAACGCTCGACTTGCCGAAAAGCTGCAATAATGCAGTTTTTCCTTATTACGTTTACTCCGCTACACAAATTCCTGCAAAACCGCATCAATTTCAGCCCGTGCACTAGATAGAAAGCAATAATCGGCGGAAAAGCTGCACTTGTCAGGCTGTTGAGAAAGAAGTTTTGAGTAGGAAAATGGATATTTCCACCATCCTGAAAACTGCACCATTTCCCTAGACACGCCCATCCGGCAGGCGAAATCCGCAAACTCCACGATTTTTCCAGGCACGCCGATTCGGTAAGCGAAATCCTGCAGAAATACAGCAATTCGATATGGACGACGATTCCAGAAAGGGAATCCTGCAAAATTACAGGAATTTCCCCCGTTTCGCTTCGGTTTGAAGCAAAAGGGCCTAAAATGATGTAGATTTGCAGCAATTCCTCGGGATGGGGACTCATTAAGCCGAAATTCCTGTAAAATAGCAGCAATTTCCTCCGCACGTCCAAGCCCCAGGAGGCAACGATGCTTCCAGCAGGCCGATA
>OGSV01000188.1_pt1 | contig 48195 bp, 46 predicted proteins | sample 1574221 | NCBI WGS metagenome assembly OGSV01 (sample SAMN03295823, study PRJEB24534) | human gut metagenome | isolation source: fecal sample 4 from infant 3 | host: Homo sapiens | place: USA: Pittsburgh, PA | collected 2014-07 | reverse complement strand
CAAACTCATGGCGCGCAGCAAAACGTAGTGCCAAGCAACTTCCAGCCAAGCGGCCAGACGCAAAGCATTACGGCGCAAACCCATGGCGCGCAGCAAAACGTAGTGCCGAGCAACTTCCAACCAAGCGGCCAGACGCAGAGCATTACTTCGTCGCTGTCTTCCGGCGAATCGGCTTCCAGCGTTTCGGAGCTCGTGCGAAGCGTCCAATCCGACAACCAATTGGGGTAAAGACACGGCGGCTCTCCAGGGCCGCCTTTCTCTTTTATTTTGCATAAAAAATATTGCTTGACATTAGTAAGTAACATTCGCTATTATACTTACATAAAGTAAGTTCATGTTATTTAATGAGCGACAGTGCTGAGTCAACATCCACAATTCGATCATTGATAGCAAATTTGACGCAGAGGTGACAAACCGATGAAAAAAGTACTCGTTGTGAATTCCAATCCAAAACCGACGGAAATGTCTTATGGACTCCGTCTGGGAGAGCATTACCTGGCCGCGCTGCAAGCAAAAGGCGACGTTGCCATCGAACGCGTGAATCTGTATGAAGATACGATTCCTCTTATTGACGGCAGCGTGTTGGACAGCTGGGGGAAGGCCGCGAAAGGCGAAGCGCTGACTCCAGAGCAAACGAAAGTGCTCGGCCGCATGAACGAGATTCTGGAGCAATTCATTGCCGCCGATCTGATCGTATTCATTACGCCAATGTGGAACCTGAGCTATCCAACCATGCTGAAAGCTTATATCGATAACGTAATTATTGCTGGCCGCACGTTCAAGTATACGGCGGAAGGCCCTCAAGGCCTGCTTCAAGGCAAACGGGTCGTGCATATCGAAGCGCGCGGGGGCTTCTATTCCGAAGGACCGGCACAGGCGTTCCAATTCACGAATTCGTATCTGAAAGCCGTGATGGCATTTATCGGAATTACGGAATATGAAAATATTGTGGTGGAAGGCATGAACGCGGTTCCGGATCGGGCCGAAGAATTGCTGGAAAACGCCAAGCGCGCGGCGGAACAAAGCGTGGAGCGCTTCTCCGCTTCCGTGTAACAAGCGAAAAGGATTTTTTCCCTGTCTAGGATTTATAGAGTTTTTCCCGGGCCGGCTCTTCCGAGAGCCGGTCTTTTTCTGTTGTCCGGCCTTTGTCCGGTGTCACCAAATAGGCGTATGCACATATGATGAGGATATCGAAAGAAAGGAGGGGAGCGCACGAAGATGGCGGTCATCAAAGCAAACTCCGAAGACGTGAGGCTGCTGGCTCAGCTGCTGCGGGCCGAAGCGGAAGGCGAAGGAGAACTCGGCATGCTGATGGTCGGCAATGTCGGAGTGAATCGCATTTTAGTGGATTGCCTTGATTTTGCAAACGTGCGAAATATGAGGGACATGGTCTTTCAGAGTCCAGGGGGATTCGAATCGACGCAGAAAAGCTATTTCTACCAGAGGCCGCGTGAATCCGAAATCCGTCTGGCCAGACGTGCCGTCAATGGGGAACGCACCTGGCCCGCTACTTACGCGCTGTGGTTCTTCCGTCCGGAGGGAGAATGTCCGGCAACCTGGTACAATCAGCCGAATTCCGGGCGGTTCAAGGCCCATTGCTTCTTTGCTCCGTCTGGCGACGATTGCCCGGATGTGTACCGGTAAATCTCCATCCTGCAGTGTCTGTTAAGCATGACCATCGCTTGTGACACAACAAATAAAAAGCCGTAAAGGCTAAGAAGGAGAGAGTGCAAGATGAGTTACAGCTATTCCATGTATGGATATTCCAACCCAATGGCGTACCAGCCGCAATCTTGGGGCGGATCCTGGGGCGGATCGAAATGTATGGCCCCTCCGACACCGACCCCGTATATGGGTGGCCCGACAACATCCGGTTACATGGTGCCGCAGCAGGTGCAGGGCGCTGCCGCTCCGCCTGCGGTGCCAAGCGGCAGTCCGATGACGCCAAGCGGAACAGTCGCGCCGACGCCGCCTCAATTATTTGAGCAGTCCTACATCGAGAACATTTTCCGGCTGAACTTGGGCAAAATCGGCACCTTCTACATGACCTACGAGAACAACTCCCAATGGAACGCGAAGGTGTTCCGCGGCGTCCTCGAGGCCGCGGGACGGGATCATATTATCATTAGCGATCCAAATACAGGGCAGCGCATCGTTATGCTCATGGTCAACTTCGATTATGCGACCTTCGATGAGCCGTTGAATTATCAATATCCAGGCGTGACGCCGCGCCTGCAGGACGAGGCGTAATCGTGACTCCAGGCCGCTTCCAATGGATGCGGCTATTTTTTCCGGGACGGGCTTGTCCGGAGAGCGGCCAGGCGGACAGATTGGATTCAGCGGCGTTCGGGTAATATGGGACAGGGTTTGATTTGGTGCGCGGAATGGGGCTATACTAGATAGAGAAAAAGCCATCGCGCAGTATCTGTATGGATTCAATTTTTGCTATGAGGAGGTTGTTAATGTGATCGTTACTTTGAATAATGGTGTGCGCATGCCGCAGCTTGGCCTGGGGGTATGGCGCGTAGAAGAAGGACAGCAAGTCAAAGAATCGGTCAAGACGGCGCTCGACATTGGATACCGCCTCATTGATACGGCAGCGATCTATCAGAACGAAGCAGGCGTAGGCGAGGGAATGCGCGAGTCCGGCGTGAAGCGGGAAGATATTTTCCTCACGACCAAAGTATGGAATTCCGATCAAGGCTACGACGAGACGCTGCGGGCGTTCGAGACCAGTCTGCAAAAGCTGGGTACCGACTATGTCGATCTGTATCTGATTCATTGGCCGGTGCCTGCGAATGATAAGTATGTCGATACATACAAGGCGTTGGAAAAATTGTACGCCGACGGCCGCGTGCGGGCGATTGGCGTATCGAACTTCCATATCCCGCATCTGGAGCGGATTTTGCGGGAGTGCAGCGTGAAGCCGGCCGTCAACCAGGTAGAATGCCATCCGCGCCTGGCTCAGAACGAGCTGCGTGAATTCTGCAAGCGCAATGAGATTGTGTTGGAGGCTTGGAGCCCGCTGATGCAGGGCGGCGATATATTGACGAACGAGACGATCGGCGCCATTGCCGGCCGGCATGGGAAGACGCCTGCGCAGACGGTGATCCGCTGGCATTTGCAGAAGGGCAACATCGTTATTCCGAAATCGGTCACGCCATCCCGCATCCGGGAAAACTTCGATGTATTCGACTTCGAGCTCACGGAAGAAGAAATGACCGACATCAACGGGTTGAATCAGGATAAGCGCGTCGGTCCGAATCCGGACGAATTCAATAACGCGTAAAGACAGCGGATATATGCGGGACCTGTGTCCCGGAGACAGGGAACCGTCCGGCAGATGCCGGGCGGTTCTTGCTTGTGCGTGAAGAACGGGGAACCGGGAACAGGCACACTGCTCCTTCACGCCGAGCAAATAAGAGGCAATCATGTCGATGGTCTCCGCCTTGATCCGCTCGGATGAGACGGGCAGCGCGGAGAACACGATCGTGTCCGCGAGCCTGTCCAGCGTCTCGAATATGACAAACGGCGCAGCTTCGCTATCCGTGACGCGCAGCTGGTCCCGTGTCAGGTTCAAATACTCCAATGCAAGCTCCGGCCCAGTTCGTATTGTTCATTTTGTTGGCTGGGGCAAAACATCCGGCTCGTACGGCCGCACGCTGCCCGGGGCACCGCCCCGGCTCACTCCTTCGGCAGCTGCAGCCGGGCGAGCGCCGCGAACGGATTCGCATCCGCATCGGCTTCCGGCTCGTCCCGATAGACGACGGCGCTCTCATAGCTCGGATGCTCCTGGACTTCATTTCGCTGAAGCTGGATATGATCGATCATATGGATGTAGATGAGCGCCGTATTGTATGCGTCATCGAGCGCCCGGTGCTGCGTGCCGACGAACGGAACCTGCAGCGTGTCAAGCGCGGTCTTCAGTCCGACCTGCTGGTGGCTCCCCCGGTTCATGACCTGGGACACCGGCTTCTGCAAATTGTTGTGGTTACGCAGCCAGTGGAGCGGAATGCGCTTCATGCGGCACTCCTTCAGGAACTGGGCTTTGTCGTCCGGTCCCCAGGAGCAGAGCGCGTAATCCTCCGTATCAATCCAGGCGACGAATTGATCCAGCACATCCTGCAGGACGGGAGAAGCGTTGACGTCTTCCTGGCGGATGCCCGTGAAATTGACCGTATCCTGCGACAGCTTGGGGGAGAGCGTCGGCTTGACGAAGGCCTGGAATGTGTCGACGATGGCGGCCTTGCCGTCCTGCTCCGCTACTTTTACCGCACCGATCTCGATAATCTCCGCGAATTCCCCTTTTTTCCGCTTTACGGTCATTTCCAGGTCATAGATGATGGCTAACATGGGCTTACTCCTGTTCTGTTCATTTAGTCTCTCTGTATTTTACCATAAAAGACAAGACAGGTTGGAAGGAACTACTTGGATGGGAGGGACGAGGGGAAGGAATCGGCGCGGCACGGAACCGCCGCCTCTGCCGTTGAGGGGCAAAGACGGCGGTCTATTGCTTAGACAGCGGTAAAGCGGTAAAGGATGCTGCAGAAATCCTGCTCCATCTGCGGCAGATGAATCCCTGCGTACATGAGTTCATCGCCGCCGTACATGCGGCCGGTCTGTTCCAAGCGGTACATGGTATCCGGACAAAGACCTCGCAGCTTGATGCGGCCGATCGCCGGGTTCGGCCCGGCGAGCACGCGGAAATGGCCTAGCAGCGCCTCCTTGCGATCCGCGGAGACGAACATCCATGCCGTCACGGCGCTGGTGAACGGACTGGAGAGGCGGTACATGTCCCCCTGCTGCACGAGAGCGCGCACCGATTTATAGAACGCCACCTGTGCCTTGACCTCCGTCTTCTCCGCCTCCGTGAACTTCGTCAGATCGAGCTCATAGCCCAGGTTCCCCGACATCGCGACATGTCCTCTCATCTCCAGGGAGGTAACGCGCCCGATCTGATGGTTAGGGACGGCCGATACATGCGCCCCCATGGCGCTGACCGGGTAGACGAGGCTGGTGCCGTATTGAATCTTCAGGCGCTCGACGGCATCGGTGTTGTCGCTTGTCCATGTCTGCGGCATGTAGAAGAGCATCCCCGGGTCGAAGCGGCCGCCGCCGCCGGAGCAGCTCTCGAACAGCACCTCCGGAAAGGCGGAGGTGACCTGCTCCATGACGCGGTACACGCCCAGCATGTAGCGGTGCGCCGTCTCCCGCTGCCGCTCGGGCGGCAGGGCGGCGGAGCCGATCTCCGTCATGTTGCGGTTCATATCCCATTTGACATAGGCGATCGGGGCGCTCGACAAAACACTGGTGAGCATGTCCGCAACCGCACGGCACACGTCCTCCCGGGAGAAATCCAGAATAAGCTGCGAGCGCGCCTGCGTCCGTCTCCGCTCCGGGACATGCAGGCACCAATCCGGATGGGCACGGTACAGATCGCTGTCCGGGGAGATCATTTCCGGTTCGAACCAGAGGCCGAACCGAACCCCCTGCGCATTAACCCGCTTCGCGACATCCGCCAATCCGCCCGGAAGCTTCTCCGCGTTCACGAACCAGTCGCCCAGAGAGCTGCGGTCATCATTGCGCTTCCCGAACCAGCCGTCGTCCAGCACGAGCAGCTCGATTCCCAGTTCAGCGGCGCTGCCGGCCAATGCTTCGATCTTGTCTGCCGTAAAGTCGAAGTAAGTGGCCTCCCAGTTGTTGACGAGCACCGGCCGTTCCCGATCGCGGTACCGGCCGCGGCAGAGCCGGGTGCGGTACAGCCGGTGATAGGTCCGGGACATCCCGCCCAGCCCGGCGGCTGAATATACCATGACCGCTTCCGGCGTCTGGAATGATTCGCCCGGCTCCAGCAGCCATTCGAAGTCGAACGGATTCAATCCCATCGAGACGCGCGTCGAACGGAATTGATCGACTTCCGCCTGGGCGAGGAAGCTTCCGCTGTAGACGAGGCTGAAGCCGTACACTTCGCCGTGCTCTTCATCCGCTCCCCGTGACAGCAGCGCAATGAACGGGTTGTGCTGATGGCTGCTTGAGCCGCGGCGGCTCTCGACCGATTGCATGCCGGCCGCCAGCGGGTGCCGCTCGATATGGCGCTCCCGCGCCCAGGCGCCCGGCAGGCGGAGCAGGTCGAATTCCGCATGCGGGAAATCGACGCTCATGCTGAGCGCCCGCTGGAGCCTCATCGCCGCGCTGCCCGCATTCCGGAAGCAGACGGAACGCGCAATGGCGTCATGCTCCGCGAATACGGTATACCGCAGTAGCGCCTGCAGGCCCGTGACCGCATCCTCCAGCTCGACCTCCAGGGTCATCGCTTCTTCATCGGCCTCGGCATAGGTCGCGGGCAGCCCTTCCAGAGCCGGCTTCCCGCTGACAATCGCATGGCGCCGGTACATCAGCTCGGACGCCGTTCCCCCATGGGCCTGCCGCGCTTCATAGGCGGGGTGCCGGAAATCGCCGCAGCCATACCCCGGCAGCTCTTGGGGAAGCGTATCGGGCGAGAATGAGCGGTCATGCGGATCCGGATTCGGATGGAACGAGCATCGCTCCACATAAGGGATTCGCTCCAGGGCGTGAATTCCTCTCAGCTTGCGCCCCCAATAGATATGGGCGAGATAGCCGCCCTTCACCACTTGCATGATGTAGCTTGTCTTCGGCGTCTGCAGGTGAAAGAGCTGCTCCGCCTCGTTGTAGTCAATCTTCAATGTGATCCCTCCCATGACGTAATAGCCGGCTTCTGCATATTTTGGAGCTTCCGTTTTTTCTTATATTCGGAGGGAGAGCATCCCTCAAATTCGAAGAAGCACTTCGTAAAGTGTCTTGTGCTGAAATACCCGACTTGCTCGGCAACCTGCTGCACCTGCAGCGACGGGTCGGCAAGAAGCTGCTTTGCCCGCATCATCCGCAGCCGCATCACGTATTTCACGAACGTCGTGCCCGTTGTCTGATGGAATAACGTGCTCAAATAGTTGGGCGTGACATGAAAGTCCCGGGCCAGCTCCGTCAACGTAATCTCGCTCGCATAATGCTGCTCCAGATAGGAGATGACCTGCTCAATCATCGTGGAGCCGCAATCCTTGGAAGCATGGTGCGGCAGCAGGCTGTCTCCGGCCTCGTGAAGCGCCTCTATCCAGTTCTCGCTGCAGATGTCAATCCGCCGGTTCATCGTGACGGATGCATAGTCCCCAATCGATTGCGCGACGGACGGGGAGCAGGCGGACAAGCGCTCCGCATGGAACAGCTGCCACAGCCGATCGGCGGTCTTCATATAGGACAAGTAGTGACGGCCCTGATAGGCCGCGCTCAGATCGAGCCACAGCCGGCTGAATTCTGCCAGATTCCCAGCCTGCGCTCCGATCAGCAGTTCCTTGCTCCAGTGCCTGCCTATCCCCCTTATGACGCGCAAGGGAGCGAAGCGGGCACATTCGTTCAATTCGTGCCGCAGCTCCTGCAGCGAGGCGCATATTCCGGTAGAGAACAGCGTCACGGTCACCGCAGCCTGCGCGCCGCTTGCCGTCTGCGCCTCATCCTCCAGCTCGCGCAGCAGCCTGCGCATCGCCCGGCTTCCTTCCTGCTCCCGCTCCGGCAGCCAGGCGCCGATAAGAGCCATATGGCCATGGGGGAGCAGGAACAGCGCCGGATAGAAGGATTCGGACACGAGCGCTTCCATCTTCAGGCGCAGCCGGGAGAAGTACTGCTGATGGAATGCTCTCTCCTGTTCCTTCAGGCCGCTGTCGATCGCGAACGAGATGCCCATATACTGCGCCTGCTCGATAAACGGATCATGGCATGACGAGTGTGGATCGACCCAGCCCGAGAAGGCCGCGTTCAAGTTGCTCTCGAACTGCTTATACAGCAGGCTGCGCTGCTCCCGGACGATCCCGGCGACCCGCAGCAGCGCCTGTTCCAACTCCTTGGCGCTGGACGGCTTCAGCAAATAATCCGCCGCTCCCAGCTTGACTGATTCCCGGGCGCTGTCGAAGTCCGAGAATCCGGTCAAAATAATCCACTGCGTCAATGGAGAAAGAGCTTTTCCGCGGCGCATCGCTTCCAGCCCGCCCATCTCCGGCATTCTCAGATCGAGCAGCACGATGTCGGGCCTGCAGTCCGGCAGCAGTTCAAGCAGATCCTCTCCGCTCTCCGCTTCCCCGCATATGCCGAACGGGTGCGGCATCTCCTGAATCATGCTCACCAGCGTCATGCGTACCAAATATTCATCATCGGCAATCAGAACTTTCATGGACTCACTTCTTCCTTGCGGATTTGAATCGTAATGCTCGTGCCCTCGTCCACCGCGCTCTGAACGGCAAAGGCTGCCGACGGATAGAGGAGGCGCAATCGTTCCTTCGTATTGGCCAGCCCGACCGCATTCGGCCGGACGGCCGCTTCATCGAAGCCCTTCCCGGTATCCTTCATCGCAATCGAGAGCCAGGGGTCCCCGTCGACCGATACCTCCACGGCCTGCACTTGCAGAAAAGCCGGGCGCCTGAGCGGCTCGATGCCATGAATGATGGCGTTCTCAACGAGCGGCTGCAGCAGCAGCTTCGGAATCATGGCATCTCCGACGGCTTCGTCATGTTCAATGCGGAAGGTGAACTTGTTCCCGAAGCGCAACTGCTGCAGCTCGCAATAGCGCTGCAAAAAATCGAATTCCTCCCGAAGCGTGCTCTTGGGCCGGTCCTCCAGCGTATACCGCAGCATCCGGCTGAGCGAGACGATGGCTTCTTCCAGCACATCCCGCTTGTTCATCCGGTTCAGGCCGATAAATCCATTTAACGTATTGTAGAGAAAATGCGGCTGAATCTGCGACTGGAGCGCGCGATATTCCGCTTCCTTCAACTGCAGCTTGGCGATATATTCGCGCTTGACCATGTCGCTGATTTGATCAGCCATCGTGTTATAGGCGAGCGACAGTTCATGGATTTCGCCCGTCCCGTTCCTCACCTCGATGCGCGACTGCCAGTCTCCGCGCCGGAAGCGGTTCATCGCGGCGAGCAGCTTGTGGTACGGGTTGATGATCCAGCGCGACAGCAGCTTGAACAGCAGGAATGTCGCCGCGATTCCGGCAATGGCGAACAAGCCGCCGACGATATAGAACCAGCGGATATTGTTCTTTAATTCCGTCTTGGACAGCAGCACGACGATGCTCCAACCCGAGCTGCTCATCTGCTTGGCGATCTTGACATAGGAGTCGCGCTCGCCCTCGACCATGTCGCCCGGCTGCACCGCTTGAAGCTGGATCTTCTCCGACAGCGGATGATTGGAGAAGATCAATTGATTGTCCTGGTCATAGATGCTGACAATCGAAGATACGTCGAATTCGATGTCCTTGACCAGATGATTGATGATGGACAGATCCGCGTCCGCCATCAGCACGGCCAACGGCTGCCGCGAGTCCGGATCCTGGATCAGCCGGGCGACGGAGAACGCATGCGATACGGCCGGGTTCGTCACGTAGTAGCGCGGATGCGGGCTAATGAAGACCGTCTTGCCGTCGGCTTCGACCGCCTTCTTGTACCAGGATTGCTTCCGGAAGGAATAATTTTCGGTAATCTGCCCTCCTTGCGAGGAGGGGAGCATATAGGTCGAGCCGTCCAACGGCAGCAGCACGATGCCCAGAATATCGCTGCGCAGATTGCGCATCAAGTTCGGCAACCCGTTGCGCAGCGCGCGTTCCGACAGCAGCTTCGTATAATCGTCCACGGTGCTGTAGCGGGAGCTCGCTTTTAATTTTAGCGCGTTCATCACTTCGTCGCTCAAGTAGGGGGTAATGGTCAGCCGCACCAGATCATCGAGATACGTTTCCATATTTTTCGACAGCGATTCCAAAATGGTCTCTGTCTGCTTCGAGGTTCGCTCGGTAATAACGTTATAGAAATAGGAGGGCATCACATACACGATGACAAGCATCGGAATCATCAGGATGATGAAATACAGCACAAGCAGCTTTGAGCGAAGCGAATGCAATTTCTGCGAAATCATGATGCCCTCCCTTATTGTTGCGGTGCGAATGCGAACCGGTAACTTGGTTTATCCTTTGACGGCGCCTGAAGACAGGCCGTGTATGAACTGCTTCTGCAGCGCCAAGTAGACCAATGTAATCGGCAGCGCTCCCATCAGCGATCCGGCGGCGACCCAACCGATATTGCTGTTGTATTGTCCGAAAAATTTCGCCAACGACACCGTGATGGTTCGCACTTCTGTTTTTTCCAGGAAAAATACCGAGAACTGATAGTCATTCCAAATCGCGACGCCCGCCAAAATAATGACGGTGGCTGTCACCGGCTTCAGCAGCGGCATAATCAGCCGGAAAAACAGCCCGACTCGGCTGGAGCCGTCGATCATGCCCGCCTCATCCAGATCCTTCGGGATGGTGCCAATGAACCCGGTAAATAAAAAGATGGTGATCGGCAGGTTGAATGTCACGTGAATCAAAATAATTCCCCAGTACGTATTCAAGGCATGAATATCGACATAGAAGCGGTACAAGGGGACCAAAATGGCCAGCGGCGGCACAATGAGCACCGAGATGAACAGCATGTACATGAACTTGTTCCATTTCGTCTGATGCCGGGCCAGCGGATAGGCGGCCAGCGAGCCGATCGCGACGACGAGCACGACAGCGATGCCGGTGATCAGGATATTATTGATGAACGCTCTCCCAAGATTCGCTTCATTCCAGGCGTTCACGAAGTTGTCGAGGTAGACATACCCCGGAAAGGCCCATTTGGAAGACAGATCGTCGGCCGCCTTGAAGGAACTGGTCAATAAAATATAAAACGGAATGGTATGGAGCGCAATGACAATCATCGAACCGATGGCGATCAGCCATTTTTTGTATGCCTTCATTATTGCTGCATCTCCTTTCTTCGCAGGAAGTACAGCGCAGACATGCTGATGACGGAGATGATGACGAACATCAGGTTGCCGAGCGAAGCCGCATACCCCGCGTCTTGTCTGGAGAAATACAGGTGATACATCAAGGTGGACAGCGAGGAGGACGCATAGCCCGGTCCGCCGTTCGTCATGGCGATAATGACATCGAACAGCTTCAGTCCGCCGATAAGATTGAGCACGACGTTGATCGTAATCGATGGCGCAAGCAGCGGCAGCGTAATGTTGCGGAACTGCTTGAGCGAGGAGGCGCCGTCGATCTGAGCCGCTTCGTAGTACTCCTTCGAGATCGACTGCAGGCCGGCTAAATAGATCACCATGGCAATCCCCATGTATTGGAATGTATTGACAAACGTAATAATCCATACGTTAATATCCGCATTCGCCAATAAATTGATCGGCTCGTCCCGGAACCATAAAATCATATCGTTCAAGGCGCCTCCGTCATATTGGAACACAAAATACCAAATGTAGCCCATGATGAGCGGGCTGATAATGACCGGTAAATAAACGATGGTCCGGATGAGCCCTTTGGCCCGTATCGAGCGGTTCAAATATAAAGCGTACAGCAGGCCGAGTATATTTTGCAGCACCGTGCTGCCGACGCCGTAAATGATCGTGTTTTTCATGACGTTGACAATCTGCGGATCGGAGAACATGCGGCGATAGTTCTCGAAGCCGATCCAGCGGAAATCTTGGGAGTAGCCGTCCCAGTTCGTAAACGAGATCTGAATTCCCTTCATAAAAGGATAAAAGACAAAGGCGGCAAACAGCGCCAAGGCGGGAATATAAAAGAGATTCAGCACGCTGCCGGACGCCCGTTTTCTGTTCGTATTCATCGTTTCTCACTCCTGACCTCTCATAGAGAGAGGGCTTGCTCGTATGAACAAGGCCCTCTTCTGCTGCGCGAGTCGTCTATCTATCTGTTGCGCAATCGCTCTACTTCCTGCTTCATCACTTCGGAATATTGTTCCGGCGTGATGCGATCCGCCAGAAGCTCCGTGCCCTGCTTGCACAAGACGTCCCACATTCCGCTCGGCAAATACACGCGGTCGAAGTAAGGGAATACGCGTACATCCTTGTACTGCTCATAATAAGGCGAGAATTCGTGCTTCGCATCAACGCCCTTGAGGCCCGGAGGAAGCATGGTGACATTCGCGATTTTGCTCATGTTCTCCGGCTTGGCGAAGAAGGCAAGCAATTTTTTCGCTTCTTCCATATTCTGTGTGTCTTTCCATACGCCCATCGTAAAGCGCTCGCCGCCCGAGAAGCTCGGTTCGTCGCCGGCAACCAGCGCAGGTACAGGCATATAGCCGATCTTCATATCTTGGTTCATTTTGCGCACTTCTTCGGCAAAGCTCGGATTGACCATGACGAAGGCGACTTTGCCTTCCGCGAACTGTCGGGAGGCATCGCTGTATTTTGCCGTAATGACGTCTTTATTGATATAGCCCTTCTTGTGCATCTCCTGGAATTTTTCCGGGAGCGGCGTCCATTTCGTCCAGTCGAAGGTTCCGTTCAGGAGCGCTTCCTTCTCATTCTGCTCCGGGCTGATGAGGAGCGGGGTCGCCATCAGATCGAAGTACTGGCCGATCGTCCAGTCGTCGATGCCGGAGAAGTGGAAAGGCACCGTCTCGCCGTTCGTCTCCTTCACGATCTTCTCGGCCGCCGCCATCAGCTCGTCGAACGTGGACGGCACGGGAATATTCAATCGCTCCAGCAGGTCGGCGTTGTAGGTGAAGCCGTCCTTGGCTTCGCTCAGCACCAGCGCATATACTTTGCCGTCCTTGTCTGTGACGACGTCCTTGATCGTGTCCGTGAGCTGAGGAACCCATGGTTCATCGCGCAGATCGGCCAAGTAATTGCCGTAGCGCACCTGCGCCCAGCCATGCGTATCGAAGATATCCGGCATTTCATTCGCCGCCATTTTGACCTTCAAAATATTATCATGCTCCGAGCCGGGGAATTGCAGGTCGACTTCGATGTCCGGATTTTCTTCTTCAAATGCGGCCACGATGTCTTTGTATGCGCGTTGAACCACCGGATCGTTCACACTGCTGTCGACCGTGATTTTCGTGGATGCCGAGGTGTTCTTTTTGGCCGTTTCGGTGTCGGTTGCCGTATCTCCCGAGCGGCTGGAGCAGCCGGCCAGCAGCATAATGGCCGCCAGGGCGATGGCTGCCCCTTTCATGAATCTGGTTTTCATGTGATTGAGACCTCCTAGTTGTAAGCGTTGCCACCATTCTATCAACTTCTCATTTTGGCCGATACGACCTAATCTACGATGAAAGCGCTCTTTTTTAAACAAGAACCCATATAATGGCATGGATGCGATGCGGTCTGTACCTGCGGTTCGAAGTGGCTAATGATTGCGTTGTCCGCGAATCCGGTTCAACACGGCGGTTGGCGGGCATGCCGCTGCTATTCGGCGAGCAAAGCCTCATGATAGCAGAAGCCGATGGAAGCAAGCTGCCGGATCGGCTCCAAAAGGATTGACATTGTCCGTATTCCTCATTACAATGATCGTGCAGAAACGTTCGGCTCAGCAACCAAACTCAGTCCAATGGATTGAGCGGCGAAATTTTGCGGAGGCGTGCACGGGCTACCGCTTCGTGAGCGCATCTGGTTTCGTTCGCCCCCTGTCAAGCGACAGGGGGTTTTTTGCGTGGATTTACGGTTTTACTCAACCAGAAGGGAGCGTAAAGGGCAATGAAATTATTTCGTTATGCGCTGCTGGTCTTCATCGGCGCATGCAGCTATGGGACATTATCCTCGATTATGAAGCTTGGGATAAGAGAGGGGTATACCGTGCCCCAGATTATCGGGAGCCAGTATTTCTTCGGATGGCTGCTTCTGGCCGCCGCCGCGCTTCTGTTCTCCCGGCGCCGTGTGAGCGGGAAGCAGGTGCTGGCGCTGCTCGTTTGCGGCTTATCGGTGAGCTGCACCTCGATTTCCTACGGGATCGCAGTTGAACAGCTGCCTGCTTCGATCGCCGTCGTATTCTTGTTCCAATTCACATGGATCGGCGTCTTGCTGGAGGCGCTTCTCAACCGGACGTGGCCGGATCGGGCCAAGCTCCTCTCTGTCCTGATTCTGCTCGTTGGCACGGTGCTTGCGGGGGGGCTCGCCGACCACGGCTTGTCCGGGTTAACGGCGAAGGGCGCGATCTTCGGCCTTATCTCCGCCGTATCATTCGCCTTCTATATTATGGTGAACGGGCGTGTCGCGACCGATATGCCCATCTTGAACAAGAGCCTGTCGCTGACCACCGGAGCGGCGGCCAGCCTGTTCCTCGTGTTCCCGCCCACCTTCCTCGCCGACGGCGCGCTTGCGGCCGGCTTATGGAAATATGGCCTTGTCATGGGGCTGCTGGGCGTGCTCGTTCCCGGCGTCTTTTTCGGTCTTGGCGTGCCGAAGATCGGCCCCGGTCTCGGCACGATTCTGGGAGCGGCCGAGCTGCCCGCCGCCGTCATCATGTCCGTCACCGTGATGCAGGAGCAGGTGAGCTGGCTCCAATGGGCGGGGATCGCGTTGATCTTCGCGGGCATCTGTCTGCCGCAGTTGGCTTATGTGCGGCAGGAGCGGCATCGGCACGCCGGGGCGCGGGCGCTGTAGCTTGCCGGCCCGGACAATGCGGCCGCTGGGGAAGGCGCGAGCGCTGGAGAATTTGCAGCCAGCGACGGAGAATCCGGAGCCGGCGTGGGACAGGCCGGGAGCGCGGGCTCCCGGTTTTTTGTGCGCATGGCGGAACGGATGCGCTTGGCTGCGCCGTTTGAGGGCCCGGCTTGATGGGGTGACGGGCGAGAGCAGGCGGTGATGACGGTACACCGGCTTAACTTGATGAAGGGAACGTGTCTGGAAGCAGCTTCCGTGCGCCGCGCGATCATGCAAGTGTTTAGAGTAAGGGATCGTGGATCATGAGGTAGCTTGCTTGGTACGCCGAATGATGGATGGTGGGTCTTGAGGTAGCTTGGTACGCCGGAAGATGGATGGTGGATCTTAAGGTAGCTTTGGTGAGTCGAATGATGGATGGTGGGTCTTGAGGTAGCTGGTAAGCCGGAAGATGGATGGTGGGTCTTGAGGTAGCTTGGTACGCCGGAAGATGGATGGTGGGTCTTGAGGTGCTTGGTAAGCCGGAAGATGGATGGTGGATCCTAAGGTAGCTTTGGTACGCCGGAAGATGGATGGTGGATCTTAAGGTAGCTTTGGTGAGCCGAATGATGGATCGTGGATTTTAAGGTAGCTTTGGTGAGCCGGAAGATGGATGGTGGATCTTGAGGTAGCTTGGTAAGCCGGAAGATGGATGCTGGATCTTGAGGTAGCTTTGGTGAGCCGAATGATGGATGGTGGGTCTTGAGGTAGCTTTGGTGAGTCGAATGATGGATGGTGGGTCTTGAGGTAGCTGATTGATAATGCACGGGCCTTGTAGGGCTTCGGGATACCCAAGAAAGTGTTCTAACTAGCTTCGGTGCGCTCAAAGCTGGTGAATAAACGGTGAGATGTGATCTCGGAGGCAGATTGGAGGGGGACCGATAACTCATTCGGTATGCGTCTCTATAATGCTTCTGTAAAAGTGAATCCTGCAATTTTACAGTATTTTATTGCTTAAATGGAGATATAGTGAAAAGTTGCTGTAAAAATACAGGAAATATACTGCTTTGATGTAATTATAGAGGTATTTAGGAGAAAATGATGTATTTTTGCAGGATTTTTTTTCCGGGGCACGGGGCTGAGGTAAAAATCTTGCATTTTTCAGGCTGTTGGAAAACCCCTGTTTTTTGTAAAGGGGTAGCGAAGGTCCATTTTCCTCATCCAAACTTTGGCTCTTAGAGCGTTTTAAATCGATTTTTTTCTACCGGGAGAAGAGATCCACATCACAGGTGAAAAGTCCCATAGACTACTCAATGGCCTGATTTTACGGGATCCAACCGACCGCGTCGGATGCTGGGGGCATCATCGCCTTCAGGAAGCATTATCGGCCTGCTGGAAGCATCGTTGCCTCCTGGGGCTTGGACGTGCGGAGGAAATTGCTGCTATTTTACAGGAATTTCGGCTTAATGAGTCCACATCCCGAGGAATTGCTGCAAATCTACATCATTTTAGGCCCTTTTGCTTCAAGCCGAAGCGAAACGGGGAAAATTCCTGTAATTTTGCAGGATTCCCTTTCTGGAATCGTCGTCCATATCGAATTGCTGTATTTATGCAGGATTTCGCTTACTGAATAGGAGCGTCTGGAGAAATCGTGGAGTTTTGCGGATTTCGCCTGCCGGATGGGCGTGTCTAGGGAAATGGTGCAGTTTTAAGTCCGGTAGAAATATCCATTTTCCTGTTCAAAACTTCTTTCTCAACAGCCTGAAAACTGCGTGCTGCGAGAGGCTTCATTCGCTTTCTTCTTTGATGTGACAGGCCCCCCGGTTTGATGCAACTTCGTTATCAACGTATCCCATTTGTTCAAATCTCCGAATCCTGAATGACGCCCGCTTTAACGTACTCGATGATCTTTCTGGCTTCCGCTTCCACTCGCTTCCTCCCGCTGTCATGCTGCCACCAATTATCCCGCCGGGTCGTCTCGTCGTCTACCGGACATAGTGAATACGAGATCCACTGCGGCAGGCATGTCTTCATCGTTAAATGAGTTCGTCTCTGCCAAGGACAAAAATACAATCTCCCGCCTCTTCTAGTCATCGATCCGTGAGGCTTCTCCGAATGTTATCCATCCGATCCCTCTTGCCAATACTTTCACCGGATAGCTTCGCGCTCGCTTCTGATTCGAGAAAAACCATTCCCGGCCTGTCTTGACGACAATGAACAGCCCGTGCTCATCTCCCGCCGGAGTCAGGCCTTCATCATCCGGTCTCCAGTTCGGCACCCCGATTTCATTCAAGGCCCGGACGAAGGGAATGACCTCATTGGCCACAATGCCGATTTCACTGACGCCCTTGATATCGCCGCTCCCGAACGGATGCGAGACCGCATTGGACAAATTGTGCCGGGCGATCAATTCGACAATATTGCCGGAAGGATCTTCAAAATAGACGGAGTGGGCATTCCAAGAGGTAAAAAACACTTCGTCCTCCCCGTCCTCCTGGATCAAACTCACTCGGGATTGAAGCCAGCTTTTGGCTTCGCGGAACTTATTCTCTGGGATGTTCATGGCAAAATGATAAAATGGGCGGGAAAACGCCGTCGTCGTCTGAAACGTTACCCGGGTCGCCCCCGCTTGTACGGCGAAGGAATCGTCCCGCTCCTCGACAAGCTCAAGCTCCAGCACATCGCGATAGAACGATTTCGTTTCCAACGGATTCTCCGTCAATAGGATGACGCGCTCCATAATCATTCCCTTTCCCTCCTTTTATCCAAAAAGTTGTTCTGAATTCTGACGGTCGAAACGGGTATGTATCCTCATCATATGATACCAAATGGATATAGCTTAAAATAGTAACAAAAAGAGCAAGACCAGAACTCAAAATGGTTCCCATTCTTGCTCACGCGATTTACCTGCACTCCGCCAAATACCGAATAAGGTCGCCGCGGCTAATCATTCCCGCCAATACCCCGTTTCTTTCCACGATGACTTTTTGCACCCGCTTATTGCCAAATAACGTGGCCACCTCTTCAATTTTAGAGTCAACGGGCACCGTTGCCACATCGCGAGCGGCAATTTCCATCACATTGCGTCCAGCCAAGCGCTGCCATTTCGAGCCGATCCCTTCCTCATCGATATAGACCGGCAGTGGCATATACATTTGGAACATCCAAAAATTAATGTCAAAATTTCGGATATATTCAATAACGTCCCGCTGACTGATTAACCCGGAGATCTCGTTGCGCTCGTTGACAACAGGCAGCGCGCTGACCCGATAAGCGGCAAATCGCTCGATCGCTTGCTCGACCGTATCGGTTTCCTTTACTTTGATGACCCGCCGAACCATAATATCGGAAGCTAACATCGCCAGCTCCTGCTCCCTTCTACACGTCTGTGCCTTCTATCAGTTTCTGTTCATAATATTCCACCAGGTCCCGCGAAAACCGCTTGATGCAATCTAGCTGTTCTGGCGAATATCGATCAAGAAACCGGAGAAAGCGATTCTCCTCCGCCTCATGCAAATGCTCGTGGAGGTCGAAGAGCCGCCTGCCTTTGGGAGTCAGGCGAAAATAGACTTCTTTTTTGTTGTCTTTGAGCTGGGTGCGCTTGACGAATCCTTCATCGAACAGCTTCGCTGTCATCTTCGTAATGCTTGCCTTCGACAGCTCCATTTTCTCTGCGATTGAAGTCGTATTGATTGGCTCATAACGGCCGATGCAGTCGATGACATGAACCATGGTGAAGTTGTAAGTCCCTTCGCTTAGTCCTTCTTCCATTGCTTTCCTGCGAAAAGTTGCGATTTCCCAGCTTTCTTCTTGCTCAATCAAGTGCATCATCTTCCAACGGAGATCATAAATTTGCTTTTTTGCTTGCTTGGAATGCTCCATTTCTGCAGTCCCCCTTTTCTCTCTATTCTTCTTTATCAAGGACGAAGTCATTTTATTTACCTAGGTAACAATATGGGTTTGCAGTAAAAAAATTGGGACCATGCTGCAAACGAACTTATTATAACTAACTTGATAATGATTATCAATATCATATGAGAAAAAAGGCTCTTTGCTATCCTAAAGAAAACAAAGAGCCCTGTCATATCGCCGACCCGGAAAACACTCCTTTTACCTTGCCGTTGCCGCAGCTTCCCGCATACTGCTCGTATACTTCACGAGGTACTCTATCCTTGCCGCTTCATCGTATTCGATATTCGGATCAATCGGGGTTGTTATTTGCTCGATCAACGAATCCCCGACAAAAATGCAATGGTGATTATAGCATTGCTCCTCATGCAGCACCTGATCGAGACAACTCCGAATATTGGAGGCCACTCCGGCGTTGGCGGGATGCATAATCCACCGGATTTCTTTCCAATCCAGTATTCCTTCCGCTGTTTTTACGGGTGTCGGATATGTATGTTCTTGCGGAATATCGGCCAAATACAAATAAAGCCCGCCAAAATCCCTTTTCTCCCCGGTTGTCCATGTAATTACGCCCTTAAAAGCAATGTCCAGATCTTCAAGCCCTGTTTCTTCCTTGATTTCCCGCAGCATGGAAGACCTTGGTTGTTCATTCTTCTCGATCTTGCCGCCAACTCCATTCCAGCAGCCCATCCATGCCGGATTTTCTCGATTCAGCAGCAATATTCTGCTTCCTTGCCTGATTAAGCATAACGTGTACTTCAGCATACTTTCTCCTCGCTATTGTCTGTCTTGGCCTGGCTCCGTCTATTCCGGACACTTCTGCCCGAATCCGCTTCGCCGGGCGCTGCTGGGTTCGAAGCGTGTGGAATCGCAACTTTCGGTGTGACCCGACAGCTATCCGATAAGCAGCCTTTCCTCCGGGTATCGGAATTTCCCTTTTGAAGATCGCTGCGATATCGCAAAGAATAATGTCAACGGTCCCAGCCTTCCTATGTACATGGTCATAATAATGATGGTTTTGCCAAGCGGAGACAACTCGGAAGTCAGCCCCATGGAAAGCCCTACGGTTCCGAAAGCCGAAGTCGCTTCGAATAGAACCTCCATGAAATCCTTCTGCAGACTGTGTTCGGTCAGAGTAAGCAGGAACGTCGACGTAAGGACGATGCTCAAAGAGACGACGATGACAGCGAGGGCCCGCAATATGAGCTCGTGCGGCAACCTTCTCTTCAAAATATTCAAATCTCCCTTTCCCTTCACGATCATGGCCACACTCAGATAAAGAACCGCGAATGTGCTTGTTTTGATGCCTCCTCCGGTCGAACCGGACGATGCGCCGATAAACATCAAAAAAATGATGAACAATTGTGAGGCGGTCATCATTCCTCCGATATCGATCGTATTGAAGCCGGCCGTTCGGGGAACGACCCCCTGGAAGTATCCTGCCCATAACCGTTCGCTCCACGATAAGTCTCCGAATGTTCGTGGATTGAAGCATTCAATAACGAATACGAACAGAAACCCCGCCAAGGAAAGAAGCCCCGTCGTAATCAAGACCACTTTGGTATTCAAGGACAGCGTTCTCCATCTGCGCTTATTCCAAATGTCCATGATAACCACGAAACCGATTCCGCCAAGAATAAAAAGCAGTGTAATCACAATATTGACAAGCGGATCGCCGACATATCGGGAGAGACTGTCAGACCATAAGGCAAACCCCGCATTATTAAAAGACGAAATGGAGTGGAAAATCCCATAGTAGATGGCGCGCTTCAGCCCCATCTCGCTAGACCACCGGGCAGCAAGCAGAGTGGCGGCGCATGCTTCGATAATAAATGCCGTCGTAAAGATGCCAAGCGATAATCGCACGACCCCTTGCATCGAGATCGAATTGGTGGATTGTTGGATCAGCAATCTTTCTTTAAGACTGATTTTTTTGCCGAGCAAAATAGCAACGAGAACCCCGAACGTCATGAAGCCCAGCCCTCCGATTTGAATCAGAGCCATAAGGACGATCTGTCCGAACAACGAAAAATCCGTACCGGTATCGAGGACCGCCAGCCCGGTTACGCACACTGCCGATGTAGAAGTAAACAGCGCGTCGAGAAAGCCGATGCTTATCCCGCTAGAGGCGGATACAGGCAGCGCCAACAAGATAGCGCCAATAAAAATAATTCCCGCAAAACCAATCATAATAATTCGCGGCGATGTGTATCGGGTATTTTGATTTTTTCCGTGCTCCAATTTCTGCATGTTTTCCCTGCCTTCCATTTTGATGGAATTCGCGCTTGCCCTTAGAGCAACGATGTATCGGCTTCATGCAACTTTTATTCTAGCGAAATTTTGGACAAAAAGAAACCGGCGGGGAAAAAACTGAACGCTGAGCATGAGCGGCAAACTCGTCCGACAGCCACGAACGGGTGAAGGCATCCGAGTCCGAATCCCGGACGGACAGCCGGTACACATGCCCGCACTGTACTGCAGACGGCGGAAGCTTGATGAGGCGGTGCAGTCCTGCGATAATCAGGCTGTTGGGAAACACCCGTTTTCTTTGGAGGGGTGAAGACGTCCACTTTCCTCATCGAAACTGGGGACTCAGAGCGTCATCGTCTTCTGGAGGCATCATAACCTCCTGGAGCTTAACATGTGTGGTTGAATTGCTGCTGTTTTGCACGATTCCCCCTAACTCAGCGGATCTCATAATGGAAAACTGGATTTTATAAAGCATTTTCAGCAAGCTGAGCTTTGGAACGCAGCAGGGGGCTGCCTCGTCGCAGCCGAAATTATGCTAAGAATGAGCCCCCCTTCGACTTCTCCTGTTCTTTTAATACGAATCCGTCTCATGTCCTTTGCGTTCGGCTTCCTTCACTGCTTCACCCGTGTGCGTGGAGCCGATCGGACCATGATCGGATGAATTCATGCTGTTCCGCAATCCTTCCGCGACGCGGCGCCCGTAGTCCTCATCACATTTCGTGAACAGCTCGATCATTCGCTCCTGAATATGAGTATTGCAGGTCTTTAACGTATTGACCAGATTCAAGATGAGATCATCGCGCTCGAACTCATCAAATGCCCGATACGTCTCTCCTGCTTGCTTGAAATCATTCGTACGGTCGATGCTGGCCCGCATCAGCTTCCCTTCGACATGCGGCATATACTCCTTATTCGTCCGGGGCGCTTCCTTCAGGCCGTTCAACGAGGACGGCTCATAGTTGATATGCGGGTTTTGGCCGGGAGCAAGATCCACATAATAGGCCATTTGACCGTCGCGCTGATTGGTGCCTACCCGCTTTTTCGGGGCATTGATGGGAAGCTGCAAGTAGTTCGCCCCAATGCGGTAACGCTGCGTGTCGGAATAAGAAAGGGTCCGTCCCTGCAGCATTTTGTCATCCGAGAAATCCATCCCGTCGACGAGCACTCCGGTCCCAAAGGCGGCTTGCTCCACCTCGGCAAAATAGTTCTCCGGGTTTTTATTCAGCACCATCCGTCCGACCGGAAGCCACGGAATTTGCTCCTTCGGCCATATTTTGGTATCATCCAACGGATCGAAGTCCAGCTCGGGATGCTCATCATCGCTCAATATTTGCACAAACAGCTCCCACTCCGGGTAATCTCCGCGTTCAATCGCCTCATACAGATCCTGCGTGGCGTGGTTGAAATTTTTGGCCTGGATCGCCTCGGCTTCCGCCTGAGTCAAGTTTTTGATTCCCTGCTTCGGTTCCCAATGATATTTGACAAGAACCGCTTCTCCTTCTTGGTTGACCCACTTGTATGTATTGACGCCGGACCCCTGCATTTGACGGTAGTTGGCCGGGATTCCCCAAGGGGAATATACGAACGTGACCATGTGCAGCGTCTCCGGCGAATTGCAGCAGAAATCGAAGAAGCGTTCGCCGTCTTGAATGTTCGTTACCGGATCCGGCTTGAAGGCGTGAATCATATCCGGGAATTTGATCGCATCGCGAATGAAAAAGATTTTCAGATTGTTGCCGACGAGATCCCAGTTCCCGTCCTCCGTATAAAATTTGACGGCAAAGCCTCGCGGATCGCGAAGCGTCTCCGGGGAATGTCCGCCATGAATAACCGTAGAGAAGCGTACGAACACGGGCGTTCTCTTCCCCGCCTCTTGAAACAATTTCGCGCGCGTATATTTGGAAATCGGCTCATCTCCGACTTTCCCGTACGCTTCAAAATATCCATGCGCTCCCGCTCCGCGTGCATGCACCACCCGCTCCGGAACGCGCTCGCGATCAAAGTGCGTGATTTTCTCGATGAATTGGTAATTTTCGAGCGTGGCCGGTCCCCGGTTCCCTACCGTCCGGATATTCTGGTTATTCCGAACAGGGTGCCCCTGACGGGTCGTCAGCGTGGAAGCATCCTCTCCGTCCGCCATGCGCGTATCGAGCGCATCCCCTGAGCCCGTGACAGAAGTTCCATGCTCCTTCGCATCTTTTTTCCCGCTGGTGTTCATGTTATTCTTATCCATCTTCGCTCTCCTTTAGTTCATTTAGTAATTTCAGGTATTTAATCTATTATTGTGATATTACACGATGGATTATTCAGACCGGGACGTGTTCAAACGAAGAAAGATATTATCATGATGAGCTACACGGGGGGAATGTCCATGGAGGCAGATATCAGAGAGCTTCATCGGCTCATGAAAAAAAGGGCTCTCGCCCCCTGTCATTCTATGAACATGTTATAACGTTCGGCTCGTCCACCAACTTGGCGCTGAGCCAGAACGACCCGGATACGATGCTTCCCGGGGCGATCTCCTTGTCAAGCGCCAATATCAATGCTTGCCCTGGAGTTCCTTTACATACTTGCTGTGTCCATCCGTGCTGCCTGCGTACTGAAAGCCATTCGCTCTGTAATAATGATTGAGCTTCTCATTGTCGCCTACACAATCCAGCTTTATGTATTTCATATGATCCGGAATTTGCAATCCTTGTTCAATCCAGCGCAAAATCTCCTTGCCCAGATTCCGGCCTGCATGAGATCTCGACAACGCCAATCTATGAATAAAAATCGAATCATCCAGACGCTCGGTTTGCCAAATATGCCGATCCCAAGCTTCCGGCTCCAATAGAACGGATACGGTTCCGATCACATTGCCTTCCTTTTCGATGACAAACGCAGATCCGCTGTTGATACTGATCATGACATCATCCCGCCCGTATCCATCCAGAAAATGTCCCCATTGCCGGATGCCATTGCGGCGGAGCCAAGCCGCGGCTTCAAGAAACAGGTTAAGCAACTCATCAAAGTGCTTCCGCTCTGCCCGTTGAATCGTATAATCATCCAATAGATGATGCTGTATTATCAACATCTTATCCAAATGATTCACCCCAAAATAGAATATCTCAAATTGCGAACGGACATTGCCTGAATCTGCGCATCGTACGCCTTCGCCTATCCCTTGCCAAACTGTCGGCGTTCAGCCTTTTGACCGCATTCCCCGGCGCAGCACTCGCGGCGCATGTTTATATGTTACCACATCCTCCCATGCCGGCATAAGAGCGAATAAGTTCAATTCGGGATCCTTGCATCCATTCGATCGGAACATGATTCTCAAGTTATCAGTATTCCCGACTTCTCCTCGATAAAGATTCGGATCCATCTGTATTCATTGCGGGACTACGATTTATCCATCGGGAACAGCTCCTCCACAAATGGCGTGACATCAAGTTCCGGTAATTCATCTAGGGCGATCCAGCGGGCTCCTAACGAATCCTGTCCGTCCCCGCCCGTTCTTAATTCATAGCGGTTATCAAGCAATTCTACATCATAGATGATGCCGATATGATGTAGCTCTTCCAATTGATTTGCGGTATATGGGTAAATAAGCGTATATGAGAGCGCTGATCTAATCTTTCCTGCGATACCGGTAATGCCGGTCTCCTCTTCTATTTCTCTTTGGAGAGCTTCATACGGCTTCTCTCCGAACTCAATGGTTCCGCCGGGAAGATCCCATTTTCCGGTATGAGGGCCTCTTGCTTTTTGAATGAGAAGCAGTTCATTGTTCTTGATAATGACCCCATACACGCCAAGGTGAGTGTACTTCGTCATACTTCCCCTCTTCCCTTATGAACGGTAGTTGTATTTCTTCACCTCATCCGTTAATCTGTTCAGCAATCGCTCTCTTTCGGTCCGGAATGTCTTGTTCTCTTTAAGAAATTCATTGTTCGTTGGACTAGGTATGAGCAACGATATTGACGAGCTTGCCGAACGGGTCGCGGACATAGAAACGCCGAACGCCCCACGGCTCATCAGCCGGCCCGTATTCAATCGGGAACCCGGCGTTCCTCATTCGCTCCAGCGCGGCATCGACATCGTCAACTTCGATCGACAGATCCGGCACAGGCGTCTTCGAGCCTCCCTCCGCGGCAACGCTGAGCTGAACGCTCATTTTCTCTGCCGATCCGTAGGTAACAATCCAGCCATGATCCATCAATAGATCGAGCCCAAGCACGCCACGGTAGAAGCGTTCCGCTTCCGCGATATCCTGCGCGCCAATATTGGCGACAATTCGTCTTACTTTCATTCCCGGTTCTCCTTTGAACTATATTCAAACATTTTCTATATCAGCTCCATCGCATGAATCAATGAAAAACAGAGACTATCCTTCTCCCCATAATCATCGTCCATTGCACATCGAAGTTATCGTCCAAGAGGACGAGATCGGCCTGACAACCGGGAGCGATTCGGCCTGTATGATGAGTCCCGAGGATATCGGCAGGGGTTGTAGCCGCCATTTGCACCGCATCGGTTAACGGGATTCCGAGCTCGACCGTCAATTGCAATGATGGCATGCCGGAAAGGCGAAGTATGCCCTTCCCGGGCTAAAAATTGGATCAGTCTAAGATCTTTTTCATTCAGTTCCTTCGATCTTTCGCATAGGACACCCTTGCGGCATTCACCACAGTCAGCTCGGATCCCATGTGATCGACTAACCGCACATAACCTTTATCCAGCACCTGCTTCATCGTCATCCCGGTTTCTCTCCTTTATCTTGTTTCAAGAAATTTTTTTGTAGTAACGTTTGAACATCTGATAGGACGGATGCCATCCGTTCAAGGTTCATGACACGCTGCACGAATTCGCTCCATAGTTTATTCTCGGTTCTCAGTTGAAAATCCTGTCAATGGAGAGGATAAAGCAACTCATGATTCGAATGCCCGAATCAAAAAGGAGCTAGCGTGATGCAGTTGCTCCTTGTAGCGGTTTATCTATTCCATTCTTTACTTACAATATATGTATAGCTGCCATCTCGTTCATACGATACATGGCCATAATAGACCTGGACTCGGAACTCTCTGGAAATGATGCTGCCAATCTCCTCGATGGGCAGATTCATATTTTGTATGATCAAGATAATCGGGCATTCATATAAGCCCTGCTCCCAATTATGTTCCCTCGAAATATTGAAATAAGGTCCTGTTTCATCTTGCTCTTCGGAATCACTTTCACACCACTCCCACGTATCCTCATAGTCCCGCTCATAACGAGGCAAGTTCAGTGCCATTTGAAGCTCTCTTGCAATGTCATGCAGTTCTCTTTCGCAAAAAAACCAGAATTTGTTATGCTGCATCCCTATTCTCCCAACGTAACATTTCAGATATTCATATCCCGAAGATGATCCTTACTTCACCCAATCTGCGAGTCGTTCATTGTCCTTCAAGTCATCCCGTTTGTAATAGTACACCTTCTGCCAAGCATAATCGACTTCTCCGGCCGAAATATAGAATCTCGTGTTGAAGCTCACATCTTTCCCTTCATTGAAAGTAGACACTCAGCGAATATTTCTTCTTCTCTATGGGGAAAATCCCATCATTAGGAGGTGTTTTCTAATGGAAATCATGGGCCGGACTCTATTCGCATTTATATCCTTACTTCTATTCAGCCGCCTGCTGGGCAAAAAGCAAATGAGCCATATCACGCTTTTTAATTACATTACCGGCATAACATTCGGATCTATTGCAGCTGCGATGGCGGTAGACAAATTTATTTCCATTCATGAGGGTATTATCAGTTTAGCGGTATGGAGTATTTTAACGATAGGCGTCAGCAAGCTCTCCTTAAAGTTCCCGCGCATCCGTGTGCTGCTCGACGGGGAGCCAACCATCGTCATTAAAAAAGGAAAAATTCTAGAAAAAACGATGGCCGAAACCCATTTAAACATGGATGACTTGAGCATGCTGCTTCGGGAGAAAGACATCTTCTCAATCAAAGATGTTGAATATGCGGTCCTAGAACCGCATGGCAGGATCAGCGTTCTCAAAAAAAAGGAGAAACAAGCTGCCACCAGAGAGGATTTAAAACTGCAGACTGAACCTCTGCAATATATGCCGACTGAGATTATTGTCGATGGATCCGTGGTGACAAAAAATCTTCGTGATCTGAATTTGTCACATGAGTGGCTGGAGAAAGCGCTGCACAAAGCCGGAATTTCACTCGCTCATATTCAACAAATTTTCTATGCGGAACTCCAAAGCGACGGCACGCTTCATATTGACAAAAGAAGCGACAACGTACGCTGAACTTACCCGCTCAGCCCCGAAACGCTGTTTTTGTATCGTTAGCGTTCAACGGACCTTGTTAAGATGACAGGCTTGCGCTGCCGCGTTCGCCTTCCCGAGTTCGCTCGGATTATAGCCATAGGTTTTGCGGAATAGAGCGGCGAAATGGCTTATATTGTGGTAGCCGACCATGAGGGCCGCTTCGCTCACATTGCCTTCTCCTTGCTCCAAAATTTTCCGTGCTTCATCCATTCGCAGCGCACGCACATAACCGAATACGGTCGTGCCGAACAATTCCTTGAAGCCAAGCTTGAGCTTATAATCATTCAAGCCCGCCAATCTGGCAAGCTCAAGCAAGCTCGGAGGCTTCCTCCAGCAATGGGTCAATATTTCTCGCGCTTCGTGAAGACACCGGATATCCTCGGCGTTCAGCTTGGACAGCTCCGTTCGGACCCGTTCCTCCTTTTGCGCCCCGTCCAGGTGATGGACCAGCAGTTCATTCGCTTTCCCTTTTCCAGATACAACTTCCGGAGGCTTCCTTGATAAGGCATTGCGCCATTTGTTCCACGATAGGAGCAATGTGGGGAGAACCCGCCGTCTGTCTGCAGTACGTGGAGTCATCCGTCAGCCGGGCCACATCAGGATGCAGTTCGCGGAACTGGCGGACATCCAGCCGGAGCTCCATATGCCATAACCGTTCCTGCGGATACAGCTCCGCATGCACCTTCGAATCCCGGATGAAGATAAAATTGGACACGCCGGGAGCCAGCCCGTAGCTTGAAGCCCGGCCCCCGGCATCCCAGCATCCTTGGCCCGACAATGTATACGTAATCTCCAGATGAGGATATTGGATCCCGACATCCATCGTCACCGGCTCGGACAGACTCGCTTCGAACCAATTGAGTTCCATTCCACGCCGCAGCACAATCCGCTGGACACGCCCCGTGCCGCCCAGAATCGGAACAGTGTACCGATATTGTTCTTGCGGATCCGTCGACGGTGATATATCGCTTAACTGCGCAAAGACACCGTCTAAATTTCGTGCATTTAGTTGAAACTTCAACTTTTCCCCTCTCTTCCTCGCATCACAATTAGGAGGCTCTCCATAAGGAGTTTACACTAAACATACCAACCATATATTGTATGCTTACATTTTTTTTGCTCAAGGAAAACACGACCTCTCAATCCCATATATTACAGCTTAATTGATAATGATTCTCAATGTCAAATATGATCATGCCTCTCCGAACAAAAAATCGCCTTCTGCCCAGCCGTCAATGCGGAGCAGAAGGCGATCCTGCATTATTTATATTCCCGCTACGATGCGTTTGGCCCGGGTGGAAGCCTGACGCAGTACTTCATCCTCGTCGATTGTTACCAGCTGCCGATGCCTCATCAGAACCTTCCCGTTCACGATGGTCGTGTCGACATCCGCTCCGTTCGCGCTGTATGCGAGCAGCGACTCGAGCTGATGGACGGGCTGCAAATGCGGCTTGTTCACATCCACGAGGATCAGGTCGGCGCGCTTGCCGGCTTCGAGCGTCCCTGCTTCGCGATCGATATTCAATAGCTTGGCGCTCTCCCGGGTAGCCATGCGCAGCGCCTGGCCGGCAGACAGCATCGTCGGATCGCCGCAGTCCAGCTTTTGCAGCCAGGCCGCCGCCTTGATCTCCTCGAACATGTCCACCGTGGCGGCGCTGCCGGCGCCGTCGGTTCCCAAGCCAACCACAATCCCTTGGTTCATCATGTCCAAGACCGGCGCAATCCCGCAGCCCAGCTTCAAGTTGCTGACCGGATTATGCGCCACGCCGCCGCGCATGTCTCTCAACAGCCCGATGTCTCCCCGCGTCATATGCACGCCATGCGCCAAGAGAACATGTGCCTTGTCGAACAGGCCGATATTGTATAAGTATTCGGCGGGCGTCACGTTATATTTTTCGCGGATGGACATCACTTCTTCTATCGTCTCAGCCAGGTGGATATGGATCGGAAGGCGCATCTCTTCGGCAAGCCTGACGATGCGCTTCAGCGGTTCGGGCGGACAAGTATATGGCGCATGGGGAGCAAGCATCGCCGTAATTCTGCCGTCCGCCTTTCCGTTCCATCGCTCGATGAGTCCAAGCGCTTCCGTCAATCGCTGGCCCCCGTCGTCCTGCAGAAAGACCATTCCTCTGGACAAAGAGGCCCGCATGCCCACTTCGTCCACCGCAGCGGCGATTTCATCCATATGAATGTACATATCTGCAAAAGCGGTCGTGCCCGATTTGATCATTTCCGCCATCGACAGCTTGGCGCCCCAATAAATATCTTCAGGCGTCATGTTCGCTTCGGCGGGCAGCATTTTGCGTTCCAGCCAATCCATTAGCTTGAGGTCATCCGAGAAGCCCCGCAGCAAGCTCATCGGAGTGTGTTGGTGCGCATTAATTAAGCCAGGCATTGCCGCCATTCCTTGGCCATCCCACACTTCGTCGGCATCCACATCCAGGGCAGGCCCGATTTGTTGAATCGTATCCCCTGCGAGATGGATATCACCATGGAACGGGGCGTCCCCCTCTTTCATCGTCACGATGATCACATTTTTGATGAGCGTATTCATCGGCAGTCCTCCTCCACATGCAAGATAACTTGAGGATAGACTATGACGTAACGTAAAGGTCAATCCGGTCGTCTTATTTATCTTCCGGAACGATAACCACTTCGGGCTCGGGAATAAAACCGAAATGCCGGTAAATCCCCTCAGAGATGATATCCTTCAAATAAAGGATGTCGGATGCCGTCGCATCGCGATGGTTCAAAATCATATTGCCATGATACGGCGAAATCATCGCCCCGCCATGAGCGAGTCCTTTTAAGTTCAGCCTATCGACGAGAGCGCCGATCGAGGCGCCTGCCGCGTAGTTATTTTTAAAAAAAGAACCGCAAGATCGGGAAGTAAAATGCCGGTTCCCCGTCCGGTACTTATCGATGTCCGACAGTTGCCCAGGTAAGGCGTGATGTCTAAGCTCAAGCCCCTTCACTTCATTGGAAAAGAAAGAATAAAATTGAGACAGCGACGACAGCTGGCCGCTCCCTTCCTTATATCTATCCAGGATGCCTCCAAGTTCGCTCTCTGCCGGTTCATCAAGCTCGGGAACCCGAATCTCCGCACCGACGATAATCCATGTTTTCTGCTGAAAAATCGATTGTTTATAGGAGAACTGGCAATCTTCGGCACGGATGACTTGCAGAGACAGCCCCGGGTCGGTAACATCCACATAATAAACCTTCTCTATCTTGTCTCCCATCTGATCATCGTGATACTTCGCATTCATATAAATACCGGCGCCCACGCAGCCCGGCAGCAAATATGTAAAATGAAGCCCGGATGTTCCCCAGATCAAACCTGCGACAGACAGCATCGACAGAGGCAATCCGGAAGAAATAAACCAAGCGGAGCCGTCAATCTGTCTGATCTCGGCAAAGTTCTTCAATGAAATATAGACGGTTCCCTTCCGCGGCCGCTCCGGAAACAGAATGTTCGTCCCCATGCCGAACACGAAATACTCCATCCCGTACGTTTTGCACCCTTCCAAGATGGCCATAAACTGCTCCGCCGTTTCCGGCATCGCAAAATAATCCGCCTCCCCTCCGATTCCATAAGAAGAATGCTCCGCTAACCGCACTTGACGTTTGCACAATGTATGAAAAAGCTGATGGCGATCATTCATCGCTGTGAAATAACCCCTTTCGAACGAGACGCGTTAGATTTACCAATGCAGGTCTTTTTCATTATACATTACAATATTGCAAATCGTTCGCAAGCCCTCTTTCAGCCACTGGGGTGCTGCTGCATCGGGCATTCTCCTTTTCGAGCTAATCAGAACGAGAATCATTCTCCTTTTCTCTTTTCTCCTTCCATGTTCGATTCAAATTCGCCCCCAAGTTTGGCTGCCGCATAAAAACAGCCGATTGCTCATAAAAAACGAACAGGCGGCTGTTTTTATTTATTTTCGCCGTTCACCTGAACTTATCCTTGCATCGAGGCAAATGCCCTGCACTCCTGGGCGCAATTCAGACAGATCCTGCTGCACATCTCTCGCCAAATAACATGCCATCGTCGCACAGATCGTCGCGCAATCCCGCAGCAGAAGGATCTGCCTTCTTCTGGCATGAATGTCGGTTGTGCCGAGCATAGCGGTCACCATATGCTCGCACATATTCAAGCAGCCTTCAGGCTGTTGGAAAACCCTTTTTTTCGGAGGGGTGAGTACCTAATCGAAACTTGGCATTCAGAGCGTCATCGCCTTCTGGAGACATCGTAATCTCCTGGGGTTTTAACGTGTGGAGGGAATTGCTGCTATTTTACAGGATTTTCGGCTCAATGAGTCCACATTTCGAGGAATTGCTGCACGGCTACATCATTTTAGGCCCTTTTGAGCTAAGTCGAGGAGAAACGGGTGAAATTGCTGCAGTTTTACAGGATTCCCTTTCTGATGAAGTCGTCCCTACCGAATTGCTGTATTTATGCAGGATTTTGCCTACAGACCGGCAACAATCTCTCCGCTAACATCCTTCAAACATAAATTAACCTCTTCGAGCTCGGCGTTGGGCACGCATTTGGCATTGAACTCAATCAATTTGTGCAGGACATGCTTGGATTCTTCGGGTGTGCTGTGAACAAGCTTAGGGCTGTTTGTCATCTTTCTCCTCCTGTGAAGCCTTTATATGAAATAAAACATGTTCCTTCAGTGGACTTCCTGCCTCGACTTTCGGGTGGTTGAACGATTTAATAAAACTCATGCCGATTTTTTGCATTACGTTTTGCGAAGGCTTATTTATCTTGGCTGTAAAACTGTACACATCGCGAAAACCTAATTCATTAAATCCATATTGCAAACAGGCGGCCGCCCCCTCGGTCGCATATCCTTTTCCCCAAGCCTCTTTTTTCAACCGCCATCCAATTTCTATGCACGGCGTGAAATCAGCCTCGAATGTCGCCCTATGAAATCCTGTCAAACCGATAAACTCTTTATTTTCCTTTACTTCCACGGCATATAGCCCATATCCGCGCTCTGTAAACTCGGCTAAAATCGCATGATAGAACTCCCTGGTTTCTTCGGAGGATAAGGTTTTAGGAAAATACCGCATAACCTGTTCATCCGCATTGAGCCGCTGAAATGGCTCCAAGTCTGTGTCTGCCCAATCGCGCAATTGCAGTCTCGATGTTTCTAAATATATCATTTTACACCTCCGAAGGAAGTACGACGGTTTGTTTTGCAGCTCTCCTGCGCACGTCGCTACTATACCACATCTTGGCTGATTTTCGTCATTCGAAATCTCATGATGATGACATGCCTGCAGACCATCTAATCCATCCCCCGGATCCCCATCCATGTTCAACATATTGCTATTTTTTCGCCAAAGATGAGCGGAGCATTGGCGCAAGCCAAATGGTATGATTAAAGAATTCTGCGAGAACCTCGATCTTACTACAGCAGGCAGGAGGTGAACATGATGCGGATGCCTGATCGCCGCAGCAGCCAGCCACTCTATCAACAGATAGCGGATGACATTGAACGCAGAATCGCCTATGGCGAGTTCCCGCCAGGCAGTCTGCTGCCCTCCGAACGCAAACTAGCCGCGCAACTGGGCGTGAACCGCAGCACCGTGATTCTGGCTTACGCGGAGCTTCGCGCGTTGGGAATCATCGAGAGCCGCTCGGGAAGCGGAACCCGGGTTAGCAAGTATAAATGGGGAGCGACGCCGAAGCATACCCTCAACTGGCACCGGTATTGCGAGGGCGGAAGCTTTCTGCCGAACGTCGCTTGTCTGCGCCGTATCCGGGAAGCGCTGCAGCAGGACAGCGCATTAATCGATTTTGCGAGCGGCGAGCTGGGTGCGGACCTCTCTCCCGTGGAAGAAATCAATGCGCTGATCGATGAAAATCACTATACCGGGTATCTCGGGTATGACAATCCGCAAGGATTTTTGCCCCTTCGGGAAGCGCTCGTCTCTTTTTTGAGCCAATATCGGGGCATTCAGACGACAGAGTCGTCCATCCTCATCACATCCGGCTCCCAGCAATCGTTATATTTAATTACCCAATGTCTGCTGGCCCCCGGCGATGCGGTTGCGATCGAAGATCCTTCTTACTGCTACTCGCTGCCCATGTTCCAATCGGCAGGTCTTCGCTTGTTCCGCCTTCCCGTCGGTCGGCATGGAGTCCGGCCCGAGGATGTGCGCACACTCTATAAAAAGCATCGAATCAAGATGGTCTTCCTGAATCCGAATTACCAGAACCCGACAGGCGCCGTCCTCGACGCCGAACGGAGGGCGGAACTGTTCCATGTGACGAGCGAGTTGGGGCTGCCGATTGTCGAGGATGATCCGTTCAGCCTGACGGCCTATGACGGCAACCCGCCGCGGTCCCTCAAGTCCATGGATTCGCTGGGCTCGGTCCTCTATATCGGCTCGTTCTCCAAAATCGCCGCCTCCGGGCTGCGTGTCGGATGGATGGTCGCGCCGCATTCCGTCGTCGAACGGCTGGCCGATGCCAGACAGCAGATGGACTTCGGGCTGAGCGTCGTTCCGCAAAAGGTGGCTGCCCAATTCCTGAAGTCCGCCTATACCCGGCCGCATCTGGACCGGCTGCGCATGAATCTGCTCTACAAGCGGGATGCGGCAATCGAAGCGCTGCAGCGCGAGCTTCCGGGGCTGGTCAGCTTCCCGGTGCCGCAGGGGGGCTTGCACCTATGGTGTAAAATCTTGCCCGAGGTCAATGACGGCAAGCTGCTGGAGGAAGCGATCCGCAACGGAGTCATCTTCGCGCCCGGCAGCGTGTACGGCTCCGATTCCGGCTATGTGCGCTTCACCTATGCAAGGCCGAAGGCGGAAGAGATCGCCCCGGGCATAGCCGCGTTCGCGGCCTCTCTTCGCTCCGTTCTTGGTTAATAAGCCAAAAAGGTGAATGATTGCGCTGTATAGCTGTCCTATACACGTCAATTCATTCACCTTTTTCAATTAGCTATCGCGAGGCTCCCGGCTTCGCCGGGCCACCCCGGATTCATAGGCTGCCGCGATAACCGCCTTGCTCACTTTGTCCGCCACCTGGGGATGGAAGACGCTTGGAATAATATACTGCTCATTCCGTTCTTCATCGGTAATAACCGAAGCGATCGCTTGGGCCGCGGCAAGCTTCATCGATTCCGTTATCCGGGAAGCCCGGCAATCCAGCACGCCGCGGAACATGCCGGGAGCATAATACGTTATTGATCTGGTTCGGGTAATCCGAACGCCCGGTCGCAATGACGCGCGCATGCGGCTCCGCCTCCTCCGGCATAATCTCGGGGAGCGGATTCGCCATCGCAAACACGATCGGGTCTGCCGCCATCCGCTCCACATCCTCCGCCTTCAACACATTCGGACCGGACAGACCGATGAATACGTCAGCTCCCTCAAGCGCTTCGGAGAGGCCGCCTTCCACCTTTTGCGGATTCGTCCGGCCGGCGAACCCGTTCCAGAGCGGATCCGAATAAGCATGTCCGCTTACGAGGGCTCCTTGCCGATCTACGCCGATCAGATCGGCAACCCCGGAGGCCAGCAATATTTTGGCGCAGGCCATCCCCGCCGCCCCCAGGCCGCATACGACCACTCGGCACTGCTCCAATTTTTTCCCGGCCACTCTCACGGCATTGTACAGCGCGGCCAGGATGACGACGGCGGTTCCATGCTGATCATCATGGAAGACCGGGATATCCAGCTCCTGCTTCAGCCGTTCTTCGATCTCGAAGCAGCGGGGAGCGGAAATATCCTCCAGGTTGATCCCGCCGAAGGCCGGGGCGATCGCTTTAATGACGCGAATCATCTCCTCCGTATCCTGCGTGCTTAGACAGATCGGAAAAGCATCGACGCCGGCCAATTGCTTAAAAAGCGCCGCTTTCCCTTCCATCACCGGCATCGCGGCTTCCGGACCGATCGATCCAAGGCCAAGCACGGCGGAGCCGTCGGAGACGACGGCTACCGTGTTCCGCTTGATCGTCAGCGCATGGGCGCGGCCGGGGTCTTGATGAATCGCCATGCAAATCTGCGCCACGCCCGGCGTATAGGCCCGGGACAGATCGTCCCGATTTTTAATGGGCGTCTTCGGATGAATTTCGATTTTGCCTCCCAGATGCATAAGAAAGGTCTGATCCGAGACGTGAATTACCGTAACTCCTGGAAGCTGGCCAACCGCGGTGACCATGCGCCCGACATCCTGCGGGGAACGCAGATGAACCGTAATGTCTCTCCCCGTTCGCGCAGGCCCTGCCCGATTGATGTCCATCGCCACGATGTCGCCGCCGGCATCGCTAATCGATGAGGCGATCGCTCCAAAGGCCGCGGACTCATACTCCAACCGCAAAATAACGCTGGTGCTCATTTCCAACGCGTTGTGCATGCGTTGCTTCCCCCTTATCAGATAATTAACTCAGCATATCGTTAATGCTGCAATGCTTTTACGTCATTAATGATTTTGTCGTAGGGCGTATCGATCATCCCGTCGTACTTGGCCACGACCGTGCCGGACGAGTCGACCAAGAAAAACGAAGTCCCATGAATGACTTGATCCGAGGACTCATCCTTGGCAATGGCTGTCTTGAAGGAATCGAGCAAGAAGGTTTTGATCTCGCTCCAGCTTGGTGTTGTGCTCCCACTCCGGCGCATACTTCGCTGTCCGGCCTTCCTTGTCCCGGTAGCGCCACACAATGATCGCCGCCAGAATCAGAACCGGCACGATGACGATAGATGCCAACACGGTGGAGATCACCATGAGATCCCGCTGTTGTTCGGCAATCGGCCCTTTCGGATCGAGCACGATCATATGCTCGGCGCATCCGGTCGTCAGCACGAGCAGCGGCGCGATCATGGATAGGAACGCCAGCCAGCGGGAGGTGTTGGATCTCTTCATTTTTTCATCTCCCTATCGAATGGTGTGATTTATATCACGCCTTACTTTAAAAGGGAACGGTGCAGGTGTCACCATCCACTCGTTAACTGAAAATACCGGCCATGTTCAACAAACGGAAACAATTGGCGCAATAAGCAAAAGACGCCTTCAGCCCCGCCATGACAGCGAGGTTGAAGACGTCTTTGTGAAATTCGTTTTGAGGTCAGTCCTGCCTTAGTGCATGCGATGCTTCCAGGAACGGATGGCGATGTCCGTCAGCACGCCGAACAGCAGCGTGGCCAACACATTATGCAGCAGGCTGGCAAATAAATAAACATTCTCGTCGGCGATCGTCGCCGTAAGCAGTGCGCCGCTCATAATCTGTGCGATCGCAAGCGCGAGGGCCGTAACGGTGCCGGAGCTCGAATCGGCTCGCCGGTTCCGGAAGGCGCGGCGAACAAGGATATGCAATCCGGCCAGCAGAAGAAGCAGGACCGCCGCTGCGGCGCGATGCGCGAATACAATCCCCGACGCCCCGGACAGGTAGGGGATCAGCTGCCCGTTGCATAGCGGCCAGCCCATGCAGGCCCCTTCGGTCCCGGTATGACGAATGTAGGCGCCCAAATAAACGACGCCATAACAGCAGACCCAGATTCCCCATGCCGCGATATAAACCGACTTCGGAAATTGACGGGAGAAATGCGGCTCTGTCTTGTTATCCGCCCGATAACACCATGCAACAAGCAGCATGCTGCTGGCTACCGCAAGCAGCGATATCCCGAAGTGAAGCGCCATCACGGCCGGCTGTTGCGGCCATTTGACCGCCGCCGCGCCCATCAAGGCCTGGACGATCGTGAACAGCAGCGTTCCGCCGGCATACGCGGCCGCCTCGCGGTGCTGTCTCAGATACCGCCAAGTATACCAGAACGTTAGCACGACAATGATGCCTACGATGCCGGTAACGAAGCGATGAGAATACTCGATGAAGGACTCCACCGTGTAGGCCGGAACGAACTTCCCGTTGCACAGGGGCCAATCGTCCCCGCAGCCCCGCCCGGAACCGGTCTTGGTCACGAGAGCTCCCGCCAGCAAGACAAGAAACATGCCGACGAAGGAAGACCATGCCAACAAGCGATAACGAAACGATAACAAAAGACATGACCTCTTCTCTGTGCTGTATTATTCTACGGCCGCAGTAAGCCGGACTGCCGGACTTCCGTGAAGAACTGCTTGAACTCCTCGATATTCATCTGCTGCGCCGCGTCGGATAACGCCGTGGCGGGATCCGGGTGAACCTCGACCATGATGCCGTCTGCCCCCGCGGCCAGCGCTGCCTTGGCGCATGGAGCCATAATATCCTTCCTTCCGGTGGAATGCGTGACATCGACAAGCACCGGAAGATGGCACTCCTGCTTCAGAATCGGCACGGCGGAGATATCGAGCGTGTTCCGGGTCGCCTTCTCATAAGTTCGAATGCCGCGCTCGATCAGCATCACTTGGGCATTTCCCCGCGATACGATGTATTCCGCGGCATGGAGGAATTCATCGATCGTGGCTGCCAGCCCGCGCTTCAACAGGATCGGCGTGCGTACCTCTCCGGCCGCCTTCAGCAGCTCGAAATTTTGCATATTTCTGGCGCCGATCTGGATCACGTCGATATACTCGCAGGCCATCTCGATATGGGACGGGTCCACGATCTCGCTTATCGTCTTCAACCCGAATTCGGTGCCGACTTCCTTCAAAATCTTCAGGCCTTCTACCCCGAGACCCTGGAAATCGTAAGGGGAGGTTCTTGGCTTGAAGGCCCCCCCGCGCATGACCGTAATGCCGGCTTCCTTCAGCGCCGCCGCGACTTGGCGGACCTGCTCATAGCTCTCGACCGAGCACGGCCCGGCGATCATGACGGGCGCTCCTCCTCCGACCGCTATCGAATCCAACGTGACGATAGTATCTTCCTGCTGATTTTTGCGGCTGACCAACAGATGCTTCTTCTGCTCCTCTTGCTGCAGGTTCAGCGACGCTTGAAAAATTTGCTTGAACAGGTGGCGAATCGTTTTGTCATCAAACGGTCCTTTATTACTGGCGACCAGCCTGTCGAGCATTGCTTTTTCCCGCACCGGGTCGAACCTGGGTACGCCCTGCTTCCCTTTCTCATTCCCGATCTCCTGGGTAATGCGGGCCCGTTCCGACAGCAGCTCCAGCAGCTGCGCGTTAATCGCGTCCAATTGCTCCCGCAATTCATCTACATTTCGTTGTGACATGGCGTTCTCTCCTTTTCTCTGTCTGCAAAAAACACGACCCAAGGTCGTGTCTGGCTTAATCCGCCCGAGGCGGCCAAGGGAGGATCCGCATCGAAGCGGAACTGCCTCCCTTTTATTATGACATGCCTGCAGTTCGTACGACTTCTTGTTTTTTATCGTTCGCGATCAATTGAAAGACGTCAGGACGGCTGTAATTCCCGTCACATCGCAATCAAAGCGGCTTCGGGGACACCTACGGAAAGATCGAGGGCCGCCAGGAGCCCCCCCTTCCATGCGCCTTGAATATAACGGAAATGCCTCAACCCGTAACCATCCAATCTGACGATTTCTGCACCATCCACTTGCCTGCGCCCACCGGATTTGGAGACATAGGGAACCCGGATCATCCCAAAGCACGCGGGAACATAGCATCGAACGCCAACAAGCCTCCCCACCGTTCCGGTTCCGGAGGCTGTTCCTTGTTCATCCACTGGAGTATTCTGTCCATTCCGACAGCAGCAATCGGGCCGGGAAGCTTAATTCTCTGCTTTTATGAACGATCATTCCATGCGTTGAGCGGATGTCCGAACCGATGGGAAGCGCGTCGAATTCACCTGCCTCAAGCTCGGCCTGCACCGCAATTTCCGGAAGCAGGGCAAAGCCTGATCCCCATTTCACGGATTGCTTAATCATGTCAAGGCTTGGCAGCTCCAGCGCCTCCTTCACGGCAATGCCCGCCTTCTGCAGGGCCTGGCTCGCCTGCGTATGATACAGGCAGTCGGTTCCGAAGCTGATCAAGACCTCCTGGCTTAACCGCTGAGGCCCTTCCCTCTCCACCGCGCTCATCAGCGCCCGGGAAGCAATAAAGATCAATTTCTCTTCCGCCAACGGATAAAAGACGACGTCATGCCGCTGCGGATCGCGCGGGACCATGCCGAAATCAATCGCGTGCTCCAGCACATGATCGAGAATATCCTGATAAAATCCCGCTTCAATCCGCAATTTCACCCCGGGGTACTTAGTCACAAAATACGGCATAAAGGAAGAAAAGCGCGTCAGAAAAAAAGATTCCTGCATGCGAAGATAAACCGTTCCCTTCGGCTGCTCCAGCTCATTCATCGCTTCTTCGATTGAAGATCCGAGATGAACAAATTGATAGGCGTATTTCATCAATTTTTCGCCGGCGGGCGTCGGCTTCACCCCGCGCGGCAAGCGATGGAACAATTTCTGCTTGCACGCCTGCTCCAGGGACTGAATATGGGTGGTTACCGTCGATTGAACATAGCCGAGCCGATCCGCCGCGCGGCTGAAGCTTTTTTCCTCCATCACGGCAATAAAGGTCTTCATGACTCTCCCTTCCAGCAATTCGATCATAGCTCCCCCTCCTGATATCGAAAAATGAAATACGTCATATCGTATATCCTCATGACTGCGATAGCTGATTCCATGATATCATAAATCTCGCAACAATATCATAAATCGATTTCATAATTCGATAGGAAAGCGAGAGGATGAACCATGAGTAAAAAACAAGGCTTCCGATTGGGTGTCTATATTTTCAAGGATGCCGAGGTCGTCGATTATGCCGCGCCTTATGGCGTGTTTTCGGTAGCGCGCAGACTGGATCCCGGGCTGGACGCCTTTCTGGTCGCCGATGCACTAAGACCCGTCCAGACCCAAGCCGGCCTTACGGTCCACCCCAACTACAGCTTCAACGACATGCCGGATATGGATGCCTTTCTCATCCCCGGCGGGTTCGGAACCCGGCAGGAGACCTACAACAAGCGGCTGCACCACTTTATACGCTCGCTGCCCGAGACGACCTTGCTGACCAGCGTCTGCACCGGCTCCTGGATCTATGGGAACATGGGGCTGCTGGACGGGCTGCCGGCGACCAGCCGCAAAGAACCGGATCGGCTGGAAGCTTCCGCCATGGGCAAGGTGCCCATCGATCGGCTTGCCGAGCTCGCGCCGGCTTGCACGATCAGCCGGGCGCGCATTGTCGATGCCGGCCGAATCATCACCGGGGCAGGCATCGCCTCCGGCATGGAAATGGGCTTCCATCTGTTGCGGCGGGCCGGGTATGACGAAGCCTTCATCTCGGATGTGGCCCGCGTGATGGAATATGCCGAAGCATACAGCATGTATAAAGAGGATATTGAATATTACACTCCGGCCGGAAAATAAAATAGCTGCCCGGCCATCCGATATCCTTCGCGGGCTGACCGTTGACATCAACAGCAACCGCTCCCTGGTTCGAACCGGGGAGCGGTTGGCAATTCCACCTTAAGCTCACCCCAATCACGAATCTGGGTGAATGACCATACAATACACCAGATGAACATCTGGGAGTGAATGAACTTGATGAAACTGACATTGGAAGCCGCGAAAATGCTCCTCGCCGCCGCGGAACGGAAAGCTCGGGAGCTCGGTCTGTCGGAAGTGATCGCTATCGTGGACGAAGGGGCGAACCTTCTTGCGCTGCACCGGATGGATAATGCCCGGATCGCCGCTATCGATATCGCCATCAACAAAGCATGGACGAGTGCAGCGATGAAAATGCCGACATCCGATCTGTCGGAAGCGGCGCTTCCCGGCGGACCGTCCTTCGGAATCAACACGACGAATCAAGGAAGAATCGTGATTTTGGGCGGAGGGATCCCGCTTGTCAAGAAAGGGATCATCGTAGGGGGAGTCGGCGTAAGCGGCGGCACAAGCGCGCAGGACATTGAAGTGGCCAATGCCGCCGTGCAAGCGTTCGAGAGCATCCATGAGCGTGGGGGCTCGCCAATCGCAACCGTACGAATCGGCACGAGCAATTCAACGCATCCCTCGCCTTACTTCATTCGTGAATGAGCGAGTCACTTTTCGCTGAAGGCAATGTGCGCGGCGATAAGCCCCAGCAAAGACCCTTGAATGCAGCTCATTTTTCGAGAAATCGACGGGCTCTTTACTAAAAGGGGACGGAGCTTTTCCGCAAAAAAGCTGATCACGCTAAACACAGTATGATGGCCTGGAGTATGAACACAGCTTCCAACACAAGCATTTGCGCCGGGACATGACCGGCGGCCTGATCGACGAACAGAGGCAATAAAGCCAAGAAAAACAAGGATACTTTCGGATCGAGAAGATTCATCAAATTCCTTTTTTGTATAACGCGTCATAGTTTACCGCTGTCTCCTCATTCCAGGCGAGAACCGATCCCTTTTCACGAAACGACTTCCAGGCCAAATACAATAAATAGGCGGTTCCGGCATACTTCACGACCGCAAATGCGAGCGCGGATTGATAAATAATCGCTGAAATCCCGAATGTCGCGGCGGCCACGTGCACGAGCAAGCTTGTACATAGGCCAAGTGCCGTTGCTATGCCTGCTTTTTTGCCCTGGGATATGCTCTGCGCAAGGACAAATACATTGTCAGGGCCAGGCATCAGCGTAAGAAGCACCGCTACTCCCAAAAAGGATAATACGGACATGACGTCCATCCGATCAGCTCCCCTCGTTTCTTATTAAGGGCTTCCCTTCCCGAAGCCATGCGGATTTCTTCGTACTATCGATATAAATTCCTTAACGTATGGTTCGTATGTTTCTTGCTTGCGCGTACATAAGGCAATCGAATTGACGGGGAGCAGCCCGTCCACATGAACACGGGCCAGCTCTCCCCGATTGACGTACGGACTGGCTGCCAGAGAAGAGATGAAGCTGGCTCCATACCCGGAAGCGACGGCATGAATCGTCTCGTTCAGACCGCTGAACTGGAGCGCGATTTCGGGAGGGCTTGCCATGTACGTCTTGCAGAGGGCGAACAGCCTCTCGCGAATGGCGCTCCCTTCCTCCCTCATAATGAAGGGCTCTGTCATCATTAGACGGAAGGAGATATGCCGGTTCGCATATTTGTGGCCGGGGGCGACGACGAACCACACTTCATCCCGATAGAGCTCCTCCCGCTCCACCTCCCCGGAATGACTCTCTGACTCTCCTCCGCAGATCGCGATATCCGCAACATAATGGATGAGCTGTTCCAGCGCATCCTGCGTGTTCGCCGTTGTGATCTGCACCTCAATTTCCGGGTGATTGCGTTTGAATTGGGCAGCCCATCTTGGAATGAGGCAGCTCGTTGCCAAGTAGGTACCGGCGATACGCAATTTGCCGCCGCGATGGGTGCGGTATTCTTCCGCCATCGCTTCGATTTGACCTTCCAGCGCGAAGAGACGCTTTGCCGGATTCATTATTTTTTGTCCTATGGACGTCAGCGCGACTCCCCTTCCTTTCGGCTCGAACAGGGGGACATCCAGTTCCTTCTCGAATTTCTTGATCTGGGCCGTAATGGCCGGCTGGCTTATTTTCAGCTTCTCCGCCGCTTTCGTTACGCTCCCTGTCAGGGCAACGGTATAACATATTTTGAGGGCATGCAAATTCATGCTTGGCGCTCCCTATTATATATTTTCATTATGAATATCATTCAAAATATATTATTATTCTATATTTTTCAATAGTATACTCGAGACGAGAATGGTAGGTAAAGATGGAGGGCTGCGCCTTGGCAAAGACGACGTTATACTTGACGAGACATGGACAGACGGAATGGAATGTGGAAGAGAGAATGCAGGGACACAAAGATTCGCCTCTTACAAGCTTGGGGGTGCTGCAAGCGGAATGGCTGCAGCAGAGACTGCAGTCGGTGCGGTTGGATGCGGTCTATTCAAGCTCCAGTATGCGGGCATGGAGAACGGCCCGGATCGCCGCAGGCAATCAGCAGGTCGGCATCAGGCCGATGGATGAATTCATGGAAATCAATATGGGGCTGTGGGAAGGGCAGCATATCGAATTTATCGAGAATCAGTTTGCGCAGCAGTATTTTCATTTTTTCAACCGCCCGGATTTGTATCAGCCAACAGGCTTAGGAGAAACTTATGAGCAATTGATAAGCAGGGTGATCCCCGCTATCGACAGCATCATCTCCAGACACCAGGGCGAGACGGTGCTGATTGTGACTCATCGCATTACCCTGAAGACAATTATGGGTTACTACGGAAATAAAACATTGCAGGAGCTTGGAAGCCTGCCGGATATCCAATCCGCCAGCCTCAGCAAATTATCGATAGAGAACCGTGTTCCAACCATTGAAATGTACGGGGATACATCTCATTATCAATAGGGAGCGCAGGTCTTGCCGGCGATAACAAACCGCCCCGCCTGCGAGGAGGGGCGGTAAGATTTATTATGTTAACTGGCACAACGATTTGGCATTACCATCTGGCGGCCCATGCTTCGATTTCGACTTTGAGAGAAGGAAGCGCCAGAGCCGGCACATAGGACATCGTCATCGAAGGAGCGGTCCCCCCATGGAACTTCTCCCACACTTCATTGAAGCAGTCCCAGTCCATTTCTTCGGTAGCCAAAATTTTGATTTTGATAATATTATCCGCACATACCGATTCCCCTTCCAAAATGCGCAGAATATTTTGCAGCGTATTATATAGCTGCTCGTTCATATCCGAGGGCAGGTCTCCGTTCATGTCGGTCCCGATTTGTCCGGACAGAACTAACAACTCCGCCCCTCTTGGGACAACGGCAAGATGTGTATAAGGGCCGACGGGAGAGGCAACCGTATTCGGATTGCTGTGCCGAACCTTTTTGGCCTCTTTCCCTTCCTCAGCATCGTCGTCGTTTACGATGGCTAATGTCTGATGATCTTCCCAGCGTCCGTTAATTTTCACATTTTGCTTGGCAAGCCCTTCCTTATGGAACCCGGCCTTGAGCAGCACTTTGATAGAACCTATGTTATGCGGCATGACGCCCGCTTCGATGCGATGAAAATCCAGTTCGTCAAAAGCATACCGGACAACAAGCTGAACCGCTTCGGTCATATAGCCTTTCCCATTGTGATCCTGATCCAGAAAGTACCCAAGCCAACAGCTTTGCAGGTTGTATCTGACGACTTCGGTCAACATCATTTCGCCAATAACCCGGCCGCAATCCCGCAAGCAAATGACAAAAAAGTATGCTTTGTCTTCTTTGCTTTGTTCCACCGCCTCTTTAATTCGCTCCGCCTGGCCTTGGAGCGTATAAAAAGACGCTTCCCGCAACCCCGTGAACGGTTGAAAGAAATCCCTGTTCTTGACTTCGAGAGCGAGCAGCCTATCCGCATCCGACTCCTCGACTGGTCTGACGTACACTTTACTTCCGATCAATTTCATAGTTCTCTTCTCCTTTGGCAAAAATTAAAAAACGCCACAGGAACCCTGTGGCGCTTATCTCAAGCTATGTAACCACAGGAAAGCGGCCTGTGGCATTTTATCCGCTGTCTTCTAGGAACGCAATGCTGCAGGAATAGCCGCTTCTATCCAATTTTGGACACACTTCTCCCGTGATTGTGCAGCATCAAAGAAAACAGCAGTGGAGTGCCCGGTACCTGCAGACAAAGACTTCAAAGCTCTCTTCTTCATACCAATACTCCTCCTTTGCCGTCTCCTCGTTATAAGCGCGAATGTGCGAATGATGGTACAATTCAAGTATCTAACAGACATTCTTCCCGTACAAATCAGATAATTATGTCAATTGTACTTTGAAATATAGACAATTGCAAGCCCGGCCCAGGGTGATGACTGCTCCGCAATGAACGGCTATCTGCCGGCCGCAGCCGCATCACTTTTCCGCAATAAAAGAAGAGGCGCAGCAGCGATTTCAGCATCGCCCGGCGCCTCTTGTTGCTTTCATCTCATTTTGTCCTTGCCTTTACACCAATTTCACCAAATGATATTTCTTCTTTCCTTTGCGGATAATGATGAAGCGTCCTTCAATCGCGTGCTCGGCGCCGACGACGAATTCCAGCTCGCTCACCCGCTCGCCGTTCAACGAAATGGCGCCATTGGCAATATCCTCGCGCGCCTGGCGCTTCGACGGCTCAATGCCTGTATCGACGAGCCACTCGACGATATTCTTGGATTCCTTGGAAGCCTCAAACGTCGGCATTTCCTTGAAGCCTTGCTCAATTTCATCCGCCGTCAATGACCGGATATCGCCGCTGAACAGCGCGGCCGTAATTCGTTTCGCCTGCGCCAGCATCTCTTCGCCGTGAACGAATCTCGTCATTTCTTCGGCCAGCGTAATTTGCGCTTCGCGCTTATGCGGCTCGGTGCGCACTTTCTCGGCCAGCGCTTCAATCGCCTCTTTATCGAGGAAGGTGAAGTATTTCAAATATTTAACGACATCGCGGTCGTCGGTGTTCGCCCAGAACTGGTAGAACTCATACGGCGTCGTCTTCTTCGGATCGAGCCAGATCGCGCCGCCGGCCGTTTTGCCGAACTTCGTGCCGTCCGCTTTCAGCATCAGCGGAATCGTCAGGCCGAACGCCTTGGCCTCAGGGCCTTCCTTTTTGCGAATCAAGTCCAGTCCGCTCGTAATATTTCCCCACTGATCGGAACCGCCGATTTGCAATTGCACGCCCTCTTCCCGGTACAGATGCAGGAAGTCCATAGATTGCAGGATCTGGTAGGAGAATTCCGTGTAGGAGATCCCGCTCTCCAGGCGGCTTGACACAATATCTTTGGCCAGCATCGTATTAATGCTGAAATTTTTCCCGTAGTCGCGCAAAAAGTCAATCACATTCAACTGATGCGTCCAGTCATAGTTGTTCACCATGCGCAGTTGATTGTCTCCGTCGGTCAGGAACAGCTTTTTCATCTGCGCGGTCAGCGCCTCCACATTCGCCTGCACCTGCTCCATCGTCTGCAGCGACCGCTCGGATTGCCGTCCGCTCGGGTCGCCGATCGTTCCGGTCGCGCCGCCGATCAGAATGACGGGCTTGTGCCCGGCCAACTGGAACCGCTTGAGCATCATGAACGGAATGAGATGCCCGATATGCATGCTGTCTCCGGTCGGGTCCACCCCGCAGTACAACGAAATCGACTGCTCCTCCACCAGCTTGCGCAGCCCTTCGGCATCCGTCTGTTGATTAATCGCCTCGCGCCATTCCAGTTCATCAATAATATTCAACATTCTCAGCTCCCTGTCCTTGTGTCTTGGTCTTATATGCCCGAATATACGCGAAAATAAAAAATCGCCCCTCATCTGCACCAGCAGATCCAGGGACGATTGAAGAACCGCGTTACCACCCAACTTGTACAATGACCGGAACAACCGGATCATCATACCGCTCTCAGCCCATTATCGTGAGCTACCCCGCTTGGCATTACCCAAGATACTCCCGAGTGTAATTCGCAAGAAACAGTATGCTGCCAGGTCCCATCAACCCCTGGCTTTCTGTGAACAGTGACTGCCTGCTACTGCGCTCTTTCAACGTATATTCCGTATAAGATTACAAGCCATTATAGTGAATTATGAACCGGTTGTCAAATATAGGAGAGCTAAATTTGTTATTCGTCTGTGATAATGTCACCCTATAACTGTTCTGAGATAATGTCACTATGGGACAGGAGATAATGACATTGACGAAAGCAGAAATGAAGAAGGTACTCGTTGTGGAGAAAATCATAGATGGGCGGATGACGAACAGGGAGGGAGCGGCAGCGCTTGGTTTATCAGAGCGCCAAGTCATTCGAATGAAGAAAAAATACCAATCCGGAGAAGGAGCCCAAGAACTTATACACAAGAATCGGGGAAAAAAGCCTTGTCACGCCCTCCCCAATGAAGTGAAGGAACGAATCGTTGAGCTGTACACAGCCAAGTATTACGGAAGCAATTGCTGTCACTTCGCTGAAGCAACGGCGTCGCAGTAAAGCCCATCAGCCACGTGAACGCAAACCGCAAGCGGGCATGCTATGGCAGATTGACGCAACTCCTTATCCATGGCTGGAGGATCGGGCATCGTCCTTTACGGTGCATGCTGCTATTGACGATGCAACAGGTACAGTTGTTGGTGCCGTCTTTCGTCCGAACGAATGCAGAAAAGCCTTTTCCCTTGTCATGTTTAACCTGAAGTCCATTAGCCGCAAGCGGCCTCCTCCGCTCCGCTTCGGCCCCATCGGGGTGACGGCCAGCGTTCTCCGAATATGCATAAATACGCATAAAATGAGCTTGAGAAAACAGCGTTTACCCTAAGAGAAAAAGACATGAGAAAAAGCCGAGCAAAGATCAGAAAATAATTCTAGGTCTGCTCGGCTTCAATGCGACTTTAAGTTCCCCTGAAACAAAATTAATTCCTAAAAAGGGCCTCCCACAGCTTTCTCCGAGACCAACTTCAAGCTCTTTCCCCTCTTCAAGCTCGTTCAATACACGTCTGATTCCATCTTACTATTAACGATTTCATCCACTATCCTTTTGATAATTTTTATGTTTTCTTTAACATATACAGGATGTAATAGCTCATCATGCTTCCCATATCCATTATACTCCTTGTATACTTTCCAAGTATAATCTCTCCATTTTTTCTTATACCTTGTTGTCACTGTTTCAACAACTATGTTATGAAGATTAGCTGACACTTTACCCAGGTTAGTTAGTTGATCCATATAATCTAAATATTTTCTTTTACTGTATTTTAAATCATTTTCCTTTGCTATATCATGCATTAGTTGAGTTGATATCATATGAACTTCTTTGTTCCAAGGTGTTGTATCTATCATGATAATATCCGAGACGCTCATTCCACTCTGCTCCATCGTTTTTGCTACTTCAAATGCTAAATTACCTCCTCCGGAATATCCGCATAGCACATATGGCCCCTCATTCTGTATGCTTGAGATTTCCTTTACATATTCGTATAGCATTGCTTCATAATTTTCAAAATGATCAATAAAGTCTGTAACATTTACTACACACTCTGATTCTAGCAATTTAGCCATCTCCATATAAACTAACCCAATCCCTGGAGGAGGCGGAAAACAGAAAATATTAATTTTTCCATATTTATTTAATTGGATGAATGTGTTTTTCTTTTTTAGGTTCGTCAAATTGCTTCTTATTAATTGTAATTGCATTGCCATTAATTCAACCGTCGGAGCATAGAAAACAGTTTGGAAATCTATACTAACGCCCATTTTTTTGGTTAGACATTGAACTAATGATAATATTTTAAGCGAATTACCGCCTAAATCAAAGAAGTTGTCCTTTACTCCAACCTTTTTTAAACCGAGCACTTCCTGCCAGATTTCCGTAAGTGTAGCTTCCATAGTATTC
>OGSV01000178.1_pt1 | contig 54294 bp, 41 predicted proteins | sample 1574221 | NCBI WGS metagenome assembly OGSV01 (sample SAMN03295823, study PRJEB24534) | human gut metagenome | isolation source: fecal sample 4 from infant 3 | host: Homo sapiens | place: USA: Pittsburgh, PA | collected 2014-07 | reverse complement strand
AATGCTGTAGAACAGTTATTCGAGTACGAGAAAAGAGGCACGGTGTGGCGAGCGGAAGGCATTGCGCCGGTCGACTTTAATATGAGTCCAAAATCGCCCTAATCTGTACAACTTGCTGCCTCGCTTTTATGACACAACGAAAGACAAAATCATCGTTTAAAAAAGCGAGCTCCCTTTCTCTACATGGGGCTCGCTTTTCGAGATTCGCAGCTGAGCAAAGTTCAACGATCGTTATCCGTGAGGAACTTAATGCTGCTACTGTCGCCTGAATATTTGCATCTCCTCGCCCCATGCTTTATTATATTTTCATCGACAAATTTGCAGGTCTAAACAAGGAGGTTCATTCGTCCATGTGCCCCCGTACCAAAGAACAAAATGAGCTGATCCGCATGCAGCGCAGAGAACAGATCCTGGACGCCGCCGCGCACGCCTACTTCCGCACGGGAGGCAGCTTTGATATTCGCGACGTCGCCCGCGAGGCCAAACTCGGTTACGGCACGGTATACCATTATTACCCCAACCGACATTTATTAATCGAAGATGTGCTGGATAGCGGCTTCGAGCGATGCGAGCAAGCCCTGGCAGAATGGGCGAATATCAGAGGCGGAAGCCCGAATGATAGTCAACTGTTGACGTATTGCAAGGCGTTGCTCCGGCTGTGGCAGTCGGATGCCCGCGCATATCTCGTCTACAAAATGGCGGCGGAACATTATGCAGGCTTGCCTGAGAAGGATCGGCACCCCGTCAAGAGACGATTCATGGAACGCTTGTACGTCCCGCTTCAATCGATCGCCCGGCGCGAAGACGACAGCGTCGACCATATGCTTGTCGTGCTGGTCGGCTGCAGCGGGCTACGCTACTATACGGGCGCTTCCGAGTTGGACGTCGATCGAATCGCCCAGCTCGCAATGCAAGCTATTACGAAGGAGTCCTGATACGAACATGATTATCCTAAAAAGCAAGCATGAAATTGAGGCCATCCGCAAGGCATGCCAAGTGGTGGCCGAATGCCATCGCACGATCGCCCCGCTCATCAAACCGGGCATCACGACGAACGAGATTGATCGCATATTCGAGGACATTATTTTGAAGCATGGCGCCAAGCCATACGAGAAGGGCTACAAGGGCTATCCATATGCGACGTGCGCCTCCGTCAACGACGTGATCGCGCATGGATTTCCTAGCGATAAGCCACTTGAGGAAGGCGATATCGTGACGATCGACACGGTTGCGGAGCTCGACGGCTGGCTCGGCGATTCGGCCTGGAGCTATGCGGTCGGGAAGATCTCGCCTACGGCCGAGAAGCTGATGCGCGTCACGAAGGAATGCCTTGACCTCGGCATCGCGCAGGCGCAGCCCGGCAATCGGCTCGGTGACGTGACAAGCGCGATCCAGCGGCATGCGGAGTCGCACGGCTTCGGCGTCGTGCGCGACCTTCTCGCCCATGGCATCGGTCGTGACCTGCACGAGGAGCCGACTTATGTGCATATCGGCAATCCCGGCAAAGGCCCCCGCATCAAGGAAGGCATGGTGTTCACGATCGAGCCCATGATCACCGAAGGCACCTATTACATGACAATCGATCCGGACGGCTGGACCGCGCGGACGCTGGACCGTAAGCTTGCCGCCCAATACGAGCATACGATCGCCATCACGGCTGAAGGTCCACAAATCCTGACGGCGCAATAGAATGATTAGTAGTCGACCAACGGGATGGTCGGCTGCGGAGGCTGCCACAGCTTTGCCTGCCAATGGATGGGTCGAGGAGGAGGTCGAGTTCCATACGCTCGACTCCGCTTGCTCCATTGTGCTCGGTTATGGAAGACAAGCGAAAGCGCTCATGCCCGCCGAGATGAGGGACGCGGTCCGGGCGGAAGCGCAAACCATGTGCCCGTTATACGATGAATCGTGCACGTGATTGGAACCCCAGCTGATCTCCCGTCAAGATCCGGCTTCTCCGATCATCTGCAGTTCAATTTGCTTCATTTCATAACCTTTTTAAAGGTTTCCCTTTTTTCTTCAACAGACGAATGAAGGTGCTCCCACTTGTTATCCAAACGTTTTACCTCTTGGTCGATCTCATCCATCTGAAGGGAGGAGTCACGAAAGGCCTTTTTCGTTTGTTCAATTCGCGGTTTTTGCCGATTCAACCGCTCAAGCCACTCTTTGTAGTAAAAACGGGAAAATTCAATAAGATGATGCTCCTCAAGAGGCGCCCCCTCCCATGTACGACCAATAAAACGAATCATCTCCTGCGGCAGATAACTCGTGTGCAAGCGCGGTTCGACAGGAAGATCCAACGCTTCGGGCAGCCGGCTAATCGAGTGTGTAATGTAGACTAAAAGTACCCCGAAAGAGCAAAGTGAAATCCCCGGAAAAAACAAGCAGAAATCCCCCAATAAATCGTGGGGGAATAGACCGCAACAGAAGACTCCTGTATCCTATTCATAGAGAGAAGCGAAAGGTTATGGGGACGGGGAGATGCTCAAGATGGGACAGATCGAGACGATCAAAGATTTATCCGGGTTTTATTTTTATATTCGACTAATTAAAACTGCTTACCAGTATTCGTTCACACACTGCTCAAGAAAAAATGAGCTCTGCGAAATTATCCAAGCGTAAGAAATCGCCGCCCAGCTCTCGTCAACGAAAGCGAGCGGCGACAACTCGGCTGACACGAGGTCTGTCAAAGAACTGCTGGTCATCCAGGAGCTTTATCGTCATCATCGCGCTGCTGCACGCTAGACCCGTCGTGCACGGCTAAAAAGCGAAATGTTCAGCATGCCCTGCTTAAACGATACGCGCCAATCCTCACCTGTCTCATACCTGTGCCCATGGTGTCTGGGCACTCGACCTCGCCATCGATTGTGGTGAATCAGAAATACGTGGGGTGCTGCACCGTTATCGTCAGGAACAACTGTTTATGCGGTCAGGGGTGAAACTGTCGCGTCAGTCGATAGCGAACTGGCTGATCGCAGACACGAGCAGCGGGTAGTGGCTCTCACCACTGTACGGCTAAATGGACGCCGAATGACTGAAACGGGATATCATGCAGTAGTTATCTTGCCAGATTACCACTACATTGATCTGTTCATTCACTCGTCCTCGGCCAGCCGCCAGTTGTCCATGTTTTCTCCAAGTATCCGACAACCGCCCACGCCATCAGACTGCTCACAATCGTGAACGGTGTTTCCGGGTACAGACTGATCAAAGTAAAACTGACCGTATTGTTCAAGGCATGCAACACCATCACAAGCAGGATGGAGCCTGATCGTTCAAAGATAAAATTGGTGATATAGTTCATGGCGACGATGGACGCTGTAAATCCAATCAGAGAAGGCACAAGAACAGCCAGCCCCGCGTCCACATACAAAATAAAGAGCAACGGATAGTGCCATAATGCCCAGATGAAGCCCCCCTTCCATGCAGCGTGCCAGAAATCTTGTTCCCTTGTCTTCAAATAAGGATACAGATATCCGCGCCAACCAAACTCCTCGGTTCCGCTTGTCAGCACATTTGAAATGAAATATCCGATTACGGATAACGCAACCGCTTGCCATGTTGCATCCGCCAAACTGCTGAGCAGGATGCTGAGTACGAACATCGGAATTGCGATCACGATCGGAATAGATAATGCGAAACGGATATCAGCTCGACCCGGACGTCTGAACAGTATAACTCCCTCTCGGGTACGGACCGCAAGGAATCCGAGCAAAGGACCGAACACGCCTAGTGCGAATAACAGTTGAACAATGGAAAAATTTCCGGCAAGATGAAAAATCGTCATATCCGTTCGTAAAAAATGGTCTGTCGATCTGCTCCACCGATAAGCTGAAATCCAACACCCCCATGTCCAACCGAAAGAAATGATCAGATACACAATCAATGCTGATTTCCGAATCATGTTTATTTCTCCTTTTCTGTTCATCTACAATGAAAAGCTCTCAGGATCTTTTCCCAAGAGCTTCATTGCAATGGTCGTTACCGATGGCAGGAAAATCTCAACCTTTCGGAAATGATTTGTGTTGATTAAGTTATCATAACATGAGCGGAAACTGCGTCCAAGACGGAGGCTCCATGGCTAATTGTAATTCTTTTGGTATCATGGCTTTTCAATCAGGGTATTTGAGGTATGCCTTTTATCTGCTGGCGCTATCCCACAAAGCAAAGAACTTCAGGGGATGTTTCCTTATTGTGATCAGGAAAATTGTCCAGTAACGTTCGTTCTTCGATTTTAGCCTGGGTTAGTTACAGGTATCCAACCCGTTAGCAGCGCTCCGCCTTCCGAATGGTTGCCTGCGGAGAGCTCACCTCCGTGAAGCCTTACAATTCGTTGTGAAATGGTCAGCCCTAATCCGCTACCTCCAGTTGAACGATTTCTAGATGCTTCACCACGATATAGAGGTTCAAAAACTCGATGTAGTTCTTCCGAGGAGAAGCCCGGGCCGGTATCACGGATCATAAACTTTATTTTGTTACCTTCTTTATAACATTGAACAACAATTTCACCATACGAGGGTGTGTGTCTGACGGCATTATCCAACAAATTGTTCATCGCTCGTTCCAATAAATGCACATCACCGTTAATGAAGCAGTCGTCTTCAATATGGGTCGAAATCGAGAGGTTCTTTTGGCGAGCTAGCGGACTTAAACTGTCAATCGATTTCAGGATGATGAATTTAATATCAATCTTCTGATGATGAAGATCCATCTGCACATGCTCCATCTTTGTAAATGTGAACAGGTCCTCTACCAACCGGTCCAATTGCGCCGATTTTTCCTTACAAACGGCCAAATATTTGGTTATTTTATCCGGGGATTGGGCAATGCCTTGTTCCAGACCATCCAAGTAACCTCGTAAAGCGAACAATGGGGTACGCAAATCATGAGCGACAGCTGTAATGACGAATCGGCGCTCTTCTTCCAATTCCGCTTGTTTTTGAAAAGCTTTTTGCATTCCATTCACCATCATTTCGAATGCATCGCGTACCTCAGAGATTTCGGTGATATAGGATCCAGGCAACTCTACGTCCCAATCTCCTGCAGCGACTTTTCTGGCTGCAAAGCTCATCTTTTCGAGAGGCTTAAGAAGAAACCTTCGCATTTCAACACCGACAATAAAAAAAGCTAACAATAGCCCGGTAAATATCGAAATGAACTTAGCCGCATTTGACTTCGGAAGATAAATAATGACCTTTCCGAGCAAATGCCCGTCCTCTATAATGGAGAACCGTTCGGTAGAAGGCAATATGCCATGGCTCTGTGGATTAGAACGGTAAATTTCTTGATCTGATGCAGATAGAATAGCCGCTTCCATTTTCGCTTGTTGCAACTCATGATGCAATTGGTTTTGCCAATTCGGATCCCTCCATTTGTTCGAATTGGTTTCGATCAGCTGTACGATCTTCTCGATCCATTGTCCTTGCAGAATCTCGGCTTGAGCTCCGTTTTTTGCGAAGCTGAGCGTTTTTGTCTCTATGAAGTGTGTTGTCACATAAAAGATCCACGGCACTAACATTAAGAAGAAGAAAAGCAGTATAGTAAACGAACGAATACGAAGTGTTCTCATCTTAACCTCCCTCGAAGCGATACCCTATTCCCCATACGTTGACTAGGTATTGAGGATGGTTCGGATCGGATTCAATTTTCTCGCGAAGTCGACCGATGTGCACCCGAATCGTATGCCTGTCACCTACCCCATTCCAAAATTTCGAAAGTATCTGTTCATATGAAAAAACATGCCTGGGGTGTTCGGCAAATAATCGCAATAATTCATATTCCCTCGGGGTGAGCACTACACTCTTCCCATCCACGAATACTTCTCTTGTGGATAGATTTAGCTTGATGCGGCCAAAATCCAAGATTCTCTCACTCATTTGCAGTTGGGAAACAGAACGTCGTAGTACAGCTTTTATCCTGGCTACAATTTCACCGGGTGAAGCGGTTTTGACAATATAATCATCGCCGCCGAGCGTCAGGCCGCGAATCTTGTCCACATCGTCGCTGCGTGCGCTCAAGAAAAGGATCGGAACGTTACTCTTCTCCCGAATCCGGCGACATAACTCAAACCCGTTTTGACCCGGCATCATGATGTCAAGAACAATACAATGAATGGAATTCTGCTCAAACAATGTCCAAGCTTGAACAGAATCGCAAGCGGTTATAACGCGATAATTTTCATACTCTAAAAAGTCGCTCAATAGTTCAACAATGCTTTGATCATCGTCTACAACCAGTATGGTACTGATTTCACTCATGAATATCCCACCTTTGAAAACTAGTTTATCATTTAACCCCATGCAACAAACAGAACCACCTAATTTGTGATGATTTGTTTATTGTTTTGTGACCTTTATACAACTTCATTTGAGATACTCGTTTGTTACGATACTTCTTGCCGAGTCGGACAGCAAATATCGCGAGTTAGGGCCCGTTCTACGCAAAAACGGATGAAGGAGGTTGACAAACTTGGAATACGGAAGTTTCTCATTTTTTCCATTCGGTGCTCTATTTTGTCTTACGCTTTTTTCTTTTGTCGCAATTCGAATTTATCTGATTCGTCATCGCTACAGAGATTCCAATCCAAAAGACCGTGACATCGCATTGATTCTAAAAGGTCGGATGGCGAGTGGTGAAATCGACGAGAAGGAATATCACAGGCTGAAGGATCTTCTGACAAAATAACTTTTCCCTGATACGATCCGCAGGTTCGAGGATCAATCTATTGACTTTGAATATGAGGAGGTTTATGGATGTTAACGGTTCAAGTCGTGCTTTTTGATGGCTTTGACCTTCTGGATGCCATTGCACCTTACGAAGTTTTTTGTGCCGCGGCAATGTATGCTGAACACGCGTTAAGCGTAGAATTCGTTACCGCTGAAGGGCCGAGATCCGTCACCAGCGGCATCAACGGGTTAAAAATTGAAGCGAGTGGCAGACTGAACCCGGAACGAACAGGCATCATTCTTGTACCTGGCGCGTCGGGCGACGTCGAAGGAGATGGGCCGAATTCGCCCCCAGCCATTCTGTCGCGGGCACTGAATACCGAATTGGTTGAAATGATTGAGCAAGCACTCGGGCAAAATGACATCATCGTTGCCACGGTTTGCGGCGGTTCCCTGTTACTGGCCATGGGAGGGCTCTTGGAGGGCAGACCAGCGGTAACGCATCATCTGGGCATGGATGTACTTGGAGCAACCGGAGCCATTCCCGTTCCTGCACGCGTAGTGGATAGCGGCAACCTGGTCACTGGTGGCGGCGTTACTTCGGGACTCGATGTAGCGCTGTATCTGGTGGAACGCGAGCTTGGACCGCGCATCGCGCACGCGGTAGAGCAACTGTTCGAATACGAACGGAGAGGAACGGTCTGGCGGGAAGAAGGAAGGGCGCCTGGCTCTCACAAGGCAGAGACCGACGAAGAAACGAACGCGACGAACAATATGGGGATGATTTATGATACCCCGGATATAAAATTACCCGGAGAATCTGACTTCGACGGGGATTGGGATACAACAATTGCTACGCCTGTTGGTAAACTGGAGGTCAAGCTCTCCATTTCCATAAGGAATGGGTTGGTCCAAGGCCAGGCTACACAAGGGGATGAGACGGTCGAGTTTATAAATCCCTTACTTCAGGACAATAAGCTCACCTGGTCGCTGCGCGTCACGAAACCTATGCGGTTAAATCTAAAATTCGAAGTTACCGTGCGTGGAGATGACATGATTGGATTCGCCAGGGCCGGCATACTGCCTGCATCCAAATTAACAGGCAAGCGTGTTACCTAACCCATAAATGCGATTTGGCAATTAAAATGAGGGGATGGATCGCATGAAGGAGTGGAAAATATCATACGGCTTATTGGCCTGCATCAGTATTCTATTTATCCTTTACGCTTTGGTGGCCAATTTTATTATCGATCCCGAAGCAAAGGCGTTTATAAGCCATAAAATCGGCCTGAAGCGCGAACTTAATCTTCCGGTCTGGATCAACGTTATGCACGTTCATGTTGCGTTTGCCTGCATCGCCATGGCGACAGGGTTGCTCAACTTCTCCAACCGCGTCCTTGAAAAAAGCCGCAAGTTCCACCGTATAAACGGCTACGTTTATTTAGTATCCGTCCTTCTTGTCGTGATTACTTCCGGATATATGGCTCCTTATGCTACCGGAGGAAAAATAAGCAGTATGGGGTTCAACGCTCTTAATCTAATATGGCTGTTTATCACCATTACGGCGCTTGTACAAATCAAAAAGAAACGCATCATTCGGCACCGGAACTGGATGATCCGAAGTTACGCCTTTTGTTTTACGAACATGACAATTCATCTCATCACCTCCCTTTTTTATCAGGGATTTGGTCTCAACTACGCTACCAGCTATACAATAGGGGTTTACGGCTCTATTGTGCTGCTGTTGATCATTCCTAACATCATTATCAGAAATATCAATCGATCCAGAAAGGCAGTGGTAGGATGAAAAAAATTATAGGAGTACTCATGTCGTTTGTACTAGTTCTATGTCTAGTTACCTCTGCAGCAAGTGCGAATTCAAAAAAAAATAATGATCCATTCAAAGACAAAAGGATGCATGTTCAAATCGTCTTGTTCGATGGTTTCGATCTGCTGGACGCATTAGCACCATACGAAGTATTTGCTGCTGCGGGAATGTACTCAAACGGAGCAGTTACTGTGGAATTGGTTTCCGCGGAAGGCAAGCGTTCTGTCCCGAGCGGTCTGAACGGGCCGGCTCTCGAAGCGCAAGCTGCATTAGACCCCAAGCGTCCTGGAATCATTTTGGTGCCCGGGGCTTCGGGCAAGCCAGCAGGAAATTCGGAAGATACCATTCCGAATATTTTAAAGAAGGCCATGATGACGGGCTTGTCGGAGAAATTGAAACAAGCTTTTAACAATGAGGAAGTTATTGTAGCTACAGTATGCGGTGGTACACTGCTGCCTGCGATGGGAGGTTTGTTGAAAGATAGACATGCGGTTACCAATCAAATAGGCATGGAAGCGTTAGGAGCTCTCGGTGCAATTCCGATTGAAGCAAGAGTCGTTGAAGATGGTCCTCGCTTCGTAAGCGGGGGAGGCGTGACTTCGGGTCTTGATGTGGCCTTGTATTTGGTTGATCGTGAGTTAGGTCCTCAAATCGCAAATGCTGTAGAACAGTTATTCGAGTACGAGAAAAGAGGCACGGTGTGGCGAGCGGAAGGCATTGCGCCGATCCATTTTGACGAAAACTAATACCGATCCGATAAGAGCAACAGCGGCAGACTAGGATGATGCAAAACACCCTGGCCTGTCCGCTGTTGTTGGCTCGATCACAGGCCAAAAGAATACAACTGGCCTGGGTTTGGCTAAATTTTCTTGGGACTGACTTGCATCTTATCCAAAACAAAGTTATCATAGATACATGAAGTCTTTAATTCGAATGGAGGAGTGCTATGAAAACTCACAAGCCACTGATTATGCGTTTGAGGTGATGTTCCATTTACTGGCAACAACGCCGGACAAGATTACTAGACCCATCTTATGACAAATTAAAGATATTATATATCCATAGTATATTTAATCGAAAGGAAGATCACGATGGCTATTCAACATGCGAAAGATTCTACTTTTAATGAGATGGTGCAAACGGAAGGTATAACAGTAGTGAATTTTTGGGCCGCTTGGTGCGGTCCATGCAGAATGTTTGCACCTGTATTAGAGGAGTTTGAAAGGGAAGCAAATGATTCCATTAAAGTCGTTAAAGTTAATGTAGACGAAAATCCGGTAACCTCTTCACAATTTCAGATTATGAGCATCCCGACAACCATTATATTCAAAGATGGACAGCCTCTATATAAAGAAATAGGCATATTGTCGAAAGGTGAACTGCAGCAGCTTGTTGGCTCCAAATAAATCAACAAAAAAGGGGAGATTCTTTTGATTTATGATTGTGCTATTATCGGCGGAGGCCCGGCAGGACTCAATGCGGCTCTGGTACTTGGGCGGGCCAGACGCAGTGTTGCGTTATTTGATAACAGCCAGCCCCGAAATGCGGTTACACATGCCTCTCATGGATTTATAACAAGAGACGGTGTGACACCCGCCGAGTTTAGGCGTATTGCATATGAGGAGGTTCTGGGGTATCCCTCCGTTGAACTTTTACCTTGGGAGGTAACCGAGATTCACCGGACTGATCACAGGTTCGTCGCCGTGGCGTCAACCGGAAAACGGATTGAAGCACGCAAATTACTGATCACCACTGGACTTAGGGAGATTTTCCCGGATATTCCAGGTTTGCGTGATTGTTATGGAACAAGTTTGTTCAGTTGTCCCTACTGCGATGGTTGGGAGCTTCGAGATCAGCCGCTAATTGTTGTTTCCGAGAACTCTGGAGTGTTTCATATGGCCAAGCTGCTCTATACCTGGAGTAAAGATCTTGTGGTTTGTACAAATGGGCATGCGGTTCTGGACAACGATCAAAAACAACTGTTGAAATCCAGAAACATCGAAGTGGTTGAACAAGCAGTAACGATGTTTATCGGTCATGAGGGGAAATTGCGGCAGGTGGAATTTGCAGATGGCACGCGAATCGAGAGAACGGGAGGATTCATTACACCGGAATGGAAACCGAAGGCGTCTTTTCAGGGTTCGCTTGGTTATGAGGTAAATGAGTTTGGCGGTATCGCCACAAATGAGTGGGGCAAAAGCTCGGTTCCAGGTGTGTATGCCGCCGGGGATGCAGCTTACGTCATGCCTTCCCAGTTGATTTATGCCGCAGCAGGCGGAAGCAAAGCGGCGATTGGCATCAACATGGAGCTGACCGAAGAGGATTTCGTTTAGCTCTAAGTGGACATGTCCTTCTCTTGGGGAAAAGTTTCTTAGAGAGAAGGACTTTTTTCAAAAGTCATAAGTGTAATGACTGCATCAAACAGAAAGGGATGAAGAGGATGATGACGAACGATTTTTTTAATGATGCCGTTTGGGAAGCAGCTTGGAAGAAGGATCCAGATACAGCGATTAGCAAAATGAAAAAAGTTGGAATTGATCCAGCACATACTTTTGACCATAGGGCAAAGTCATTTAACGAGCAGGCGTTTAGCGAAGAAGGCAGGCGAAGAACAAAACGGATAATGAATTGGCTGGAAAGTCAGGGTGTGACATTTAAAGATACCTCCATATTAGACATTGGAGCGGCCTCAGGCGGATTTACAGTGCCGTTTGCGGAGAGAGGGGCTAGTGTTACTTCTGTGGAGCCTAGTCTTCCATTAGTTGAGCTCTTGAAAAGTAATATAACGGGATTAAAGAACGGGAATGTAGAGATTGTGGCTGAGCCTTTTGAAGACATTGATATTCAAGCAAAGGGGTGGGAAAAAGCCTTTGATTTCGTATTTGTCTCCATGTGCCCGGTTATTGCCGACTGGGAGAGTGTGGAGAAAGTGCTGAGCTGCGCACGACAGTATTGCTATATCAGCCTGTCTGTCGGCTCCAGGGAGCACAGTCTGGTAAAAGAGATTTGGCCTTTGGTCACTGATCAGCCCATGAAAACGGAACATTTGGAAATGGCTTATTTGCTCCATTTACTGTATCTCAAAGGGTATTCCTATCAGTCGCTCGTAACCCGGGAAATGAAATCTACAGAGGTACCTAGAGACACGGCGCTCCAGGAGGTGATGGAATGGCTGAGAATCTTCGGTTTGCCTGCGGACGACCAGAACAGGAAAATCATAGCCAATTATTTGGAACGGACCTATCCGACGGATAAGGTTGTCATCCAGCAGGGTGGGCGTTTTGGCAAGGTGCTTATTCAGTTGAAGGATCAGAGCATGTACACCGGTGTCCAAGAATTTTCCCATAAGTAATTTCTTTAACTATATAATGGACAAAAAATATCTGTAATATCTACAAACTGGAGTGTCTGTAGTAAATTGAGGAACGTTATGAAAAGAAAACCTGTAATCATTGTCGCATCTCTAATCGTCGCGAATTTTTTGGCACAACTCATGCAAACCATGCTGAACACGGCTTTGCCACAAATGATGCTTGACCTTGGAATCCAGGTCAATCGGGCGCAATGGCTGATCACCGTCTATCTTCTGGTTTCTGGAATTGTCATCCCTGTGACGGGATTCCTGATCGGAAAATACTCGACGCGAACCCTGTTTTTCGCATCCGCTGGGGCCTTTACGACAGGGACGCTAATTGCCGGCTTCTCCGTCGACTTCACATTGATCCTAAGCGGACGAATTATTCAGGGGATTGGCGCCGGATTGCTGGTACCGGTGTTCCTGAATACGATTATCCTAGTGTTCCCAAAGGAAAAACTCGGGGCAGCGATGGGACTGGCCAGTCTCATTGTGGGACTCGCCCCTGCACTGGGGCCGACGATTTCCGGCTTCGTGATTCAACATCATTCTTGGAGAATCTTATTCTATGGGGTGGCGCCCATAGCGATCGCGAACCTGTTTGTCGCCTATTATTGCTTGGAAAACGTTTGGGATACGCATAAAGCGAAATTGGACTGGAGATCGATTCTTTATTCAAGTTTGGGCTTCGGCAGTCTGTTGTATGGATTTAGTATCCTTAGCGATCAGGGAAAAGGGATTCAGCTTGCGCTGACCTTCCTTATCGTGGGATTCGCACTGTCGTTTCTGTTTGTGAAGCGCCAATTCAAACTGGCCGTCCCTTTGCTTGATTTCAACGTATTTCGTTACCCGAGATTTACTTATGCATCGATTATAGGCGTAGTCCTGTTCATTGTGATGGCCGGGGTGGAACTGCTGCTCCCGATATATGCACAAAATGTCAGGGGACTACTGCCTAGAGAATCGGGGCTAATGCTGCTCCCAGGTGCATTGCTGATGGGGGTGTCCGGAGTGGTATCGGGTAAAATCTACGACCGTTATGGCGGTCGCTATTTGATTCGGATCGGCTTCTTCGGGATAGCCGCCGTAACGGCTCTATTAACGATAGCGCTATCGATTCACGCTCCGTATGGTCTGTTGGTAGGGTTATATGCGTTGCTTATGACCGGGGTCGGTTTTATGATGACCCCAATTACTGCTTTTGCCATGGCGAGCTTGCCGAATTCGATGATGAATTACGCTTCGCCGATGACCACGGCCATACGTACATTGGGCATGTCAATGGGCGGGGCACTGCTCATCACCCTGGTGACAATTACCGCAGATTATAGCTCATTCTCTTTTCCGATCAATATGCATCAAGGAATTCAAGCCGCGTTTTGGTCACTAGCCCTCGTTGCAGCGAGTGGTTTTCTTCTTACTTTCTTTGTTCCATATGGTAAAGGTTCAGTGGAATCGTAGGTCTTGGAGTGTTGCCAGTTACAACCAATAAAGGAGTAATAAGGGAGGCGATATTTGACATAAGCCAATATAAAAAGTTATTATGGGCACATAAAGTCCATAATTGAGGTGAACATCACGTTATGAAATTTTCTAAAGCGACAAACTATGCTCTTCATACGATGCTCTTTCTTGCCGCATTCCCGCCGAACAAACTTATCGGCGTACAGCAATTGGCGGAGAGACAAGAGGTTTCTCCAACGTATTTATCCAAAATCCTTACCAAGCTGGTCAAGGCAGGAATGATTGAATCGACTTCAGGAGCCAATGGTGGATATCGCTTAAAACGGAATTGGGAAGAAATCTCGTTTCTCGACGTGATTCATGCCATTGAAGGCTCCGCCTCCTTATTCGACTGTGAAATGAATCATGGATCAGAGTGTTTAGTTCAGAAGGTGATGGTATCGGCTGAAGAGAAAATGGAGGACTTTTTAAAAAACCAAAAATTATCTGAGATTGCTAAGAAAATGACGGTAGTTCTTTGAAGAAAAACTGTTTTTATGAGAATGGTTTATTTTATTAAACCGTTTGGGAAAAGCATGAAAGGAAGATATACAAACGGCATTGAACAAGATTGTGCTGCGTTAGATTGATACCATTGTCCTCTCGACCGCATCGATGTCGCGAAGAAGAGCTCTCGATATACCTTAATGGTGAATCGAGAGCTCTTCTTTTGCATATTCGGAAACTTGTCGAATGCAGGAGCCTGGAGGGTCTGGTTTAATTCGTGAAATGATGGGTCAGGAATCGGGATGATGGACTGAAAAATAAAGTATTAGACGGGAAAGCACTCGTCCCTATTCTTCCTCCGCAGGATAAATTGCCGACGTTCGGACAATATCGTTACTGGTTCAAGACTTGGAAGATACCTTAAAAAGGCGGATTAGTTTGCGTTCTCAATTGACAAATATAATAGTATTTGTTACCGTGGATTTTTCTCGGGAAGTCATCACCAGTTCAAGCACCCAACCCAAAAGGGACGAACAACCGTCAAACATCCTGACAAAGACATTCCCGTTCCTACGCTCAAAAGCATTGAACGGCGGTCGGGGTTAAAGTTTGAATAGCCCCGGCTCCCTCCCGACCATTCAAAGGAGGTATCCGACATGAAGAAGCCGGAGCGATATTTCTACCCTGCCGTTTTCACTTATGACCCCGGCAAGGAAATCGCTGTTGTTTTCCCTGATCTGGATTGCGCGACAAGCGGAACGGACGATCACGATGCGCTTTTGTCCGCGCGGGAACTGCTCGGCATTGTCCTGTACGGGCTGGAAGAAGATGGCGAACCTATTCCCGCTCCAACGCCGCTTTCCCAGATTCAAACCACGCAAGCGAACGAACGCGCTGTGCTGATTGATGTCTATATGCCATCTATCCGCAGGCGCAAGTGAACCGTTCTGTCAATCGGACGGTCACGCTTCCGGCTTGGCTGAACGCCGCCGCGCTGGAGAAGGGCATTAACTTTTCACAGGCACTGCAATCCAAGCTGATGCAGGAATTGGGCATTGATCGCGTGAACGATGCGAAGTGCTTCCTACACAGTCACATTCGCACTCCCGGCGCAACCTTTCCCGGCTTGGACGTTTTCTTGAATGTCTCGTATGGATTTCACCTCACGATAATTTGCAACAGCATAACTGCCAATGGAATAAGAATCCACCCAATAGGAAACAATGATAATGATGAGATGTGAGAATCTGGAGGTTCGTCGATGGCAGGAAAAAAACAAAATCTATTGATTAAGAATGATTTTTTCGGAGACATTCAATCAGCCCTCGGGTTCCCTCCAGACTTGGTCTGCCGATCCTTGTTTGTCCAAGGGGAACAAACCGTGCAGTGCGTATATCTGGAATCGATGGTCAATAAAAAAACGATTGACGAATACATTTTGAAATCGTTCACGGAAAATACGTTTTCCGAAGGGGAAGCGCCTCGTTCCGCCGAAAGCGGTTTTTTGCGCGAATTTTCCTTTTCCGATCCATATGAACAGTTGCGGGAACATGCCGTAAAAGCACTCCTTGCAGGCCATTGCGCACTAACCGATTTTGCAAGGGAGCGCGTTTGTCTCATCAATGTGACCGAATCCAAACAACGCTCCATTGAAGAACCGAAGTCGGAATCGACCATTCGCGGGCCGCACGAAGGCTTTACGGAAAGCATTCTGACCAATGTGGGGCTTGTCCGCAAAAGAATCCGCAACCCATTCCTCCGGTTTGATAAAATGAACATCGGCAATCAAACCGGGACGACTTTGCTTATGGTGTACATGGAGAACCTCGCCCCGGAATCGCTGGTCCGGGAAGTGCGCGGCAGATTGTCAGCCATCCGGACGGACAGTGTGCTGGAAAGCGCTTATGTGGAGGAATTCATCCAGGACCGGATTTGGTCTCCTTTTCCGACGCTTACCAACACCGAACGCCCTGATATGGTAGCTGCCCAGTTGCTGGATGGTAAAGTGGCCGTGATGGTGGACGGAACGCCCAACGTCCTGCTTGCCCCCATGACGTTTTTCGAGTTTTTCAGTTCTCCTGAAGATTATTATCAGCGGGCGGACATCGCCACGTTTATTCGCTGGATTCGGTTGATTTCCTTTTTTACGGCCGTGTTCGTCCCTTCCTTGTATGTCGCGGCCACGACGTTCCACCAGGAACTGATCCCGACCCAACTTCTGATCAGTTTGTCCGCCCAGCGGGAAGGGGTTCCCTTCCCCGCCATCTTCGAAGTGTTGTTAATGGAAGTCGTGTTTGAAATTATCCGGGAAGCGGGGCTGCGTATGCCGCGAGCGGTCGGACAGGCGCTTTCGATCGTGGGGGCGATTGTACTGGGGCAGGCGGCGGTGGAAGCCGGTCTTATTTCCGCCGCGATTGTCATTGTCGTAGCCATAACCGGCATCACCAATTTTGTCGTTCCGGTTTACAGCTTCGGCATGTCACAACGCCTGCTTCGCTTTTCGTTCGTGCTGTTGGCCGGCTTTATGGGCCTTTTTGGCATTTTATGCGGTGCCCTGTTTCTGGTTGCCCATCTGGTGTCGCTTAATTCATTTGGCGTTCCTTACTTCACTCCCGCTTCCCCGTCCATAGGAACCGATTGGAAAGATGTGTTGGTGCGGCTGCCCCGGCCCTGGCTGGATCCGAACGGTCTGCCCGGATATATTCGGAATATGAAGAGAAAAAGGTAATCTGGAGGAACAAACATGACCAACCGGTATGCAGCGGGTCTGTTCATCCTGATGATGTTTACCGCCCTGCTTACGGCTTGCTGGGACAGGACGGAGATGAACGAACTGGCGCTGGTCAGTATGATGGGGGTGGACAGCGATCCGGAGAGCGACAAAATAACCGTGTATTACCAGATCATCAACCCGCTCAGCGGCACTTCCGCCAAAGGTACGCCGGGAGGCGAACAAGCCCCTGTGTACACTTACGAAATCAGTGGATCGTCTTTTGGAGAAATCAAATCTACGATTTACAAAATGTTGCCGCGCAAGTTATTTATGGCCCACTGCAAGGTGCTGCTCGTTTCCCAGCGGGCCGCCAAACAAAACATGCGCGATATTGTCAACTTTATCGAAATGCAACCCAACGGCCGCTCGTCGGTCCCGATGCTGATTGTCGACGGATCGATATCTCAGGTCATGAGAACATTAACTCCCCTGGAGCGGGTGCCGTCTGACACGATCGATTCCAGGCTCGACCTGCTGATCCGGAATTCGCTCCTAGTGGGAAAACAGATCAAGGTCAGTGATGTCATTGAACGGATGGAAAAGTCAGATACGATCGTATTACCGTTGATCACCGGAATGACAGAGGCACCTTCTTCCAACAGCGGGGAAAGGTCGGCGGATATCGACGCCAATCAAAACAACTTTATCATCCGAGGCGGGGCGGTTTTCCGTGATTATCGCATGGCGGGCAAACTGAATGATACGCAGCTGGTCTGGTACCATTTGCTAAATGGCGATCGAGGTCGCCACGTGCGACAGTTTCAGGTGGAAGGAAAACAGGTATCCGTGGAATTGAGACTGGTTCGCATAAAACGTGAGGTCTTCTGGAAATCCGACCAACCTGTCGTTCGGATCCGCTTGGACCTCGAACTTTCCACTGCCTATACAATCGAGTTCGTCCCGAAGTCTCGGAACGAGGTGGAGAGACTTGAAAACAGACTGAATCAGATCATAGCAGACGAGTCGCTTGCTTTCTATCAAATGATAAGGGAGCGTGGCTGGGATCTGTTAAGCATCAACGACTTGTTGCGCAAACAAACGCCAAATCATCCGGATATCGACCAAGCGGCGAAAAATGCACAAATTGAGATTCGTGCAAATACCCGGCTGCTCCGAACGGGAAGCATGAGTCAACCTTATGGAGGAACAGGATGAAGCCAATGATTTCCCGATTCCAGTTTTATCTGCTGACAATCAATTATATCCTCGGAACCACCCTTTTCGTGCTGATCGGGCGGCTGGTCGTACAGGCGGGACAGGATGCCTGGCTCATGCCCTTGTGGGCAGGAAGTTTTGGCATACTCGTCGGTCTGTTCTGGATTTTTCTTTTCCGATATTACCCGGGCAAAAGTCTGGTGCAAATCCCGCTGGAAGCTTGGGGACGTTCTCTGGGAACGCTTGTTTCCGTCCTGTATTTTCTTTATTTCTGTATTTTGGCTGGATGGGCTCTTCGAAATTTAAGCGATTTTTTAAATGGAACCATCATGCCGGAGACGCCGAAAACCGTTTTTCACGTCATGTTTTTGCTTGTCGCCTTTTACACGGTCGCTCAGGGGACGGAAGCCATCGGACGATTAAATCAAATCATCACTCCGTTTTTGTTCTTCCCGTTCTGGTTTGTTCTGTTGCTGGCAATGGTGAACTGGGATTGGGGAAGACTTCAGCCAGCTTTCCATTCCGGCCTGGGTGCCATTTTGCAATACCATTCCTTTTTGGGCTTTCCCTATATGGAAGCCATAGCGCTCACGATGCTTTTTCCGCTGGTCAAACAGGGGGCAACACGCCCCTTTTTGCTTGGGTTGATGACCGCTTCCCTTTCTCTTAGCATGACCTTGTTTATGATTATCGGTTTATTAGGAGTGGAGAGGGCGTCACAACTTACCTTTCCAGTGTATACGACCGTGCAGGAAATTTCCATCGGAGAGGTGATCGTCAACATCCATTCCATTATCTCCGTTATTTTACTGATTCTGATTTTTATCAAGCTGTTGGTACTCGTTTACGGAGCTTCCGAAACGCTGCGTCAAGTATTTCGTCCAAAAACCCGGTGGCCTCATTTTCTGGGTTTGACGATTTTGTTGTCGGCGACCGCCTTGTCCATCTATGAAAACCCGATCCAAAACGAGGAATGGGATGAAAAATATACATTCATATATGACAGTTTCTTTGTTCTACTGATCCCCTTTTTGTTGCTAGTGACAACATGGGTCAAACGCACGTTCGAGAAGCGAAAAGGAGGATGAATTGAACATGTTGATGCTTCACATCCTGCTGGCGCCTTTGATAGGTTTACCGATGTTGGGATTGCTTCGAAAGAGACTTTATCGGGATGCAGCAGTTTTTGGGGCTGTATCTGTTATTGGATACGGATTATGGATTTGTATCGTGAATCATCGTCCTTTTATCATTACGATTTTTATTGAAAGAATGATTGAAATGTTAAAATCCATTTCAACGACGATGATATAAACGTAGAATGAATTGTTTTGCGGGTTCTTCCCGGTTCTGTACTACTATGATCCGCCAATCCTTGTGAATAGTCAACATCATAACTTTTCCGCGTTGTGTAACCAGGGATAGCCCCGCCAAAATAAAAGATTTTTGGTAAAATGGTAAGGAAAATGTTCATTCCTGATGCTTATAGTCAAAGGGAGGGGCTAACCATGATCATAGCCACGAAACTTCATATTCCCCGATCGCGAAGCTCGCTTGTTGCGCGTTCCCGTCTCACCCGGCTTTTGCATGAAGGGTTGGATCGCACGCTTACGTTGATCACAGCTCCAGCCGGCTATGGCAAAACGACATTGCTCGGCGAGTGGGTGATGACGCTGGAAAATCCCGTCGCCTGGGTCTCGCTTGATCAAGGGGATAATGATCGCATGCGCTTCTGGGCACATACCCTTGCAGCGTTAAAACAAGCTTATCCGTCTTTTAACGAACAGGCCGTGCTTCGTCATGCCGTGGAAGATCCATCGGGAGTTTCACTGATTGCCGCGCTCGTCAACGGGCTTCATCGTATCTCGCAAACAACGGTGCTCGTTTGGGATGACTTTCATCATATCGAAGAAACGTCCATCTTGCAGGGCGTCACTTATCTGCTGGAACGTTTACCACTACATGTCCATCTCTATCTTGCAAGCCGAAATTCTCCAGCGCTTCCTCTTTCCAGACTACGAGCAGAAAATAGGCTGATCTCGTTGGAGGCGAGCGATCTCCGGTTTGTGCCGGACGAAACGACTGAATTTTTTGCGAAGTGCGGTGGTATACAATTATCCAATGAAGATGTGGCGACCGTACAAAAAAAGACAGAGGGTTGGGCAGTGGCGATGCGACTGGCGGTCTTGTCAATGCACGAACATACCGATCCCGTATCTCTAATCCGGAAGATGGCGGGGACGGAACGTGATATATCGGATTACTTCTTTGATGAGGTGTTAGCCCGACAATCCGCAACGATGCAGCAATTTTTACTCTATACTTCCATTTTGGACCGGATGAAGGGCGAACTTTGTCAAGCGGTAACCGGTATAGCCGAAAGTCATGCGTATCTGCAACAATTAGACAAGGAAAGCTTGTTTCTTGTAGCTTTGGACGAGTGGCGGGAGTGGTACAGGTATCATCATTTATTCCGGCAATTTTTGACGGCGCAGTTGAAAATGCGCGAGCCGCGGCAATGGCAAACACTTCACATGACAGCGGGAAAATGGTTGGAAGAGAACGGTTATCCGCATGAAGCGGTAGATCATTACCTTGCGGCTGCCGATTATGAACATGCGCTATCATTGATAGAGGTGATGACACCGGAGCTGATGACCAATGAATGGACGACGCTTTGCAAGTGGTTAAACGCAATTCCCGACACGCTGTTATTTGCCAGACCGATGATGCTGTTGACAAAACTCGCTTCCCAGTACTTGTCCGGGCATGTCGAAGCGGCCACTGACGGGTATTGGCAAGCGGTTCGCAGGCTAGAAGAGGACACAGATCCCCTTCCTCCTGAAGAAGCCGAAACATTGCAAGCCGGACTCGCTTTTCTGGCTGCATTTCGCACGTTTTTGGATCGTGATTTTGAATATGCCGTTCAATTTTCACATGAATATGTCGAGAAGCATCCGGAAGGCGATTTCTTCATTGAGTTTGGGAGCGACGTGGATGGCTATCATCCGGTGTGGGATATCTACGTGTCGGATGACAGCCTTCGATTGGCGGAGCAGGTGTTAACGTCCTTGCTGTCGATTTGGTCTGAAACCCGAAATGTCTATTTTGTTGCTCATCTTTATATCGACTTAGGCAAAATGCAGTACGAACGAAATCGCTTGGTCGAAGCGGAAAAGCTGATGCGCCAAGCCTATGATATTGGAAGATTGCATGATCATCGAAGCTTGGCGACCATCGCAGCGCTCTGGCTTGCCCGCATTGCCACCGTACAAGGAGACGAGGCGACGTCAAAGCACATATTACGCGAGCTAACCCAACTCACGTCCAAGACGGCGAATTCGCGTTTGTCCGGGAAAATCGCCTCGTTTCGCGCCATGCTGGGCAGGATGCATAGAGAAGAGAAACCGGTGAGACAATGGCTGAGAAAGAGCCGCTTGCGATTCCGTGATGAAATTCCGGTATCCATGATCAAGGAATACGATTTACTGGCCTCTATATTGGCGGAGCAGGGGAAATTCGAGGAAGCTGCAGCGTTAGCGGAGCGTCTTCTTTTCATGGCCAGAGAAACAGGACGGCAAAGCGACCGAATTCGTCTGCTCGTTCACAAGAGTATGATCCTATCCTTACAAGGAAAGGTTGCAGAATGCATGGACGTGTTGGAAGAAGCGCTTGCATTGGCGTGGCCAGAAGGGTACATTCGAACCTTTGTTGACGAAGGAGCACCTGTTGGCCAATTATTGGATCAATATATCCAACTGCGTCAAAAACAGCATCGCCGCCCCAGTCATAAGGTGCCTTTATCCTATGTGAAACGACTGCGGAGACTGATACCGCAAGTCGAAAGGGAAGCCGGTACTCTCCATGAAGGAACGGTGGTCGTTTTAACAGCCAGAGAACAAAGCGTGCTTCGGTTGATGGAAACGGGAATGTCTAATAAAGAAATCGCGCTCAAATTGAATGTTTCCCTGGCAACCGTAAAAACACACATTAACAATATGTATAGCAAATTGCAAGCAAAAAACCGATTGCAAGCGTTGGAACGTGCCAGAACACTTCGTCTGTTCTGATTCGTTCCTCTTTTTTTGCACAAATTATCTCCACCTCCCCCCTCAACCTATTCGTCTCAAGCAACAAGTAGGGTTGATCACAAAGGAAAAGGTAGTTTGTATAATAAATCGGATGAAGCTGTGAAGAGATTAACCTGAAGGAGGATTTGTAAGAGATGAATCCATGGGGGAAAAGCATGAAACAATCATATAAAAGCAATATGGGGAACGGCTTGGTGAGGTTGTGCATCGCTTTGCTGCTCATCCAGTCGTTTCTGATCACGGTACCCTATGACAACGTGTCTGCTCAAGGGAGTTTTCATCCAGCCTTGAGTGATCGTTGGGGCGGGGTCCAGCAGATTGCAGGAGGGCGTTACCATTCCTTAGCCTTAACTGCGGATGGCGAAGTGTTAGCTTGGGGATCGAATCAAGGTGGCCGAACTACGGTGCCTGTTGAAGCACAGTCCAGTATTGTCTCGGTTTCCGCAGGACAAGACCACTCTCTCGCTCTCACATCCGGCGGCGAGGTCATCGCCTGGGGAGGGGGAAGATTCGGCGAAGCCAATGTACCGGCGGAAGCGAAAAGCGATATCATAGCGATTGCAGCGGGTCCTACTGCCTTCTATTCGTTAGCCCTCACGTCCTCAGGGAAAGTCATTGCCTGGGGCTCCAATTCTAACGGTCAATCGGATGTGCCGGAAGAAGCGGAGAGCGGCGTTGTAGCCATTGCGGCGGGGTATTGGCATTCTTTAGCGTTAACGGCTGCCGGAGAAGTGATTGCATGGGGAGATGGGAGCGAAGGAAAACTCGATGTGCCTGACGAGGTGCAGGGCCAGGTAGTAGCCATTAGTGCAGGATTGCGTCATTCTTTGGCGTTAACTGCTTCGGGCAAGGTGGTTGCTTGGGGGAGCGACGTTTACGGACAATCTTCTGTGCCGGAAGAAGCGGAAAGCGGCGTTATCGCCATTGCGGCAGGGTATGTACATTCTCTGGCCTTGAAATCTGACGGCTCTGTCATTGCCTGGGGCATTTCAGACGGTTCGTGGGATGACAACGGACAAACGGTTGTACCCGAAACTGCGAAAAGCGGTGTGATCGCGATTGCAGCGGGATTCTACCATTCGCTTGCCTTGAAAGCGGATGGGACGATCATTGCCTGGGGGGATAATGATGACGGTCAATCTGATGTGCCGGAACATGTCCATGAACGTGTGAAAGCCAAACAATTGACTGCCGGGAAAAACCATTCGCTTGCGTTAACCTCCGATGGCCAAGTACTCGGCTGGGGAAGCGATCTGTACAATCGCCTATCGATTCCTGCCGATTTGCAAGATGTGCGCGCCATTGAGGTGGGGGAGGAGTTTTCTCTGGCATTAAAAGCCGATGGCACGATTGTGATCTGGGGAGACGGTTCTCATTATGCGGCGATTCCGCCTGAAGTGCAAGGACAGACAGTGGCAATCAGCGTAGGCAGCTATCACGCTTTGGCGTTGCAAGCCGATGGCACAGTCGTTGCCTGGGGTAGAGTTGAAGGGGGGGAGAATGATAAGCGGCTCGATGTGCCTGATGATTTGGATCAGGTGATTGCCGTTAGTGCAGGATTGTATCACTCCCTTGCTCTGAAGGTTGACGGTACAGTAGTGATTTGGGGAGCGAATCAATGGAACCAGCTGGATATGCCAAGTGGTCTGCATGATGTAAAAGCGATTAGCGCAGGACATTACCATTCCTTGGCGCTTAAAACGGATGGTACGGTGGTCGCTTGGGGAGATAATACGTATAAACAGTTAGAAGTGCCCGAAAACCTGCAAGATGTTGTGGCCATCAGTGCAGGTCGCCATCATTCCGTTGCTTTAAAGTCGGACGGCACGGTGGTTGCCTGGGGAGATAACACATATAACCAACTCGAAGTTCCTTCTAATTTGCGTGAAGTTGTAGCGATTTCGGCAGGTACACATCTCACGTTAGCCTTGCAAGCTGACGGAGCGATTGTCGGTTGGGGCCGTAATGTCGATGATCAACTCATCATTCCAACAAGCGATCTCGAAACGATTGAGCTAACCGATCAAAGCGGTCGGGAATTGGAACTCTTGTTTGATCCTTCGAAGCAGGAATACACGGTATTAATTGACAATCATGTTACGTTGGTGAACGTGCTCGCGACACTGGAAAATGCGGAATTTGCAGCTGTGTATGTGAATGGTGAGCGACAATCCGATCCCGCTAAAGGAGTCAATATACCAGTAACCGATGAGCAAACGGTCGTTACCGTGGAAGTCGTCCCTTATTTGCAAAAAAGTAAAACGTATACGATCACGCTCTCACAAGAAGCGGAGCCAGAGCAAGTATCGAAGCCAGTCGCCAGTCCTGCGGGCGGTGCAGTCCCGGCTGGTACAACGGTGACGTTGAGCACGTATACGAACGATGCAATGATCTACTACACAACAGACGGCAGCACGCCTACTAGCAGCAGCATCGAATATACCGCGCCCATCGAAGTGACAACAGAGATGACGCTTAAGGCGATTGCTGTGAAGGCAGGCATGCTGGACAGTGAAGTGCTGGAGGAACAGTATACGATTGCAACGATACCTGCACCGGCGAATTTAACAGCTTCTGCGGCTGATCGTTCCGTTACATTAAAGTGGGATGCGGTCACGGGAACAGGCAGCGTGACTTATGCGGTTTACCAAGCGGAAGGCACATCAGTTCCTGTCGATCCGGCGAACTGGAAGCTCATTCAATCGAATGTGTCGGCGAATTCCTACAATGTCACGGGATTGACGAACGGAACAACGTATGCATTTGTAGTGAAGGCTATCACTGTGAAGGGGGCCAGCGATTTCTCTAATGTAGCGATAGCGACCCCAAGAGCACCAGGAGGTAACAGCGGTTCCGGTGGTGGCGGGGGCGGCCGTGTGTTATCCAACAATGCGGATCTTGCGGAACTGCAAGTATGGGTGGAAGGGAAATTATTGAAACTAAGCCCTTCATTTACTTCTGGAACAACAGAATATACGGCCCGTACAGAAGGCGAACGAATTGAGATTGTGGTCAAAGAAGCTCACTCCGCGGCGAAAGTGATATGGAAGGACAAGGTAATTACGGACAGTATTCAAGTCGATTTGGAGGAAGGCGACAATACGATTGAACTAACGGTACAGGCGGAGAATGGCACGAAGAAAACCTATACGCTGACCATATACCGTGAAATGCCAAAGCCAACCGAACCGGTTATTGCATTTACCGACATCGCCGGACACTGGGCGGAGGACTACATCATGCGCGCCGCAGCGAAAGGCATCGTCAGCGGTTATCCGGACGGCACTTTTAAACCAAACAATCCGGTTACTCGCGCCGAGTTTACCGTGATGCTGGCAGGTGCATTGAAACTGGAAGGCAACGGTTCTGCGCTAACTTTCACGGATCATGACCAGATTGGCGGATGGGCGAAGCAAGCCGTTGCGCAGGCCGTACAAGCGGGCATCGTGGTTGGATTCAGCGATGGCAGCTTCCGGCCAAACACGCAGATCACACGCGTAGAAATGGCGGTGATGGTCGCCCGGGCGCTACAACTGGAGCTTAACGCGAATGCGTTACCCGGCTTTGCCGATGATGAAGCGATTCCGCAGTGGGCGAAAGGTGCGGTCGAAGCCATCCGCAAACTTGGCATTGTCGATGGCCGCGGCGGAAACCGTTTTGTACCGAACGAAACGGCTAGCCGCGCAGAAGCGACGGTGATGCTGCTAAGATTGTTGGATAGATGATAGAGCATCGTGCTGACAAGTATTTCCCTCCGATTGGGAAGCGATCAGTTCCGACGAATCCGGGGAACAACAGCAGTGCGTGAACAAGGCCATGCTTGCGATGGAAAGAATTGATCTGGAAGCCTTGGAGAAGGCGAGGAGTGGACTTTATGACGGACAATGATGTGGAACTTGCGGTCTCCGCACATTAGAAAGGAAGTGAAAGGAAAATGAGACCGTTTAAATCATCCGTTCTGTTGGCGGCGTTAGTTCTTTTTTTCGGATGGACCTGGACACAACTGTTTGGGAATGTCGGCATATCGGTTCAGGCCGCCGATGACGGTGCATTCGCGCCGTTAAGCAGTGATTTTGCTGGTGGAGACGGTACAAAAGAAAACCCATATATCATCGAAACCCCTGCACAACTGGACAAAGTGAGAAATTATCTGGATGCCCATTTCAGGTTGGAAGCAGATATTGATTTGTCCCATTACAGTGATGGCGAAGGCTGGGAACCGATCGCATCAGGGTTTAACACTTCGAATCCAGATACTCTGTTTACAGGCAGTTTTGATGGAAATGGTTTTACGATTTCGAATTTAACAATCGACCGTGAAGAGGACTGTCAAGGTTTGTTCGCCGCAGTAGGGGAAGAAGGCGAGATCCGGGATGTGCACCTTGAAGATGTCACGATAAACGGGGGTAGCTGTGTCGGCAGTCTGGTCGGGCTCAATTATGGAGTTATTGAAAACGCCTCGGTCAACTTTGGTTTGGTTAATGGTGATGACTTTGTCGGGGGTTTAGTCGGCAGGCATTCAGGTGAACTGGTTAGCTCTCATGCAGATATATCGGTATTTGGTCAGGACTACGTTGGGGGACTTGTAGGATATATGAATGGCTTTAATCATAAAACGGTCAGCATTCGTGATTCCTATGCCTCCGGAAATGTTGACGGTAAAACAGTTGTAGGTGGATTGGTCGGAAGAATCGAAACCGATAATGCAGGCAGTATTAATGAAATAATGAACAGTTATGCGGAAGGTAAGGTTACAGGCGATAAACATGTAGGAGGATTCATCGGCAGCAATGCCGTCTTACCGGGCGGTACGATCATCGTTCGAAATTCCTATGCAACAGGTGATGTAACGGGTCAGAGCCAAGTGGGTGGTCTCATTGGCTATAATGTCACAACATCCGGGTCGGATACTACGTTCGTAATCGCTCAAAATTATGTGACTGGGAAAGTCACGGGACCGGTCGATGATACGATCAATGGATTTATTGGTGAAAATTATTTTAGACCGGGTAGTGACATCATAGTGGAAAACAACTTTTGGGTCAAGGATCATTACTCCGATCCGATACCTGACAATGGGTTTGGAACGCCAGTGGCAGAGGAAGACTTATTGGATCCGGATACATTTAGCGATTGGGACCTCACCGACGGATGGTACCATTACGAAGGTGAAATGCCATTTCTTCACTGGCAAAATCCGTTGATCTCCTGGGAGATTTCCATTGAAGAGAATGATTTGACTCTTGATGATTCGACCAAGATTATCGTGAAGACAGAGCATCAGAATGGTGATCAGTACAATGGGGTTAGATCCGCCAGATATACCATTGATCCCGATGTTCCTGAAATTGTACGCGTTGATTCTGATGGGACTGTCCATGCTGTCAAAGGTGGTAAAGCAACGATTACCGTATCTTTATTCGACAAGTCCGAGACTCTCGACATCGTCGTGGACAGCGGAAATCCGGAACCGCCGACGATCACCCTTCATCCCGACGGCTGGACCAATGCTGCCAAAGTGGAAGTGGCGATCGACCACAGCGCCGCTAACCCAAGGCAGACAGATGTTCACACGATTCGTGTGAAAGTCGGCGACAAGGAGTGGGAGGATCGTGCATTTAACGGTACACCTATCCGCTTAGAGGTGACGGAAGAAGGGCAAACGAAGATCCAGGCGCAAGCGATGGATGACATCGGCAATAAGAGTACGATCGTTGAGCGGACCGTGAAGATCAGCAGAAGCGGCCTGAAGCTGGATGTGGATTTGTATTTTACCGATAATGACAGTAAAGCATATCCCAGCGGAACGTGGACGAACCAAAGTGTGACCGCAGCGGTTTATGCTTCTCATGACCACGGGATCGCGCTGCGGCCCATTGCATATTCGTTGGATGAAGGAGCGGCTTGGGAGATTTATCATGATCCGCTCGACTTCACAACAGAGGGGCAGTACTCGCTTTGGTTCAGAGTGGAAGATGTATTAGGCAATGAAATGAGCGAGCATGTACTCATCCGTATCGATCACACGAATCCGGAGATCGAATTGAAACCCGACGGCGATGAAACCCTTTCGCGGACCATATCCAGTCAAGTCAACGTGAAGGACGACGGCAGCGGGATCGATGCCGCTTCCCTCCGTTATGTTTGGTCAACGAGTTCAGACCCGTTGGATGAACATGCATATTGGCAACCTTTCATTAACCAAAGCACGTTGAGTCATGCAGACAAAAACGGCGGCGACTGGTATTTGCACATTTACGCCAAAGATCAGGTTGGTCAAGAGAGTTACCGAATATCCCGGCGCTTTCGTTTAGAGCGGGAGCCGGTTTCTTCAGAACCGCCGAGTCCGCCTGTCTATATCCGCTCCGGCAATGCAACACTGAGGGAGCTCATCTTGTCAGAAGGCGCGTTGATACCGGAATTTTCGGGGGACATTACGACGTACAAGGCTTTGATCCCGCATGATGCTGACAGCATCCAGCTCACGATCCGTGCTGCACATCATCAGGCTGGAATCAGCGTGAATGGTCGGCAAGTCCGGAGTGATCAGGGAAGCATTCGCATCCCCTTGCACACGGATACGGATATCATTGACATCGTGGTCACTGCAGAAGACGGAACGCGCAGAACGTATTCCATCACCGTGGAACGTATGCAAGAGGAGATGCCGGACCCGCCTTCCCCGGAGCCGTTATTTGCGGATATTGCGGGTCATTGGGCGGAGCCGTTCATTCAGGAAGCCTATGCAAAAGGCATCATTGCCGGATACCCTGACGGTACGTTTAGACCGGATCATGCCGTCACCCGCGCTGAATTTACGTTGATGCTCGTTCGTGCCTTGCGGCTGGAAGGAGAAGCGGGAGGCGATGCGCCTGCTTTTGCGGACGGGGAGCAAATTGGCGAATGGGCAAAGCAAGCGATTGATTTGGCGGCAAGGGCAGGCATTGTTTCAGGATATGAAGATGGAACATTTCGACCTGGTCGCCCGGTCACTCGTGTGGAAATGGCGGTGATGATCGCAAGAGCAACAGGAGCGGAGTTGACCGACCATACGCACACCCGATTTGCAGACGATGCCCGTATTCCGGCATGGGCGAAAAGTTACGTGGAAGAGGTTCGTATCATGGGCATCATTCACGGTCGCGATCGCAATCTCTTCGCGCCGAATGAGACGCTGACCCGCGCGGAAGCGGTCACCAGTATCCTGAGATTGTTGGAGCTGTTGTCACAATAAGGTTTGGTGCAGAAGCGCTTTTGCTTCTGCACCCTTTTTGGTACGGCGTGCCCAGCTAAGCACGCATCTTCTAGCCGGTGAAAGTCCGGTCGCGGGAAGGGCCAAGCCCCCGCGTAGCTAGGATACCTACGTATGGCGAAATCTGTACGTAGAAGCGTATCGACGAAAGTACCTGTCAGAGGCAGGGCGAGCAACATACCAGGCCGTAACATGAAAGTGAATCCTGCCGCGTCGTCAAAAAGGCCTCGCAAGAGGGAAAAGAGGAAGCCGAGTCCCGCGTACATGGACGAAGGCCATGGAAGCTGCCTAGAACTTGGAGCGGCAGTGAAGAATCCTCCGGCGTAGAGGGAACGGCATGGTATGAAAGAGGATGCAGTGAACTGGGGAGGCCCTCCCCTGCACGGTTGCAGAAACCGTAAAGAGGCCTTCTATAAGCCCCAGAGGTGAAGTGAACGGTCTGCAGGAAGGGAGTCCGAGGGGCTCATAGTACCGTGGAACGCAGGACAACACAACCTGCGGGAGGGAAGGAGTCCTGCTTTGTTCAAGTTTCTTGAGGAGGTACGAGTCAGTGAATGCCAAACGGCTAACAACACCAGAGGAAAACGTTCAACAACTCCAAGGGAAACTCGGTCATGCGGCCAAGGAGAACAAGAAGCGAAGATTTCACGCGCTGTACGACAAGGTCTATCGGGTAGACATCTTATGGGAAGCGTGGCGAAGGGTACGAGCCAACGAGGGCTCGGCAGGAGTGGATGGAGAGACGTTGGCAGACATCGAGAAACAGGGAGAAATGCGTTTTGTGCTTGAATGTCAACGGCTACTGAAAGAAGGGAAGTACCATCCACAACCCGTTAGACGCCACTACATCCCGAAGAAAGATGGCAAACTGCGACCGCTGGGGATCCCGACGGTGAGAGACCGCGTCATCCAGATGGCGACCAAACTCGTCATGGAACCCATTTTCGAGGCGGATTTTCAGGACACGTCTTTCGGTTTTCGGCCTAAGCGGAGCGCGAAACAGGCGTTGGAGCGAATCCGGAAAGCATGCAACCGCAAAGGAAATTGGGTGGTCGACGTCGACATCCAAGGCTACTTCGACAACATCAATCAGGAGAAACTGATGAAGCTGATCGAAATGCGGATCAGTGACAGGCGAATCTTGAAGTTGGTGAGGAAGTGGTTAGGTGCGGGAGTGATGGAAGAAGGAAACATCCGACGCTCAGACTTGGGTACACCGCAAGGGGGAGTGATCTCACCACTGCTGGCGAACATCTACCTGAATTACTTTGATCTTCTGTGGGAACGACATGGCGGTAAGCTTGGGGAACTGACGCGTTATGCAGATGATCTGGTGATCATCTGCAAGACGAAGAAGGACGCACAGCGGACCTATGAACTCATACGAGCGATTATGGAACGCCTGGAATTAACCCTGCACCCCACGAAAACGCGCATCGTTGGACTTTGGACTGGGGAAGAAGGCTTCGATTTTCTGGGCATGCATCATCGAAAGACGAAGGCCGAAACATCCAAAGGCCAAGTGTACTACACAACCCAGCAGTGGTTGTGCCGGAAGGCGGAAGAGCGAATACGGGAAGGGGTAAAAGAGCGATTAGCTCCGCCAGGTATGCGACGCCTGAGTTTCGAAGAGCACGTGGAGTACCTGAATCCAAAGATTCAAGGCTGGCGCAATTACTACTACACAGCTTACAGCCAGAGGAAGATGGCGAAGTTGGATTGGTATATCCGGCAGCGGTTTGCGAAGTGGTATGCTAAGAAACACAAACGCAGACGATGGTTGAGTTCGCTGCGCGAAGTGAAGTCTTTGTCTATTCAATATGGACTTAAAACGCTCTTGTAATCTGCATGCTCATGATGACGAACATCGGAAAGCCGTATGAGGGAAAACCTCACGTACGGTTTGATGAGGAGGGGCTGGGCCCCGCCCAGCCTTTCACTCTAGCCCGGCATGGGTGCCGTGCTTTAGGGTGAAAGTCCCGAACGGGGGCTGTCGAGCGCCTACCGTTAGCCAAAAGTAAGGGTGTCCATCGTGAGGTGGAATCTGAAGGAAGCTGGAGGCAAACACTCGACCTGAGATACAAGAATCCAATTTGAGGCTAGTACAGTCGGACGAGTCTGCGAAACAAGGCGAAGTCCTAAGGCGCCAAGGGCTGTATGGGTATATTGGACAGGTGCATGGATGAAAGTACGCATCCTTATCCGAGGAGGCCTGCACGGAACGCCATCTGAGGATGGTAACCAAGGCCGTAAGGTTTTGCTGAGCGTGCAGGAGTCAGCAAAGGTCATAGTGCGTGAGTAAGGTACGCCTGAAAAAGGGAAGGGCCAAATGTCAACTCAAGGATGGATCAGACGTTTTCGAGAACGACGCGTTGAAGCAGAATTCCTGACGGAACTCTTCCAAGGAAAGATGGGTGAAGCCCGGAGGGCCTTGAAGTGATGGTTAAGCGTCGTCCGGCAAACTCCGAGCCCCATGAGCACTGGCCGCTTATACGACAACAACTATTAGAAGGGGCCTATCAAACGGCACCAGTCCGAAGGGTCGAAATCCCGAAACCCGACGGCGTTGTCAGATTATTTGGCATTTCGACTGTGGTAGATCGCTTTATCCAACAGGCTCTTCTCCAAGTGCTTACTCCTATCTTTGAAGCCCATTTTGTCAATGACAATTGAAACCGATCGGGAAGATATAAAGCGGCTTTTTGCTCCGGTTGCACCGGGAATTAAGCTGGGAATTCAAGCATTAAGAGAAGTACATGAGGTAGGGATAACTATACAAGCGTCAATTTCACCTGTACTGCCGTTCACTCCGGATTTCCCAAAGTTACTGGAAGGTATCGTAGATCGGATATGGATAGATACACTTAATATCGGGAATGGTTTGATGGGGAAACGCTCTGAACGACTCGGCAAGCCACAGTTGTTCAAAGCCTATGGACATTCGGAATGGTATCAAAAAGATATCCATCACAGAGTAGAAAAGTACTTTAAGAAAACATTCCCTCAAGAAATGATTCAAGTTTCCAAAGAAGAAGCTTTTCCGGTCTTTGAGAAAGGTACTTAGTTCAGATGAAACCATACCTAGATACTAATTCGCAGGCTATATAGTTTGCCCCTTAAGGATAACTCTCAACATAACTGTCGCAATATAAGCACAAGATAAGACAAGACTTTTCCAGAAAACCAACGAAATGGAGTCTATACATGTCAGTTAAACAACATCTGAGTTTAAGTGGTACTGCTGGCTTAATTGCAATGAGGTAACAGAAGATTTTGATCGTATTATTGCGAAACTATCTTCCGCTAATTTAGCTGAACTTCAGCAATAGAGCGTGCTAGTCCATGGCGATTTCGAAAATGCAGAGCACGCCTTAATTCGATTTCATTCCATCTGCCATACTGGAGATGTTTTTGGCAATAGGAGGGCAGAGCAAGTGCAGCTTGTTCATTCATTGCATGCAGGGTCGAGCGGCGGACAATGACCAGCACCTATATATAATGAGTAATCTGAACAACCTGCAGCGCATTAAGCTCTTGAATTATTCTTCGGGATCCCCCAGTTCACTAGCTTCCACCTTCAACGGGATTTTCTTCACTTTGTTCAGTTTCTTTACATGTAAAGCTGGTTATTGACCGAGATTTAATCGCGACAGCATTAAGTGGCCATTTTTATTTTTTTTCGGCAATAGATACATCCCATCTATTCTGTAACCGAGATTAAACTCTCGGAGCATGCAGATGATGATCTCGAAATACTCACATTATTTTCCCTCACATTGATTCATCATTTTTTTGAGCTTTCTGACAAAGCTCAGAACCTCTCTTGTTGGGACCATTTCTTCCATAATGTGATCACCTCGCCATCATTATAGCTCACGCTACCGGAGATTTCTAATCTCTGTACCAAGAGCTTTCTATCCTCTCCTATTTATTTTTTCGCAGAAAGGTCCGATTTTGGCTTCAAAATGAAAAGGATGATAGAGGGGCATGTCCTCTACTGTTTTTCCGTACCTTGAAAATTAAATACCATCCATTCCAGTACGTTCCCCGCATGCCTAGGAAAGCCAATTTGCAGGTGCGCCATGACCATTCTGCTTGTTTTTTCGATCTGTGTTTGAAGTAGCAGGGTGAGAGCGATTTTATTTTTGTCCGTGCAATAATAAATGGTGGTTCCATTTAAGGCGATGACCCATGCGGGGGATAATGATACTTCCGTCCAGCCACAGCTCTGCTTTAGGCAGATCACGCAATGGGGGCGGCTTGCAGCGATCCTGGGAGAGGTATTCGGACTATACCTATGAGGCCGTTAACCACCGGCCGCTGGAATTGGATTTATGCGATATAACCAAAACAAGGAAGAACAGAGATGCGTATAAGGTGATCGTCCTTTGTCGCATCTCTGTTTTAGATGTAATGAACCAAACAGGGGGGGCTTATGATGAGTCGAAAATTAATCAGATATAGCATGCAAATTGCCATGTTGAAACAATTATTGGCTCTGTCACTGATTACGGAAAAAGAGTTTACTCTTATCAAAAACAAAACCATGAAGGAATACGATGTTGTTTCAGACCTGACTTCTTGATTCGCACAATTGTTGGTCTGCTTAACTCTTATTACACTGATCGTGATAATAAGACGAAAGGAGCCTTAACAATGGGGTATGCAGTTGAAGTAATCAAAGCCAATCGGAAGCTATCAGATCGTGTTGGAGGAAGGCCAGACCTTTTGCGCGTTGCTCCTTATGCCAGAGTGAGTACCGACACGGAAGAACAGTTAAGCAGCTATAAGTCGCAAGTTGCTCACTATACAGATATGGTTAGCCAACGAAACGATTGGATATTGGTGGACATTTACGCGGATGAAGCCATCACGGGAACCCAAGTGAAGAAACGTGATGATTTTCAACGGCTGATAAAGGATTGCATGGATGGCAAAATTGATATGGTTATTACCAAGTCCATTTCAAGGTTTGCCAGAAATACTGTGGACACTTTGAAATATGTTCGCATGTTGAAAGAAAGAAACGTTGCTGTATTTTTTGAGAAAGAGAATATCAACACGCTTACTATGGATGGGGAATTGTTACTAACCATTTTAAGTTCGGTAGCTCAACAAGAGGTTGAGAATATTTCTTCTATTGTAAAAATGGGCTTGAAAATGAAAATGCAACGTGGGGAACTGGTTGGATTTCAAAGCTGCCTTGGATATGACTATGATCCCGTTACCAAACAGATATCGGTAAACGAAGAAGAAGCTAAGATTGTACGCTACATCTTTGAGCGCTATATTTCTGGTGTTGGTGCATACGTGATTGCAAAAGAACTGATGGAATTCGGATATAAGACGAAAAGAGGGAATCCCGAATGGAATGATACAACTGTTCTAGGCATTATTAAGAATGAGAAATATAAAGGTGATCTCCTTCAGGGAAAGACGTTTACTCTCGATCCGATTTCCAAGCGCAGACTTGAAAATCATGGTGAGGAAGATCAATACTACATCAAAAATCATCATGAGCCAATTGTCAGCGAAGAAGTCTTTAACAAGGCACAGGATATATTGCACCGTAGAGGAAAAAATCGCGGGAAGCTTAAACAAGGCAGTAAACGGGAAAAATACAGTAGGAAATTCGCTTTTAGCAGCAAGTTGGAATGTGCGTTCTGTGGTTCCAACTTCTCTCGGCGGAGTTGGAATAGTGGTACATCGCATGAAAAGACAATTTGGCAGTGTACCACTAACACGAAGAAGGGAAAAAGATTTTGTCCGCACAGCAAAGGAATAGAAGAAAAAATTATTGAAGGTGCATTTATTGAAACGTACAAATTAGTTTGTAGTAATCATAAGGATGTGTTAGACGAATTATTAATCAGAATGGAATCCGTATTTAGTGACCAGAACAATCAAAAACAATTGAACAAAATTATAAATGAAATCCAGGCGATTGAACATAAGCGCTGTAAACTGATCGACTTGCATCTGGAAGAAAAAATAGACCGCCCAACATATGAGCGTAAGTTTGAGGAACTCGAATCCACGTTGACCGAACTGCTCGACGAAAGAGAGGGATTGGAGGAAGCGGCGCAAGAAGAAATCAATATCGAGAAAAGAATTGAACATTTCCGCAAAGTGCTTCAAACGAATGCCATCCTGTCTACATTTGACCGGAATGTGTTTGAGAGCGTCGTTGATAAAGTTATAATTGGAGAGAGCCTTAATGAAGGTAACCCTAATCCTTATAAGCTAACTTTTATCTATAAAACAGGCTTTACGAGCAGCGTTCAAGCCAAGATGGGCAGGCAAAATCGAAAAAAGCCCTCAGTAAATGAAAGGAGTGATTCATGTTCCTATTCCCAACTCAACACATGTGGAGTGCCTAATATTGATGGTTCGTAATGAATAGATGAGATGTGACAGTACTGCTCAAGTTATCTGGCAAGTTGAATATAAAACTACAAAAGAGGAGACTTCTGCTGTTCGCAAGGTCTCCCTTTTACTACTTTTCTAGTGAGTCAGTATCAATTATTCAAACAATCTGCTACGATTATTGGAGGATATTGTAAGAAGGCTAATGAAGAAGTTGTTTGCCTGTGCGACATATTATTGGCTGACAGAGGCAGGATGCCTCCAGCCAGAAGTGTTCTTGCAGCTGTTCGTTAACCCTGTGACGGCGTTTGTAATTGGAATTTTGTCATTGGTACGATACGTCAGTCTGAAAGTAGTTGCTGTTCAAACAATGGAGGGGATGCTGATGAATTTCAGGCTTCTGATAGCGTCTCTCTTGGAGACCATGTGGGCTACAGTGGTTAGTGCAACGGCAGGAACACTTCTGTCTCTGTGAACCAATAACATCGTTCATGTGAGTGTTTCATCAGGAAGGTTATGTATCTTGGAGTTATCTTCATTTTTCAAACTTGTTATTGAAACAAACCCAAGGAATGAACTGCTTTGGCTTTTATTATATTGAGATTATCTTTACTTTGAAGTGATATCAGTAGGAGGGATTTAATTGAATAATAAGATAGGTCGAAATAATCCATGTCCATGTGGAAGCGGAAATAAGTACAAAAAATGTTGCTTAGGTAAACATGACGATGAGGAATTTACCAATCCAGTTAACTTCCTAGACAACTATAAGACTCTTAGAAAAGAATCGAGGATTAAACAATGTCTACATCCAGATAACCTAGCTTGCTCTGAAAAAATAATTGGTGCTCATTCCATTCAGAATAACAAAATACTAAAGCGTCTCTCAAGTAATGGACATGTTTATATGCCTTGCCCTAAGCCAGATAATCCATTTGCAGTAATGACTAAATGGGGACGCAAAGAAGCGACTGTGTTCTCTGGTTTTTGTGGTCATCACGATAAAACGGTGTTTCAGCCTATTGAAGACGGTATTTTCGATAGGAGTGATTTACACATTTTCTTATACACTTATCGTTGCTTTTCTGTTGAATACCATAAGAAACAGGAAGTTGTTAATATGCAAAAAAACATGTTTAGACGCAAGCCTTCGTTGATTGGGATGTCAAGAGATGAAGATCCATTTGGTGGCATGCATATGGCGATTGATGATTTTCAGCCAGTGAAGAAACTATTTGATAATTCATTACTTACTGGTCAGTACAATATTCTTACAAGTGTAATTTGGGAAATTCCCTTTGCGATAAACTTTGCAGCTTCAGGTTTTGAAGCACCAACCACTGATTTACGAGGAAAAAAACTACAAAATTTATCAGATGTAAGTACGTTGGCTAAGCATGTTTTTGTAATTGTCTTTTCTGAAGAAAGTAAGACATATTGTATTATTTCATGGCTTAAAGATAACGATGAGCTCTTTTATGAGTATCGTCACCAACTTGAAAGTTTGGATCAACAGCAGAGACAGAACTATATAAACAATACCCTACCAATTATAAGCGAGAACATCGCAATAAATCCTGAATCTTGGGACAAAATGGAACAGTCAAAGAAAGACGAATTTGGCATGCTTTTTTGGGGGCTAACAGAAATATCTGAATTAAGCGGTCATCCTTATAATCGCTTAGAAGCCCCCACATTTGATATGTTCTCACTTTAAATTTATATGATTCTTGGATACTGTAGAAAATTACTTGAAAAAGAGTGATTATATGAATCTTATGCAGTTTTATAAGAACTTTAATATGGGTCGAGAAATTGATATTGCAGGAACTTTTATTTATAACGGAATGAAGAGCTTTGATGCCATGAAAGGATTTAGCGAAGAATGCGATATATTTCATTTTTTATATTCGTTTGCAGTTGGTATTGAACGTTTACAAAAAGTCTTACTTGTTTTGCTGGAAAATTTCCCCGATGAGATTACAGATGAGAGAATTGCAGACTTTGAGAAAGCTCTTATTACCCACAGTCATCAAAAGTTGCACGGACAAATTTCAACAAAATTGCAGCTAGAATTTAATGCCCATCAACATGCATTTTTACAATTACTTACCCAGTTTTACGAAACCTGTCGTTATGATAGGTTTAATATTTCTCCGAATTATCATAAGGAACGAGATATGTTTGTGTCTTTTTTATCCAATCGTCTTAATATGGAAATACGAGTTAATCAGGCATTTTGGGATACGCCAAATGATACTCGAATAAAGAAATTTTTAGGGCGAATCGTGGGAGCAATCACTAGAACATACTACAATGCAATTAAGGAGCAAGCTCGTAAACTTGGGATATTTACATATGAATTACGGTTTGATTCGCCTGCGTATAAACTTTTTCAAGGCGAGATAAAAGACAATTCTTTTCAGGAACTCTTACTTGAGGAACGAATAGCATTAGCAGAATTTCTGGTATATCTATTGAATTATGATAGCGTGGAGGAGCTTCGGGGATTTATTAAAACAATTGAACCACTTGATTTAGGCTTAAATGAACTGGAGATCTACTTTAATGATATTTGCAGAGGAACAGTGCCAGTTGTATTAGTAGATTCGGTCACTTACCATTATGAGGAAATGGATAATTCCATAGAGCGTTTGAAAATAATGGATGTATTGTCCTCATCTTTTTGACACTATCAAATTTACCGTCTAGACACATGTGGAGTGCTGTGTGTTGTTGGTTAGGGAGTAGTGTTTTGGAGCCACATTTACCTGCATTAATAAATAGCTACTTTGCCCGAAGCTTCTAAAGTTCGGGCTATATTTGTTATAACCAAAGTATTTAATTCAGCGCAGGGCATTTGATGAGGCTTCCGTTCGTTGGATGGAGAATAGTTTTATTATTCGCTCCACCAGGAATTTGACGAGTTGGAGAAGGCCGGTATCTTCAGATGACAACCCTGAAAGGGGCTGGATTTCTGGACCGGATGAATGATATGGGGACCGTGGATACTGGCAAAAACGCCGATTTGGTCCTTCTGGACGCCACCCCCATAGAAAGCGTACAAAATCTTCATGGTAGTAACGCTGTGATATGGGCGGGTGCATACCACGATAATCAAAAGTTAAGCTCAATGAAGGAACGGCTTGGAACAAAATAGAATCTAAGGCCAAAATTATCCGCATGATGACAGAGAATCCTGCAAATTTTTATGATATGGAATTTTCAATAGTTTTGTGTTGTTCGATGTTTTCAAATGCCACAGTAAGACGTGGTAAAGGTATACCTAACTTTTTTGCTTCTCTCACAACTTCAAGTACCGCAAAACCTGCTTTACTATTGTTGTATTCGATGAAAAGTCTCGGTAAGCTACCCTTTGCTAAAATAACCTTGTTAAAAAGCGTGCCGAGAAGCGCCGGTGGAATCTTAGTTAACAGCAGGGAAATCATATCAATCTTTGCACCTCTTGCTTTAAGTACAGGGATCATTTCCCTCATATTCCTGCCAACATTTGCGAATGAGTCACTATGATTCATGAGTGCTGCAAAACTTCCCCGTTTTAACACCTCGGTCTCCATAGCCGCATTCATGGCAAAGTGATTCCATAGCCAGTTTTGCATATCCTTTATCCAGCTAATTTTAAAATGGGCACTTTCAAATAGTTCTTTGACCTTCTTGTTAATCTGTTCCGTGCCTTCCCGTGGTTTTTCCAGAAATATCATTTTCAAAAAGCCGCCCCTAAGCTTATTGTCCGCGATGCCGCCTCCTCCTGCTGGGAATCCAAAGACAACATTGTTCATAGACAATGGTGAAATCGATGATTTCAAATCTTGCCAAACGTTATTGAATATTAGGACAGGGGTGTTGCCGGCAGCAGTCGATAGTAATTGTACCGCTTCGGGAAGTTGTTCGGTGTTGACGCTCACAATAATGAGATCATAATTCGGGCTCAGCTCCTCATGCAGTTTGACGTCCCAGCTTTCTTTGATTAGCTGTTTCCCTCTTCGCGCGTCCCACATTTCAAGCTCTATATTGCTTCCGAAGGTTTCTTTTCTCCCTTTTCTAACGTAAAACTCAACTGTATGCCCTGTCTTTTCAAAAGCCCAAGCATATTGGGTCGATATTACACCTCTACCGAAGAATAAAATTCGCATATTAGCCTCCCGGAAATATATGTTAATCCTTGTTGATGATCAAACAACGTGTTGTATAATGTAATTGTATAGATTCACTATACGGTCATCAACCATCAGATCTTTAATATCTGTCGGATAATCGATTGAACAGAAAATGGAGGCCAATAATGAATAAGCAACCTGAAATTACGGACAAAACAAGGCAAACATTTATTAATGTATTCTGTGATTTATATAGCCAAAAACCAATTGAAAAAATATCCATTAAGGAGATTGCTAACCAATCAGGATATAATCGCAGTACCTTTTATCAATACTTTACGGATATCTATGAGTTGTTGGACTACGTTGAAGAGCGTGTCTTGAAATCCTTTAACGAGGAAATGGCAAGCAGAGAGTTTTCGACACATACTTTCCAGGATGCGCTTCAATGCTTGGAAAATGCAGAGGAAATTTCAATTCTTAAAGCTCTATTGGGCGACTATGGTTCTGTTCATTTCGTTGAACGCCTGAAAAGAGAAATTCCCTTTGAGAGATTATTTGTGGGCTTTCCAACAGATGATGTCTTAGCACCATACATATTGGAGTTTTACATATCAACATTAATATCTATGTTTCGCCTTTGGATACGCAACGGTAAAGATCTATCGTCGGAAGAATTGGTCAAGTTGGTAGATAGCCTATTTGCAAATGGGATAACACCGTATCATATCTTTGGCACGGCCAATCCGCGACGCCCTGATTCGAATAAAAAGTAAGATTTGCCGGGTATCATTGGCGCATTATTGATATACAGGGCCATACGGCCTTGATTTTAACTGAACACATGAACGAACAACACTCCTATATTACTGACAATGAAAAAAATACGGTGAGCGGCAGTATGAAGTTGATATTATCAATCAAACGGTAAAATAAATAAATTACGAAACCAGCCCATGTGGAGTGCTGTTCACTGTTAGTGCGGAAGGACAATTAAATCAGAGATGTAGTGGCGGATAAAATGAAGAGGGGCAATTCTCCTCTTGATTTATTACTTATCGGTTTCTTCTTTTGACCATTCGCCCCATATACCCAAGTGATTTCCATTCGGGTCGAAAAACTGAAAGCTAGCAATGTGTTCGTCCATAAGAGGTAACTGATGAACTGTTTTTTTCGGAATCCATCTATCCAAGTAGTCTTGGCAACACGAAATAAATCCTCCCCGTCCCCCCTAGTTCCAGTCAGTCTAATATAATAAGTTTGAAACGCAGAATTGACATCCAATCAATATTGAACAACTAGAGTTCAAAGTAAAACATTGGCTAAACAAGTGGAAAGACAGGTTCAGTCATTATCAAGGCAAAGTGAGAAGCGGAAAGAAGAAAAGAAGGGTTTCATTAAACTTCTTGCCGTAACGGAAGCGGTATATAAAGAGAAGCAAGTCGCAGGCGACGATCGAATGGGAGTAATGAAAGAAACTCCGAAAACCCACTACATTCAAGGGTTTTCGGAGTTTCTTTTTTAGAGTCAACCCTGCACAGGGCTGGTCTTCATTTCATAGATTTTTTGGAGCGTATGGGCATGCTTCGTCTTCTCGTCATCGTCCTCTGTATGGAGATACCACTCCACAAGCCTGTACCCGAATACGAGAAGGATCATCTCGTAGACGCAATGATCAGCGATAGGGGATACATCCGCATACTCCGAAAAGCCTTTGTAATACGCGGGGACACATCGCTGGTAGTATTCGACCATGTGATCGATATCCGCTTCATCCGCAATCAGGCTTGCGAGATCCTCTCCCAAGTAACCCCATCCGGATGTGTCCCAGTCGATGAGCGCGATTTTCCCGTCGGCATAGATCAGGTTGGTCACCCAGAAGTCCCGGTGGCATAGCACGAGGGGCAATTTTTCGATGCGGGCGAGTATCTCGTCTGCGTGCTCATCGATGTCGATGAGCATTTGCCGCACGTGCTGCGGCAATTCGCAGTCCTCCGACCGTATATAATCGTAGACGACCGGCCATGACCGGTAATGCAGATACGTATTCTTCATGAGATCTGGATGGCTCAGGTTGGTCAGGCTCTGCAGCACAGCGGGCTGCTCCGCATACAGCTTGCCTTGATAGCGTCCTAACTCCAGCGCGGCCTGTTCATACATGTCACCGGTCAAGTCTAATCCGGTTACGCCATCGATATATTCCAGCCACAGCTGGAATTCATTTTCTTCGGCATTGATCTCGGCGTGATAACATGTCGGCCAGCGGAAAGCATCCGAGAACGTCGCTCCCAAGTCAGACGCATAGAGATCATATTCCCGGCGCCATGAACCCGGATCTCCGTAACGCTCCCATTTCTTCTGGATTTTCAGCACGATACGGTACGGCAATTTTTCGCCATCCGCGGTTTCGGCGATCCCCGTTACCAGGGACACATTTCCCACAGTTCCGCCCTGTAACGGCATGGTTTTCCAGTCGGCAGAGATGATATCCTTCTTGAACCGTCGGCTTAAGGCATAGATTAGCGATGTAATATTCATTTCTTCCATCCTCCGTTTTTCTTCGTTTGCTTGCTTAACATGGCGATTGTTTTGTTTCGAGCCCTCTTGTCGATAAGGTAGCTCGTTTTATCCTGGACATACTTGTTCTCATGCTGCTGGGCAACATATTGCTCCCACCGTTCACGCGTCAACGAACCGTCGGCAAGCGCGGCGAGAACGGCACAGCCCGGCTCGGTCTGATGGCGGCAATCCGTAAATCGGCATTGCGGGAACCATTCCTCTACATCGGTAAAGCTTGCGCGTATGCCTTCGTCGGCATTAAATAGCCCTAGCTCACGCATACCCGGCGTATCGATGACCATCGTACCGGAGGGGAGCATGAACAGCTGACGGTGCGTTGTCGTATGCCGCCCCCGGCTGTCGATCTCCCGGATCGCCTGAACCTTCATGACGTCCTGTTCCATCAACGCATTGAGCAGGGACGATTTACCGACGCCGGACATGCCGAGAAAGACGACTGTTTTACCAGGCATCAAGTAGGGAGCGAGTTCGTTCAGCCCCAGGCCAGTATGACTGCAGATCGCGTGAACCGGCACATCAGGGATGCTTTGTGTGACTTCTGCGAGCGGGAGATTATAGTCTTCAACGAGATCTGCCTTGGTCAGAATGACGACCGGCTGGGCGCCGCTCTGCCTGGCTTGTGTCAGGTACCGCATGATGCGGGTAACCTTGAAATCCCAATTCAGGGAAGAAAGGATAAACACATAGTCAAAGTTGGTTGCAACGACCTGTTCCCGTACGGTTTTGGCATAGCCTGCGGCATGCCCTGAGTAATCCGCGCGTGAGAACTTGGAGCGGCGGGGCAGTACCGTAACGATGAGAGAATCTCCGCTCTCGTTGTAGTGCAGCAAGACAAAATCACCGACGCACGGAAAGTCTACACGCGTTTCCGCGCTGTGATAGAACGCTCCTTTGAGTACCGCCGTCACTTCGCCGCGCTCGGTCACGACCGTGAAGCGCTCGCGCCGAAGCTCCGTCACCCTGCCGGGCAATAATCCATCGGGAATTGTTTCTATTTCTGTGTAGCCATAGGTTTTCAAATCCATCATGTTTTTTTGTTAGCTCCTTTACTGTTGTTTTTTGAACGCAAAAATGCCACGGACAAGCAGCCTCTAAAGAAGCTGCTGTCGCGCGGCATCAGGACGCAAAAAAAGATACGACCTTCATCGTATCCTGCAAACAGCAATATTCACGAAAGGTTACTTTGAATGGCATACCAAAGAATACGGGCGTTGTCCCGCTTTTTTCGCGTATGCCTGCTATTCAGTTTTAAGACCTAACCACCATATAAGTAGTTGCCATTAAAACACATCTCCCTTCGTGTCAGGAACTTGCTTATCGCTAAGCTGTCTATAGAATAAGCCCTTTTGGAAAAAAAATCAATGCCTGACAGCACGATTGTGTCGGCCTGCTCCATCGAGTCTATCGTAGATAAAGAACTCGCGAGCATCACAAGTCAGCGTGAGCGCTTCCTCAAGTTGTTTGAAGGAAACGGCGTCGATGACGACCTGACGTGTTGAAGTGCGTAATAATGTATTGATAAGCAAAGAATCATCGGATCTGATGAGTATGACGCATGCTCAAAAGTTTCCGTCACAATATGGATATGGATGGTATACGCAAGATGTCATGGGGAAAAAAGCAGTCGGGCATCCAGGAGGATATCCAAGTGGTTTCCGTCATTATGTTACACGGCTAATTGACGAGGAATTAACAGTGATCGTTCTTAGCAATGAGATGAGGGTGAATTCAAAGAGAATCAACCGTAATCTGACATCCATCGTTCTTCAGGAGCCAATTTGGATATGGGAGGAGAAATTTTAATTATAAAAGCCTTTTCTCAAATTTGATAAAAGTTAATCTCAATATCCTAATATTGCTTATTGCATAATTATAAAATAATTAACTTTACTAATACTATTAACTTTATTAATTGAGAAGAATCTAAATTTCACGCATATGATGATTTAGAGAAGGATTATAATTTTTACATGCCTGTATTCGATAAGTCAAGATTGGGAGTATTGCAAACCAGACATATTAATTTACTCATATAGCACGAAATGGAAGTTGACATTATCTGCTCTATTTTGCTAGTATGTATCACGAAATAAATTTCCTTTAATGCAGTCCAGAGAGGCTGAAAAGGGCGACGTGATATTGTAAGGCTAATAATATCTATGTTTTCGCATGCCCTTTTGCCCTTTGTGCAGAAGGGCATTTTTAGTACCTCTTTTAAAGGGAGTCCCGTGAGGCTTCAAAAGAGAATGGAAAAGTCTTATGTAATCCATTCCCTCAAACACGCAAAAAGATCATCAAGAAACTGGAGGAACGTTAGAATGGATTATCGTAAGAAAACAGTGGCAGCTTCAGTAACTGGCTTAACGTTGGAAGGAATGGACATTATGTTTATTTCCTTTGCGATGACAATGATTATTTCGGAATTTAACATTGATTTCGCAACGGGTGGACTGATTTCTTCTATAACGAATATTGGCATGCTGCTAGGCGGTATTATTTTTGGGGTTTTAGCTGATAAGTATGGGCGGGTAAAAGTGTTTACGAATACCGTCTTTTTGTTTGCAATTGGGACGGCATTAACTGGATTAGCAACGAATATTGAACAGGTTTATATGTTCAGATTTATCGCAGGTCTTGGCGCAGGGGGAGAATATGGAATTGGCATGGCTCTCGTTGCCGAGGCTTGGCCGAAGAATAAACAAGGAAGAGCTTCCGCATATGTTAGTGTAGGTGCCCAGTACGGGGTTATTTTAGCGGCGTTACTAAGTGCTGTTATTCTTCCGTTTTTAGGATGGAGAGCTTTATTCTTTGTCGGCGTGGTACCTGTCATTTTCGCCTTTATTGTGCGAAAGAACCTTGAGGAATCTCCGGAATGGCTGGCTGCCCAGAAAAATAAAGAAATCAACAGGCAACATGAAAAAGGCAAGCTGGCTCAACTATTTGAAACGCCTAGAACAACGATGACGACAATTTCCTTGATGATTATGGCAACGGTGCAAATTGCCGGCTACAATGGTTTAATGATTTGGCTGCCATCCATGCTGCAGAAATCGCAAGGCTTATCCGTTTCAAGCTCTGCTCTTTGGACCATTAGTACTGCGGTTGGCATGATTGTCGGGATGCTAACGTTCGGTCTGTTTATGGACCGGTTTGGTGCCAAGCGTGCCTTTGGCATCTTCTTGCTTGCCTCTGCATGTGCTGTCTTTTTATACTCCTATGCTGCCGGAAGTGTCGCCATTTTAATCGGTGGCGCGATTGTCGGCTTCTTCTCGAATGGCATGTTTGCCGGGTATGGAGCTTTAATTAGCAGCTTCTATCCTGTGCAGATTCGAAGTACAGCGACAAACACAATTTTTAACTTCGGCAGAGCAATTGGAGGGTTTTCACCCATCTTTGTCGGCTATATTCTTCAAAGTTATGATATGACGGTCGCAATGATCTACTTAGCTGCCTTATACTGCATTTCCCTTATCGTCATGTTGACTCTAAAAAAAGAGTCAAGTGAGGCTTTGCAACCCGTTGAAGTGAAATAATTTAAGCATGAAGGAACGAATTCCACACAACAGGGATTCGTTCTTTTTTATGTGCGCCTGGCATGGTATGAACTATTGCAAGCACATTCAGGCAATTCGTAGGCAATAGATCACTTTTTCGCATTTTGAAAGCAATACAAATCATTCTGCATGAGTATGTGTCGCAAAATGATTCCGATACATATGACAGACAAGTACGGACGAATAGCAAAGAGGGGCCGGTGCCCCTCTGTCATCTATCTACATTGGATTCTCTTCCATCGCTCTAATCGACTCCGCAACCTTCGCCATCAGGGAACATTCAATCCGTTTCCGGAAAACATCACAGCTAAACTCGCAGGTTCCGTTGATGGAGCCCGTCGCATGCAGGGCATTGGCGGGACAGCCGCCGCTGCAGTAAAGTTTAGCCCAGCAATCCTTGCACTCCGGCTTCGTATAGCAGTTGCTCTCTTTAAATTGGGACTGCAGCTCAGGCCGAGTGATGCCTTCCCAGATGTTCCCCATGCTATACGCTTCATCCCCGACAAACTGGTGGCATGGGAACAGTTCGCCCCATGGCGTGACAGCGAGGTATTCTGTGCCTGATCCGCAGCCTGTGATTCGCTTCTGGATGCAAGGGCCTTCCGAGAGATCAAGCATGTAATGATAGAACGTAAACCCTCTGCCTTGTTCGCTGCGCTTAATCATTTCCTTGGCGAGAATTTCATATTGGTTGTAAATTTCCGGGAGATCGTTCTCGGTAAGCGCATAGGGTTCCCGCGGATCGCAGATGACAGGTTCCATCGAGATTTTGTCAAAACCAAGATCTGCAATATGGAAGATGTCATTGGTGAAATCGACATTGTTTCGCGTATATGTTCCCCGTACATAGTATTCCTGGTCTCCCCGCTTTTCGATGAATTCCTGGAACTTCGGCACGATAGAATCATAACTGCCTTTGCCGGTAACGGTTGTGCGCAGCCGATCATGAACCTCTTTTCTTCCATCCAGGCTTAAGACGACATTGTACATTTCCTGATTTAAAAAATCGGTGACCTCATCGTTGAGCAGCATGCCGTTCGTTGTGAAGGTGAAGCGGAATTTTTTGTTCCATTCCTTCTCCTTGCTTCGTGCGTACTTTACAATCTCTTTGACGACTTTCCAAGCCATAAGCGGCTCCCCGCCGAAGAAGTCTATGTCCAGGTTACGGTGATGGCCCGAATTTTCCAGCAAATAATCGATAGCTCTGTGTCCAACCTCTACGCTCATAATTGCTCGATCGCCATTGTATTTCCCTTGGCTGGCGAAGCAATACTCGCATGATAGATTACAAGTATGCGCGACATTGAGACAGAGCGCTTTCACATACGTTTTTCGTTTTTTTAAATCGATGGCCAGTTCCTCATACGCATCCTCTGAAAAGAGCTGCCCATTGTTTTTAAGTTCCTCGACCTCTGAGACGGTCTCATGAATGCTTTCCTCAGAGAAATGTTTTTCCTTCATGATCGTCAGGATTTGTTCGGGTGTTGCATGCTCATAAAGCGCAATGATCTCATACGCCAGGTCATCAACAACATGCACTGAGCCACTATAAGTGTCGATCACGATGTTGTACCCGTTCAGTTGATATTGATGAATCATACTGCGAATCAAGCTCCTTTTTGCCTACAAATTGCAACGGCTATCCAACATAAACAACTTCGCCGTCCTTGAAGGACGGCGGTGAGTTTCAAATTCTATTTGTTCATTGCGTTTTCACAACGCTGGTTGGCCACGCCGCAGGAAGTCTTGCAAGCAGACTGGCAAGATGTCTGGCAAGCGCCGCATCCGCCGTGCTTTGCAGTGTCCATCAGTTTGCGTGTGCTCAGTGTTACAATTCTTTTCATTATGAATAACTCCTCTGCCATTTCATTAGTTTACCTTGCTGCGTTGAACTATCGTAGCAACAACTTTGGATGCATAGCAATCAAAAAGGTCACACCGAAACGTACCGTCAGCATTCCACACATGTGGAGCACCTAATATTGATGGTTGGCATCACCTCTCGCCCCTATCCGCTACGAGTTCGGATGCTCGGATATGTCGCGAACTCGTTTCCAATTTTCCCCTAAATAAGCCTGCCCGGAAGATGAGTTACGATTGTCGAGTGGTTGTATAAGTTTTGTATAGGTCGTCCTAGTAAAATAGTGAAATGCGCTGTCTAAACTTGATGGATTCTGTAATTTTTCAGGATTTGATGGCGAAAAATGGTCGAGGTGAGGAGGGAGGAAAATTATAAGCATTGATCAACCGCCTGCATCCCCACGGAGCTTGCCCGGTCATCTCGAACTCCGCAAGATTTCGAAGATGTGAAGGGAAGCCGGGTCAAGCAAAATAGCTTATGTCTATTCGCTTGTACATGATATTGGGCAGTGATCTTGTTATCGACAAAAACTTCGGAAAATGGGGGAGAATTTTGCAATGAAGCGAAAACGCAGTATAAGCAACTCTATGCTGTCTTTCTGCCTGGCGGTTTTGCTTATTTTGCAATCGGTGACGTTCTCTGCTCCTGTATATGCGGAGAGCGTGCCAGTCGATTCCGGGACGGAAACAGTCAGCGAGACTGGCTCACCGACCGCGACAGAACCGTCGGTAACTGAGGCAGTGTATGATGCGCCGGCCAGCTTCGCGGCGATCGCAATAGCTAGTCCATCGGACAAAACAGCGGTGTTTATGGGAGCGAATTCAACCTTTCCGCTGGAGGTGAAGCAGGGAACTCCCCTTGCTGTTATTGAGCCTGGCGGGACTATCCAGGGCAGACAGCCATTCACGCTCATGTCGGAAGGCCTCAAGGTGCCAGTGAATGGCGATGACGATGATCCGACGAATGCGAATCCAGCCCTATACATTCAGAAGGGGGACTGGATCGAACTCAGACGGGATGACTACTTCAAGGAAGTGGTGTTGCCAACAGCTACCAAAACCTTGATGGCAGCAACTGATTATGGCCCGAAACAGCTTGGCACGGCCTATTTCACCCCGAATAGCATCAAAATTGTGTTTAATGGCGACGATGGCTTTTTCAACGGTGTGGGAACCGGGGTTACCTTCGGCTTTGAAACCACCGCCAATTCGGATGTAGCGGGCTTAGATTATGGCAAGTCAAGGCCTATCTCCATTTTCGGGGGAGCGTACCAGCTAAAAAACCCGGACGTTACGCCCGATTACAGCATCACCTTGAGCTCGCCCGGAATGATCAAGTGGGATCAGTATGGCTATCGCGGTATCCAACCCGCACAATTTGTTGAGGGTGCGGTTACCTGGCAGTCAACCGCCTCTGCTTTCGATAAGTTTGATAAAACACTCAAGCTATCGCTCGACGGGACGAAGTTTTTTACGGACCCTGCATCTTATAATACCGGCTTTGGCAATGTCCGCGGTATCTATGTGCATGGTTCCTTCAAGGTCAACGACATAGCGGTAGAACCGGATATCGACGCCGACGGTAAGCTGAGCTACATCTTCCCGGCGGGGACCGGTGCAGATCCGAAGGTTGAGTTTAAGACGTGGATCCCAAAGGAAGCTTACTATTACGAGTACAAGAATCCACCGGGGAATCTTGGCCGCAGCTATCGGGACATGAACGGCAAAGTGCAATTAAAGCAGAGCGATGACACTGTTTCAGCGAGTGCAGGTCAAGAGATTTCCTTTGCACCCGACTGGATTCAAGCATCCGGCGTGTATGACCATGCAAATGAAACCATTACATGGACTGCCGATGTCAACCGGTATAACAAGAAGGGATTAAAAAACCTTACCATTACAGATGTGCTGCCCGCGGGTCTAGAGTTCGTGTCAGCGACATATCAGAAATGGGAGGACGGGGTGGCATCTGAAGTAAGACCGATTACCCCGGATGAAAACAGCGTGTACTTCTTCGGGGATGTAAACGGTAAAGTTCAGCTGGTGATTAAGTCCAAAGTGAAAAGCGGCTCCAGCTTTACCAACATACCCCGGGCCAACTGGGATTTGGATACGAAGGACGCAAACGGAAACTTCATACAGAACAACGATGTTACAACCGGTACAAGACCCAACGCGGTAACTGACGAGGCAATCATCACCGTCGGGGCGCACACGTTCACAAAAGCAGGCTCTATCTCGATGGAGGATTTCAACCTAGGCGGCATCACATGGACCGTCAACCTAACGCCACAGTATGCCCTGCCAAATGGGGTGGTATACGATGTGCTGGTGCATGGCGGAGATCTGAACGTCTTGAACGACGCGGTGGATGAAACCGGCGAGGTGAGCGCGGAAACGATTGCGAAAATCAAAGAAAATGTAACCACTGCGCAGCTTTGGAAGAAGTATCACAAGGATACCCTCAAGAGCCCGAACGGCTTGACCTTGAAGGCTATTCCTTTGACAGTGAACGGTAAAGTGGTGGCGGATTTGATTAAGGCGACCGGATACACCACCGACCAAGCTGCATCCTTCAGCTTCCGTGCACTGGAGACCAACACGGACGTTCTCTTCAGGCAGGATATTAACGCAGAGAAAACACGCTGGAACCGGGCTTTGCTCTTTGACGGCGAGACCGTAAAACAAACGCAAAACAGTATCAACCTTCACCTGCGTATGCTGAACAAGGATATGCTTACGGCATCCTATCCTATGAAGAAGGACGGGACGGCTGACACATGGTATACCCCGAACGACGTTAACCGCTATATTGGTTATGACGGCTCATCAAGCGGCGACGAATACACTTTGGCTGGTTATGACCGGACGACCAAGACCGTCACCTTCCGCCTAGGGGTAAATATGCCGGGGTACAACACGGTCGAGATGGCAAAGGAAGGCGGCAATCGGGTGAACAGCGACATTAAGCTGGTGGACACCCTGCCTGAGGGCTGGGAGTTCGTTCCGTTTTCCGAGGGGAAGGATTTTGAGCTTTATAAGGGCTATTCGGACAATGGCGGAGGCACCGGCTATGGGGTTCGAAACAACGCTGTGTCAATCATCAAGCCGAACGACCCTGCTCATGTGGTGAGTTTCTCCCATAGCGGCAACGTAGGCACCTTCACCTTCTCCAAGCTGGAAAGCCCTTATGTCATTCTGGTGAAGGCAAGACCTTCCAATGCGGCTCTGGAGAAATATTTGGAGGAATACACCACCAACGGCACAGACAGGCAGGTGCTGTATAACAAAGCCGACCTGCATATGACATGGGGCGGAGTGGAAAAGGTGGTAACCGAACAGCGCAAGGTCATTGTGCCGATTCAGGCGCTGGGCAAGTCGGTAACTAAGCCGGTTCCCGGGGTGCTGGAATGGACAGTGAACTATACCCCGCCATTCAACATGGATCAGGGCGTTTATTTACAGGATACTCTAGGTGCAGGCATGAATCTGCGCTATGATGAATTCGGAAAGCTTGTGCTGATAGCACCCAGCATGGCGGTTTATCGTGCCAAGCTGACTGCGAGCGGTGCTCTGGAGCGGGACGGTGCAGCACTGAATCTCAGCGACCCGAATTGTGAAGTTCAGGTGGAAGCCGAACCGGGCGCGGGCGGCACGACAGTTCTGAAATTCAAAATGAAGGACCCGAATAAGTTTTACCAGTTTGTGTACCAAACAGAGGTTGCTCCTTCTAAAGCGAAAGCTGGCGACAAAATGGGCAACGAGGTAAAGCTGACGGGCGATGATAAGCTGAATTCTATCAGCGCCAAAAGTGAGAGCACGCTGGACAGTTCTGACGTAGCCGGCAGTTCGAGCACCAATGCTCTGCTGCCGCTGAAAAAGGTGGACCCTGACGGCAATCCGCTGCAGGGCGTAGAGTTTACGCTGTATAAGAAAGACGGCGGAGCGCAAGCTGCTAGTGGAAAAACCGGCAAGGACGGCAAGCTCAATTTGCTCTTTCCGAATCCAGGCTATTATGAGCTGAAGGAAACCTATATTGACACAACGACATGGTTGCCGACGACACGAATTTATCAGGTGTATGTAGGTAACACACCCGGGAAGCCCATCTGGGTAGACGGGGTAAAAGTAACCTCTGATAATCCGCTGATCGTGCCAACACCTATTGCCGGCAAGCTGACGATCAGTAATACGGTGGCAGGCAACGGCGGCGATCAGAATAAGGAATTTGTGTTCACCATCACCTTTGAGGGTGAGGGCAAGGGTGACAGTTATCCTTATATCAAGCCAGATGGCACGAGCGGAATGATCAAAAACGGCGATAATATCCAGTTGAAGCATGGACAAACTGCTGTCATTCCGAAACTGCCCAAGGATCTGGTATACACCGTAACCGAAAATGATTACTCGGCAGTCGGCTATAGCACTGACCCGGCGAAGGGAATTCATACCGGCACGATCGTTGGGAATGGCGACCACAAGGCACCGTTCGTCAACACTCGGATGGTATACGGCCGTCTGCTGATCGGTAATACAGTGACCGGTAACGGCGGCGACAAACATAAGGAGTTTACCTACAAAGTAAACTTCACAGGTTCATATGGCGCAGGAGATGAGTATACCTATACCAAGTCGAACGGCGGTACAGGAACGATCATATCCGGCGGGACTATCACGCTCAAGCACGGCGAGACGGTCACTGTGGACAATCTGCCCGAGGGACTTACTTACACCGTCGAGCAGACAGCTTACACTAGCGAGGACTACGAGACCACCCCGGCGGAGCTGACACTTACCGGCAGCATCGTGCAGGCGACAACGGCCGAAGCCAAGTTCGTCAATCATAGAGATTTGCCTGGCGGCCTGCTGATCAGAAATACGGTGACAGGCAACGGCGGCGATATGAACAAGGAATTTGAGTACACCGTCACTTTTACCGGAGCAGGTGCAGACAGAACGTATACCTATACGAAGCCTGACGGTACTACAGGAACGATCCGATCGGGAGACAGGCTCCTGCTCAAGCACGGACAGACGGTTACCATTGCGGGCATCCTCAAGGACACCTTGTATATCGTAACCGAAGCGGATTATACGTCGGACGGTTATACGACCGACCCGGAGAGCCGGGAGTATACAGGCAATATCAAGGAGGATGAAATCGCCCAGGTTCCTTTTGTGAATGCCAGATACCTTCCTGGTACGCTTGCCTTAGAACCAAAAACTGCGAAGGTGCCTGGAGACGGCAAGACTCCCTCCGAGTTGACAGCCACTCTCACGGGAACGGATGGCAACCCGGTAGAGGGCAAGAAGATTGTGTTTAAGCTGGAGGATGGTACGGTAATAGGAACGGCGGTTACCGACGAAGACGGCAAGGCAAAGATTCACTATACGCCGCCGAAGTTGAGTGATACAACGCCGAAGGAGCACGAGATCACTGCGACCACCACAGCCACCAGTCCATCGGGTGTGCCATACAACGAGGATAAGGCAATCGTCATCGCTATGCCGGCGGCGCTTACGGGTGTTCTGCGGGACAATAATACGGGATTGGTCATTCCCAATGCGGTCATTATCGTGAAGAACGTGAAGACCGGTGAGGAGCAAACGATCACCACCGATTCGGAAGGGAAATACTACCATCCGGTTCAGCGGGATGAAGAGTATACCATTTCTTACAGTAAGATGGTTGACATTGACGGGATATCAACGCCTGTTCCATTCACACAAAAGGCATATATTGAGGGCACCAATCCCACAACGGAGGGGAACCTCATTCCGGCAGAAATCACTGCGGTTGGTATCGTGCTCTTCAAGCAGCCCGATGGGAAGACTTCGCTCCTTAACAATGCCTTGGCCGGCAAGCTGCACGTCTACTTGAAGGATGAGAACGGCAGCTATATTTCGGAGAACGGCGTTCCGAAAGCATTCCCTTTGCAAAACAACGGCACATTCTCTGCGGCAGGGCTATCCACGGGTAAGTATACGATGGAAGTACGTTATGAATTTGAGCCGGGCAAAGAACTGACGCTGATTCGGGATGCGAAGCTGGACGTGAAAGCGAACGGTGAATTGAATATTTCGCAGGAGCTCATTGACCCGTATGGCATCATTACGGACGCAACCACTGGCGCAACCATCGAAGGCGCTGAAGTGACGCTGTATTATGCGGATACCCCGAGGAATATAGCGAACGGTATCGTTCCGGGCACGAAAGTAACGTTGCCTGTGATTCCGGGCTTTGCTCCGAACGATAACGCCAGCCCAAGCCAGAAGAGCGACGCAACCGGAGCATATGCCTATATGGTGTTCCCGGACACGGATTATTATCTGGTTGTAACCAAATCCGGGTATGTGACATATACGAGCCCAACCATCTCGGTCGGAAGCGACATCGTACGCTACGATGTACAGTTGACGCCGACTAATGGTTCCGGCAGCGGCAACACCGGAACCGGCAACGATAACACCGGAACCGGCAACGGCAACACCGGAACCGGCAACGGCAACACCGGAACCGGCAACGGCAATACCGGAACCGGCAACGGCAATACCGGAACCGGCAGCGGCAACACTGGAGCCGGCAGCGGCAACACCGGAACCGGCAGCGGCAACACTGGAGCCGGCAACGGCAACACCGGAGCCGGCAACGGCAACAATGGAACCGGCAACGGCAACACTGGAGCCGGCAACGGCAACACCGGAACCGGCAGCGGCAACACTGGAGCCGGCAACGGCAACACCGGA
>OGSV01000167.1_pt1 | contig 59445 bp, 55 predicted proteins | sample 1574221 | NCBI WGS metagenome assembly OGSV01 (sample SAMN03295823, study PRJEB24534) | human gut metagenome | isolation source: fecal sample 4 from infant 3 | host: Homo sapiens | place: USA: Pittsburgh, PA | collected 2014-07 | reverse complement strand
TGAGATAGAAAAGAAAATACAGTAATTAAACTGTAACTTTATTATACGAGGAGGTAAATGTATGGAAACAAATGAAACTTTCCAAGAGATAAAAGAAAGGTTTATAGCTGCAGACTTGGATACAAAAATTGAAATATATACAACTGTTCAAGGCTTATCAGTGGAACAATATAAAGAGCTACTCAGGGTTTTTCCAATAAAATATTTAGATAAATTGGAAAAGGCGATGTCATAATTTTAGGAGGATTGAGGGATTATATTTTCTTCAATCCTTTTTATTTGTAATAAAAATATGATATTATATATAAAACATATTATGCAGGAGGAATGGAATTGAAAAAGATACTACTGATTTTATTAGTTATTTCTCTATCTTTATCATGTCTTTTAATAGCAGCAGAGCAGCATATATTTGATATAAAACATTATAGGAGGGCTTATTTTGCACATGATATTCTACAAGTTACCGGAAAAGAATATTTTGAACTTGAAAGTATAACTAATGATATATTCATTTATTTAAGGGGAAAGGCTGGAGATGAAATCCTAGAGCCTAATTTTAATCAACGAGAAATACTACATATGAGAGATGTGCAAGTCTTATTTAAATATGGATTTATATTAAAATATATAGCTATTATATTATCCATTGGACTAATAATTTATTTTGTATTGATAGGAGAGACAAAATTAGTAGGAAAGTGGATTTATAAAGGTCTTTTTGTTAATTTGATTTTTATTGGTATTCTCGGGATCATGATATACTTTGATTTCACTAAGTACTTTACTTATTTTCATTATATATTTTTTACGAATGATCTTTGGTTATTAGATCCTCAAACTGATTTGCTAATACAAATGTTACCTGAAGAATTTTTTAGTTCTATAGCAACTAGTATAGGGTTATCTTTTTTAGGTTTTGTGGCAACAATACAAGGTATAGGATATGCTGCAACTAAGAAAGGGAGAGAGAAAAATGAAAAAGGATTTAAGTTATTTAAAAGAGAATCGTAAAGATAAGGAAGAACAGAGAGTATTAAATAATTTTTATACTAAGCAGATAAAAAAAGGTAAAACTACTCGGGCAGACATTATGGATAAAATATCTTTAGGAGTAGGCATTTTAATCCTTTTAGTTTTAATACTAAATAGATTAATAAATAATTTTATCATTTCTTTAATATTATCATTTGTTATTGCAATGTTTATGGGTATATATATAAAAAAAATAAGCCTAGAAATTAGGCGTAAAAAAATAGAAGAATTTAAAAATGAGTATAAAATAAAACTTGAAGAAGAAAAAGTATTGTCAGCTGACGAGGATATAGAGGACTATATTATAAATAGATATTATGAAAAAAAATCAGAGTTAAAATCAAGCTTCAATTTTCTAAGTAAAGATAAAATATTTAAATTATATTTTTTATTTATTGTGTTTTATATCACTGCTTATTTTTCTACTTACCCAACATATTATAAAGTAATGGGTGTAATTTCTTTTCTTATGGCAAGTTTTATAGGATCTTATAATTTAACTGAGTATATTAGGAAGAAGGACAATAAAGATTTACTTAGCAGAGATAATGATGTATAATAATGTGTAGTTAGTAAGACAGAGTAGGTAAAGAGCGTTAAGTGTTAAGGGATGGGAAGTTGCCCTTAAACGAAGGATTAAATTCTGCGATTCTTTACCGCGTCCGCTGGACCATTAAAGAATCCTCTCATCTTTAGTGTGACAGTTGCTGTCACTAACAAGAGAAAGGAGGATACAAATGAAAAATGGTAAAAGAATAGACACAAGGATACTAACACAATCAGCTTTTCTAGTGGCGTTGTCAATTGCATTGACAAGATTTGCATCTATTATGGTGCTTCCGACTTTGAGAATAGGCTTTGGAGAGTTACCAATAATGTTGAGTGGAATGTTATTTGGACCAATAGTTGGGGGAATATCTGGAGCAGCTGCAGATCTAATAGGTATTATGGTTAATCCTCAAGGACCACCTCATTTTGGATTCACTTTAAGTTCTATGTTATGGGGTATAATACCAGGGCTTTATGTTCTCTATTTCAGAAGAAAAGATACAAAGAGCAATCCATTCTCGATACTAAGAGTTTTTGCTATGGTTAGCACATGTTATATAATAATATCTTTGGGTTTAAATACTTACTGGCTATCTCAGTTATATAACAAAGGTATTATTGTGATACTACCAAGTAGAATTCTAACAGCTTTAGTTAATATACCAATTCAAAGTATGATTATCACTTACTTGATAAAATATCTTAAAAACATTGTAGCATTCTAGGAGGTTTAAATGAAAAAAGTATTAGCTTTAGTTGGTAGTCCTAGGAAAGGAAAAAATACAGATAACTTATTAGAATTTTTATTAGATGGAATTAGAGAAAATGATTATGAAATTAACAAAATATATTTAATTGATAAAAAAATAAATCCTTGTACTGGATGCGATTATTGCGGAAAGATAGAAGCCTGTGTAAGTAAAGACGATATGAGTTCTATTTATGAAGGCTTTGATAATAGTGATATAATAATATTAGCAGCACCTATTTATTTTAACTCAGTAAATGGGGTGACAAAAAATATGATAGATAGATGCCAAAAATATTGGTCCTTAAAATACTCTTTAGGTAAGCAGTACAAGCGAAATGAAGAGAGGACAGGTGTGTTTTTAGCTACAGGCGGAGCTCCCTTTGCATATAATCAGTTTAATGGCTCTATAGCTGTGATGGACTATTTTTTTAAGGCTATAAATGCTAATTACAAAGGAAACTATTTTATATCTAATACAGATGAGGAGCCTGTAGATAAAAGATTAGATGTTAAGGAAGAATTATATGAAATAGGCAAAAATATTTGGAACATAAAAGACTTCTACCTTCACAGGTAGAAGTTTTTTATAACGAATAGGAAAGTTCCACTTTAATGTTTCATATCAAGAACTTGACCATAATGAATTTTAAGCAGATCACTTAAATTTTTGATTCCGGGCAAATCGCTTATGCATTGGTCAATAAAAGCATTCTCTAATATGACATTAAAAGCTTTTCTTATATAAGGAGGTGTAAAAAATGATAAGATTTTTAACGGCTGGCGAATCCCATGGTGAATCTCTTGTAGGCATAATTGATGGAATACCTGCTAATCTATATCTGGATATAGATTATATAAATAAAGACTTGAAAAGGAGGCAGATGGGGTTTGGTAGATCAGCTAGAATGCAAATAGAGAGTGATGAAGTAAATATATTATCAGGTGTAAGTAAAAATTTTACCACGGGAAGTCCTATTACTATATCCATTAAAAATAGAGGTACAAATATTGAATTGGTAGAGGTTACCAAACCAAGGCCAGGTCATGGAGATTTAGCAGGTGCATTAAAATATAATCAAAAGGGTGGCAGGAATATTCTAGAGAGAGCATCGGCAAGAGAAACAGCTATGCGTGTAGCCTTAGGCAGTATCTGTAAACTCCTATTAAAAGAATTTAATATAAATATTTACAGTCATGTTATAAATATAGGTGGTGTAAATTCAAATATTGATTATTACAATGGCTTGGAAATTAGGGAGCTTACTGGAGTTGATCAGTCAAGTATTAGAGTAATTGATAAATGTTCTGAGAAGAAAATGATAAATAAAATCCAAGAAGCAAAAGAAGATGGAGACACATTAGGTGGGATTATAGAAATTATAGCCAGTAATATTCCTATAGGATTAGGTAGTCATGCTAATTGGGATACAAAACTAGATGGAAGACTGGCAGCAGCATGTATAAGTATACAGGGGATAAAAGGTATTGAATTTGGATTAGGGGGTATTGCAGCATCAGCCTTAGGGTCCAAATTTCATGATGAGATTCTCTACGATGATAATAGGTATAAGAGAAGAACAAATAATGCGGGGGGAATAGAAGCTGGTATATCAAATGGAGAAGATATAGTTATAAGGGTAGCTATGAAGCCAATACCTACTCTTAAGAGACCTTTAGAGACTGTGGATATGCTGACTAAAGAGAAAGCAATTGCACAATTTGAAAGGTCAGATACATGTGCAGTTCCTTCTGCTAGTATAGTTGCCGAGTCCATGGTAGCATATATATTAGCAGACGAATTAATTAAAAAATTTGGAGGAGATTTTTTAGAGGAGATTAAGATTAATTATAATAATTATCTTAAATATTTAGAAAGCAGGTAATGAGATGGTGTGGAAACAGGTAGATAATATATGGGAAGAATTATATCAATATTTGATTGATGATAATTTTATTCTTGTAACTGATAAGAATGTATATAATATATATAAAGAAGAATTAGAGAATTTATTAAAGGGGAGAGAAGAAATATATATAATTCCTTCAGGGGAAGCCAGCAAAAACCTAGAGGAATTATCCAATATATATAGTTTATTAATCCAAAGGAATATTGATAGAAAAGGTAGGATTCTTTGTCTAGGTGGCGGAGTGGTAGGGGATTTAGCAGGTTTTGCTGCTGCGACATACAAAAGAGGAATTGAATATGTTCAGATTCCTACAACTTTATTATCTCAAGTTGATAGCAGTATAGGAGGTAAGACGGGAATAGATTTTTCTGGCCATAAAAATATAATAGGTTCTTTCCATTTTCCTTTAATAACTTTAATTTGTACTTCCTTTATTCATACATTGCCAGAAAAAGAAATCACCTGTGGACTTGGAGAAATAATTAAATATGGCTTAATCCAGGATTATAATTTTTTTAAATATATAGAGAGAAATATGAATAAAGTTTATAGTAGAGATATGAAGGTACTCTCATTTATTATAGAAAAATCTATAAAAATAAAATTGTCTATGGTAGAGAAAGATAAATTAGATGCTGGTATTAGGCAAAACCTAAACTTTGGACATACTGTTGGTCATAGTATAGAATCTTTTTTTGGATATACAAAATATAATCATGGTGAGGCAGTTATACTTGGTATGATGTATGAAAGCAATATTGCCTATAAAAGAAATCTTATAGATAAAGAATATTATAATGAAATCATAAAAGTATTGAGTCCTTTAGTGGAACAAATAATTTTTAGTAATGATGAAATAAATATTCTTTTAGAATATATGAAGAACGATAAGAAAAATAAATATGGGAAGATTTCCTTTATTTTACCTGTAGGAAGGGGTAAAGTAAATATATTTTATGATGTAGAAGAAGAACTTATTATAAAAGCAATATTAAATGATTATAAAAAGGAATAATTTATGAGAATTTTCCTATGAGTTATAAAACCAGTTGAAAATAAATTTTTTATAGTTGAAAGGGTGTAGATTTTGAAGATAGAAGGAATAAAAGCTTTAAGAGGTGAAATAAAAATACCAGGTGATAAATCTATTTCTCATAGGGCGGTAATGCTTGGCTCCATTTCTAAAGGAGAAACGACTATTGAAAATGTTTTATTATCTGAAGATACTTTAAGAACAATTGAATGTTTTAGAGAAATGGGTATTAAAATAGATATCGATGGAAAAGAGAATAGGGTGAGAATTCAAGGCAAGGGGATATATAGCCTAGAAAAACCTAATAAACCTCTAGATTGTGGCAATTCAGGTACTACAATGAGGTTGTTAGCTGGAATACTAGGGGGGCAAAAATTTTCTTCAACTCTTATAGGAGATGATTCTTTAAGTAAACGACCAATGGATAGAATTATTATTCCCTTAACCAAAATGGGGGTAAATATTAAAGGGGAAGAAAATAAATATCCCCCACTTAGGATCTATCCTTCAGATGGATTGCAGGGAATTGAATATGAGTTACCTATTGCTAGTGCTCAAGTGAAGTCTTCTATTCTCCTTGCTTCTATTTACAGCAAAGGAAAGACTAAAGTTATAGAGAAAAAAACAACTAGAGATCATACCGAAAGAATGCTTGAATATTTTGGGCAAGGGGAGTTTAAAGGCAAGGAAATTTATGTTCCTGGAGATATTTCCTCTGCATCATTTTTTATAGTAGGAGCTAGTATAATTAAAGATTCCTCTATTGTCATTAAAGATGTGGGAATTAATCCTACGAGATCAGGGATTATTGATGTAATAAAGGCTATGGGAGGAAATCTCAGGATAGAAAATATAAGAACTATAAATAATGAGCCTATTGGAGATATACATGTTTCCTACTCTCCATTGAAAGGAATTAAATTAGATGAAAACATTATAGGAAGGTTAATTGATGAGATTCCTATAATAGCTGTAGCTGCTGCCTTTGCAGAAGGTACTACAATAATTAGAAATGCAGAAGAGCTTAAATATAAAGAAACTGATAGGATAAAGGCTATGGTTAATGAGCTGAGGAAAATGGGTGCTGACATTGAAGCGTTGTCAGATGGATTAATAGTAAATGGGAAAAAATCTTTAAATCCGACCAATGTGAATACTTATAATGATCATAGAATTGCAATGGCTCTATCTATAGCAGCCTTAAATATAATAGGAGAATCGAAGATTATAGATACTCAATGTGTAAATATATCATATCCTAATTTCTATGAGACCATGTGGGAGATATTGGAATAGTCTTTGATTTTTTTGGGACAAAGTTTTATAATAAATCTAGGATACATAATTTATAGGAGGATGAAGAAAAATGAGAACACAATTACCAATAGCTTTATCAAATAAACATATACATTTAAGTCAGAAAGATTTAGATATTTTATTTGGAGAAGGATATCAATTGACAAAGATGAAAGACTTATCTCAACCAGGGCAATATGCCTGTGATGAAAAGGTTGACGTTGTAGGACCGAAAGGCATATTAAAGGGCGTAAGAATATTAGGACCAGTTAGATCAAACACTCAATTTGAGTTATCAATATCAGATGCCTTTGCATTAGGTGTAAAACCAATGGTTAGAAATTCTGGTGATATTAAAGGTACTCCAGGGGCAAAACTTATTGGTCCAAAGGGTGAGGTCGAAATATCAGAAGGCATCATAGTAGCAGCAAGGCATATTCATATGCACACAAGTGATGGAGAAGAATTTGGGGTAGCAGATAAAGATATAGTAAGTATAAAAGTAGGTGGAGAAAGAGGTTTAGTATTTAATAATGTATTAGTTAGAGTATCTGAAGATTTTGCTCTTGAAATGCATGTTGATGTAGAAGAAGGAAATGCAGCAGGAATAAAGAATGGGGATTTGGTGGAGTTAGTCAAATAACTTTGGAGGTGACATGATGGTAAATATATTAGGAATGATAGATCATACTGTATTGAAGCCAGAAGCCACAAAAGATATGATTGAAACTTTATGTAAAGAAGCAATGGAAAATAATTTTGCTGCTGTATGTGTAAATCCTTATTATGTAAAATTTTGTAAGGATATTTTAAAGAATTCAAATGTAAAAGTGGCGACTGTTGTAGGATTTCCATTAGGTGCCAATACAAAAGAGGTTAAAGCTTTTGAAGCTATAGATGCAATAAACAATGGTGCTGATGAAATAGATATGGTAATTAATATAGGAGCTTTAAAGATAAAAGATTATAAAACTGTTAAAGATGATATAAAAGCTGTGGTGGAATCATCTAGAGGTAAAGCAATAGTAAAAGTAATAATAGAGACATGCCTTCTTACTGATGAAGAAAAAATTAAGGCCTGTGAATTTTCTATGGAAGCAGGAGCTGATTTTGTGAAAACATCAACGGGATTCTCCACAGGCGGTGCAACTGTAGAAGATGTAAGGTTGATGAAATCTGTAGTAGGAGATAAATTAGAAGTTAAGGCATCTGGAGGAGTTAGAGATTTGGAGTCCGCAAAGAAAATGATAGAAGCAGGTGCTACTAGATTGGGAACTAGCTCTGGTGTTAAAATAGCAAAAGAAATCTAAAAAAATAAATATTTTCCTTTTCTTGTTATAAAATTTGAAAATTATGAAAAACTATAATAAGAGGAGGGATAAATTGAAAAGATATTTATTATTTATATTAGCTTTAATGTTGTTTTTACAAATTGGCTGTAAGGCTGTTAAAGACGAAGAAATAGTTGAGATAGAGGAGCCGGAGGATACAGCAGTAGAAGTATCAATCGAAGATAAGATAATAATAGATAGGTCAGAAGATTTGGCGGATTATGTAGTTGAACTTTTTGGTATAGATGATGCAGCAACTATTATCTTCAACGATACAGCGCTGGTTTCTGTAATCATGGCACATGATACAGTGCTTACAGAAGATACTAAAGACTTAATTAATAGCTTAGTCATGGAAAAGGATGCAGGGATTAAAGAAGTATTAATATCTAATGATGAAAAGACTTTTTTTCAGATTGTACAGATTATAAGTGATCTATTGAATGGTTCACCCTATGATAAACATGTTGGTGAAATTAGTAAAATGATTGAAAAAAACAAATAATAAATCTGAAACCCAATTGGAAAGATTGGGTTTTTTGTATTTTTTTATTAAATACATAATATTAATATAAGTAACAAATTTAATTTTGGGTATAGTAAAATAATATATGAGAAGGAGGAATCAATTTGACACTAAAATCAGAAAGAATCAAAATTGGAAATGGGATATATTTAAACTTAATAAGAACAGATAAATTTAAATCTAATTTACTTAGTTATTATTTTTTAAGACCCTTGTCTAAGGAGGAGGTTACCAAAAATGCTTTACTGCCCTTAGTCCTTAAGAGAGGTACAGCTGAATATGATACAAACTTAAAGATACAAAGAAAGCTAGAAGAAACCTATGGAGCAAGCCTAAGTATAGCTATTAATAAAAGAGGCGAGAAGCATGTTCTTAGATTTACTGTAGAGACTGTTAATGGTGATTATGTAGGTGATGGAGATTATATTTATGAAGTAATTAATCTCTTGAAATCTATTATTTATAATCCAGCTTTGGAAAAAGGATATTTTAGAAGAGATTATGTTGAACAAGAAAAAGAAAATTTGAGACATAAAATTGAAGGAAGAATAAATGATAAAAGATCTTATGCCCTAGATAGATGTATAGAAGAAATGTGCAGAAATGAAAAGTTTAGTATTTTTCCGTTAGGTAATATAGATGATTTGGAAAATATAGACGAAGGCATATTGTATAAGCATTATCAAAATGTAATTAATACATCTCCTATAGAAATATTTTATGTTGGGGAATATGATGAAAAATTAATAGAGTATATTAAAAATATAGAAAAAGTAGAAAGAGATAGCGTTATCACTATACCAAGGGAACAAATTATATCAGGAGTTCAAACTAAAAATATGGTGCATGAAGATTTAGATGTAACTCAAGGGAAATTAGTACTGGGTTACAGAACGGGAATTCCCTATGAGGATAGATTATATAATGGCCTTATAGTAGCAAGTGATATTCTAGGTGGGGGGCCAAATTCTAAATTATTTAGAAATGTAAGAGAAAAGGAAAGTTTAGCTTATTATATTACTTCTACTATTTATAAATATAAATCCATTATGTTAATAGATGGTGGTATTGAATTTAATAATTTTGAAAAAACAATAGATATTGTAAAAGAGCAGTTAGAAGAAATGAAACATGGAAACTTTACTGACGAAGATATAGAGGTATCAAAAAAATCCATAAAATCTTCAACGGAATCTATTAGAGATAGTATTTTTCTTATATCGGAATATTTCTTTAGTCAAATATTATCTGAAGATAGTAGATCTTTGGAAGAAATTTTAAGAGATATTGATAGTGTTAGTAGAGAAGAGATAACAGAAGCTATGTCGAAGGTTGTTCTTGATACTATATACTTCATGAAAAATTCAAAAGCTTAGAAATGACATAGATACTAAAACAGCCTAAAAATAGAAGGAGGTATATAAGTTGGATATCAAAATATACGAAAACGAAAAAATAAGAGAAAAACTTTATTATAAAAAGATGAAATCTGGCTTAAAAGTTTATTTTATGCCAAAGGAAGGATATACAAAACAATATGCAATATTTGCCACTGATTATGGTAGCATTGATAATGTATTTACACCAATAGGAGAAAAAGAAACAGTAGAAGTGCCTGAAGGCATTGCACATTTTTTAGAACATAAACTTTTTGAAGAGCCTGAACAAAATATTTTTGATAAATTCTCCAGATTAGGAGCAAATGTTAACGCTTATACTAATTTTACTCAAACAGCATATTTGTTTTCATCTACTGAAAACTTTTATGATAATCTGGCCCTATTGGTAGAGTTTGTACAGCATCCATATTTTACTGATGAAAATGTAGAAAAAGAAAAGGGAATTATTGCCCAAGAAATAAATATGTATAGAGATAATCCAAGTTGGAGGGTATTTTTTAATTGCCTAGGTGCAATGTATAATGAAAATCCAGTAAAAATAGATATAGCTGGAACTGTGGAAAGTATCCAAAATATAAACAAGGAACTACTTTATAAATGCTATAACACATTCTATAGCCCAACCAATATGGTTATATTTATCGTAGGCGATCTATCCTTTGATGAGATAATCAAAGTAATAGATGAATCAGAGAAAAAGGATTATAAGGAAGTAGAAAAAATCAATAGAGTTTTTCCAGAGGAACCTAAAGAAGTAAGAGAAAAGTTTATTGAAGAAAGCATGATGACGTCTAGCCCTTTGTTTTATATTGGATTTAAGGATACAAATAATGAGCTAGAGGGAGAAAAGCGAGTTAGAAAAGATTTTATTACAAATTTTATACTTGATATGTTATTTGGATCTAGCTCTGTATTTTATAATGATATGTATGAAGAAGGGCTTATTGATAGTAGTTTTGGAGCATATTATACAGGGAAAAAATCCTATGGACATTCTATGATTGTAGGTGAATCAAAGGATCCCAAAGAGGTATATAATAGAATCATGTTGTTCTTTGAAAAAGAAATAACTTCAATTTTATTAGAAGAGGATTTCAATCGTATAAAGAAGAAAAGTATGGGAGAGTTCCTAATGGGGCTGAATTCTGTTGAATTTATTGCAAATACATTTATTTCTTTGTATTTCGATGATTTCTTATTAATAGATTATTTAGATATCTTGGAATCTATTGAATATAAAGATATAGTTGAGAGATTTAACAATCATTTTACAAAAGATAATTCTGTCTTGTCCATAATAAATCCCTTGAGATAATAGAAATCAATCTTAATTTGTGATATACTAGTCCAATGAAGTATTTTGAAAGGTGGTTTTATTATGGATCCAATTGCATTTCAGATTTTTGGACTTGAAATTAGATGGTATGGTATTTTAATTGCTACAGGGGTACTAATAGGTACTATACTTGCTATTCGAGAAGCTAAAAGAGTTGGACTTGATGAAGAAACTTTAATGGATTTCCTAATATGGGAAGTTCCTTTATGTTTAGTAGGTGCGAGATTGTATTATGTAGTATTTAGTTGGGATATGTATAAGTATAATCCTATAGAAGCATTAAATATTAGAAATGGGGGATTGGCAATACATGGAGCCATAATCACTGCTATTATTGTAGCCATTATTTTTACCAGAATTCGCAAAATAGATTTTTGGACAATTGCAGATGTATGTGCTCCTAGCTTAATACTAGCTCAGGCAATAGGGCGATGGGGAAATTTTATAAATCAAGAAGCCCATGGTGGTCCTACAAATTTACCTTGGGGAATTATGGTAAATGGAGTAAAGGTACATCCTACTTTCCTTTATGAATCCATTTGGAATTTCTTAGTTTTTTTGTTCCTTCTATGGTATGGAAAGAATAAACAAAAAGTTAAAGGAGAAGTTTTTCTATTATATTTATCCTTATATTCATTTATTAGATTTTTTATAGAAGGACTTAGAACGGATAGCCTAATGTTTGGACCAATTAGGGTTGCGCAGCTTGTAAGTGTAATAGGAGTTGTTATTCCAATGTATATATTTTATAGAATAAGAAAAAATATAAAGAATAAATTTTAACTGTTGGTAAAAAATGCCAGCAGTTTTTTTATGTCATTTTACCCTGTAATGTCGAAAAATAGAGAACTATGACTAAAGTACTAAATTGTTTTTTTTCAAAAAAGGGTGGAAGGATTTTTTAATTTAGTGTAGAATAGTATATATAGTGGTAGAAAGTGGTGGAAAGTGGTAAGAAATATACAGCAAGTGAGTGATTGGTATGTTTATTGGTGAATATCAACATACTTTAGATACTAAAGGAAGAATAATAATGCCTTCTAAATTCAGAGAAGAATTAGGGGAAGAATTTGTTATGACTAAAGGACTTGATAATTGCCTCTTTGTATATCCTAAAAATGAATGGGCTGTTTTAGAAGAAAAACTTAAAACATTACCACTTACCAACCGTGATGCGAGAGCATTCATTAGGTTCTTCTTTGCAGGAGCTAGTGAAGGTGCTTTAGATAAGCAAGGGAGAGTTCTTATACCAGCTAATCTTAGGGAACATTCCAGATTAGATAAAGATGCTGTAGTTATAGGTGTATCTACTAGGATAGAGATTTGGAGCAAGGAAGAATGGGATGCTTACAATGATGATGATAATTTATCTTATGATAGTATAGCAGAGAAGATGGCTGAGTTAGGGATATAACTGGGGGAGATTGTATGAAATTCGAGCATATATCAGTTTTATTGAAGGAAATATTAGATGGATTAAATATAAAAGAAGATGGAATATATGTAGATGGAACTTTAGGAGGTGCTGGCCATTCAGCTGAGATTGTGAAGAGATTAACTACAGGAAAGTTAATAGGAATAGACCAAGATTTAAATGCATTAAAAAAAGCAAGTGAAGTACTTAAAGAATATAGTGACAAGGTAATATTAATTCACAATAACTATGAAAATATATATGAAGTATTAAGTGATTTAGGGATTGAAAAAGTAGATGGAATTCTTTTGGACTTAGGTGTGTCATCACATCAGTTAGATGAAGAAAGCAGAGGGTTTTCCCATAATAAAGATGCACCATTAGATATGAGAATGGATGAGACAAGTTCTTTTTCTGCTTGGGATGTAGTAAATAAGTATTCTGAAGAAGAATTGGAAAAAATCATCTGGAATTACGGTGAAGATAGATGGGCTAGAAGGATAGCTAAGTTTATTGTTGAAGAAAGGAAAGAAAAATCTATTGACACAACACTTCAGCTAGTGTCAGCTATTAAGAAAGCAATACCAAAGGAAGTAAGGAAAGATGGACATCACCCAGCTAAGAAAACATTTCAAGCGATTCGCATAGAAGTAAATAGAGAGCTAGATGTTTTAATAGAATCAATTCCTAAGATGGTGAACCTTTTAAATCCAAATGGTAGATTAGCTATTATTACTTTTCATTCTTTAGAAGATAGAATTGTAAAAGAAGGATTTAAGGAATTATATCTTGACTGTATTTGTCCACCACATTTACCAAAATGTGTATGTCAGAAAACTAGAGAGATAGAAATTATTACTAGAAAACCAATAATACCAAGCGAAGAAGAAATAACTATAAATCCTAGGTCTAGATCAGCTAAGCTTAGGATAGCTGAGAAACTTAATGTTCTAAATAGAAAAGGGGGAGAATAAATTGTTAGTAGCGAAAGAGCTTAGTTATTACCCTACAGAAGCACTAGAAGTCAAAGAGAAACCAAGAAAGAAAACAAGGAAAATACAAGAAAAAAAGAAGAAGAAAAATAATAGCCTTGCAAAGCTGACAATTATGAGTATACCTATGGTAATCTTAGGGATAGCTTTATCTATATTATTTCGATATGCAAATATAACAGCAGTGAGACAAGAAATAACTAATTTAGAAAGGCAGAAAGTAGAGCTTGAGAAGGTAAAATTAGATTTAGTAGCTGATCTTGAAGGAATAAAATCCTCAGTAAAAATTGCAGAGGATGCAGTTACAAAATTAGGCATGAATTATCCAACTGAGGGACAGATAGTATACGTTTCAATAAATGACAATAAAGTGGAACATGTGGAAAAAAATAGTATTGGAAAGCAAATAAGAAAGGTATTTAGCATGGTTACAAACTTGTTTTAGGAGGTAGTTGCTTTGGCAAAACCCAGTTATTCATCTAAGAAAAGATTATTATTTGTTTTTGGTGTAGTAGTTATGGTTTCTATACTTTTGATTGGAAGATTAGGTTACTTACAGATAGTAAAAGGTGAAGAACTGAAGAAAGGTGCATTAGAACAGTGGACCAAAGGAATAACTATAAAATCAAAACGTGGAGTTATTTATGATAGGAAAGGCAAAAAGTTAGCAGTAAGTATAACAGCATCTACAGTATGGGCTAGTCCGCCTGATATAAAAGATGCTCATAAAACGGCAAAAGAAGTGGCGAGAGTTTTAGGCCTAGATGAGGAAGTTGTATATACAAAGATTACTAAAAAGATAGGAACTGAAAAATTAAAACAGTGGATAACTAGAGAAGAAGCCGCAGAGTTGAGAAAATTAAAATTACCTGGTATAGAAATAGTAGATGATAATAGAAGATATTATCCATATGGAAATTTTGCTTCTTTTGTATTAGGTTTTACTGATATTGACAATAATGGATTATATGGGATTGAAAGGACCTATGACAAATATTTGACTGGTACACCAGGAAAATGGGTAAAAACTACAGATGCAGCAAGTAGACAATTACCTTTTGATGGTGAAAAGATATATGAAGCATCAGATGGGCTGTCAGTTGTTTTAACTATAGATGAGACAATACAACATTTTGCAGATAAAGCAGCTGAAGAAGCTGCAATAGTTACAGGCGCTAAGAATGTTTCTATTATATTGATGGAACCAAAAACAGGAGATGTTTTAGCGATGTCTTCTAAGCCGGATTATGATCCTAATAATCCAAGAATACCATTAAATGAAGAAACTAAAAAAGAATGGGAAGCATTGCCACAGGAAGAGCTTCAAAAACGTTGGTATGATATGTGGAGAAATTTTGCTATCAATGATGCCTATGAACCAGGATCAACATTTAAGGTAATTACTGCAGCTGCTGCCATTGAAGAGAATATTGCTAACCTAAACTCTCACTTTTATTGTAATGGGTTTGTTAGAGATATAAAAGGTGTATTATTAAGATGTGCTAGATGGTATAATCCTCATGGAGATCAGACATTTATAGAGGCAATGAACAATTCCTGTAACGTAGCTTTTGTTGATTTAGGTAGAAAAGTAGGGAAAGAATTATTATATAAATACATAAAAGCTTTTGGATTTGGTGAAACCACAGATATAGATTTAAATGGAGAACAGGGAGGCATTATACCAGCTAGTACAGATAGCATAAAGGAAGTAAATTTGGCTACAATGTCCTATGGTCATGGTATAGCAGTTACTCCTTTACAGTTAATTAATGCAGTATCTTCCATTGCTAATGGTGGTAATTTAATGAAGCCTAGACTTGTAAAAGAGTTAATAGATGATGAAGGAAAAATTGTTGAAACATTTGAGCCAGAAATAAAAAGAAAGGTTATATCAGAATCAACTTCTAAGACTATAATGGAAATGTTAGAAAATGTAGTTAGTGAAGGTACAGGAACTAAGGCATATATTCCAGGATTTAGAGTAGGTGGAAAAACAGGTACTGCTCAGAAGATTATTGATGGTAGATATGCACCAGGTAAGTATATTGGCTCTTTTGTTGGTGTAGCTCCAGCAGATAACCCCCAAGTGGCAATATTGGTTGTAGTAGATGAACCTGTTGGGCAATATTATGGGGGAACTATAGCAGCACCTATAGCTAAGACTGTGTTAGAAGAGACTTTGAACTATCTCGAAGTTACACCAGTTTTTACAGAAGATGAGAAAGGGCAAATTATTGAAAAGGTAATAGTACCAGATGCGAGAAATATGAAGATTGGTGATGCAGGAAAGATTTTCACTGAGAAAGGACTAAAGTATACAACTGAATATTTAAACTTAACCTCTGATTCAGTTGTAATAGATCAATTTCCATTGCCAAATACAGAAGTTCAAAAAGGTTCAATAGTAGATTTATATGTAAATGAAAAAGCAGGAAAACGAATCATAATGCCTTATCTTATTGGAAAAGATAAGGAAGATGTAATTAAAATTCTTGATGAGTTAAATCTAAATTATGAGCTAAAGGGAGAAGGAAAAGCCAAGACTCAAAATCCAATACCTGGTGAAGAGATACCTATCAATACAAAAATAGAGGTTGAATTTGGTGAGACATAAGAGTAATATAATTAGAGGCAACTTAAATGAAGTTGCCTTTTAGTTAATATTTTCATATAGGATAAAAGAAAGTAGGTGCATTATGAATCTAAAGTATATTACAAGAGACTATGAATTTGAGTTAATTAAAGGAAAACTAGACATAAATATAACTGGAGTTGAAAATGATTCAAGGAAAATACAAAAAGGGAACCTATTTATTGCAGAAAAAGGATTTACTGTAGATGGACATGATTACATTGACAAGGCAATAGAAAATGGAGCTGTAGGAGTAGTAGTAGAGAAGCAAGTATCTATTGATGAGGATATTACAGTAATTAAGGTGGAAAATTCAATAGATGCACTGGCAAAATTTTCTGGTATCTTTCATGAAGAGCCATGGAAGAATCTGCAGATGATAGGTATAACGGGAACTAATGGCAAGACATCTATCACTTATTTTATTAAAAGCATATTAGAGGAAAACAATAAAAAAGTAGGGATTATTGGAACTATTGGAGCAGTTATTGGAGATGAAAATATAAAAATTGATAATACTACGCCAAATGCCTTAATTATTCATGATTTATTAAAGAAAATGGCAGATATAGAAACAGATACTTGTATTATGGAAGTTTCATCTCATTCTTTAGAACTTAAAAGAGTAGAGTATATGGATTTTCAAATAGGATTATTTACTAATCTTACTAAAGATCATTTAGACTATCATGAAACAATGGAAAAATATTTTAATAGTAAATTAAAGCTTTTCTATAAAACAGATAAAGCTAATATAATAAATATAGATGACGATTATGGAAAGAAGATTGTTGAAATAGTAGGGGAAAGGGTGCCTTTACTAACATATGGAATAAAGGAAAAGTCAGATGTTTTTGCATCTGATATAGAATTTACATTATCTAAAGTCAGATTTACTTTAAATACTCCTAAGGGTAAAACTAATGTACTTCTAAATGTACCAGGAGAGTTTAGTGTATATAATGCATTGGCAGCAGCAGCTTGTGCATATTCATATGAAATTCCTTTAGAAATTATTAAAAAGGGGCTAGAAGCAGTTGAAGAGATAAAGGGAAGATTCGAGGTTGTGCCTACAAATACTGATTATACGGTTATTATTGATTTTGCCCATACTGCAGATGCTCTAGATAAGGTACTTACTGTCATTGATGAATTTGCAGAAGGTAGAAAAATAGTTGTATTCGGGGCAGGTGGCAATAGAGACAAGACTAAAAGGCCAGAAATGGGAGAAACTGTAGGACGTCATGCAGATTTATTTATAGTTACATCAGATAATCCAAGGTATGAGGACCCAGAGATGATAATTGAAGATGTTTTGGTTGGTACAAGAAAAGCAAATGGAAAATATATAAAAATAGTTGATAGAATAGAAGCCATAAAATATGCGATAGATAATGCTAGACCTAAAGATATAATATTGCTAGCTGGAAAGGGGCATGAAACTTATACCCTTATTAAGGGAAAAACTTATCCCTGTGATGAAAGACAAATTGTTCTTGATTATTTACATTCAAAGAATAATTAAGACTTGGATTAGATACTTGAGAGGAGAAAATAAATGATTGAATATATAGATATTTTTAGAACAATTTCCATTTCTTTTTTGATTACTCTTATTCTGGGTCCAATAATGATTCCATTATTAAGAAGACTGAAAATAGGGCAAAGTGTTAGAGATGATGGACCACAAACCCATTTAAAAAAATCTGGAACCCCTACTATGGGTGGAATTATTATTTTTATAGCTTTAGTCATTACAGTATTGACATCAGGTATGATGAATAAGGATATGTATATTCTGTTAATATCTACTTTTGGTTTTGGTTTAATTGGATTTATTGATGACTACATAAAAGTAGTTAAAAGAAGATCATTAGGACTTCGAGCTTATCAAAAATTAATAGGGCAAGTAATGTTAGCTACTGTACTGGCAGTTTATCAATCATCTACATCTATTTTAGGCACTAAACTGATTGTACCTTTCTTGAACAATCAATATTTAGATTTAGGTCCTCTTTATATTCCATTTATTGCTTTTGTAGTAGTAGCTACTGTAAATGCAGTAAACTTAACTGATGGCTTAGATGGATTAGCATCTGGTGTCACATTAATAATATTATCCTTTTTTGGACTTATTGCATTAAATTGGGGTATGGGAAGCATCTCCATATTTTCAACTGCATTGGCAGGAGCATGTCTGGGATTTTTGATACATAATGCACATCCGGCGAAGGTATTTATGGGAGATACTGGATCATTAGCCTTAGGAGGTGCAGTCGCAGCCATAGCCATACTATTAAATATTCCCCTTGTAATACCAATAGTAGGTGGAGTTTATTTTATAGAGACTTTATCGGTAATTATACAAGTAGCATCTTTTAAATTAACTGGGAAAAGAGTATTTTTGATGGCACCGCTACATCACCATTATGAGCAAAAAGGCTGGAAAGAAACTAAAGTAGTAGCAGTGTTTTGGACTGCCACAGTAATTCTTTGTTTGATTGGAATTTTAAGTTTAATTTAAGGAAAGTGAGCTGGTTTTATGTACTTGAAAAATAAAAGGGTTTTAGTTCTTGGACTTGGTGTCTCTGGATTGTCTACTGTAAAAGCTCTTCATAGATTGGGAGCAAATATTGTAGTATCTGATTCTAAAACTAAAGAGGAATTGAAGGATTTTTTTGATAATACTAAAGATATATATGTTGAAAAACATTTAAATACTAATGATATACCTTTAGAGGATATTGATTTAATAGTTAAAAGTCCTGGTATTCCACCAACAGCTCCTATTTTACTAAAGGCTCAGCTAAGAAATATTGAAATAACAACAGATATTGAACTTGCATATAGGATTTCTCCTACAGATAGGATAATAACCATAACAGGTACTAATGGAAAAACAACTACTACGGCTTTAATAGGTGAAATTTTTAAGAAGGCTGATTACAATACATATGTTGCAGGGAATATCGGTGTTGGTATTCTATGGAATATGGTGAATGCAGAAAAAGAAGATGTTTTTGTAATAGAAGCCAGTAGCTTTCAATTAGAAAATACTATATATTTTAAACCAAGAGTAAGCCTTATAACTAATATTACACCAGACCACTTAAATTGGCATGGTTCATTAAATAATTATATTAGTGCTAAGAAAAAGATATTTAAAAATCAAGATGAATCTGATTATACAGTATTAAATTATGATGATAAGACTCTTAGAGAAATGGAAGAGGAAGTTAATTCAAATATTATTTGGTTTAGTGTAAATCATAAATTAGATAATGGTGTATATATTGATGGTGACTATATAGTTATAAAAGATGGAGAAACCATTATAAAAGCCCTACCACACAAAGACCTTAAAATAATATTAGAAAATGCACTAGCAAGTATTGCAGTAGGATGGGCTATGGGCATAGACGTAGAAATAATAGCAAAAGTTTTATCAGAGTTTAAAGGATTAGAACATAGAATAGAATATGTAGAGACTATAGATGAAATGTCTTTTTATAATGATTCTAAAGGAACAAATCCTGATTCAACTATTAAAGCAATAGAAGCTATAAATAGTCCAATAATATTAATAGCAGGTGGGTATGATAAGGGATCTGAATTCGATGAATTAATTAAATCTTTTAATGGAAAGGTTAAAGATCTAATACTTTTAGGAGAAACTAAGGAAAAAATTAAAGAAACTGCTTTAACTTGCGGATTTAATAATATACATTTAGTAGAAAATATGCATGAAGCAGTTAAATTAGCTTATGACCTTGGTCAAGGGAAGGATAATATTTTATTATCTCCTGCTTGTGCATCTTGGGATATGTACAGTAACTTTGAAGAAAGAGGTCAAGATTTTAAGGATGCCGTTTATGGTCTAAAGGAGGATTAAAATGGCAAAAGGGAAATCAGTGAAAAAGAAAAAAGCTGTTGATTTTAGTTTGCTTATGGGAGCTTTAATTTTAGTATTTATTGGTATAATCATGGTATTTAGTTCATCCTGGCCAGAGGCTATGCAGGACTTTGGAGATGGTTATCACTTTTTAAAGAAACAAATAATAGCTGCATCTGTAGGCCTAGTGGGAATGATAATTTGTATGAATATTGATTATAAAATTTGGAAAAAATATTCATTTTTAATATATTTATTAGCGTTAGGTTCGGGGGCTTTACTTTTTACCCCTTTAGGTATATCTCTTAAGGGTGCTAGAAGATGGATTAATTTAGGATTTACAACCTTTATGCCTTCTGATGCTATAAAGATTGGCTCAATTATTTATTTTGCAAACTTTCTTTCAAATAAGAAGGAACATATAAGAACTTTAAAACAAGGAACAATACCAGCTTTAATTATTATAGGTATATCCTGTGGTTTTGTATATGTACAAAAAGATTTAGGCACTACTATTACCTTAGCAGGTACCTTAATGAGTATGTTCTTTATAGCTGGAATGAATTTATCTCATTTGATTTTCATGGGTATAGGTGTAGTGGGTCTGGGATTTTTAGTATTATCAGGAGAGCATAATGCCTATAGACGAAATAGAATAACTGCATTTAGAGACCCTTTTGCTTATAAACTTGATATTGGCTGGCAAGCGGTACAATCTTTATATGCTCTAGGTTCAGGTGGATTATTTGGTTTAGGATTAGGGAAAAGCAGACAAAAGTTTTCATATATACCTGAGTCCTACAATGATTTTATATTTTCAATTATAGGGGAAGAATTAGGTTTTCTAGGTACTTTAACTGTTATTCTAATATTGATGTTAATTATTTGGAGGGGAATACGTATCGCACTTAGTATAGATGATAGTTTTGGATGCTTCTTAGCATCAGGAATTACAGCTTTAGTGACAGTTCAATCTTTAATTCATATAGCAGTAGTAACATCGTCTATACCTACTACAGGAATTACGCTACCTTTCGTTTCTTATGGAGGTACTTCCTTGATGATTTATATGTCTGCCATAGGAATATTACTGAACATTTCAAGGCATGCAAATTTAGATAGGAGCTGAAGATTATGAAGTATTTGATTACAGGTGGAGGCACTGGAGGGCATATCTATCCTGCTTTAGCCATTGCAAAAGAAATAAAACGTAAAGATAAAAATGCAGAAATTCTTTATGTTGGAACAGAAAAAGGTTTAGAATCAGAGCTAGTTCCAAAGGAAGGATTTCAATTTAGAACTATAAGAGTGAAGGGAATGCCTAGAAAAATAAACAAAGAATCACTTATAGCTATTAAGGAATTAATTCATGGAATCAATGACGCAAAAAAAATAATAAAAGATTTTAGGCCAAATGTAGTAATAGGTACTGGCGGATATGTATGTGGACCAGTGGTATATATGGCAAAAAAGAAAAAAATACCTGCATTAATACATGAACAAAATGCTTTTCCTGGTATTACAAATAAAATATTATCAAGATATGTTGATAAAGTTGCTGTAACTTTTGACGAAGCAAAAAAATATTTTAAATATCCTGATAGAGTTTTAAATACTGGAAACCCAATTCGCAAAGAAATTCTTGAAATAAATAAAGAAGAAGCATATAAAGTGTTAGATATAGATAAAAATATTCCTTTTGTTTTATCTTTCGGAGGTAGTGGAGGACAAAAAACTTTAAATGACGCAATGTATTATTTCATAAAGGAATCTATGGGAAAGGGAGATATACAGATAATACATGTAACAGGTAAAAGATTTTATGATGAATTCATAGACAGATTAAAAAAGGATAATATTAATTTAAATAAGAATATTAGAGTATTTCCCTATTTATATCAAATACCTGAAGCCATTAATATTGCAACACTTGTGGTTACTAGCTCAGGAGCTATTACTTTGGCTGAAATTTCCGCTGTGGGAGTTCCAAGTATTTTGATACCAAAATCATATACCGCTGAGAATCATCAAGAATTTAATGCTAGAGCCTTTGAAAATAAGGGGGCTTCTATATTAGTTCTTGAGAAGGATATAAAAGAGAATACATTAAATGATATTATATATAGTGTAATTCAAGATAAAGAAAGATTAGCACAAATGGCAAGTAAAAGTAAAAAGCTTGGGAAAATTGATGCATCAGAAAGAATAGTTGAACTCATAAATACAATTGTCAAATAATAATATGTAACCCCATTTTCATCCATGCATAATATGGTCATATATACTTAATTATGAGCATACATGGAGGTGATTTGGTGGAAAAGTATATTATTAATGGTGGGAATAGATTAACAGGTGAAATTTCAATTTCGGGTGCTAAAAATGCTGTGTTACCAATATTAGCAGCAACAGTTATAGGCGGAAATAAGAGTATTATATCGAATATCCCTAATCTTAGAGATGTTGAAATAATGAAAGAGATACTGATAGCATTAGGTTGTGCTGTTGATGGAACAGGGAGTACAATGGTAATTGATTCTAAGCCACTGAATCAAATAATAGTTCCGGAAGAGTTAGTTAGAGAAATGAGATCATCCATTATCTTTATGGGTGCTATGTTGGCGAGAACTGGTGAGGTTATTATTTCTTATCCAGGTGGTTGTGAAATTGGTCCGAGACCTATAGATTTACACCTTAAAGCTTTAAGAAATATGGGGGCAGAAATCGAAGAGTCTCATGGACATTTGTACTGTAAGGCAGAAGGGCTTAAAGGTGCAGATATACAACTAGATTATCCTTCTGTAGGAGCTACGGAAAATATAATTTTAGCTGGAGTGACGGCAGAAGGTACAACAATAATTAGAAATGCAGCTAGAGAGCCAGAAATAATTGATTTGCAGAATTACTTAAATAAATCTGGGGCAAGAATTTCTGGAGCAGGGACATCTGTTATTACAATAGAAGGTGTAAAAGATCTCAGAGATGTAACACATAGCATAATATCTGATAGGATTGTAACGGGAACAATTATGACTGCGGCAGCAATAACTGGAGGAGATATAATAATTAATAATGTTATTGTAGACCATGTTATTGGAATTATAGCAAAGATGAAGGAAGCAGGTGTTATGATATATAGTAATGGTACTTCTATGAAGGTGACAGGACCGAGGAGAATAAACCCCATTGAAATGTTACAAACCCTTCCTTATCCTGGATTTCCAACCGATATGCAAGCTCAAATGATGGCTCTTTTATCAATAGCTAATGGAACTAGTATAATCTCTGAAACAGTATTTGAGAATAGATTTAAGCATGCTGAAGAGCTTACTAGAATGGGGGCAAATATAAAAACCTTTGGGAGAGTTGCAGTTATCAGTGGAGTAAAGGAACTAACAGGTGCTAAGACAACAGCTAAGGATTTAAGGGGGGGAGCTGCTTTAACTTTGGCAGGACTTGTTGCAAGAGGAACTACAGAAGTTTATAATATTCATCACATAGAGAGAGGATATGAAGATCTTCATTTAATGTTACAAAAATTAGGTGCAGATATTATCAAGAGTAATTAGCAGCTTTTGCTGCTAGTTATTTAGAAGGACAGGCCTAGGGGTGAAGACAATGAAAAAGATTTCCCGTGTGGAAAGAAAAATGAGAAGAAGAAGGTTCTTTTTTCGATTTGTATTATTAATATCTTTAATTTTATTAGTATTTGCACTAGCTCTTAATTCTGATTTTTTTGTTATAGATAATATAAAAGTAATAGGGAATAATAAAATCCCAAAAGATAATATAATTAGTGCATCATCTATAAATATTGGAGAAAATATATTTAAAGTAAGTACTAAGTCGGGAAAACGAGGTTTAATGAATTTACCATATATAAAGGAAGTAAAGATAAAAAGAAAGCTTCCAAAAGGAATTATTATTGATATTATAGAACGTAAAGAAATAATACAGATAAAAGAAATTTCCTCTTTTATATTGCTTGATATTGAGGGGTATATACTAGATATTGTAGATATTCAAAATGAAAAATTACCACTATTGTTAGGTTTGAAAATAGAAGATAAGAAACCAGGAGATAATATATTTTTAGAATCAGAAACTAAGGATAATATTGAGTTTATATCTGAAGGACATGCTATTGGATTATTACCAAAAATGAAAGAAATTAACATGGTAGATAATAACAATGTTAATATAAGACTAATTGATGGTATTTCTGTTGCCTTTGGTACCCTTGATAATGTAAAATATAAGTTGAACTACTTAAATGAAATATTAGAAAATATTGAGAAAGAACAAATACCATGTAAGATGATCTTAATGGATAGAGGAGATAATCCTATAGTTGTACTTGATGAAGAAGGGGAGGGGTAAAATGAAAAAAGCTAAGGAATATATTGCATTAACATTAGTATCGATTTTTTTGGGGGTTATTTTATCCATCCAGTTTAAAACCATAAATAAAACTGTTGGTGAAGGAGTTTTACCTACACAGAGGGCGCAGCAATTAGCTGTGGAACTTAAGAAGGCTCAAAACGAAAGAGAATCCCAAACCAAAAGAATTGAAGAACTGGAAGCTAAAATAAAGCAATATGAAATGAGTGAAGTGGATAAAAATGTGTATGCAGAAAATCTATATAATGATACAATGAAATATAGAACGCTTGCAGGATATTTAGACTTAGAAGGACCTGGAATTGTAATGGAGATAAATGATCCGCCTGTAGATCTTGAATTTGGTGAAGGATATAGTATTATAGATGAACTAGAATTAGTACTTCAAGTAATATCTGTTTTAAATGCAGCTGATGCTGAAGCTATATCTATTAATGATCAAAGGTATACAGCCTTTACAGAAATAGAAAAGGCAGGAAATCATATTGAAATAAATGGAGTATCTACTAGTGTTCCAATTGTTATTAAAGCCATTGGAAAGCCAGAGACATTGGAATCAGCATTAAATCTTAAAGGTGGAATAGTTACACATTTAAGATCTTATGATTATCTTGTTCAAGTAAACCAAGAATCTAATATTACTATACCAAAATATAGAAAAATCAAGGAATTTATATATTCAAGTCCAGTTGAAGAAAATATAAATCAATAGGGGTGATTATTATGAAAAACAATAATCCTAGAGTCATCCTAACCTTATTTAGTATTATAATAGGTATTTTTATAGCTACTCAAATAAAAATGAAACTTGAGACGTATGCTCCAGTAACTCTTAAATCATTACAAGCAACAAAAGCTGAAATCATCTCAATCAATAATGAAATTTCTGAATTAAATAAACTAATTAAGATGAAAGAAGAGGAATTAGAGCTGCTGGAAAACATTGCAAAAGGTGACGATAATATAATAGATATTCTATTAGAACAAATTAAATACAATAAAATACATTCTGGTCGAACGGATCTGAAGGGTCCAGGAGTTGTTATTACTATGTATGATAATCCAGAAGAAACGGTTGTAGGATTTGATATTAATGATGATGTTATTCATGATGTAGACATATTAAATATAATAAATGATTTGAGAATAGCAGGAGCAGAGGCTATAAGCATCAATGGTGAAAGGGTACTTGCTACATCAGAAATAAAATGTGGTGGTCCTACTATTAGAATAAATGGGAGAAGTTCAGCGACTCCTTTTGTTATTAAAGCTATTGGTGATCCAAAGCTACTATATGCTGCTGTCAATGCACCTGGAACTTATGGTGATATATTAAAAAATGTATATCAAATAGGTTTCGAACCAGAAATACAGGATTCAATAACAATTCCTGGTTTTACAAGAGCATTTAATTTTAAATACGCCAAAAAATTAGGGGAGGGTGATTAATTTGTTTTTTGCACTAATTGGAATTTTAATAGGGGCTATAATAGGCTTTATGTTGCCATATACTTATAATACATCCTACTCACTTTATATATCAGTAGCGATATTAGCTTGTTTAGATTCGGTGTTTGGCGGTATAAGGTCTAATTTGGAAAAAAACTTTAATATAAATATATTTATTTCAGGTTTTTTTGGAAATGCAGCTTTAGCAGCGTTTCTTGCTTATTTAGGTGATAGACTTGGAGTTCCTCTATATTATGCAGCTATATTTACTTTTGGAGGACGACTATTTGAAAACTTTGCACAAATTAGAAGGATTCTGCTATTCAAAAGGAAGGAATCTAATTAATTGATGTATTGAAACTATATTAAATATAAGATTATCTACAATAAGATAAGGGGGAAAAAATATGTTTGATTTTGATGTTGATGTAGATCAATTTGCTAAAATAAAAGTTATTGGCGTTGGTGGTGGTGGAAACAATGCAGTTAATAGAATGGTTGAACACGGAGTTAGAGGTATTGATTTTATAGCATTAAATACAGATAGACAAGCTTTATATTCTTCAAAGGCAGAGGTAAAGCTTCAATTAGGAGAGAAATTGACTAGAGGATTAGGTGCTGGTGCTAATCCAGATATTGGGGCAAAGGCTGCGGAAGAAAATAGAAATGATATAATGGAAGCTATTAAAGGTGCTGATATGATATTTATAACTGCAGGAATGGGTGGTGGGACTGGAACAGGAGCAGCGCCTATTGTGGCAGAAATAGCTAAGGAATTAGGCATTCTTACTGTAGGTGTAGTTACAAAGCCCTTTACATTTGAAGGGCCTAGAAGATTAAAACATGCCGAGCAAGGAATAGAAGAATTAAAGTCTAAAGTAGATACTTTAGTTACAATACCAAATGATAGATTGCTTCAGGTTTCAGATAAAAAGACTACTATGGTTGAAGCATTTGTGATGGCAGACGAGGTACTTAAAGAAGGTATCCAAGGGATATCAGATTTGATAGCAGTTCCAAATCTTATAAATTTGGACTTTGCAGATGTTAAAACAATAATGCAGGATAAAGGTATTGCGCATATGGGTATAGGCATGGCTTCAGGTGATAACAGAGCTACAGAGGCTGCGAAGCAAGCAATAAAATCTCCTCTGTTAGAAACTTCTATAGAAGGAGCAAAATCTGTATTATTGAATATTACAGGTGGGGAAGATTTAGGTATTTTTGAAGTTAATGAAGCTGCAGATCTAATTAGGGCATCTGTAGATAAAGATGCAAATATAATATTTGGTGCAGGAATAGATGAAAACCTAAAGGATGAAATTAAAATAACTGTTATTGCTACAGGATTTGACATGTTATCCAAAGATATAAATACTACAAAATCAGGAGTAAATGATATTAATGCTAATAGAGCTGCGGGAAATGAGGCAGCACCTACTCTTGATAATGAAGAATTAGATATTCCAATTTTTCTTAGGAGAAGAGATAAAAAAGAATTATAATAAAAGCAAGAAAAACGTATCTTATTGACGAGATACGTTTTTTTATTTGCTCATAAAGTGACAAAAATTTTACATTTTATGTCCTATAATCTTAATTAGAGAATAAAATAAATCAAAGGAGGTATTCCTTTGTATATAATAGCAGAGTATCTATTTATCGAAAATTTCATAATAAATTACGCTATATTACAAAGTACAAAGATAATTACTAGGACCAAAACGACTAAAGGCAGAATTTTTATTACTTCTACTATAACTGCTTTATATCCTTTTGCTTTATTTTTTCCGTCTTTAAGTTTTCTTGCAAACTTTTATATGAAAATAGTAATATCTTTTATAATAGTAAAACTTGCATACAACTCTAAATCTCTAGTTTTATATATAAAGCAATTATCTGCCTTTTATGTTATATCTTTTATTTTTGCAGGAGCAAGTATTGGTTTTTATTATTTTACTAATAATTATTATAATGTATTATTTAAGCCTGATTATCTGGGAGGTAGATTTCCTATAAAATATATAATATTAGGAGTAGTATTAGGAGGAATCATGATTAAGAATATGGTACATTATTATCAAGAAAAATTATCTAAAGAAAAAGAGCTGTTAAGTGTAACAGTTCATTTAAATAATGAAAAATCATCTTTTACAGCATTAACAGATACAGGTAATTCATTAATTGAGCCATTATCTAAATTACCAGTTTTCGTTGTGGAGTATGAGGTTATAAATAATTTACTGCCTAAATTCATAAGAGAAACTTTTGAAGAAAATAAGGAAGATGATTTCACTGTTGTTGAGAAGATGATGGAAGCTTTGAAAGAAGAAATCACAATTCGAATTATCCCATTTAAATCAGTTGGCTCAAAAAATGGAATTTTAATAGGATTTAAACCAGATTATATAACGATTTCAAATGGCGATTTTATCGCAACCCATGATGATTTATTAATAGGGATATTCAATGGTAGGCTTTCTGCGGATAATCAATATAGTGGTTTGTTAAATTTAAGGATATTAAACAGGGGGGATTTATGTGTTAATGAAAATTAAGATGAAATTACATAAGCTTTTATATAAGGTATTAAGTAAGTTAAATCTAGTTAAAGGAGTTTATTATATAGGTAGTGGAGAGGTATTACCTCCTCCACTAAAACCTGAAGAGGAAGAATATTATTTATCATTACTTAAAACAGATGAAAGTGTTAAAGGAATTCTTATTGAAAGAAACTTGAGATTAGTAGTATATATAGCAAGAAAATTTGAAAATACAAAGATATCGATTGAAGATCTTATTTCAATAGGTACAATAGGATTAATTAAAGCTGTAAATACTTTTGATCCAGATAAAAATATAAAGCTAGCGACATATGCATCTAAGTGCATAGAAAATGAAATCTTAATGTATTTAAGGCGAACTAGCAAAATGAAATCTGAAATATCTCTAGATGAACCTTTAAATATTGATTGGGATGGTAATGAACTTTTACTATCTGATATTCTTGGTACAGATGGAGATGTAATATTTAAGGATATAGAGATGGAAGTAGATAAAACTCTTCTCAAACAAGCAATAGATAGGTTATCTAACAGAGAAAAAGCTATAATAGAGATGAGATTTGGTCTTTATAATGGAAAAGAAAAAACCCAAAAGGAAGTAGCTGACTTGTTAGGGATTTCTCAATCATATATATCACGACTAGAAAAAAGGATAATTAAAAGACTTAGGAAAGAAATGGTAAAGTTGATGTAAATTGGTTAGCCTCTAATATTATTTTATGAATAAAAATAATATTAGAGGCAATAATTTTATACGAAAGGGGCAATACAGCATGAAAGGATGAAAATAAATGCATATATCTAAAGTAGAGATATGTGGAGTAAATACTTCAAAACTTCCAGTACTAACTAATGAGCAAATGCAAAAATTATTTATTAAAATAAAAGCAGGAGATTTAAAAGCAAGGGAAGAATTTATTCAGGGAAATTTAAGACTAGTACTTAGCATTATCCAAAGATTTAATAGAAGAGGAGAACATGTTGATGATTTATTCCAGGTAGGCTGTATTGGTTTAATAAAAGCCATAGATAATTTTGATTTAAGCCAAAATGTACGATTCTCTACCTATGCTGTGCCTATGATTATAGGAGAGATAAGAAGATACTTAAGAGATAACAATTCAATTAGAGTTTCTAGATCACTTCGTGATATCGCATATAAGGCTTTGAATGCAAGAGAACAATTAATTAATAAAAATTCTAAAGAGCCGACTATATATGAGATAGCGGAAGAGTTAAATTTACCAAAAGAAGATGTAGTATTTGCTCTTGAGGCAATACAGGAACCAGTTTCTCTATTTGAACCAATATTTCATGATAGCGGTGATGCCATATTTGTTATGGATCAAGTAAAGGATGAGAAGGCCGAAGATGAAATATGGTTGAGGGAAATAGCACTTAGGGAAGCCATGGGTAAATTAAATAATAGGGAAAAACAAATATTGAATTTAAGGTTTTACGAAGGAAAAACTCAAATGGAGGTAGCTGAAGAAATTGGTATTTCGCAAGCACAAGTATCAAGGCTTGAGAAAAATGCTTTAAGACAAATGAGAAAATATGTCTAGCACCATAATAAACTATATATAAATCATAAAAATAGGACCTGATAGCAGAAGGTTTGATATTTCATCAACTTAGAGTTAGAGAATCGCTTTTATAACTTAAAGAAAGGTCTTATTTTTTACCTTAAATACGATGCAAAAAAGATTCTATCAATATTTTGATAGAATCTTTTTATGATTTGTCTTATCTCAGCAAATTATAGTCATATTTTATCTTTATTATTATATATACATAGTAAAAGGTTAAATATTAAGGAAGAGGTGGAACTATGTTTAAATTATCAGAAATAAGAGAAAAAGAAATAATAAATATAAACACTGGTCAAAGAATGGGATATGTTGATGATTTTGAATTAAATCTAGAAAATGGACGTATTGATGCAATAATAATATTAGGGGCAGGAGTAGGTAAAGTATTGGGTCTATTTGGTAAGAATTCAGAAATAGTTATTGATTGGAATGATATAGTAAGAATAGGTACAGATACTATTTTAGTAGATTATAAAAACGAAATATCTAGTTAGACATTTTGTATTCATTATACTATAATAAAGTTGTAGAATATTAGAAGAGGTGAAAATATGAAATGTCCATTTTGTTCATACTTTGAATCAAAGGTAATAGATTCTAGACCTACCGATGAAGGACAAGCAATTCGCAGAAGAAGAGAGTGCATAGAATGTGGTAAGAGGTTCACCACTTATGAAAAAATTGAAGAAATACCTCTTATAGTAGTAAAGAAAGATGGCAATAGACAATCTTACAATAGAAATAAATTATTAAATGGAATAATAAAGGCTTGTGAAAAGAGGCCTGTTTCTGTAGGCACTATTGAAGGGATTGTAGATGATATAGAAAAAAACTTGTATAATTCTTTGCAGAAAGAAATAAAATCTGAGGAAATTGGAGAAATGGTAATGAATAAATTAAAAGATGTTGATGAAGTGTCATATGTAAGATTTGCATCTGTTTATAGACAGTTTAAAGATTTAAATTCATTTATGGAAGAATTAAAAAAAATATTAGATGAAGGAAATGAAAATAGGAGATAAATATGGAAATTATAAAGAAATATAAAGATAATATTTTATATTATCAAATAGAGGGATTTAACTTTGATGAAAAGATGAATCATATTTTTTCGACGAGGATAGGCTGGGAGCAGGACAAATTATTTAATAATTTATCTGAAGTATTAAATATACATGAAGAAAATATCTATAGAGCAAAACAAGTTCATGGAACGGATGTACTGATTATAAAAGATCAAAATATTATTGAAGTAAGTACCCAAGAGAAGGATGGATTTATAACCAATAAAAAGGGTATAGCACTTTGTACTTACCATGCTGATTGTGTACCTATTTATTTTTATGACAATATTAAAGAAGTAATAGCCTTGGCCCATGCTGGCTGGAAGGGAACTTTAAATAATATAGTCAAAGTAGTAATAGAAAATATGATTGAACATTTTGGATGTAATATAGAAGATATTTCAGCTGCAATAGGTCCATCTATCGGATCTTGTTGTTATGAAATAGGACTTGATGTAGAAAAACTCTTTAAGAAACAATATCCTGATTATATAGATATGATTATATATAGGGATCATAAGATGTACTTAGATTTATGGAAAGTAAATAAGATGAATCTCATAAATCTAGGAGTAAGTGAAAAGAAAACTTTCTTAAGTAAATTATGTACATCTTGTAATATAGATAATTTATATTCCTATAGAAAAGAAAAAGGAACAAAAAATAGAATGATTGCAGCTATAACCTTAAATCATTAAACTAAGGATGATAGAATGAAGAAAATAGACTTAAACAAAATCATAATGCAAAATATTTTGCATCATGCAGATATAGGGATTCACGTCATAGATAATGAGAGACGGACTGTAATCTATAATAAAGTTATGGCTCAGCTAGAAGGGCTAGATACAAATCAAGTAATTGAAAAGGATATTTTAGATATCTTTCCTAGTCTAAATGAAGAGACATCTACTTTAATAAAGGTACTTCATACAGGAGAAGCTATTTTAAATAGTACGCAATCCTATTTAAACTTTAAGGGACAAAGGATAACTACTATAAATTCAACTATACCTCTTTATTCGGATGAGAAGATAATAGGAGCTCTTGAAATAGCTAATAACATAACACATATTAAAAACTTATCTGATCAATTAATAGAATTACAAAATGAACTATCATCAACTAAATCATCAAAGAAAAGTCTTAGAGCTAAGATAAAAAGATATAATTTTGATGATATTATAGGCGAAGATCCGTCTATGTCATTAGCTAAGAAAATAGCAAGAAAGGCTAGTAATTCAAGTTCCAGTGTGCTTATATATGGAGATACAGGTACTGGTAAAGAACTGTTTGCCCAGAGTATCCATTATGGAGGTATAAGAGCTAATAAACCTTTTATAGCACAAAATTGTGCTGCTATACCCGAGGCACTATTAGAAGGAATATTATTTGGAACTGACAAAGGAGGATTTACAGGAGCAGTTGAAAGAGAGGGAATTTTTGAACAAGCTAATGGTGGAACTCTAATGTTAGACGAGATTAATTCTATGTCATTGCCTTTGCAAGCAAAGCTTTTAAGGGTATTGCAAGAAGGATATATAAGACGTGTAGGAGGGACAAAAGATATACCTATTGACGTACGAATAATAGCTACTACAAATGAAGAACCTTTAGAGACCTTAAAGAAAGAAACCATTAGAAAAGATTTATATTACAGATTAAATGTTATTTTTATACAGATACCATCATTAAAGGAACGAAAAAAAGATATTTTAGTATTATCAAATCATTTTGTCAATAAATATAATTCTCTTTTAGGAAAGAAAATAGAGAAGATATCTGAAGAGGTAATAAATTCTTTCATGGAATATACTTGGCCTGGAAATGTTAGAGAATTAGGCAATGTTATAGAAGGAGCTATGAATATAGTAGATGATGAAGAAAGGATATTGAAAAAGGAAGATTTTATTTCTTCCATCTATATAATGCAAGATAAGCCTTTGAAAAATGCTATTGTCTTTCAGGAGAAAAATAAAACTTTACCTAACATATTAGAAGAGATGGAGAAGGATATTATATTTAATGCTTTAAATAATAATCAATATAATATATCTAAAACTGCAGAAGAATTGGGAATAAAAAGACAGACATTACAGCATAAATTAAAAAAATATAAGAGGTAATGCAATAATATTTGCATCTAGATGCAAATATTATTGCATTTTTTTATATATTTTAAAATTTAAAATTGTTTGAAAATACTTTTGTTTGCTGTGATAAACCGCTATAAATAGACAATTTTCTATAAGTATAATAATTCTTTAAAAAGTTGGCAAAGATATTGCATATATAATAAGTGTGACAAAGACATTGCATATATAATAAATTAAAATTAATTAAGGAGGTTTATTTCATGAGAAAAGATAATGTAAGAGTAATTGTATGGGGTTTAGGAGCAATGGGTAAAGGTATAGCAGAAATGCTTTTAAACAAGAAAGGTGTAGATATAGTTGGAGCAGTTGTAAGAGGGGACAAGATAGGAAAATCTATGTATGACTTCTTAGATATTGAAAGAGGAAATAGAAAAGACTTACTTACAGGTTCTTATGAAGATGTAATAAAAGAAGGTGTTGCAGACATCGTAGTAATTGCTACTGATTCATTTACAAGAGATTCTTTTGATAAAATGAAATATTGCCTTGAAAGAAAAATTAATGTAGTATCTACTGCAGAGGAAATGGCATATCCACAAGCACAAGAACCAGAATTAGCTAAAGAATTAGATAGAATAGCTAAAGAAAATGGAGTTACTGTATTAGGTACTGGTATCAACCCAGGACTTATTATGGACTTACTAGTAATTACACTTACTGGAGCATGTATAGATGTAGAAAGCATTAAGGCTGAGAGAATCAATAATCTTTCACCATTTGGTCCAGCAGTAATGCATGGCCAAGGAGTAGGTATTACTGTAGATACATTTAACAAAAGAGTAGCAGAAAATGATTTAGCTGGACACGTAGGATTCCCAGAATCAATCACTATGATAGCAGATGCTTTAGGATGGAAATTAAGTGATGAAATTAAATTAGATAGAGCACCTATTGTTTCATCAGTATATAGAAAAGCTCCATATGCAGAAGTGCAACCTGGAGATGTAGCTGGATGTAACATGAAAGGATTTGGCTATGTTGATGGAGAGCTAAAAATTGAAATGCTTCATCCACAACAAGTTGAACCACAATTAGAAGGTGGAACAACAGGAGATTATATAACAATAAAGGGTACACCAAATATCAATATGCAAATTACCCCTGAAGTACCAGGAGGTATTGGGACTATAGCTATGACAGTTAATATGATTCCAAACGTAATCAACGCAAGACCAGGTTTAAAAACTATGATAGATTTACCAGTTCCAAGGGCTATCATGGGAGATATGAGAGAATTAATAGAAGACTAATTAAAACAATTAACAATTAACGAAGAACAATTAACAATTAAAAGATAAGGAGATATTCCCCCAAAAGAGTATGGGTGTTTCTCCTGTCTTTTTTACAAGGTTAATGAGTAATCTAAGGTAATGTTTTAATTGTTAATTGTGAACTGTGCATTGAGAATTGATTAAATGGAGGGATATAAATGGATGCAAAACGTGGTGATTGGGTAAGAATTCATAATATAGTATTAGAAGTAGGACAAAGAGCAACAAGTATTCCAGAAGATACACAAAATGTACCACTAGAGATGTGGGTTAAAGGATTTTTATTAGACGAAAGTGCAAATATCGGTGATAAAGTAAAAGTAGAAACTTATATCGGAAGAACAGTAGAAGGAGATTTATTAGAAGTTAATCCATATTACAAACATGACTTTGGAAAATGTGTTCCTGAACTTTTATATATAGGTCGTCAAGCAAGAGAATTATTGGCAAAGGATGGTGAATAATAATGACTAGAGATATGAGTTATGATGCTGTTATGGCAAGAAGACCAGAGATAATGAAAAAAGCAGTTGGTATAGATTATGAAATATTTGAGTCAGGTAGCATAGCTTTTGACTATGAAAAGATGATGAGAGAAACAGGCTATAGTCTACAAGAAATTGAGGAAATCCAAGGAAGAACAGGAGTAGGTAATACTCCAGTATTTGAACTTAGAAATTTAACGGAATTAGCTAGAAAATTTGCACCAAAAGGAAAGGGAGCAAGAATATTTGTTAAAGACGAGGCAGGAAATCCTTCTGGTAGCTTTAAAGCAAGAAGAGCAGCTACAGCATGTTATCATGCAAAAAAATTAGGATATAAAGGCGTTATAGCAGCTACATCAGGTAATTATGGTGCTGCAGTAGCATCTCAAGCTGCAATGCAAGGTCTAAAATGTATCATAGTTCAAGAATGTTATGATTCTAGAGGAGTAGGTCAGCCAGAAATAATCGAAAAAGCTAGGGCATGTGAAGCTTATGGTGCAGAAGTAGTTCAACTAACAGTAGGACCAGAGCTATTCTATACATTCCTAGTATTATTAGAAGAAACTGGTTATTTTAATGCTTCTTTATATTCTCCATTTGGTATAGCTGGAGTTGAAACTCTAGGATATGAACTATCTATGGAATTTAGAGAAAGAGAAGGAAAAGACCCAGATGTAGTAGTTATTACAAATGCTGGTGGAGGAAACTTAACTGGTACTGCTAGAGGATTAATCAAGGCAGGAGCAACTAATACTCAAATAGTAGGCGCAAGTGTTAGTTTACAAGGGCTTCATATGGCCTCAGATACACAATTTAACAAAAAATCATTTACAACAGGACATACAGGATTTGGTATACCCTTCGCTACTTGGCCAGATAGATCTGATGTTCCTAGATCAGCAGCTAGACCTCTAAGATATATTGACAGATATGTTACTATGAACCAAGGTACAGTATTCTATATGACAGAATTATTAGCTCAATTAGAGGGACTTGAAAGAGGACCAGCAGGAAATACTGCATTATCGGCTGCTTTTAAACTAGCGCAAGAAATGGATGAAGACCAAATAATAGTAGTACAAGAAACAGAATATACAGGAGCAGGTAAACATATTAATCCTCAACTTACATTTGCTAAGGAAAATGGAATAGAAGTAATAATAGGTGATCCAGCTGATGAGATACCTGGAAAGAATATAATACTTCCAAAAGACCCATCCTATATTAAGTTACAAGAATTAGATTTGAATAAAACTAGAAGATCTTATATAAGAAATGCAGTAGATCATGTTAAAGCAACTAAAGCAACTAAAGAAGATATAGATTTCCTTGTTGAAGACACTAGATCAAATGCTGAATTTGTCAAATCTGTGTTAGATGAATTAGGAATAAGCTATTAATAGGAGGTTGAAAAATGAGTAGAGCAGATGATTTTCAAGATAGAAGAAAACATTTAGCTAATTTAACAGAAGAAGAATTGGAAGCTAGGTTTTGGGAATTAGCTGGAAAGATAGTTGATCCAATAGTTGAATTAGCTAGAAAAAACACATCTCCATCTATTGAAAGATCCGTATTACTAAGAATGGGTTTTTCAAGTATAGAAGCCAAATCTATTGTTGATGGAGCAATTGATAGAGGGCTAATGGGTAAAGGTGTAGGACATATAGTTTACAAATTAGCTAAGGAAAAGAATATGGACATTAGAGAAGCAGGGCTTAAACTAGTTAATGGTGAAATGTGGGATGACGTAGTAGTTTTATTTAAAGGAGGTGCCAACTAATGGAATTAAAACCAAATAAAAAATTAGACATAGAATATATTTTAAAAGATATTGATAAATATAAACCTAGAAGAAGAGGCTGGCACTGGAGAGAAGGAACAGAAGAAAAGAGACAAATAGGTAAGTTTGAATATTATGATACATCCGAATCCTTAGAAAATAGTCAACCGTTACCAGCTGCAAAATATTTTGATAATATAGATCCACAACCAAAGGCTGTAATCACAACAGAAATTGCATCAGGTAGGTTTGAAGATGATATAAGACGTATGAGAATGGCTGCATGGCATGGAGCAGACCATATAATGGTTATTAGAACAGCAGGACAATCTCACTTTGAGAGCCTTATAGAAGGAACTCCTCAGGGAGTAGGTGGAATTCCTATTTCAAGAAAACAAGTTAGAGCTCAAAGAAAAGCTTTAGATTTTATAGAAGACGAAGTAGGAAGACCAATTAACTACCACTCCTATGTGTCTGGTGTAGCAGGTCCAGAAATTGCAGTAATGTTTGCTGAAGAAGGAGTAAATGGAGCTCATCAAGACCCTCAATATAATGTTCTTTATAGAAATATAAACATGATTAGATCCTTCGTTGATGCAGCAGAAGCTAAGAGGGTTATGGCTTGGGCAGATATAGCACAAATAGATGGTGCTCATAATGCAAATGCTACTGCAAGAGAAGCGTGGAAGGTAATGCCAGAGCTTATGGTACAACATGCTATAAACTCAATATTCTCTGTAAAAGTTGGAATGAAGAAAGAAAATATCTGTCTTTCAACAGTACCACCAACAGCACCACCAGCACCATGTATGAGATTGGATTTACCTTATGCTGTAGCTTTAAGAGAATTTTTCAGAGAGTATAAGATGAGAGCACAAATGAATACAAAATACATGGAATCTTCTCCTAGAGAAGCAACTGTAACCCATGTGCTTAACCTATTAATTTCTCAATTAACTAGAGCAGATATTCAATCTACAATCACTCCAGATGAAGGAAGAAATGTACCATGGCATATTTATAATATTGAAGCAGTAGACACGGCTAAACAAGCCTTTGCTGGTATGGATGGATTAGGTGCAATGGTTGAAATCAAGAGAGATAAAGGCGAGTTAGCAGATAAGGTTAGAGAACTAAAAGAAAGAGCTATCCTATTCATGGAGGAAATCATTGAAGCTGGTGGATACTTTAACGCAGTAGAAGCTGGATTCTTCGTTGACTCCGGATATTATCCAGAAAGAAACAACGATGGTATAATTAGAAAAGCTGATGCTGGAGTAGGAGAAGGAACAGTATACGAAAGAGATGCTGATTATATGGCTCCAGTAACTGCACACTTTGGATATAATAACGTGGGTCAATATAATGAAAGCTTAGTAGATAATCCAGCTGCTCTAATCGATGGAGGAACATTTGAAGATCCATCTAAGATTATATTTATAGATGAATTAGATGAAAACGATAATGTTAATGTAAGACTAGAAGAAGTTAAGGAACTTAGAACTACATCTAAGATTAAGCCTGAGATGGAATGGCTTGGAGATGGTATTGTCTTACAAACATTATTCTTACCTACTGACGAAAGAACAGCAGAATTTGCTGCTATTGAAATAGGCAAGAAAATGGGATTAGAAGATGTAGAGGTAATCCACAAAGAAATAATGCAAGAAGCTGAAGGAACTCGTATAGAGTTAAAAGGTAGAGTTGCATTTACTATAGATACTAAGGATTTAGTTATACCTCCAAAACCAAAGGTATTAACTGAAGAAGAAATCCGTGAAGATATTAAAGCTAAGCCAATGAAGATTGTAGCAGCAACTGTTGGTGAAGATGAACACTCCGTAGGTATTCGTGAAATCATTGATATTAAACATGGTGGAATAGAGAAATATGGTATTGAATGTCATATATTAGGTACGTCAATACCAGTTGAAAAATTAGTTGACGCAGCGATTGAATTAAATGCTGATGCAATTCTTTCATCAACTATTATTTCTCATGATGATATCCACTATAAGAACATGAAAAAATTAAATGACTTATGTATTGAAAAAGGTATAAGAGATAAAATCATCCTTGCGGCTGGTGGAACTCAAGTATCTAATGAGTTAGCTATTGAATCTGGTATGGACGCTGGATTTGGTAGAGGTACAAAAGGAGCCCATGTTGCTACATTCTTAGTTGAAAAGAGAAGAGCGATGAGCAATGAAAATTGATCTATTAGTTGCAGAGATAGGTAGTACTACAACTGTAGTTAATGCATTTAATGATTTAGATACCTGCCCGAAATTTATCGGGCAGGGTCAATCTGCTACATCTGTATTAGAAGGTGATGTTAATATTGGACTAAAAGGGGCTATAGATGATTTAGCAAAAAATCTTGGTGAAGAATCTATAGACTATGATGAACTTATAGCGACTAGCTCTGCAGCTGGAGGTCTTAGAATGACCGTTCATGGATTAGTATATGATATGACTGTTAAAGCTGCTAAAGAGGCCGCATTAGGTGCAGGAGCTAATATTAAATTCATTACAGCTGGTAGGCTACGAAAGTCTGATCTAAGAAAGATAGAAGAAATAAAGCCTAATATCATCTTAATTGCAGGTGGAGTAGACTATGGTGAAAGAGATACAGCACTTTATAATTCAGAGCTTATTGCAGAATTGAATTTAAACATACCTGTTATATATGCAGGTAATATAGAAAATCATGAAGATGTAAAGGATGCTTTTGAAGGCAAACAAACAGAGCTTTATATAGTTGATAATGTTTATCCTAAGATTGATGAATTAAATGTAGAACCTACAAGAAAGGTAATTCAAGAAGTCTTTGAAAAGCATATAATTCACGCACCAGGTATGGAGCGTGTAAGGGAAATGGTAACTGGTCCTATTATGCCAACACCAGGAGCGGTAATGGCAGCTTCTCAGCTTTTATACGATGACATTGGAGATTTAGTAACAATTGATGTAGGTGGAGCTACAACAGATGTTCATTCAGTTACAGAGGACAGTGATGAAATATCAAGAATTTTAATTAATCCAGAGCCTAAGGCTAAGAGAACTGTAGAAGGAGACCTTGGAGTTTATGTGAGCATGAAAAATGTAGTAGATATGGTAGGGAAAGAAGAATTAGTTAAGGAACTACAAATCACCATGGAAGAACTGGAAGATCTAATTGCTCATCATAAGCCAATTCCAGAGACAGATTTAGAAAAGCAGTTTGTAGAAAAGTTGACATTGCATGCAACTATTACAGCAGTGAGAAGGCATGCAGGAGGACTTAAGCATCTATATGGACCAAGTGGTAAGAAAACCATTGCAGAAGGTAAAGATTTAACCCAAGTAAAATATATAATTGGTACAGGTGGTGCACTAACACGGTTGCCTAATAGAAAAATGATACTTGGAGAAATTGCACTTTCCAATAAAGGAAATGATTTACTTCCAAATGCTGAGGCTGAAATATTAATAGATAATCATTATATAATGGCTTCACTTGGAGTAATGGCTAAGAAATATCCAGAAGAAGCATTAAGGCTATTAGAAAACAGTCTTAAGGGGGAATAAAATATGAGTTATCCCAAAATGACAGTTAATTTAGAAACTATAAAAAATAATGTAAGATCTGTAGTTGGATTATGTAACAGCCAAGGTATAAAAGTTGCAGGAGTAACAAAGGTTTTCTGTGGTAATCCTAGAATTGCTAAAGCATATATTGAAGGTGGAGTATCTTATCTAGCAGATTCTAGGATTGAAAATCTTATAAGATTAAAAGAACTAGACATACCAAAAATAATGTTAAGATTACCTATGAAATCCGAAGCAGAAAAAATAGTAGAGTATGCAGACATATCCCTTAACTCAGAATTAGATACTATTACTTCCTTATCAGAAAAAGCTTTGGAGAAAGGGAAGATTCATAAAATCATTTTAATGGTAGATTTAGGAGACTTAAGAGAAGGATATTATGATGAAAAATCTCTATTTAATTCTATAGAAAAGATGATAGAATTGAAAGGTGTTAAAATTATAGGTCTAGGTACTAATCTAACATGCTATGGTGGAGTAATACCAACTAAAGAGATTTTAAATAGATTAGCTAAATTAGAGAAACAAATAGAAGAAAAATATAATATAGAATTAGAAATCTTATCTGGAGGAAATTCAAGTACAGTTCATTTGCTACCAGATAACAAAATTGATAGATTAAATAATTTAAGACTAGGTGAATCTTTAATACTTGGAACTGAATCAGCCTATGGAGAACAGATAGAAGGTACAAAAAATGATGCGTTTACCCTTCAAGTGGAGATTATTGAAGTAAAAGAAAAACCTTCGTTGCCTACTGGAAAGATAGGAAGAGATGCCTTTGGAAATATACCAACTTTTATAGATAGGGGAGTTCGCAGAAGAATTCTTTGTGCTGTAGGAAAACAAGACGTTGACTTTGAAGCTCTTTATCCATTAGACGAAGGGATAATTATCCTTGGTGGTAGTTCGGATCATCTTATACTAGATGGATCAGATAGTGAGGTAGATTATAAAGTAGGAGATATTATAGAATTTAGAATGTCTTATGTTGGTATACTGAGAGGTATGACTTCCGAATATGTTGAAAAAGAGATAATTGAATAATTAAAAGAATAGAAATAAAAAGTCTTGAAAAAGTAATATTTTTTAAGACTTTTATTTTTATTTAAGTAATACTTAAATAAAAATAAAAAATATTGAAAAAATTCTAAAAAAAAGAAGGAATTTTTAAATTTTTGTCGAATATTATATATAATGTCAATAGAATAAACACATGTCAGCATAGTGGACAAAATTAAGGAGGAATAAAATGAAAGATAATTATTCATCAATTGATAAGGCTTTCCTAATTTTAGAAAATTTAGCCGTACCACCTTACGAAAAAACTGCTTTAGAAATAAGCGAAGAATTGAAAATACATAGAAGTACAGTACATAGGATACTTAATATTCTAATAGAAAATAAAATGGTTCATCAAAGTCCAAGTTCTAAAAAATATTCTATTGGACCGGGATCATATCATATAGGGGCTGCCTATTTATATAATCACACTAGTATGGAACAAATAAGGATAATATTGGAGGAGTTAGCTAAAGAAATAAAGCAATCAATAGGGTACGCAATTCTATTAGAAGATAGGATATTAAGTTTGTTCGAATTGGAAAGCTATCAACCTATTCAGATAGGATTTAAAGTGGGAACTTATTATCCAATACATTGTGGAGCTTATGGTAAATGTATTATGGCATATTATGAGCCCTATGATAGATTAGAGGAAATAGTTTATTCAAGCAATCTAGAAAAAAAAGGTCCAAATACTATTACTGATCCAAAACAATTATTACAAGAATATTCAAGTATAAGACAGCAAGGTTTCGCAATAAGTGATGAAGAAAATATGAAAGGCCTTGTAGGTATAGGAGTTCCAGTTAAGAATTTTAATAATAAAGTTACAGCATGCATAGCTGTAAAATATATTAAAGGTAATATTGTTGATGCGGAAAGAGATACGATTTTACGAAAATTAATGCATTATGCAGACAGAATTAGCAAATTAAATTTATAAGGGAGGGAAAATTATACTATCTTGACTGCATCTTAGTAAAAAAATTGTGATAAAAAATAGGAGGGATTTTCATGGTAGAAAGTGTAAAAAAGAAAAAATTTAAAGTACCACATACCTATGTAATTCTTTTTTCAGTTATTATCATCATGTCAATATTGACTTATGTAATCCCAGCTGGAGAATTTGACAGAGTAAAGGATGAGGCTACAGGAAGAACCTTGGTGAGTCCAGATTCATTTCATAATGTTGAACAAAATCCTATAAAACCTTTTGCATTAGTTCAGGCTGTGCCAAGAGGAATGGAAGATGCAGCACAAATAATTTTTTTCATATTCATTGTAGGTGGAGCATTTCAAATTATTACAGCAACTGGAACTATTGAGGCGGGTATAGGGAGATTAGCAAAAAGATTGAATGGTAAAGAGAATTTAATGATTCCAATATTTATGGTGATATTTGGCATTGGTGGAGCAACCTTTGGTATGGCTGAGGAAACTATAGTATTCGTACCTATAGGTATAGCTTTAGCTAGGGCCTTGGGATTTGATGCAATTACTGGAACAGCAATGATAACCTTAGGAGCTGCTTGTGGATTTAATTCAGGATTTATGAATCCTTTTAGTGTAGGTGTAGCTCAAGGTATTGCTGAATTACCTTTGTTTTCTGGAATCATTATGAGAATAATTATATTTGTGGTATTACTAATAATTACTGCTATTTATATAATTCGATATGCAGAAAAAGTTAAGAAGGATTCATCTAAAAGTGTAGTTGCAGAATTGGAGTTAGAAGAAAGAGGTAAAATAATAGATTTAAATAATGTCCCTACAATGAGAGTTCATCATAACATTATATTATTGACAGTTATTGCAGGATTTGCCGTAATAATTACTGGGGTATTTAAATTTGATTGGTATATCTTAGAAATTGGTTCTACATTTTTAGCAATGGGTGTTATAAGTGGACTAATTGGTGGATTAGGACCTAGTAAAATTGCTCAAGAATTTGTCGTAGGTGCAAAATCTATTGCATTTGGAGCACTAGTTGTAGGGGTAGCTCGTGGCATCTTAATAGTTATGAAAGATGGTTTAATAATAGATAGTATTGTATACGGTTTAGCTAAAGCAATTCAAATATTACCTAAGTCTATATCGGTTATTGGAATGTATATAGTTCAAGTAATAATTAACTTCTTCATTCCATCTGGTAGTGGTCAAGCTGCTGCAACTATGCCGATTATGGTTCCATTATCAGATTTATTAGGAATTACAAGACAGACAGCAGTTATGGCATTCCAATTTGGTGATGGATTTACCAATTCTATTATTCCTACTTCTGCAGCACTAATGGGATATTTATCTATGGGTAATATTCCTTATGAAAAATGGTTTAAGTTCATATGGCCTTTAATGTTAATCTGGATTGGAACTGGCATGGCGTTCTTAGTAATAGCTAATGCAATATCTTATGGGCCATTTTAACATAAAGATTGGAGGGGACTACATTGATAGATTATAAGAATTTTTTTTCTGAGGAAGAGTTAATAAAACTGACTCAGGAATTGGTAAGAATACCTAGCCATAAAGATGCGGAGAATCGTGAGAAGGAAGTTGCAGAATATATTTATAAATTTAGTAAAGAAAATGGCTTAGAAGTAGAATATCAGGAAGTAGACGGACTTAGGAAAAATGTTATAGTGAATCTAAAAGGCGAAGGAACTGGTAAAACCCTTATGTTCAATGGACATATGGATACTGTGCCTCCTTATAATATGATAATAGATCCCTATGGTGGAGAAGTTAAAGATGGCTTTATATGGGGAAGAGGAACTTCAGACATGAAGGGACCTATAGCTTCTATGTTAATAGCTATGCTTGCTATTAAGAGATCTCATAAATCTATGAAGGGCAATATTATTTTCACTGGTGTATTGGGTGAAGAAGAACAAAGTGAAGGTACTGAAGCCCTAGTAAAATCAAATATCAAGGCAGATGGTGCTATTGTAGGTGAACCATCTAATTATGAATATGCCATAGGACATAGAGGATTGGAATGGATAGAAATAAAAGTTAAAGGTAAGGCGGCACATGGTGGAGTTCCACATTTGGGAATTAATGCGATTTCTAAGACAGCAAAACTGATTCTAAGGATTGAAGAAAGGTTAATGCCTAAATTAGCAGAAAGAGATAATGAATATATGGGACCTTCAGTTATGAACTTTGGGAGAATTGAAGGAGGAAGTCAACCAAGTACAGTAGCAGATTGGTGTTCTATCAAGATTGATAGGCGATATATTCCAGGAGAAAGTGTAGATTCTGTATTTAAAGAGCTTGAAGATATAGTTTTGGAACTAAAAGAAGAGGATAGAGAATTTGATGCAGAGATAATAAGAATGGATAATAATTTCTTAACATTAGATCATCTCTATTTGATGACAGATCCTGAGGACCCTATAGTCGTTGCAACTAAAAATGCTTTGATCCAAGTAAGTGGCGAAAAACCCAATTTGACAAGAAGAAGAGGCTGGACAGATGCAGCACTACTATCAAACTTTGGCAATATTCCAACAGTAGTTACAGGACCCGGAGATATTTCTTATTCTCATACTAAGGATGAAAGAATTCCTATAAAGCATTTGATAGACTATGTAGAGATTTATTGTAGAATAGCTGAAGAATTTTGTCAAATCCAATGATTTATAAATATTATAGGCAGAATAAAATTTCTGCCTATAATATATAGGAGGTTAATTCCATGATTAAAGATAGAATAAAAGGAAACTATCTAAGAAAAAAAATAATTAGTTCTGAAGAAGCTTCACTGCTTATTAAAGATGGGATGATCATAGGAACCAGTGGATTTACACCTTCAGGTTATCCGAAAGAAATTCCTTTAGCATTAGTTAAGAGACTAGATGAAAGTAAGGAAAGAATTTCTATAACCTTAATTACAGGAGCTTCAGTGGGAGATGAGATAGATGGAGAATTTGCTAAAAGAGGTATTATTAGTAAGAGGATACCATATCAGACTAATGATTGCTGTAGAAATAGTATAAATAATGGAGAAATTAGTTTTGTTGATATTCATCTAAGTCATTTATCCCAATATATAAATTATGGCTTTTTAGGTAAAATTGATTTGGGGATCATTGAAGCCGTTGAAATTTCAGAAGAAGGATATATTATTCCATCTACTTCAGTTGGTATTACCCCAACAATAATTGAAAAAGCAGAAAAATTAATAATAGAAATAAATACTAGTCAGCCAAGAGAGTTAAGAGGAATTCATGATATATATCAAACAAAAAATCCACCATATAGAGAGCCAATACCCATAGTGAAAGCTTCTGATAGAATTGGAGAAAATTTTATACCTATAGATTTAAATAAGGTGGCAGCTATAGTCATAACTGATAAAAGAGATGATGTTAGGCCCTTTGCATCTATTAATCAAAATAATATAAAAATGTCAGGATATCTAATAGATTTTTTAGAGGAAGAAATTAAAAGAGGAAGGATACCTAAAGAACTACTACCTTTTCAATCTGGAGTAGGATCCGTAGCTAATGCAGTTTTAGGAGGATTTAAGAATTCAAACTTAAAAAGTTTAAATTTCTATACAGAAGTAATACAAGACTCCATGTTGGAATTAATAGATTATGACAAGGTTAATATTGTTTCTGGCACTGCTATAACCCCATCTCCTGAGGGGTTAGAAAAATTCTATAAAAACTTAGATAAATATAGGAAAAAGATAGTTTTGAGACCACAGGAGATAAGCAATAATCCTGAAATAATTAGAAGATTGGGAGTTATTGCTTTAAATACAGCTATTGAGGTAGATATTTATGGTAATGTAAATTCTACACATATATTGGGGAGAAAGATGATGAATGGAATAGGTGGTTCTGGAGATTTTGCTAGAAATTCTTATATTTCTATTTTTTTCACTGAATCCACCGCAAAAAATGGTAATGTTTCTTCCATTGTACCCTGTGTTTCTCATGTAGATCATACTGAACATGATGTAGATATAATAATAACAGAAGAAGGAGTGGCAGATTTAAGAGGATTATCGCCTAAAGAAAGGGCTTTAACAATAATAAAAAATTGTAGCAATAAATATTACAAGCCAATGCTTATGGATTATTATAAAACGATAACAAAGATCAATGCTTCTCATACCCCTAAAATACTAAAAGAAGTTTTTTCTTGGCATGAAAAATTTGAGAAAAACGGGACTATGAGAATTTAAAATCGCTAAGCCATGAGGAGGAAAGAATATGTATGATTTAATTATAAAAAATGGCACTTTAGTAGATTTTGACAAAAATAAGTTAACGGTTAAAGATATTGGAATTAAAGATAATAAAATTGCATCTATAGATAGTAGTCTCAATAGCGGAAGAAAAATAATAGATGCAAAGGATAAAATCGTATCTCCAGGGTTTATTGATATTCATATGCATGAGGAAAAAATTATAGATGGTGAAGATGAGGAAATTTACGATATAGCATATAAAATGCTTAAAATGGGTGTTACAACCTGTGTTGGAGGAAATTGTGGAAATAATAGACAAAGTATTGATGAGTTTTTTAACTTTATAGACAGTAATGGAGCTCCCATAAATTACATGATCTTTGCTGGTCACAATTATTATAGAAATAAACTTGGCATAGATAGATATAAGGAAGCAACTAAAGAACAAATAGAAAAAATGATAGATTTAATAAAAGAGGATATAGGAAAAAATGGTGCTGTAGGATTATCCTTTGGTATAGAATATTCTCCAGGAATATCCTTGGAAGAGATTCTAGAAATCTGTAATTCTATAAAAGAATATGATATTTTGATATCAGCACACTATAGAGCCGATGCTAAAAAAGGAATAGACTCTATAAAAGAGTTGATAATGATTTCTCAAGCCACGGGATTGCCTATGCAGATATCTCATCTCGGGAGCTGTACTGCTATGGGACAGATGAGAGAATCTTTAGATATCATAAAAGAAGCCATAGATAGAGGAATAGATGTAAGGGCAGATTGTTATCCCTATGATGCCTTTAGTACTTTTATAGGGAGTTCAGTTTTTGATGATGGGTGTTTTGACAATTGGAACAAAAGCTATGACTCCATATTGTTAACGGAAGAACCCTATAAAAATATCAGGTGTACAGAAGAAATATTTTATAAAGTAAGAAAAGAATATCCGAATATGTTGGCAGTAGCTTTTGTAATGAATGAAGATGAAGTTATTGAATCCTTGAAAGAATCTTTTGTCTATGTAGCTAGTGATGGTCTACTGAATAAAGGACAAGGACATCCTAGAGCGGCTGGTACTTTTCCTAGAATAATTGGAAGATATGTTAGGGATGGCAATAGGTTAGAGCTGATAGATCAATTGAAAAAGATGACTAAACTACCCGCTGAAAGACTAAAACTAGCACATAAAGGTGAGATAAAAGTAGGAATGGATGGAGATATTGTCATTTTTGACTATGATAAAATAATAGATTGTGCAACTTTTGATAATCCAACAGCATCTCCTTTAGGAATAGAGTATGTTATAATAAATGGCGAAATAGCTTTACAAAATAATGAGATATTACAAAATAGGCTAGGGAAAGTGATTAGGAGATTTTAAATATAAAATTAGGTGGGATTAATATGATAGAGAGAATTAATAGTATTACTTACGGTATATTAGATGATTTAAAGAAATTGAATGAATATATTTACAATAACCCAGAATTAGGATATGAGGAGTTTAAATCTTCAAAGGCTCATATCAATCTTTTAAGAGAATATGGATTTCAGATAGAGGAAGAATATCTTGAAATAAAAACTGCATTTAAGGCTAGATATGAAAGCAATAAAGAAGGTCCTACAATATGTTATTTATCTGAATATGATGCTTTGCCGGGAATCGGGCATGGATGTGGTCATAATTTACTTGGAACTACTAATACAGGGGCAGCTATAGTTTTAAGGCATTTATTAGATGAAATAGGAGGAAAGGTTATAGTTTTTGGAACTCCTGCAGAAGAAACCAGCGGAGCAAAGGTTACAATGGTAGAAAAAGGAGCATTTAAGGATATAGATATAGCTATGCTAGCTCATCCAGCACCTGTATATAATAAAAGTGGGACATCTTTAGCTTTGGAACCAATACAATTTAGCTTCAAAGGTAAAGCTTCACATGCTGCCTCAGATCCAGAAAAAGGTATTAATGCATTAGATGCCGTAATAATGACTTTTAATAGTATAAATGCTCTGAGGGAGCATATATTGCCCTCTGCTAGAATTCATGGAGTGATAACTGAAGGTGGTAAAGCGGCAAATATAGTTCCAGACTTAGCTATTGCTCAATTCTATGTAAGAACTGCAACGAAAGCTTACTTACAAGAATTAGCGGAAAAAGTTAAGAACTGTGCTAGAGGTGCCGCATTAGCTACAGGAACTACTTTGGAAATATCTAATTATGAATTTATATATGATGATTTAGTAACCAATGAAAGTTTATCAAATGTATTTAGCGAAAATTTAAGGATTCAGGGGATAGAAAATCCTGATAATATAAAACTGTCTTTTGGTTCTTTGGATATGGGAAATGTAAGCCATGTGTGTCCAGCTATTCATCCATACTTTGGCATATATGGTGATGAAAGTATTGCTGCCCATACTGAAGAATTTAGAGATGCCACTTTAACTGACAAAGCTTATGAGAATATGATTATTACAATTAATGCATTAGTAAAAACTGGAGTCCAAGTTATTCAAGAAAAAGATTTACTTGAAAGGATAAAAAAAGAATTTAAGAATTTAAAAAAATGAGAACCGGTAAATCTAGTTTTTATTTTTTTCTATAAATGAGAAACTTCATTGAAAATTAGTTTTTGATGTATACATAAAGGATAAAACATGCCTAGTATGAGGAGTTGTGAAAAGTTATAGTATTAAATATTTATAATTATGGCTATTTTGAGCAAAATAATAAATGTATGAATAGTAAAGGATATTTTATAATAAAAAAATTTTTTTTATAAAATATCCTTTATTTTTTAAAACATGTACAAATGTTAGTATTTTAACACTTTAGAAGTTGGCATGAAATTTGCTTTATATTATTATAGACTTTAATATAATACAAAATCTAAGGAGGCACAGTTAATGTCAAAAGAACCAAAAAAAGATGTAGAAGATATTTTAGAAAAGTCAGAAGGACTGCAACGCTCCATGAAAACACATCAAATAATGATGCTTGGTATTGGAGGAACCATTGGTACTGGATTGTTTCTAGGATCTGGTTATGTACTACAGCAAGCTGGACCAGGTGGTACATTAATAGCATACTTATTTGGCGCAATAATAATGTACCTGATGATGTTTTGCTTGGGCGAATTATTAGTTGAAATGCCTGTTGCAGGAACAGTACAGGCTTATGCAACAGAACTTATTAATCCAAGTATGGGATTTACTGTAGGATGGGTAAAATGGTTATCTTATGCTATTACTATACCATCGCAACTAGTTGCATCATCAATAATTATGAAAAATATTTTTCCTAATGTGAATTCAATGATATGGATAATAGGTTTTACTATACTACTATTTATTATGAATGCAGTACCTAGTGATAAATATGGAAAATCATCTTTTATATTTAGTAGTATAAAATTTATATTAATAGTTGTATTCTTAATATTAGGATTGGGAATGATTACTGGATTAGTAGGGAAAGAAGCAGTTGGATTTAGGAACTTCGTAAATGACGGAGGACTTTTCCCAAATGGTGCAAAAGCTGTAATTATGACAATGATGACAGCAGCATTTGCCTATGGCGGAGCTGATATTTTTGCTGCTGCTGCAAGTGAAAGTGAAAATCCAGAAAAAGATTTACCTCGTGCAATTCATGCTACAATCTGGGGTTTGATAATAGCTTATATTGCATCTTTAGTCGTTTTAATTGCGGTGCTTCCTTGGAGAAGTGCAGACTTGGCTGGAAGTCCCTTTGCTTATGTTTTTAAATTAGCTGGTATCCAATCAGCAGAGTTGATAGTTAACGTTGTTGTATTAACATCAGCACTTTCATCGGCAAATGCGTTTATATATTCAAGTACAAGATCATTATGGTCAATGGGCAATTTTAATCAGGCACCGAAATTTGTCTCAAAGGTTAATAGTAAAAAGGTTCCTATGAATGCATTAATCGTTACAATGCTATTTGCTGTTGCTGCGGTTATATCAAGTATAGTAGCACCTGGAACTGTATATTTATTCTTAACTTCAATAATTGGAATCAGTAATATTTTCATTTATATATTATATGCAGTATGTTTATTCATATTTAGAAAACAATACAAAGAAAAGGGCGGTAATATAGAGAATATAAAATTTAAAACACCATTCTATCCTGTAACGCCTGCACTACTGATAGCATTATGTATAATACTATTCATTGGTATGTTCTTTGATCCTACACAAAAATTAGCTTTAATTCTAGGCATTCCAACTTATGCAGCTTTTTATATAGGATCAACTTTATATAATAAATCCAAGAAACAAGGATTATAAAAATTAGGAGGTAAATTATGAATAAGGAAATTGCAGCAAGAATTGAGCAGATCGCAGTAGAATTAACAAACCAACTTAGTGTAGTTGAAACACCAGGAGAATTAGATTCAGTACAAAAAGTTTATGATATTTTTTCAGAAATGGACTATTATAAAGAAAATCCGGAGCATCTAAGATTTGTAGATGCGGTCAAGGATAAACTTGGCAGAAAATCTGTTTTAGCAATGCTAAAGGGAAAGAAAGGCAATAGTAAAAAAACTGTATTGATGATAGGTCATACAGATACAGTTGGTATCTCTGATTATGGCAGCTTAAAAGAATATGCAAACAAACCATATGAATTAACAGAGAAATTTAAAGAAATAGCATCTACGCTACCAGAGGAAGTTAGACGTGATCTTGAATCAGGAGATTATTTATTTGGTCGAGGACTTTTCGATATGAAAACTGGTGATGCTATTATAATGGCATTGATGGAAGAAATATCAAAGGATATAGAAAACTTTGAAGGTAATTTGATATATGCTGCTGTTTGCGATGAAGAAGGAAACTCAGGCGGTATGTTATCTGTAATACCTGAATTAGTAAAAATACAAGAACAAGAAGGTTTTGAATATCTAGCACTTTTAGATACAGACTATATGACATCTGAGTTTGAAGGTGATGAAAACAAATATGTATATATAGGAACAGTAGGAAAACTAATGCCGTCATTCTATGTAGTAGGTAAAGAAACACATGTTGGTGAATCATTTAAGGGAATAGATCCAAACCAAATAGCTTCTTCTATTACAAATAGAATCAATCTGAATGCAGATTTTTGTGATGTGGCAGAAGGTGAAGTTTCACTTCCTCCAATTACTTTAAAACAAAGAGATTTAAAACCAGAATATTCAGTTCAAATAGCAAAAACAGCTACTTTGTTCTTCAACTATGCAACACATTGCAGCACACCAGATGAAGTACTAGTAAAAATGAAAGGTGCTGCTATAGAAGCTTTTCAATCAACTATTGATAATTTAAATATACAATATGAAAGATTTTGTAAATTAGCAGGAAGAGAATATAAAAAACTGCCATGGCAAGCAAGAGCATTAACTTATGAAGAACTATATACAAAAGTGAAATCAGAGATGGGAAATGAACTTGATGAAAGAATTGCAAAGCTTACAGAAGAAATGTTAAAAGATGAATCCATAGATCAAAGAGATTTTTCATTGAAATTAGTAGAAGAAGTTCACAGTCTATGGTCTGATAGAGAACCAGTTGTTATAGTATACTATACACCACCATACTATCCTCATATTTATGTAGAGGGAAGTGCACCAAAAGAAAAAGCATTGCTAGATGCAGTAGCAGATGCTGTGAGTACAACTGAATCAGATTATAAATTAGTTTATAAGAAATTCTTCCCATACATCTCAGATTTAAGTTATGGTGCAGCACCAAAAGATCCAAAAATCATAGCAGCATTGAAAGATAATATGCCTGGATTTGGAACTAAATATGATTTACCATTAGAAGATATGCAAAAATTAGACTTACCAGTATTAGACATAGGAGCTTTTGGTAAAGATGCTCATAAATTCACGGAAAGAATAGAGAAAAAATATTCTTTTGAAGTAGCACCAGTATTAGTATATAAAACTATTATGAATCTATTAAAAAATAATTAGATAAAGATAAATTGTAGCTGAAAAAGTGAAACCTCACTTAAGGTTGAGGGAAATGGAGAAGGACACTATTAACACAGTGTCCTTCTAGCTGTTTAGGATTTATAATAGAAAAGTTCCATCTGACATGTAAACAAGAAGTTATAAAGATTGCTGTGAATTATAGTAAATTGTAAATACTTACCTATATGAAAATTATAGTAATAGAAGACGATGAAGTAACTTTTGGGAATAGAAATATGGTATAATAATAAGTATAATAACTTTATGAAATAAGCAAGTATTAAAAGTAAGATAAGAAAAGCTTTTGAAAGAATTGAAACATAAATTAAAGCTCATATGAAAACTTCAAAAAGATATAAGTTTTATATCTAACAAGAATATTGAGGAAGAATCAGTAAAATAATTTCTTATTTTTAGAATTAAAAATAAATCATCTTAAATCGTATAGATATTGCTGAATCATTATATGCTAACTTTTACAAATTGACTAATTCAGTTAACTGCTATAGTATAATATTATATATAACTAAAATTAATTAGGTGATAATATGGATTTATTTACTTTAAGTATGGAAGAAAAATTGAAGAGAAATGCACCTTTAGCTGATAGAATGAGACCTGAGAAAATAGATGAATTTGTAGGACAAGAGCATATCTTAGGAGAGGGTAAATTTTTAAATAGAGCAATAAAGGCAGATAGAATTACTTCGATGATATTTTTCGGACCTCCTGGAACTGGTAAAACTACTCTAGCTATGATAATAGCTAATAGTACAAATATGATATTTGAAAAATTATCTGCTGTAACATCGGGAGTAAAGGATATTAGAGAAGTAATGGATAGAGCAGAAGAAAATTTAAAGCTATATAATAAAAGGACTATTCTTTTTGTAGATGAGATACATAGATTTAACAAATCTCAGCAAGATGCATTACTTCCCTTTGTAGAGAGAGGAATAATTATTTTAATAGGGGCTACTACAGAAAATCCTTATTTTGAGGTAAATAAAGCTTTATTATCTAGAGTCATGATTTTAAAGTTAGAATCATTGACTAGAGATAACTTAAAGAAACTTATAAATAATGCTTTATTTAATAATGACAAAGGATTAGGAGAATATAAGATAAATATAACGGAGGAAGCAATAGATTATTTAATTACCATAGCAGATGGGGATGGTAGAACTATACTTAACTCTCTTGAAATAGGAGTACTTTCAACACCGAGAGACGAGAGTGGAGTTATAAAAATAGATTTGGATACAATAAAAGAGTCTATTCAAATAAAGACAGCTAGATACGATAAAAATGGTGACGAGCATTATGATACTATTTCCGCATTTATTAAAAGTATGAGAGGTGGAGACGCCGATGCAACTTTGTATTGGCTAGCAAAGATGATTAATGCAGGAGAAGACCCTAAATTTATCGCAAGGCGTATAATCATATGTGCTTCAGAAGATGTAGGAAACGCTGATCCAAATGCATTGAGTATTGCAGTATCAGCTTTCAATGCTGTAAATGTAATAGGTATGCCAGAAGGAAGAATACCACTAGCTCAAGCTGCAGTATATATAGCTACAGCTCCAAAGAGCAATGCAGCCTATGTTGGTATAGATAAGGCTTTAGAAGATATAAGAGCTAAAGAAATAGGTAAAGTTCCAATTCATTTAAGAGATGGTTCTTATCCAGGAGCTAAAAATTTAGGAAATGGTATAGGTTATAAATACCCTCATGATTATGAAGGAGCATTTATTTCGCAAGAATATTTACCTAAAGAACTTCTAGGTAAGAAATATTATGAGCCTACAGAAAATGGATATGAAAAAGAAATAAAGAACAGATTATTAGCTTATGGTAAAGAATTATAATAAATAGAATTATCAGTTATTTTTAAATTTATAAAAAATATTAGTGGGTGATAGTATGTTTGAACAATATGATTCTAAGAATGTAGTTATCGTAAATAACAAAGGCGAAATTATTTATTTTACTATGAATAATTTACCTGTTTATGATTTGATGTTGGAGAATACTATGGGAAGAAAGCTCACCTCTCTTTACAAGAATTTAGATAATAACAATAGTTCCATGATTGCTGCCATAAAAACTGGAAAATCCTTTATTAATTTAAAGCAAGGATTAAAAACTCAAAGAGATAATTTAATATATCAGGTTGGATCCACATATCCACTTATAGAGGATGGTAGGATAATAGGAGCAATTGAATTTGCAGATATTGTAAATGAGGATAATACTAGTATATGCAATAGACTTTATAAGCATGAAATATGCTATAAAGAAAATGGTACATGCTATACAATTGATGATATAATAACCCAAAACCCTAGAATGCTTGAAATTAAAGAAAAGATTCGTAGGGTATCAAAAACAGAGTCTACTGTTTTGATTCAAGGTAATACTGGTACAGGAAAGGAATTAGTAGCACACTCTATTCATAACTGTAGTAATAGAAGATATGGTCCTTTTATCTCTCAGAATTGTGGTGCTATACCAGAAAATTTACTTGAGGGCATTTTATTTGGTACAGCAAAAGGAAGCTTTACATCTGCTGAAGATAAAGAAGGGCTTTTTGAGCTAGCTAAAGGGGGAACCTTATTTTTAGATGAAATAAATTCATTAAGTCCCGTATCACAAGTGAAGCTTTTAAAGGCGATTGAAGAGAAAAGAATTAGGAGAATAGGAGGAACACAAGAAATACCTTTAGATATAAGAATTGTTGTAGCATTAAATGAAAGCCCAGAAAAACTTGTAAAAGAAGGCAGGATGAGAAATGACTTATATTATAGACTCTCAGTGGTTCAAATTATTTTACCTGATTTGATTGCTAGAAAAGATGATATTGAACTTTTATCTAATTATTATATAGAAAGATATAATCAAGAATTAGACTATAATGTAAAACCAATTTCAGAAGAGTTACTTTCTGCATTTGAAGAATATCATTGGCCTGGAAATATTAGAGAACTTCGAAATATAATAGAGGGTAGTTTTAATACTATTATAAGAAATGAGATTACAATAAAAGATGTACCAAGAAGAATTTTTGAAAGTAAAAATATTTCTGCCATAAAAGTTTTAGAGAGTTCTGGTTATGATTTAAAATCATATTTAGAAAATCACGAAAAAGATATTATTTTAGAAGCATATAAAACTCATCAGAATAATTTAAGCTTAACAGCTAAATCCCTAAAAATTTCAAAGCAATTATTAAAATACAAGATAGATAAATATATAAAATGATGTAATATGTCAGTATATGTGAATAATTCACATATAAAACGTAAAAGATATTTTACGGTAAAAGAAATTTTACCATAAAATATCTTTTTTATTTGATAAAAAAGTATCAAAATATACTGAAAATTATTCATATTCATAATTGACGTTATTGATATAAATTTTGCTCTAATAATAGATGTAGGAATTAAAATTATTTTAATGAGGAAACAAAAAAGGAAATCTTCCCATAAAAAACCTTTTTTATTTGATAAAAAAATATCAAAATATACTGAAAATTAACTATATTCATAATTGACTTTATTGGCATGAAATTTGCTATAATATATGGGTATAGAAATTAAATTTATTTTAAGGAGGAAGCAAAGAATGGATTCATTTGTAAACTTTATTGTCAACATCTCTAATTGGATTTGGGGAACGCCAATGCTTGTTATTTTATTTGGTGGCGGATTAATTCTTAGTTTTTCTTTAGGTTTTTTCCAATTTAAGTATTTTGGCTACATTTGTAAAGAAACATTCGGTAAGATGCTTAAAAAGCCTGAAAAAGGTGAAGGTACTGTATCACCTTTCCAAGCTGCTACTGCTGCTTTAGCTTCTACAATAGGTGCATCTAATATTGTTGGTGTACCTGTTGCTATAGCTTTTGGCGGACCCGGTGCAGTTTTTTGGATGTGGCTTACTGCTTTAATAGGTAGTGCCTCAAAATTTAGTGAGATTGTCTTAGGTATCAAGTATAGACAGAAAAATGAACTTGGAGAGTTTGTTGGTGGACCTCAATATTATTTAGATAAGGGGTTAAATATGCCATGGTTAGGTAAATTTTTTGCATTTTTCTTGATGCTTGAAATTGTTCCATCTGTAGCTACTCAAACTGTTTCAGTAGTACAAACAGCTGCGACTCTTAATATTCCAAACTGGGTTTCAGGAGCAGCAGTTGCTATTTTAGTAGGTATTGTTGTTTATGGTGGAATTCAAAGAATAGTTCAAGTTTCAGAAAAATTGGTTCCTTTTATGGCAGGACTTTATTTATTAGGTGCACTAGTGATTACTATTGTAAATATTGGTGAATTACCTTCTATTCTTGTTTTGATATTTAAACATGCATTTACTCCTATGGCTGCTGTTGGTGGATTCGGTGGTGCTGCTATATCACAAGCTATTAGTCGTGGAATTGCAAGAGGTACTTATTCTAACGAAGCTGGTATGGGTACTGCTCCTATAGCTCATGCTGCTGCAGTAACTGATCATCCAGTTCGTCAAGCATTCTGGGGTATATTTGAAATAATAGTTGATACTTTAATGGTTTGTTCTATGACAGCTATGGTTGTTTTAACATCTGGATTATGGAAGACTGTTCCTGCATCAGAAGCGGCTAGTATGCCTGCAAGAGCATTCCAAGCATTGCTGGGATATAATCTTGGTGGTGGAATTGTAACTTTAAGTATTACATTGTTTGTAATTTCAACGATTATAGTTATTGTATTTTATGGTGAAAAACAAGCTGAATATTTATTTGGAACAAAATTTGCCCAAGTAATGAAATTTGTTTACTTAGTAGCTATTTTCTTAGGTGCATATGGTGGTATTGAGTTCCTATATAGTTTCTTAGATATACTGCTAGCATCTATTATCATTCCTAATATGATAGGATTAGTATTGATGAGAAATCAAGTTAAGGAATTGAAGGATGATTTCTTTAACAATCCTGCTTTTTATCCAAAAGCTAAAGCAAAATAGATAGATTACAAGGATTGAATTATCTTCATGATTTTTAGTAAAATATTTTAGGAGGCACATATGAATAGTCAGATTGCAGCAAGAATTGAGCAGATAGCAGTAGAATTAACAAATCAACTTAGTGTAGTTGAAACACCAGGAGAATTAGATTCAGTACAAAAAGTTTATGATATTTTTTCAGAAATGGACTATTATAAAGAAAATCCGGAGCATCTAAGATTTGTAGATGCGGTCAAGGATAAACTTGGCAGAAAATCTGTTTTAGCAATGCTAAAGGGAAAGAAAGGCAATAGTAAAAAAACTGTATTGATGATAGGTCATACAGATACAGTTGGTATCTCTGATTATGGCAGCTTAAAAGAATATGCAAACAAACCATATGAATTAACAGAGAAATTTAAAGAAATAGCATCTACGCTACCAGAGGAAGTTAGACGTGATCTTGAATCAGGAGATTATTTATTTGGTCGAGGACTTTTCGATATGAAAACTGGTGATGCTATTATAATGGCATTGATGGAAGAAATATCAAAGGATATAGAAAACTTTGAAGGTAATTTGATATATGCTGCTGTTTGCGATGAAGAAGGAAACTCAGGCGGTATGTTATCTGTAATACCTGAATTAGTAAAAATACAAGAACAAGAAGGTTTTGAATATCTAGCACTTTTAGATACAGACTATATGACATCTGAGTTTGAAGGTGATGAAAACAAATATGTATATATAGGAACAGTAGGAAAACTAATGCCGTCATTCTATGTAGTAGGTAAAGAAACACATGTTGGTGAATCATTTAAGGGAATAGATCCAAACCAAATAGCTTCTTCTATTACAAATAGAATCAATCTGAATGCAGATTTTTGTGATGTGGCAGAAGGTGAAGTTTCACTTCCTCCAATTACTTTAAAACAAAGAGATTTAAAACCAGAATATTCAGTTCAAATAGCAAAAACAGCTACTTTGTTCTTCAACTATGCAACACATTGCAGCACACCAGATGAAGTACTAGTAAAAATGAAAGGTGCTGCTATAGAAGCTTTTCAATCAACTATTGATAATTTAAATATACAATATGAAAGATTTTGTAAATTAGCAGGAAGAGAATATAAAAAACTGCCATGGCAAGCAAGAGCATTAACTTATGAAGAACTATATACAAAAGTGAAATCAGAGATGGGAAATGAACTTGATGAAAGAATTGCAAAGCTTACAGAAGAAATGTTAAAAGATGAATCCATAGATCAAAGAGATTTTTCATTGAAATTAGTAGAAGAAGTTCACAGTCTATGGTCTGATAGAGAACCAGTTGTTATAGTATACTATACACCACCATACTATCCTCATATTTATGTAGAGGGAAGTGCACCAAAAGAAAAAGCATTGCTAGATGCAGTAGCAGATGCTGTGAGTACAACTGAATCAGATTATAAATTAGTTTATAAGAAATTCTTCCCATACATCTCAGATTTAAGTTATGGTGCAGCACCAAAAGATCCAAAAATCATAGCAGCATTGAAAGATAATATGCCTGGATTTGGAACTAAATATGATTTACCATTAGAAGATATGCAAAAATTAGACTTACCAGTATTAGACATAGGAGCTTTTGGTAAAGATGCTCATAAATTCACGGAAAGAATAGAGAAAAAATATTCTTTTGAAGTAGCACCAGTATTAGTATATAAAACTATTATGAATCTATTAAAAAATAATTAGATAAAGATAAATTGTAG